>Ga0116230_10002474_pt1 | contig 17778 bp, 14 predicted proteins | sample S1TSphfallax_3_FD_88678 | JGI IMG/M metagenome (GOLD analysis project Ga0116230, IMG submission 88678) | Host-associated microbial communities from peat moss isolated from Minnesota, USA - S1T2_Fd - Sphagnum fallax MG | ecosystem: Host-associated > Plants > Peat moss > Unclassified | place...
CCCAGGAGGCGCTATCGAGACCGGCCGCCGGGCCACCCACCGTCAGCTCGACCGGCTTCGGCTTGACGCGGAGCTTGGGCGACGGAGCGGGCAGTGAACCCAGAGCGGGAACAGGGCCTGGCGCAGCCAGCGTGACGGGCGGCGGCGAGGCCTCGGCGGCGGCGGGCCTCTCGGACGCTCGCAACGGCTTGGCTCCAAGCGCGTGGGTGAAGCTCAGCCACTCCGCCCTCTCCTTGTCAGACAGGCGGCGAGGGTCAGAGCGACGCCGGTGCTCAGAGCGACTGGGAGGGGGCACCGCTAGGTCCCGCCGGGCGGTGGCCGAAGATCGCGGTGCCGATCCGCACATGCGTGGCACCGCACGCGATGGCGGGCGCGAAATCCCCGGACATTCCCATCGAAAGCTGATGGAGACCATGGCGGGCGGCACAGGCGCGCAGCCAGAGGAAGTGGGGTGTGGGGTCGCCCTCGGCCGGCGGGATGCACATCAATCCCAGAACCTGCTGCCCGAACCGGCGCTGCATCGCCTCGATGAAGCCGTCCGCCTCCGCCGTGGAAATGCCGCCCTTTTGGGGTTCATCCCCGACGTTGACCTGAACCAGAAGCCCAGGCATCCGCCCCTCCTGCTCGGCAGCCTGCGCCAGAGCGTCGGCGAGGCGCGGCCGGTCCAGCGTCTCGATCACATCGGCCACGCGCACCGCGTCGCGCGCCTTATTAGTTTGCAGCGCGCCGATGAGGTGCAAGTCGAAGGAGGGCGCGGAGCCTCGCAGAGGCCCGAACTTGGCCGCGGCTTCCTGAACCCGGTTTTCGCCGAAGATCGTCTGGCCTGCGGCGATGGCCGTCTTGACCGCCTCGGCCGGATGGAACTTGGAGACCGCGACCAGCGTCACCGCCGCCGGGTCCCGGCCAGCATCGATCGCCGCAGCCGCGATTGCGGCACGGATGTCACGCAGAGCCGTCGGGATGTCGTGCGGCCGTTTAGAAGTCTGGGCGAGGGCGGAGGTCATGGAAGTCAGCCTCCGCTCAACAAGCCCCTCGGGTCAAGCACTGGGCCCTCGCTCCGCGCGGACCGTTGTCTTGGAACCTTAACACCGCGCGATGAGGGTGTTGTGGTACCGAACACACACGCGGCTGTGACAATTTTGCATGCCGTCTTGAGGAACGCGTAACCGGTTGGCTGTAGGCTGTTGCATGTAGCACATTATACACGATAGACCCGTATTACTGCGACAATCCCGATTAGGATACGTAAGTTTGAGCGCCGCGCAGTCTCGGGCGGCTTTTTTTCTGCGTGCTTATCCCGCAGCCGATCTCGCGGGTGCGGCACACAACCGAAGGGTATCTCTTAATGCGACAACTTCTTCTGGCCGGCGCTGCTACGCTTACGGCCGCTCTTGGACTTGCCGGGGCAGCTCAGGCTCAGATTTCCAGCCCGGTCCTGACGGGCCACATTTCGCCCGGTTCCATCGTCGTTCGCCTGGACGGCCGAGTTTCCTGGTTCGCCGGCGTCAGCGGCTATACCGGCCAAGACTACAAGGGGACGAAGGACGCGGGCTTCGGCTTCGGCGGCTATCTCCGCCTCTATCCGGGCTTCGACGGCGTGGCCGCGAACGGCCTCCAATATGGCGCGCAGGCTGAAATTCGCGAGAATGCTGAGACGAGTTCCTTTTCCGGCGCCGGCACCGAGACGCTGTATGTCCTGCGCGAGTTCGGCTACCTCGGCCTGCCGCAGCTGGGCCTCGTCCGCTTCGGCCAGCAGGAAGGCGCCCTGTACCTGTTCGACACCGGCCGCTTCGAGAGCGGCACGGAGGCGTTCGACGACGGCGGCTGGAACGGCGACATCCAGAACTTCTTCGTCAACACAAGCGCCCGCCCGGTCTATCCGTTCACCTGGACGAACAACCTCCGCACGACGGACAAGATCGACTACATCTCGCCGAGCTTCAGCGGCTTCAGCGCTGGCCTGAGCTTCGAGCCGAACCAGGACGCCGCCAACGACACTGATTTCGAGGTTTCCGAGCCGGGCGCGGCCGATCTCCGCCGCAATACGCTTGAAGTGGGCGCGCGCTACAAGGCGACGTTCGCGGGCGTCGGCCTCAATGTTTCCGGCGGCTACCTCACCGCCGGGACGGTCGCCAACAGCGACGGCCCTGAGAAGTATCAGGACATGAGCGTGGGAAGCTTCGGCGCCACGGTGACCTACGCCGGTCTGACTGTCGGCGGCAACACCAAGTTCGGCAGCATGAACGGGACCTACGAACCCACCCCTGTCGGCGGGAAGGCCGCTGTCGGCTTCCTGCTCGGCGCCGTCTATACCATTGGCGAGTTGAGCGTCGGCGGCAGCTACTTCCTCTATGACGACCAGGGCAACTACTCGTCCCCGAAAACCGAGGGCGGGGAGCAGAACATCGGTGTGGCGGCCGGTGCCACCTATATCCTCACGCCGGGCGTGAAGCTCTTCGCCTCATACCTGTATGGCACCCGCCATCAGGGCGGCTTTGACTATCTGAGCGGCGCCCCGGGCTCCGCCTACAACAACACCTTGGCGCAGGTCTTCGCGCTGGGCACCTGGCTCTACTGGTAATGCCCTCGACGATCTGACAACGCCCTAGCTTTTATCTCGGCGCCTCAGGGGGCGGCTGGTGCAAGGCACCGGCCGCCCCTTTTTCGTATGCCCCAGTTGACGCAATTTCGTAACGAATAGCCACGTTCCAAACACTTATTTTGTGGCTTTTCAGTCACAGTGTTTCGTAAATGTCATCCTATGCCCTGGCGACCGTTGCGGTTTTGCCGGGCGGAGGGCCATTATCCGGCGCGCTACTTCCGAGCCGATCCTCGCCGTTAGGCGTGAGCAGCGGATGAGGGCAGGGGCGACGGTTTTTTGATGTGCCGGGTCTCCGGCGAGAACGAGGAGGAATTAATGCGTAAGCTCCTACTGGCGACTGTCGCCACTATCGGCGCGTCGATCGGCCTGATGGCTGTCGCCCAGGCTCAGACTGCTGCCCCCGGCTCGGTGACCGTTCGCCTCAACGGCCGCGTCAACTGGTATGCGGGCGTCGAGGGCTCGACACTGGACAATAACTCCAGCACCGGGGCGAAGACCGCGACCGACAGCTTCCTGGGCTATCTCCGCCTCTTCCCGGGTTTTGACGGCGTCGCCGCGAACGGCCTGCACTATGGTGCCGCTGCCGAAATCCGTATCAACGGCGGCGAGACCGGCAGCAGCGAGACGCTGTTCGTGCATCAGGCCTATGGCTACTTCGGCCTCCCCAAGCTTGGCCAGGTCAGCTTCGGTCAGGAAAACGGCCCGGTCACGCTGTTTGAAACCGGCACCTTCGAAGGCTTCAACGACGGCGGCTGGTGGGGCGATCTTCCCGCCATCGTTCCGGGCAACGCCGAACCCGTTTATCCCTTCGTCGACAACAGCGGCCTGAACCAGGAGACGAACAAGATCGTCTACCTCTCGCCGACGATCGCGGGCTTCCAGTTCGCCGTCGGCTTCGAGCCGAACCACACCGCTGAGAACTACGTGCCGGCCCAGACCACGAGCCCGACCCCGATCAGCGGCGGCATGCCGCGCAACCTGATCGACGTGGGCGGGCAGTACACGCAGACCTTCGGCCCCGTCGGTGTCCAGATCGGCGCCGACTACATCAACGCTGGCCAGGTGGCCGGCACCGCCGGCCCGGCAGTCACCGGCTACAAGAACCTGAGCATGCTGACGGGTGGTGCGACGGTGACGATCGCCGGCGTGACCGTCGGTGGCAACGTCGCCTATGGTGCCTTCAACCAGGTCTCCGGCTACACCTTCCAGCTTGAGCCCGATGGCGGCAACGCGGCGATCGGCACCTTGTTCGGCGCCCAGTACACGGTTGGACCCATCGTGGTTGGTGGCAGCGTGTTCCGCTTCCAGACAACGGGTGACATTCCCGCTGGTGGCGATGCCGCTTACATCAACGCGAATGGCCTGACGGTCGGCCAGCAGGTCAACAACGGCCTGGCGCTCGGCGGCACCTACACGCTGGTTCCTGGCGTCAGCCTCTTTGTCGACTACGACTACGGCTGGCGTAAGCAGGGTGGCCTCGACTTCTCGACCCTCACGGCCGGTCCGGACGACAACTACGTTCAGGCACAGCTGTTCGGCGTCGGCACCCAGATCCAGTGGTAAGCTGATACACACGCCTATGGCTGAAGGCGGCGGGTCATTCCCGCCGCCTTTTCTTTGTACTCTGGCCCGCTGGACTAGCGATCCCCGATCGCCACCGGCCTGGGTGCCGGGAGCAGCGAGAATAGCGCCAGAAGTACTGGCTAATTTCGGCATCGCTTCATCGGGCGGGCTTGGCACGCGGCACGGCGCGGATTAGAGACAGAGCCCCGCGCAACCGTGCGGACGCATTCTCCGGGCAGACGCAATGGCATTGACGAAACGGACTGTTTCTCTTCTGGGGCGCGGCATCAGCGCTGCAGCCTTTCTGGGTGCAATGGCTTTGGCCGCCTGCGCCAACACGCCCTCAACTCCGGTCGATCCGACCGTGCTCAACGGCGATCAGACCGTCGGCCCCGGCTACAGGCAACAGGGCGGCGGTTTGTTCGGCGCCGACGGCCTGGCCTTCGGCATCAACAAGAACCCCCACGCCAACGCGACCGGCTCCGGGGCTGGCATCGGCGTCAATGCCTATCTCTGGCGCGGCGCGCTCGACACGCTCTCCTTCATGCCGCTCGCCTCGGCGGACCCCTTCGGCGGCGTCATCATCACCGACTGGTATCAGCCACCGGGCGATGAGGCTGAGCGCTACAAGGCGACCGCCTATATTCTCGGCCAGGATCTGAGGGCCGACGGCGTTCGCGTCTCGGTCTTCAAGCAGGTCTCGCAGAACGGCCAGTGGGTCGACGCCGAAGTTGCACCGGGCACGAACGAAGAGATCGAGGATAAGGTGCTCGCCCGCGCTCGCCAGCTTCGCGTGCAGGCCGCCACCAACTAAGAGAAGAGACGGCTCTTCTTTTTGAACCCGGGCCGGGCGCTGCTGGCCGGGGGCAAAAGAAGCAAAGATTTCCCTCTTGAACCGTGACGGCCCGCGACTTGCCCAGTCGCGGGCCGTGCCGCATAGACACCCCATGATCGAGCAAGCCCCGCCCGAAGCGCAGACTCCCCGCTACGATTTCCAAACCGCCGAGCCGCTCTGGCAGCAGGAATGGGACCGGCGCGGATGCTTTGCGGTCGATGACGTACCGGCCGATGGCCGGCCGAAATACTACGTGCTGGAGATGTTTCCCTACCCCTCCGGCAAGATCCACATGGGCCATGTCCGGAACTATACGCTCGGCGACGTCGTGGCCCGGTATCGGCGCGCCCGCGGCTACAACGTGCTGCACCCGATGGGCTGGGACGCCTTCGGCCTGCCCGCCGAAAACGCGGCCCGCGAACGCCGCACCCATCCCGCCACCTGGACCTGGGCCAATATCCGGGCGATGGGGGCCGAGTTGAGGCGTATGGGCCTCTCCATCGACTGGTCTCGCGAATTCGCCACCTGCGATCCGGAGTATTACGGGCAGCAGCAGCGCCTGTTTCTCGACTTTCTCGCCGCCGGGCTCGTCGAGCGGAAGGAAAGCTGGGTCAACTGGGACCCGGTGGACGGGACCGTGCTCGCCAATGAACAGGTGATCGACGGTCGCGGCTGGCGGTCAGGTGCGCTGATCGAAAAGAAGAAGCTCTCGCAGTGGTTCTTCACCATCACCCGGTTTGCGCCACAGCTGCTGGCCGCCCTGGACGAGATGGATCGCTGGCCCGAGCGGGTGCGGCTGATGCAGGCCAACTGGATCGGCCGCAGCGAAGGCGCCCGCATCCGCTTTCCGTTGACCGCGCCCGAGGGTGCGATCGATGGGGTGGAGGTCTATACGACACGGCCGGACACGCTGTTCGGCATGTCGTTCCTGGCCCTCGCGCCCGAGCATCCGCTGGCGCTCGCATTGGCCGAGCAAAATCCGGCGGCAGCGGAGTTCGTCGCCGAATGCCGCAGGCTCGGCACCACGGCCGCCGCGATCGAGACGACGGAGAAGCGTGGCTTCCCGACGGGATTGTCGGTGCGGCATCCGTTCCTGCCGGACCGGACGGTTCCGGTCTGGATCGCCAATTTCGTGCTCATGGAATACGGCACCGGCGCGATTTTCGGCTGTCCGGCGCATGACCAGCGCGACTGGGATTTCGCCACCGCCTATGGCTTGCCCATTTTGCCCGTGGTGCGCCCGGCGCAGGGAGACTTGCCGCGAGACGAGGCCTATACCGGCCCCGGCACGCTGATGAATTCCGGCTTCCTGGATGGGCTGGAGGTGGAGGCCGGCAAGCGCGCCGCCATCGACCGGCTGTCCGAGCTTGCGTGGGGTCATGGCGAGACCAATTGGCGCCTGCGCGACTGGGGGGTGAGCCGCCAGCGCTACTGGGGCTGCCCGATCCCGGTCATCCATTGCGCCGCCTGCGGCGTCGTGCCGGTGCCCGTCGAACAGTTGCCCGTCGTGCTGCCGGAGGACGTAACCTTCGACCTGCCGGGCAATCCGCTCGACCACCACCCGACCTGGAAGCACGTGTCCTGCCCGCGCTGCGGAGCCGCCGCCACGCGGGAGACGGACACCTGCGATACCTTCGTCGACAGTTCGTGGTACTTCGCCCGCTTCTGCTCGCCCCACGCAGCGGAGCCGGTGTCACGCGCGGCAACCGATTACTGGATGCCGGTCGACCAGTATATCGGCGGCATCGAGCATGCGATCCTGCATCTCCTCTACGCCCGCTTCTTCACCCGTGCCATGGAGGCGACCGGCGAGATCGGGATTTCCGAACCCTTCGACGGCCTTTTCACCCAAGGCATGGTGACCCATGAGAGCTATCGCGGCAGTGATGGCCGCTGGCTCTATCCGACCGAGGTCGAGCGCCGGTCCGACGGAACCGCGGTCGTGACCGGCACGGACGAGCCCGTCACCATCGGCCGGATCGAGGCCATGTCGAAGTCAAAGCGCAATACGATCGATCCGGGCGCCATCATCGACCGCTATGGCGCCGATACCGCGCGCTGGTTCATCCTGTCCGACAATCCGCCCGACCGCGACATGGAGTGGACGGAAGCCGGGGTCGCCGGCGCCTATCGCTTCACGCAGCGCCTCTATCGCCTCGCCGAGGGCGTCGCCGCGGCGAAGCCGGCGGCCGCGGTGGAGGCGGGTGAAAGCTCGGCTGCCGCCCGCAGCCTGCGCCGCGCGACCCACCGGACGATCGCGGCTGTCACCGAAGCCCTGGAAAGCTTCAGCTTCAACAGCGCCGTCGCGCGTCTGTATGAACTCGCGAGCGCCATGACCCAGGCCGAGAAGGATGCGGCAGCCGCCCCTGCGGATCAGAGCCTCGCGGCGGCCCGGATCGAGGCGCTGGCCATGATCACGCGCCTCTCCGCGCCCATGATGCCGCATCTGGCGGAGGCGATGAACGCCCTGCTCGATGGCGCCGGGGCCGGGCTGATCGCGGAACAGCCCTGGCCCGAGGCTGACCCCGCCCTGACGGCCGCCGAGACTGTGACCATCGCCGTGCAGGTGATGGGCAAACTGCGCGGCACCATCGTCTGCCCGCCCGGAAGCCCGGCCAATGAGGTGATCGCCGCCGCCGAAGCCGAGCAGAATGTCGCCCGGCTGCTGGAGGGGCGGCGAATCGTCAAGCGCGTTCACGTGCCGGACCGTATCGTCAACTTCGTGCTCGCGGGCTGAGACGATCATGACCCAGCTGCTCCAGCGTCGCCGGCTGCTTGGTTTGGGGGGCGCTGCCCTGGGGGCCGGAATCATCGGCGGGCTAACTGGCTGCTCGCCGCATCCGCTCTATGCGCCGGGGGCGTTCGGGAACAGCGACACGCAGGCCATGTCGGTGCAGGCACAGCTGCGGGAGGTCCAGGTCGCGCTACTGCCGGACCGGACCGGGCAGCTGCTGCGCCAAGCCCTGCAGAGCCGGCTGGAAGCGGGCGCCGCACCGGACTACACGCGCTACAACCTGTCCGTGTCCTTCAACATTGCCCAGATCGGGCTCGGTATCCAGAGCGACAGCACGATCACCTATATCCGGTTCATAGCGACTGCGCCGTGGTCACTCACGGAACAGGACAGCCCGACCAACCAGATCCTCGTGAGCAATACGGCGCAGGCGGCCGACAGCATTAACACCTTCGACAACGCCCCCTTCGGCCAGGAACTCGAGACGAACACCGTCGAGGCGCGGCTGGCCGATGCCATCGCGGACCAGATCGTTATACGCCTCGCGCACTACTTCACCGTCAGCGGCCGCAAGCTGGAACAGGGCCACAACAAGGCCCCAGCTTGACAATGGCCGCTTGAGACGGGGCGCGTGAAGACACTCCGTTGAAGCTCGACGGCCGGGACTTCGCGGGCCTGCTGCGCGATGCGTCGCGCCTGCGGGCGGTGCTGCTGCACGGACCCGATGCTGGCCTGGTACGAGAGCGCGGAGAGCAGCTCGCCCGCCAAGCCGCCGGTTCTCTCGACGATCCATTCCGCTTCATCGAGTTGACGCGGCCTGATCCGGGCACGCTGACGCTGGAAGCCACCGCGCTGTCCTTCAGCGGCGGCCGGCGTGTCCTCCGCGTCCGGGATGCCACGGATACGCTGGCGACGGCGCTCGGCACCGCCTGCCGTGATCGTAACGGATCGCTCATCATACTCGAAGCCGGCGAACTGCTGCCGCGCTCCAAGCTTCGTGGCTGGGCGGAGAAGGAGCCGCTCGCCGCCTCTATCGCCTGCTATGCCGAGGAGGGCGCGGCTCTGAAGACGACGCTGCGAAGCCTGTTCGAGGCCGAGCGTGTGGCCGTCGCGCCGGATGCGCTCGACTGGCTGGTGCAACATGCCGGATCGGACCGCGGCATCGTCCGATCCGAGGTCGAGAAGCTGGCCCTCTTCGCGGGTGACGGCGGGCGGATCGATATCGAGACAGCGCAGAGGGTGGCCGGCGATCAAGCCGAGCTGTCCGTCGATGATGCGCTGTTCGCGGCCGCGCGCGGTGCGGTGGCCGAGGCCGACCGCGCCGCTGCCATCGCCCTCGCCGAGGGCGCCTCTGCGGTCGGGCTCATCCGGGCTGCGCATATCCACATGGATCGTCTGGCGCGTGTGGCGGCGGCGCGGGATGCGGGCGCTTCGGCCAGCGATGCCGTCAAGGCGTTACGGCCGCCAGTTTTCTTCCGGCGCGAGCGGGCGATGCTGGAAGCCGCCGAAATCTGGCGCTCGGCGGCGATTGCCTCCCAGCAACTCGCGCTGCGGGAGGCCGAGATGCAGTGCAAGCGGACAGGCCTGCCGGCGGAGGCAATCGCCCATGCGGCGGTTCTGGCGATCGCCCGCCGCGCCGCGAGGCTGAAGCGATAGAAAGCACGTTCTTTGTTACAAAAAAGAACCAAAAAACTCCCATCGACCAGGCGTCAGTCCTCGAAGGGCTCCGTGCTCTGGCGGTCGCCGACCAGGAAAGCGTCCGCCACCAGCCGCAGCGGCCGGACATCGACATGCGACCGGCCCTCCGTCAGCAGCTGCGCGAGCATCGCGTAGATCCGCGGATATTCCTCCGGTGGCTTGTCGATGACGAGTTCGCCGTTGACCGCCAGCTTGGCGCCACCCTCGGTGAGAACCAGCCGCGTGCCCTCGGTGGTTTCGGCCGAGATCGTCCAACTCTGCTCGCCCTCTTTCCGCCAGTCGAAGATCGCCGTCAGGCTGCTGTCGGGCACAGGGTCGGCGGTCGCGAAGGTGATCTCGGCACCGATCGGCGTCTGCCGGTTGGACGGCACCTCCAGCCGAGCGGAGGCAACAAAAATCGCCTCGGGCATGATCTCGGTCACGATCGAGAGGGCATTGATGCCCGGGTCGAACACGCCAAAGCCTCCCGGCTGCCAGATCCAGGCCTGGCCGGGATGCCAGCGGCGGACGTCCTCGCGCCAATCGACCTCCAGGCGGCTCAGCCTGCGGCCGGCCAGCAGCCGCCGCGCTTCCTCCACCGCCGGATTGAACCGGGAGTGCCACGTGGTGAACAACACCCGCCGCTCGGCGGTCGCGATGGCCGCGAGTTCCGCGATTTCCCCGAGCGTCGCGGCCGGCGGCTTCTCGATCAACACATCGCGCCCGGCGAGCAAGGCGGTGCGGGTCGTCTCGAAACGCCCGGCGGGGGGCGTGCAGATCGCCACCAGCTTCACATCCGGCATCGCCTCATAGAGCTCTTCCTGGGTGCGGAAGCTGGGCAGGCCATGCACCGTCGCACGGCGCCCGCTCACGATGGCCGCCAGCTCGAAGTCCTCATTCGCGAGGATTGACGGCACATGCTGGTCGATGGCGATCTTGCCGAGACCGATGATGGCGATCTTGTGCGTCATGCTGCGCGCTTCCCTTAAAACAAACCGACGATCTGGCCGCTGCTGTCCAGCCCGATGCCCTCCGCGGCGGGCACGCGCGGCAGCCCGGGCATGGTCATGATGGTGCCGGCGAGCGCCACCACAAACCCTGCCCCGGCGGCCAACCGCACCTCTCTCACCGGCAGCCGATGGCCCACGGGCGCGCCAAGCAAGCTCGGATCGGCACTGAAACTGTATTGCGTCTTGGCAATGCAGACGGGCAGGTGGCCGTACCCCGCCGCCTCGATCGCCGCCAACCGCTTGGCGGCCGCAGGCGTGAGGTCGATGCCGTCGGCCCGGTAGATGTCCCGCGCGACGGTCGCGATCTTCTCGGCGAGGGGCATCGCGTCCGGATAGATGGGCGCGAAACGGGCCTGGCGCTCCGTGATCAACTTGGTCACTGCCTCGGCCAGCGCGGCGGCACCGGCAGCGCCATCGGCCCAATGCGTGCAGGGCACCAGCGTCACCCCCAGCGGGGCCAGCAGGCCAGCGAGCGCCGCGCGCTCCTCATCCGTGTCGCTCGTGAAGTGGTTCAGCGCCACCACCACGGGAAGCCCGAACTTGCCAATGTTCTCGATATGCCGGAGCAGGTTGGCCGCACCCCGGCGCACCGCCTCGACATCGGGCGCGCCGAGCGCATCCTTGGCAACGCCACCGTGCATCTTCAGCGCCCGGATGGTGGCCACGATCACGGCGCAGGCAGGCTCCAGCCCCGCCTGGCGGCATTTGATGTCGAGGAACTTCTCGCCGCCAAGATCCGCGCCGAACCCCGCCTCCGTCACCACCACATCGGCGAGGCTGAGGCCGAGACGGGTGGCGATCACCGAGTTGCAGCCATGGGCGATGTTGGCGAAGGGGCCGCCGTGAACGAGTGCGGGCGAACCTTCCAAAGTCTGCACCAGGTTCGGCGCCAGCGCATCGCGCAGCAGGGCCGCCATGGCGCCGTCGGCCTTCAGGTCGCGTGCCGTCACAGCACTCCCGTCCCGCCGCTCGGCGACGACGATCCGCCCCAGCCTCTCCCGCAGATCGTCCAGGTCACGGGCAAGGCAGAAGATCGCCATGACCTCGGAGGCGACGGTGATGTCGAACCCATCCTCCCGAGGCGCCCCGTTGGAGACGCCGCCCAGCCCATCGACGATCGAGCGGAGCGCGCGGTCGTTCATGTCCAGCGCCCGGCGCCAGCGGATACGCCGGGGGTCGATGCCGAGCGGGTTGTCCCAGAACAGGTGGTTGTCCAGCATCGCCGCCAGCAGGTTGTGCGCCGAGGTGATGGCGTGGAAGTCGCCGGTGAAATGCAGGTTGATCTGATCCATCGGCGCCACCTGGGCGCGTCCGCCGCCGGTTGCGCCGCCCTTGATGCCGAAGCAGGGGCCGAGGCTCGGCTCCCGCAGGCAGATCATGGTTTTGGTGCCGCGACGATTGAGCGCATCGCCGAGACCGATCGTCGTGGTCGTCTTGCCCTCGCCGGCTGGCGTCGGGCTGATGCCGGTGACGAGCACGAGCTGCCCCGCAGGCCCGCTCGCCCGCGAGGCCACGAAGTCCAGGCCGATCTTGGCCTTGAAGCGGCCGTAGGGCTCAAGCGCCTCCGCCGGGATGCCGGCCTTCGCCGCAATATCGCCGATCGGGCGCAGCTTGGCCGCGCGGGCGATCGCCTCATCATGTCCCATCATCAGGCCGCCCGCGTCATCGGGCGCAGCCCGAGTTCGTCCAGCGTCTCGCCGATCGCCGCCACGGCGCGCAGGATATCGGGCCGCGCGATGGCCCCGATCGCTCCGATGCGCATGCTCGGCTCCTCGGTGTTACGGAAGTTGCTGATCAGCACGCCGCGCCGCTTCAACGCCTCGACGAACCGGCGAAGATCCCAGTCGGGGTGGGCGGGGGCATGGACATTCATGATGATCGGGCCCTGGACGCTGCGCGGCAGGAAAGGCCGCAGTCCGAGCCCTTCGAGCCCGTCGTAGAGGGCAGCCATGTTGTCCCGGTAACGGGCGAGGCGGACTTCGCGGCCGCCCTCCGCGTCCAGCCGGTCAAGCGCCGTCCCGAGCGCCGCCAGGGCCTGGATCGGTGGCGTGAAGCGGCCGGCACCGGGGCCGTTGGCGAGCCCATTCTGGTAGATGTCGGCAAGGTCGAAGGACCAGCTCTCCGCGCGGCCCCCGCATTCGTCAAGCCGGTCGACCGGACAGACCGCGATGCTGAAGCCCGGCAGCGCCTCCAGGCATTTGTTCGGCGTGAAGATCAGCGCGTCGACTTCCGGATGGTCGGTCATTGCGATCGGCAACGCACCGAAGGCGGAGACGGCATCGAGGATCATCCGCCGCCCGAGTTTGCGGACCACCGCGCCGATCGCTTCCGGGTCATGGATCACGCCCGTGCTCGTCTCGCTATGGACCATGCCGATATGGCTGATGCCGGGGTCCGCGCGCAGCGCTGACTCGACCGCGGCCGGGTCCAATGGCCGGGTGAGCGAGGCAGGCAAAATCGTCACCCGGCGTCCTGCCTCACGCGCCAGCCGGACCATGCGATCGGCATATTGGCCGGTGGCGGGGATCAGGATGCCGCCCTCAGGCCCATGACCGCGGTTGCGCTCGGACGGCACGAACGTGCGGATCGCCGCCTCGACCATGAAGTGGCCCGACCCCGGGAGCGGCAGTGCCACATGGACGCCGTCCTGACCGCCCGCGAGCCTCCGCAGCCGCACCAGAAGCGCGCCGATCTCGGCGCGAACATCATGATCCCATGGTGCGATGTCCCGGTCGGCGGCGGCACGCACATCGGGATGGGTCATCACGGGACCCGGTATCAGTAGCAGCATCGTGGCAGGCTCTCTCACTCAATCTGGCTTTGGCTTGACATGACGGGAGGCACAGATCCACCCCAAAGGGCTGCCACGACGCCATCGCAGCGCCACGCTTTTGCTGATAAGGAAGCCGTATGTCGATGCCATTCGCTCTTCCGCCATGGATGCCTTGGTGGGTGCCGATCCTCGTCCTGGTCCCGGCCATCCTCTATGCGCTGCTTTTCCTGCTGATGCCGTTCAGCGTCATCGGCGTCAAAGGTCGCCTTGATGTCATCGAGGCGCGGCTGGATGAGCTTCAGGGTGAGATCCGGACCCTTTCGCTCCGTCTGGGCGAGCCCTCGCGGCAAACATTCCGCCCGGACGAGGACGCGTATGACACCGCGCCGTTGGCGCCTGCCCGGCCGGCCGCAGCGCGACCGGCACCGGCGCCACTGCCCATGGCCCGGCCGCCGATCCCGCCCGCGCCCGATCCTTACGCCTACGATGACCGGCCGCCACTCCGGCCTGTGCGGGGAGGCAGACCCATCCGTCCGGAACGCGACGAGCCGAGGCCCGATCGCGCAGAACCGCGCTTCGACTGAGTAAAAACGCCGCGCCAAGGGGAGCGACAGCCGCAACATGCGTATCAGTGCGATCCAGATGAACCCGGGCTCCGACAAACGGCAGAATATCGCCCAGGCGCGGGAGCTCATCCAGGGAGCCCTGGCCGAAGGTCGGCCCCGGCTCATCGCCTTGCCCGAAATGTGGTCCTGCCTCGGGGGTGACCGGGAGACGAAGTTCCGCGAGGCCGAGGAACTGCCGGCCGAAGGCTCCAACGGCACCGGCGGCGCGGCCTATGAGTTCCTGCGGGAAGTTGCCCGCGCCAATTCGATCCACGTGCATGGCGGCTCAATCGGCGAATTGGCGGGCGACCGGCTTTACAACACGACGCTGGTCTTCGGTCCGGACGGGCGGGAAATCGCCCGCTACCGCAAGATCCACCTCTTCGACATCGTGACCCCGGACGGCCAGGGCTATCGCGAAAGCGCGGTCTTCAAGGCGGGCGAGCAGGTGGTGACCTTCAAGGCGCAGGACCTGACCTTCGGGCTCGCGATCTGCTACGATATCCGCTTCCCGGAGCTGTTCCTGCAGTTGCGGCGGGCGGGCGCCGAGGTCATCTTCCTGCCGGCGGCCTTCACGCTCCAGACCGGCCGGGACCATTGGGAGGTGTTGTTGCGAGCACGGGCGATCGAGACGCAATGCTGGATGGTGGCGCCCGCCTGCTATGGCAGGCATTTCGATGGCAATAACGATCCACGGGTGACCTATGGGCATTCGCTGATCTGCGACCCATGGGGACTGGTCATCGCCCGCGCCTCGGACGGAATCGGCTGGGCGACGGGCCGGGTCGATCAGGCGCTGACCCAGCGCATGCGGCGCGACATGCCGGTTCTCGAACATCGGAAGCTTGTGTGAGCCTCAGCCAGGCGCTCAACCGTGCCAGCGCGCAGCTGGGACTGGATCAGGTGCTGGGCGGCACGGCCCTCACCCGCATCGCTTTCGTCGCCAGCGCCGCGCCGCAGGCCCTGGAGGGTCTGGAACGCCTGACCACGCGCTACGGCAATCTGCCGGTGCAGGAGGCACAGGTCGTCGTCGCCCTCGGCGGTGACGGCTTCATGCTCGAGACGATGCACAGCGTCCTTGGCCGGGCCATTCCCGTTTACGGGATGAACTGCGGCTCCGTGGGCTTCCTGATGAACAGCTTCATTGAGGAAGCCCTGCCGGAGCGCCTCGGCGCGGCCCAGGGCGCGGTGCTGCACCCCTTACGCATGCACTCCGTGACGCAGACCGGGGCCGTCGAGGAAGCGCTCGCCCTCAACGAGGTCAGCCTGCTCCGCCAGCTGCGCCAGACCGCGAAGATCCGCATCTCGGTCGATGGCCGCGTGCGGCTGCCCGAGCTGATCTGCGACGGCATCCTCATTTCCACGCCCGCCGGCTCGACCGCCTACAACCTCTCGGCGCACGGGCCGATCGTGCCGCTCTCGGCCAATCTGCTGCCGCTGACGCCGATCAGCGCCTTCCGCCCCCGTCGCTGGCACGGTGCCTTATTGCCGAGTTCGGCCGATGTCCTCTTCGAAGTGCTGGACGTTGAGAAGCGCCCGGTCGCCGCCGTCGCGGATTCCTTCGAGGTCCGGCGCGTCGTCTCGGTCGCCGTCAGCGAGGAGCGGAGCATGTCCGTGACCGTCCTGTTCGACCCGGATCACGGACTGTCGGAACGCATTCTGACGGAACAGTTCACGGCATGAACGATGTCTCCCCGGTGCCAGGGACTGAGGCTGAGGCGAAGCTGCGCGCCTTGCTCGACATCATGGCGCGCCTCCGCGACCCCGTGAGCGGCTGCGCCTGGGATGTGGAGCAGAACCACGCCTCCATCGCCCCCTATGCGATCGAGGAAGCCTATGAGGTCGCGGAGGCCATCGCGAGCGGTGACATCGGCGGACTGCGGGACGAACTCGGCGATCTGCTGCTGCAGGTCGTGTTCCACAGCCAGATGGCGGCCGAGGCCGGAACCTTCACTTTCGCCGATGTCGCCGAGAGCATCTCGGCCAAGCTGATCCGCCGCCATCCGCATATCTTCGCCGATGCCGCGCAGCGGGACGCCCGGGGCCAGACGATCGCCTGGGAGGCGCAGAAAGCCGAGGAACGCGCCGCCAAGGCGAGGGCAGGGGTCAGCGCGCTCGACGGTGTCGCCGTCACGCTCCCGGCGCTGACGCGCGCGCAGAAATTGTCGGCTCGTGCCGCGCGCGTCGGCTTCGACTGGCCGAACCTCGCGGATCTCTTCGCCAAGCTCGACGAGGAAGTGGCCGAACTACAGGCGGAAATCCCGACGGCGGCCCCCGACCGGCTAGCGGATGAAATGGGCGATCTGCTCTTCGTCATGGCCAATCTCTGCCGCAAGCTCGGGCTGGACAGCGAGGCGACGCTGCGGGCTGCTAACGCTAAATTTATCCGCCGCTTCCAATCCGTCGAGGCCCGGCTTGCCGCCGAAGGCCGTGAGCCGGCGGAAGCCAGCCTTGCCGAAATGGAAGCCCATTGGGCAGCGGTGAAATCCACGGAGACTTCATCGCGGGGGCGCGACTGACGACAGCGCCGTGGTAAAGGGGCGCCATGAGCGATAGCCCTGACACCCCCGCCTCTCCGCCTGCGCCGCCGCGCCGCCGCCGCACCGCCCGGCGCATCCTCCTCATACTGATCCTCATCGTTATCGTGTTACCGGTGGCTGCGGTTCTCGCCGCGTTCCTCACCTTCAATCCCAATGCCTACAAGGCACAGATAGCGGCCGCCGTGGCACAGGCGACCGGCCGCACCGTGACCCTGGCCGGCCCCCTGGGCGTCAAGCTCTCATGGGTGCCGACCCTCACGGCGCGGGACGTGCGGCTCGGCAACATCCCCGGCGCCTCATCCCCTGAGATGGCGCGGATAGACGAGATCGAGACGCGTATCGCCCTGCTGCCGATGCTGCAGCACCGGCTGGAGATTCAGGATCTGGTCCTGGACCATCCTGCCGTCCTGCTCGAGCGGACATCTGACGGCCGGCCGAACTGGCTGTTCCAGCCGTCAGCGCCCACTGACGCCGCACGCCCACAGCCGATCGCCCTCACGACCGGCAACGGGCCTTGGCACGTGGCAATCGACAGCCTGGAGATCGTCGACGGCCAGTTCACCTATCGGAACGGGATCACCGGCTCCTCCGCGAGCCTCGCCGTGCCTCACGCCGATCTCGCCGCCCAGGTGAGCGGAAACGAGGCACCCGCTGAGGCCCCGCTTGCCGTTTCAGTCAAGGCCATCTGGCAGGGAGTGCCCGTCGGGCTATCCGGCACCATGGGCCCCTTCACGCACCTGACGGACGCGGCCGACCGGACCAGCTGGCCGCTGGCCCTGACGCTGTCCGCCCAGGGCGCCTCGGTGCAGGCCACCGGCACCGTCACCGATCCGCGCCAGGCGCGCGGCTACGCATTGGATGTTCATGGCACGATCGCGGCGCTGGAGGCTCTGGCGCCGCTTCTGCCCGCCGGGGCGCAGGCGGATCATGTTGTCCTGCCCCCGATCCACGGCATCACGATGAGCGCCCATCTCGCCGATGCGGGGCAGGGCCTGCCGGCCGTCACCAATCTCAGCCTGCAAGCCCAGGGCTCCGATCTCGGCGCCACGCTGCCGGGCCTCAAGCTCGATAGCCTGTCGATGATCACCCCGGCGCTCGACCAGCCGGTGACCGTCGATGTTCTGGGCGAGCGGAACGGTCTCGCCTTCACCCTCTCCGGATCGGTAGGACCACCGGGCGTACTGCTGCAACCGAAGGCGCCTCTGCCCGTCGACCTCGTGCTCACCTCGGCCCAATCGAACCTGCATGTGCAGGGGTCGATCGCCGAGCCGCTGGCGTTGCGCGGGCTCAACCTCGGCCTCGCCGTCCAGATCGCCGATCTGGGCCGGCTTTCGCCGCTGGCCGGGACGGCCCTGCCGCCGGTGGCAAGCCTGACCGGCAGCGCGATACTGAGCGATATGGCGCCGGGACTCGGCCAGGGCCTGCTGCTCACCTCGCTC
>Ga0116230_10002475_pt1 | contig 17777 bp, 25 predicted proteins | sample S1TSphfallax_3_FD_88678 | JGI IMG/M metagenome (GOLD analysis project Ga0116230, IMG submission 88678) | Host-associated microbial communities from peat moss isolated from Minnesota, USA - S1T2_Fd - Sphagnum fallax MG | ecosystem: Host-associated > Plants > Peat moss > Unclassified | place...
AGTCAGGAAGAACAGTCTTTGTCAGCATCAACTTCTGTATCATTGCACCAGTAAGCATGACCAGTAACTGTTTTGCATATATTGATTACTGAACTTGCATTTGAGCTGAATATTGCATGTTGTCGTGTTACCTTCAAAGTGTCATTTTGCAGTTTTCTCTGCAGTCTCATAGATATATTTTCCAGTGGCTGTAGTGAATTTTCTGCATCCAAGTAGTCACCAGTGATGTGCTTAAAGGATATTTTCAGAGTGAGGAGGCTCCAACCACTACCCTGTATATAGGCACATGTTGCCTTAGGCTTAGATGTTCTCTTATACGCATACAAGCTGAAATGAAATGAAGCTTGCCCTCACAAGCTTGTTGCAGCTTGAGTGAGAATACAATTGATGTTTTCTGTTAGATATGCATCTTGAGTGCTAGCCAACTTCCTGTTACTTCTGGAAATGTGACAGAAACTAAGGATGTAGATGTTTATATGATGGTTTGCCTGAGATTTGGGGTGCATTATATACTTATCTGAAGTCGCGATTAGGAGCTGATGATGTCAGTGGGGAGTCATAGCAGCTTGTCACAGCTATTTTTGATGAAAGTCATAGTGTGACACATCATGAGTGACACTCATGAGGTTATGATTCACTCATCTTGTCCTGTTATTTCAATGTGTTTTTTGGGTTTTTCTGCAATCTCATAGATATGAATGTTGTGCTTGGCAGGGTTTCAGGTCCTGTATCTATTGTGCTGCACAAACTATGCAGTGTTCTGGCTTTATTGAAAGAACTTCTGTCTGTGGCAAAAATCTTGGACAGCACCCTCCTGCAGCTTAATAAAACAATGCTTGAGACATTCGGTGTAGACAACATCCAGTTGCTGCAGCTGAAGGCTATTGGTGTTGTTTGCATGGTGCATCCGATACCCCTCTTTTTCTTCTCAGTGTCAATGGTTGGATTGCCATCTGTATCATTTCCATGGCTATCTCAAAAAAATTGCTAGGCAGGGGACACTGTTAATTTGGAGAAATCCACCCAATGAATTTGGAATTGTAACAAGAAGCTTTAAGAAGCTTCTGCACACACAAGAAGCTGATATTTTGATGGCTTTAATGATGTTATGATTTTTATCACAATGATCTATGTTGATTACAAAGTTGAACATTACAGTTATCATTATAATTTTGTGCTGACTCTTTTCACCTCAATAATAGAAGTTCTGAAGGACTGGTGCATATTATGACTGTTTCTCCTTGCAGTAGTCCATAAATTTTGCTCTGGACCTGATGATTCTAGGTAGCATGCAGGTGTTTGATGTGTATCCCCAGCATCGGACAGGCATTATTGAGGAGATTGTGAGCTTACTTTGGAAGCTTCCATCTTCAAAACGAAGCTTGCGTTCCTACCATCTACCAGATGAAGAATCCAAGCAGATTCAAATGCTGACAGCCCTCATTCTCCAGATTGTGCAATGCAGTGTTGATCTTGGGGAAGGTGGTGTTGATTCAAAACCAGATGTTGCAGGGGCAGATGTGAAAGTTGTGGGGGCTGCTGTTGAGGCTACTGCTCCAGTGAGGTTTTTCGAGCCTGCCATGGACACAACCAGCTATTTTTGGAAACATGTCTTGCACCGCTGGGCTGCACCAAAGGCCCAAGATGGAGCAGATGTGAGAGCCATAGTGGAGAATCTTGTCCTTGACTTACTAACCACTCTCAATGTTCCTGAGTTTCCTGCAGCTAGCCTTTTGCTTCAGGTATTTGTTACGTCTGGAACTCCAAGTCTTGCAGTATTCCTCTTTCTGTGTACTTGAGATAGGTTGCACTGTAATCTTTCTTCCAAGTCCTGTATAGTTCAGTGGCCTCAAGATGAGTTTGTGATGCCTATAGACAGATCTGTCATTCATGGTTGGTAACTTAAGCTCCCATGTTCTCTTTGTTAATGACTGCTGGTTTGTTCTGAGCTGGATTCTGATGTCTTTTCCACTTCTACCTGCCCATTTGATGTTAGTCATTCCCAGCTGATGAATATTGACCTTCTCTTGTATGCCTGCAGATTTTTTGTGTCCTGTTGTTTGGAAACACAGGCCTCAAGGCAAAAGATGCTGTAGTGCGTGGTACTTCAATCGATCTCCTTGGCATGGTTGCAGCTCATTTGAAACAGGATGCTGTTGCCTGCAGTAGAGAGAAGTTCTGGATTCTGCAGGAGCTTGAGGGCAAGAGGGATGATGATGAGGATGATGAGAATGCTAAGAAGAACTGTACAGTCTGTGGGAAAGGAAACCGCTCCAAAGTCATGGTGTCTTGTAATAGTTGTAATCGCTGGTTTCATGGGGACTGCATTGGGGTCACCAAACATGACCTCTTTGACCGTGGTTGGCTCTGTCACTGCTGCCTATGTCGACAACAACTGGCCTCCCTCCGACCAGATATCAAAGTTCAGGCAACTGGAGTTAAGGCATCTCATGGAACTAAGCTGACACAGAATGCAGAAAACTCAGCTGATAGATTGGCAATCATTCACCAAACTCTTTTGAACTACCTCCAGGAAATGGCTGTCAATGATAGTACAGCAATTTATGCTCGCAGGTAAGGTGCAGTGCCTAACAAGATTGGGATTTGTTCTAATGAATGAGCTGTTATCAGTGCATGCAGAGATGTGATGTAATGTGTCACTGTTATGACCAGACCTTGGTTTGATCATTCCAGTGAGTTCTTGAGGGTTCTTTTTTGCAACTCTTCCAACTCTTGCCTCTCTATATCAGAGAGGCGCTGTTCCTCAGCCAAGTAGGTCACTCATCTTTGCTATTCTTCCAGGTTTTATCTGTGCCAGTGGTTACGGGATGAGGAGCAAAGCATGCAAACTATTCAGTTCTTCCGAAATAGATGTACATCTAAGGTCCCTCTTCAAGATTTCGACTTTGCACCCTTGTCTCGAGATGCTATTTTTCGCATTTCTAGAGCCTTGGGTCAGCAGAGACCTCTTGCTCGAGGTTTTGACAAGATTCTTGAGAGGTTATTGGTAAGCTTGGAATTATTGCACAAATGGAAGCTGTTGGCAGTAGAGTTTTCAATCATGGAATTCTGTAGTGATGTTACCAGATTTGAAGTTGTGTAGATGGTCACCCTAATCTATGACCCAAATCTTCTGTCAGATGAGTTAGCCTTGCATTTTCCCTTACTTTGTTACTGTTGTCAAGCAACCAACATTTCAATCACTGTTTTGTGATAGTTGTGGTACCAGTTCTAATGTATGTGCTCCTTAGCACTAGTGGTTCTTGAGCTCAAACCCATTTCTTTGCTTGCAGGTCAGCCTTACTGAAAATTCACCAACTCCTCGAGCAAAAGCTTTGCGAGCGGTATCCCCTTTGCTATCTCACTAGCTGTTGCAAGACATTTTAGGCAATATAAGTGTGTTTGATCTGTTGCAATCATCTGCTGCAAGCTCTTTACTAGGTCTTAACTCTGGAACTTCTTTTTTTTTGCAGTCTTAACTAAGGTGAATTGAGGACATATGTCTGGGTGTGGTTGCCTTGATACAAAGATATGACTAAATGTACTGCTTCAGTGATGATTGGCTTGTGAACCTGTGGGTGATTGACTATGTGCTTTTCATATTTTTCTTATCCAGGTGAGTGCTGTTGTGGAGGCGGATCCTGGAGTCTTGGGTGATGAACGGGTACAAAGAGCAGTTGAAGGTCGATTTCTGGATTCAGCTATTTCTGTCAGAGAAGCTGCAATGGAGCTTGTTGGGCACCACATTGTTACCCGACCTGATTTTGCTGTCAAGGTACTGTTTTCACAAGACCTTTCCTTACCCATGAACCGCATAAGTAGTAGGGTGGCAACAGTGAAAACAATGACTTTGTTTCAGTGAAATCCATCTCAAGGAGAAAAAGGCCGAGTAGGAATAAATTCAGGTTTCTTTTTAGACTTTTGCTGTTATTCTAACTTGTTTTAACATCTTAATGGTAAGTAATTGCATGTGAAGGAACTTGTCAAAATTCAGCTAGTATCTTCTTTTTGTACTTCTTGATATCTTCCACATGAGATTAACTTCACAATTGTGGATTTGGTGATTGTAGTACTTTGAAAAGATTGCGGAGCGCATTATGGACACTGGTGTAAGTGTGCGCAAACGAGTTATCAAGATAATCCGGGATGTGTGTATGTCGAACTCTGGGTTTACCAAAGCTACAGATGGCTGTGTTCGTATCATATCACGGATCAATGATGAGGAATCAAGCATACAGGTGATTCTTGGCTGGGCAAATAGTTCCTTAACTTTTGCAGTTCCAGGGAACTTTGCTAACTCTTTGTGATATCTTGGTGTAGTGTGCTGATGTTTCCCCATATTGAACTGAGGTTGGTTCCATAGAGTGTGACATTGATAGGGCATCCTAGGTTGCAAACTTCTCCAGGAATGTCTTTGATCAAACCCTCTGATTGTGAAGCTTGCAAATATTGTATCCTGCAGGATCTTGTTGGTAAAACTTTTTTTGAGCTGTGGTTTGAAGAACCAGTAGGCCATCACACACAGTTTCTTGGAGATGGAAGTGCAGTTCCCTTAGATATCACAGAGAAGGTGCAGCAGTTGGTTGATGTGCTGAGAAGGCTCCCAGGCCATCAACCTATGGTGACCATTATAAAGCGTAGTCTAGCCCTTGACTTCTGTCCTCAGAATACAAAGAATACCGCAACAAGCATGATGACCCAAGCTGCTGTTAGACATCGTTGTGAGTTGATGTGCAAGTGTCTACTGGAAAGTGTCTTGAAGGTATGTGGTATGTTGGACCTTTACTGTGTTATCTCATGTACTTGTCATAATTGTAGAGAGGAAGCAGGATCCTCAAACCAAATGGCCTGTGTTTGACTGCCATGTTAAGAGGGTTTGTCCAGTCCTCAGTGCAGGGTGGGTAGCTTGCTCAGCATCTGAAGCTGACTGATGAGAAGACATTCCTAACATTGAGAGGCTTTTGGAGTTGAAGCAAGTTGTGGCTTCTGTGCAGGTAGAAGAGACTGCAGCAGATGATACCGAAATTTGTGCACTTCCATACATTGTTGCCTTGCATGCTTTTTGTACAGTTGATCCCACACTGTGTGCTCCTCCATCCGATCCTGCTCGATTTGCAGTCACCCTTCAACCTTATCTTAAGACCCAGGTATGCATGCTGCAATGGTGGACGATCAAGATCAGGTTTGTTGTGCATATTGATGAGAAAAAATGGCTCCTGAGCTTTGCATCAGCATGATTTTGCAAGAGGACAAGTTTCCATTTTCTATGGTCAAGAAGGGTTAGAGAAGCTTTTGTTCAAACATCAGGGATAGTTTCTGAGTTAGTGCTTTTACTGGCTTTCTTGTGCTATACTCTGAATCTGGTTGATCCCCTCTATCCTCCATCTGGATTGTTTTTTTTTTAAAGTGCTTTGAACCTGTTGAAATGGTTGATCGAATTTAGGTGCTGAATAAGGTCTGTCGCTCATCAAGTCCTTTTAGTACTTTTGATTTCATAGTTTCAGTCCTTTGGTTAACTTCAAGCAGCAGGGAGACTGAGGCTTTGAGTTGGTATCCCTTGAACAGGTGGGTAGCCGGGATGCAGCACAATTGCTGCAGAGTATTGTTTTTGTTATTGATACTGTGCTTCCATTGCTACGAAGACCCCCTCAAAGCTTTGTAGAGGAGCTTGAGCGTGATTTGCGTCAATTAATCTCCACATGTTCTTTCCTAGCAGTTGTGCACGCCTGTATTAAGTACTTCTTTGAAGCCTTAAAACCCTCTAAATATTTTGCCACATCCAGATTCTGTATCATTCATGGATGTGATGCAGATTTATGTCCTGATGAGCAGAGTTGTTTTTACTGCTTTGCATTTGTTCTGAGGTAAGAAGATAGTGCTAATTTGGTGTCTCCTAAAAAGATGTTAATTAAATCTTAGATATTCAGGCAGAATGTCTCTTAATGGTTTTTGTTTGTCCAGGAGTCTCTGTTCATTGAGCAAAATAGCTCTTAAAGGAGTCACATCTTCTGAATTACTTGTCCGACGATTTTTCAAGATTCTTGATAGCAGCCGCACAAAAGAATTAGTGGCAACTGAGAAAGCTGTAAGGTTTCTAATGGCCTGATCTTCATTGATTTGCACTGTTGCCATTAAAGCAAAGCTCTTCCATTGCAGACTATGATTGATTAGATAAAGAATCTGTGGCTGCTAGAGTTGGTGGATGCCACTCATTTGTTGTTTTGTTTCTTTGTCAAAGTAAGGTCATGCTAGGGATGTAAGTGACTTTCCCATTTTGTGTCGGGTGCTGAAACACATTTTGCACACATTTAATTTGTTGTTAAAGAACCATTTGATACTTCCTTATGGTTTTCTGCAAAATCAATCTGGTGATTTTTTGTGGGCTTGCTTCATACTCCAGAATGTTTTGCGAGGTCTGTTCTGCCTTGGTTTATTGGGCCGGTATGGTGCGGAGTTGATAGATGCCATTGGAGATCCAGAAATCAACATGGAGCAGCTGCTTGAGCTTTGCAAATTCTATTTGGGATGTGAGGACTTCGATATACAAGTACGGGCTTTACAGGTGTGTTCTTGGGAGTCTGCCTTTTCTGTCTGCATAGAGATGCATTTTCACTGTGAGCATGGATAGCTTATCACACTGCATTAGTACTGAATGTCTGCAACTTGCCATCCCCATGGTTCAGTGGCAAAATTGTTTGAGCTTTTGTTTGTGTTTGCCTTTTCTCTATGGTAAAGAGTTATATTTTTTATGGTGGGGTCTAGCCTTTTTCATGTTGGCTGATTGGTTGCTGTTATGTTGTCAGATTGTAAATATCCATAACCTTATTATTGAGCGATCTGTCAATTCCTTTCAGGTTGATTAAATCACAAGTATTAAGAGTTTCTCAGTACTTATGAAGATATTTTATTTGTGTTTGTAACAATCACTAATCCTGGTCATTGAGGTCAATTGGAGTTGATCAAGATAAGCAAGTCATGGTGACCTGTCCTGCTTGAATCTCCTCAGGCTCTAGGTTTTATTTTCATTGCAAGGCCTGACTTCATGATGTTAAAGAACATGGACAAGCTTCTGCATACCACACTTGCATCCCCAGCTGATCCTCGTATCAAGGTACTCACATTGGTCCCCTGAACACTTTTGCATTGGAAAATAGACTGAGATGGTCCCTATCAAGCCATTGCATAAGCATGTCTGGAAGATGACACTTTGCTCCTGGCAACCTCAACAGATCCAAATGCTACAGAATTTCAGTGACTACCTCCTTGATGTTGAGGAAAAAATGGTTGTGACTGAAGGCAAAGATGATAAAGCCAATGGGGAGAAGCATGAGACAGGCAACACAGTTCCAGTGGCTGCAGGAGCTGGAGATAGTAATATTTGTGGTGGCATTATCCAGTTGCATTGGGACCAAATTCTGGAGAGATGTTTAGACTTGAAAGAGCTAGTGCGGCAAGCTGCCCTCAAGGTTATCTCTATCCCATGTTTGTGAATTCTTCAGCATCCATGGATATTTTGTCAGAGCCTTCAGTCTGCCCAGGGTGTCTTAGTGCAAATTCGGATGTTTGCATAGCTATATTGCGATGATCCTTGGATATCCTGTCTGAGATATGTTGGAACCAGAGAGCACCCAGGTTTCAAGGTCATAAGTTCTATCTTTGGTACAGTATGAATTCAAGTGAGCACTAGAGAATGTATTTGGAGAACAGGTGTAGTGTGCAGTGTTCTGAATGCATGATACAGAATTTTTTTCCAAAGGGCCTCAAACAGAGATGCAAGAAGCTAGTCTGTTTGCATGTGTTGCTGTTAGTAGTCTGTTCCATTGCTGAAAACTGGCATTGTTTTCCAAGGTTGTTTCAACTTTGACCTAGGATCCTCATTTTAATTTGTTACCAGCTTGAAAACTGTTTTATTGCTTCAATTTTGTGGATGCAGGTTGTGGAGATTGTTTTGCGGCAGGGGTTGACCCATCCTATTACATGTGTTCCCCAGCTTATAGCAATGGAAGTTGACCAGCTGGAGTTCAACTCAAAGCTTGCGCATCGGTTGTTGATGCAGATGAATGAGAAGTACATGATCTGAGATACCTTGTTTGTGTATTTTCTCCTATCTTCTGTTCTATGCCTTGATTTGGAGGTTGAAAGCAAGAGCTTTGTGGAAAAAAAATCTTCACATGTTGCGTCCCTTGGGTCATTTCTTCTGCACAAAATTTCAGGAGGCTAACAGAAGCATCAAGGATCTCTTCATATGGCCACTATCATCACTCAAGGGGTGAACTTGTACCTAATTGTTTTCTTGCAATTTTTGATGACTGCAGGTATCCTTCATTTTTTGAGAACCGGTTAGGTGATGGGCTGCATCTTTCATTCATATTCATTCAATCAGGGGCAGCAAACTCTGTTCAAGGAGCCAGTCCTGCAAATCCCATTGCCAGTAGACCTACAGAACATAAGAGCCCTGCGGCTTTTGCTAAGGCAGGAATATCCCGTATTTACAAACTCATCCGAGGCAGCCGGAATTCTCGAAGCAAGTTTATGTCCTCAATTATTCGCAAGTTTGATTTTGGGCAATCTGGTGTACAGGCTATTTCCTTCCTACTGTGAGTATCTATGTGCAGATGCCTTTGTTGGATGGTCATTGTTATCCCAGATGTGATATTGTCTGCAGACCTGTGTGGAAGTATGTTGCGCAGTGTCCTTGAAGGCTACAAGTGGAGGAGATTGTAAGCAAAGATGACAAACATGCTTGCAAATCTTAACATTTTTGGAACTGATAACTGTCTGCTTGTTGACATGTGTTTCAGATACTGTGCAGAGGTACTGGCAGCACTTCCCTTTGGTCTACCAGATGAACCTCTATATGTTGTCTATACCATCAACAGAGTTCTGCAAGTTCGTGGAGGAGAATTGGAAGCCAACATGAAAGCATCCATCAATGATGGAGCCCTGGGTGTTGTAGCCAAGCATGTCCAGGAAATCATGGCAGCTGAGAAGGAGCGAGAAGGGGATGCAGCTTATGATCTTAATGCCACTACTCAAGAGCCAGAATCAAATTTTAACATGGAAATGGTGGAAGACACTCAAGGAATTCCTGATGATGTACTAGACAAATTAAGAGTATGGCTTCACTTGTTTTTGTCAGGTTTTTTTTTCCATATGTGCATGATTCACCTGGTCCTTATTCTCAAGGTTTTTTATTTCAGTTATATGCTGCTGTTTAAATCTTTGTCAGATTAATGAACTTTGCAGATGTGTATACTTTTGTCCACCGTGTATCTCTTATGGGTTTTTCAATCCTACTGTTCTGTTCTTACTGTCTATTCATGTTTTCACTAGGGTCTGCTGATCTCCTTAGGGAGCTGGACATTACATGTTGGTTGATTGAAGGAATGCTCATCACAAAGAGGAGCATGAGGTATTAAGTGTTTCGATGCTGGTCACCACAGGGTTATTGCAGTGCAGCTATGTCATTAGCTTTGCTGCTTCGCTTGAAACGGCACTTGAAGATTGTTTACAACCTGAATGATGCACGTTGTCAGGTGATTGCTGGGTACCTCACTGGTAAAAGTTAGAGATTGTAATGACAATTACCTTACATGGACATGGAGCCTTGTTCACTCTAGTCTAGGACTTTTACTGTATGGTGGCTAGTAGATATACATGGTGGCAAGAAATGGTTGGTGGAAATTTTTTGCTCCTCAAGTAGCACTTTGTTGCTCTATGATCACATTGAGTAGTAGCATTCTTAGGGGAAATATTTTGAACTGTGGTCCTTGGTACAGGCTTTTCAACCAAATGAAGCAATCAAGCCTGGGGACATGCTCACAAAGAGGGAAACTAAGGAATTTAGCACCAAGGAGTTGCCTATTGAGACCCCAATAACAGTCCGGCAGATGCTACAACAATATCAGGTACCAATTTGTTCTCTGTTACTCTTTACCATTCTCTGCTTACTGTAATGGATTCAGCAAGGCAGGCATACAAGGCAAAGATTGTCAATTGAGGTGAGGTTTATGAAGTTAGTTTATTCACCTCTACCAACTGAATGGAGTTTTAGAAGTAACATCTGTTAATGTGTGGTATATTTGCAGGCATTTAAACGTCTACTAAAAGAAGATAGTGTGGACTATGCAACCTATACTGCAAACATCCCTACAAAGAAACGAGCAGGTCGTGCACAGACTGCTCACGGAGACACCACTGCTGATGCAACCCATGCCAATGCACACACTCCCATCCGAAGTATGCCAAGACGAAAATCTGTGACTATGGTGGACTATGAAGGTGATTCATGTGAGGATGAGAGTGATGAAGACTGGGGAGATAAAGCAAGAAGGAAGAGTGCACCAGGTGCAGGAGGGTTTGCACGAGGTCGTGGAAGTAAAAAACAATCCTTGTAACATAGTCATCAGAAGACAAAGGTAACACCCCAATTTCTTTTCCAAACACAATAAACGAGCAACTGAAACTATTTTGCAGTGATTGCAAGCCAAATTTTGACTTGTGCAGTGGTGACTGTAAATGTATGCTATTCGCCAAAAAAATTCTTGAGAGAGACAGAGCAGAACTTGATAGATTCATGTGGGGGACGGGAGCAGAGAGATCTGACCATTGAGATACAACAGCTTTATGAAACACCTTGTTTCCACCAGGTCAACTTTCCGGCATGATTGGTACCCTGTTGCGATTTCTGGCTTTTGTATCTCTGGTACAGATCTCCTGTCAAACAAGTTATGTCATACTTTCCATCAGTTGTACCATGTCCTCTATCTAGGCTTGTGTTTGCATTCATCTTTAGTGCTAGCCAACATCATGACTGTGTCTTCCCAAAAACAGAAGTCGGGCTGCAGATGTTGTATAATGATTTGCCAAAGATTTTGAGCAAATTATTATATGCTTATATACACCCACCATTGGCAGGTGATGAAGTCAGTGGATTGGCATTGCAGCTTGTTACTGCTAATTTTGTGATGAAGATGATGGTCTGACACTTTGTGAGTGACTCATAAGGTTATGACTGCACTCATTGTCATATTACCTTCGAATTGTTGTTCTGCAGATTTCTCTGCAATTTCATAGATATTTTGGTTCCAACATCTTGCACTAGAACCCACAAGTCATGCTTGGAGCTGATTCTTGTTCTAGTACTACTTTGCACCTCATACATTCATTTCATTGCATATTCAGGTTTAGAGATTACATTCATGCACAACCAATTTAACAGGGCTTCCAGACACACTTTACAATTCAGAATTTGCTACTGCAACACTGCCACATGGTGAAACTGCAACCTTGAATGGATGTGGACCCTCTGTTTGAGGTACTGAAATCCAAACCCATTTTCTCATACTTGCTCTGATCCAAGGTATGGTTATTTTCTAGATCACCACTTATAAAGGACATGTGAGCATTCAAATCATGTATTGAGGAGTCCTGTGGCATGCCTTTATGTTGTTTGTTTATCAGTGCATAGTGGATGTACTTATTTGTCTCCATTGTTCCATTCTGTTCCTCTCATGTTCTGGCCATTTCTGCCTTTCAATGCCTTCCTTGGTTGCCAATCCAGCCATTGGCAGCTGTGTAATCTACCCCGTTGTGGGAAGAAAATATCATTTTCAATATAGGTTCCATCAGAGAGAGCTGTAAAGTTCATTTTAGGTGATCATAGAATGCAGTCAACATGATCAGAATTTGTCCTATGAAACTTGTCATCTCTGACAAGCATGGGATTGTCACAAGTCAATCCATGGGTTCTGATGGTTTCGTAGATCTAAGGTCAAGTTGTATTCAGCAAGTCATGAACTTCTCTGTCTCCTGAAGACCAAGGTTTACTTCAAGAAATTCCTCCCTCAGAAGCTTTGATCTGTTTTGCTGTGTATGCTTCTCCTTTATTGGAGCCTGCTTTTAGGTTTTCAAATTTGATTAAAAGAAGTGTTTTTAGAAACTTGTTTCAGATTGGTTTTCTGTTACTTGGTGTGATATCTTGTTCTTTATTAGGTCTACGTTTCAGTTCTTTTTGTAATCAATGTATACCCAGTAGTAAGTTTTAGTCATGTAATTTTGGTTTTTGGTCCTGCTTCTATCTGCTAAGTCTTTCTGTATAGACACTTATCTGTCTTCTCACTTGCCTTTAGATGAGCAACAGAAACACATTACACTACACTTGTTTTTAAGATCTGATGAATTCCATGGCTTAACGGCTGGCTGATGTTAAGTTAGGGTTTGTTGAATCATCTTGCAACTGCTCCTAACCATACTTTTTGTAAGATTGCCCTTGCACAGATTGGAACTTGGCCTTTTCTCCTTGTTTCACCAGTGGTGCTTCAAGGATATCTTCAGGGTGCAGGAGGCCTCCAACCAATATCTTGTATGTCAGGCTCTTGATGCCTTAGGCTCAGATGCTTAGCTTAGCTTTGCTTATACAGGGGGCAAGCTGAAATGAATGAAGCTTAGTCTCACAAGCTTGCTGCAGCTTGAATGAGAGGATGCCAATAACATTCTGTAATTCACATGTCTCTTCAGTGCTAACAGGCAATTGTGACTGAGTCTTCCTGTTGGTTCCAGAAATGACACAAACTCAGGATGCAGATTTCAGTATTATTGTTGCCCTGAGTTTAGACTTGATATTATTATGTACTCACTGACACCCACTGTCAGCAGCTGATGAAGTCATTGGGAAAGTAATGGCAGCTAGTCACTGTCACTGCCACTGCCATTCATGATGGAGGCAATAGTCTGATACTGTTGTAAGGGTATGATGCACTCATTTTTTGTGTTTGTTTTGGTTTGCCAGAACTGATACATGGGTCTCATCTTCAAAGTGTTTTTTTCTGGAGTTTCCTCTACAATCTCAATGGTACTCTTCTTCTTGTTTCCCTCTTGTTTCCTTTCTGTTATGCCTCTGATTGCCATAATATTTGAATTGGTTTCTGAATAAGCTCTTTCACTCATTACTATAGATGTGGGTGTGGAGTTTATACTAGTGGTTAACATTCTTCATCTTGTGAAATAATGTCAAGACTTTTATTCAAATCTGGTTGGAAAAAATCTTTAGTGGTCTGTCTTCATTTCAAATCCCTTTTGCATTTTGTAGAGAAGTCAGCCAATTGCAGCTGCCAAACTTTGATATATAATACTTTATCTAAACATATATTATCACTATTGTTTACTGTGAGTTGCAGATGATAGTTGCATTTCCTGTGATGTCTGGAGCACTTTGAATTATCCAATCAATATGTTTGGCAGTGAGGCATTTAGATCTGTTATGTATTTATTTACTGTTTGGGGACTTCCTTCATGGATTGAAGTTTCAGACAGCTTCTACCAAGAACTAGTCATGCTTGTGCAGATAGTGTCTGTTTTCATTTCTTCTTTTCTCCTCTGTTCAGAAGATCCAAGGGGGATTCTATATTCAAGAGGCGCTGAACTTAGAACCCTAAATTGCATCAAAGAGATGGGTTTCAAATTATGACCAAGCAGGGGAAGATATTGAAGAAACAAACCTGGAATCATTGTGGGACAGAAAGGCATTTGGAAAATCATTGTGAATCCAAATCCTTCTTCTGAGGATGGTGTGGAATTATTTGGCTATGAAGAGTTCTGACATGGATGAACAATAGATGAGTATGTTATACTGCTTGCATGTGTTAGTTTTCACACTTTCAGGAATTTTTCAAAACAAGAAGAAAGTGTGAAAGCTTTAAGTTATTTACATTTTCATAATGCTCTTGCTAGACTTAAAAAGGAAATTTAAACTAGTCTATGAAAGAAAAGCTTCCTCAGCTTCCTTTTCAAAGCTTATTTTAGATCAAAATAGAGGTTGTTTTCTCTTTAATTTTTTTTAAAAAAGTAGCATTTAAAGTTTTTGCCTTTGGAATTTTCAAAATGATCATTTCAAATGGTGCTTAATCCTAAGTGGGAAGTTAAAAAAATTAAATCGTTGCTTCCTCTTCTAAAAATTTTTGCTTCAAAGTTCTTTCTTCGGGTTTTTATTTTCTTCTATTTTAATGGTTTTTTCATTTCTTCTTGCTCCCATTTTATTTTTTTAATTTATGGATTTCTATTTCTTGGTGTTCCTTTTTTCTTTTCTTTTTTATGGTTTTCCATTTTTTGTGCCCCTTTTTCTTCTTTTTTATGGTTTTCCATTTCTTATTGTTCCCCTTTTTCTTTTTCTTTTTTACGGTTTTCCATTTCCTCTTGTTCCCCTTTTTCTTCTTTTTTTTTATGGTTTTCCATTTCTTATTCTTTTTTTTCTTTTTATAAAATTTTGTGTTCTTGGAGTTTACAAGTTGTTTATTTCTATTTCAGGTTTTTTTCTTCAAAGCTTCAATCGTTGTTAAGTTTCAAAGGGTTTTTTTAATGTGAAGTTTTAGTGACTTGAAAAATAAATGAATTTTATCTAGTGGTATTGGGAGGGGTAAAGAGCTATTTTTTTCAAAAAGTTATTTCTTGGTTTAGGTTGGGTGGTTAAGGAAAAAAGGGGGGTATTCCTTTTATTTCCCTTGTTTTCCTTTCCCATAATATGATGATTTATCAAAGATATTTTCCCAACAAAATATTTTTCCAAAATCAATGTCATTTTTGAAAGCACCAAACATGACAAGATTTGAACATAATGCAATTTCAACTTTTTATGTGACCAAAAGTTTCATGCAAATGATCAAAAAGTTGATGTTTACCAATACATATATATTTTTTTATATTTAAATGTTTACCAAATAAATATATATTGAAGTGAACATGAAAAAAATGGTTGAAATAATGCAAAAAAAGCTTAGAATTAAATTGTTGTATCTCAAATTCGAGTTTAAACAATTAAGGTATGATGTATTCATGAGTTGCATAATTAAAATTTTAAGATACCTTGTTAATTATTAGATCATAGCTTAGTTGCAAAGTCATGAGTATGATTTTTTATTGTTAAATTGTAATCAAACATATAATCAAAATTAATTAAAGTCAAAGAAGATTATTAAAAAGATTTAGGTTAGGTTTAAAATTTTATCCAATTTTTTTTGGTCTCATATTAAAGATTTGAACCCCATGCCTAATGCATAGGTGTGTGTGTGTATTTGACGATGCATATTACAATATTTTAACTGGAAACTATAGGGTGACCCCCCTGGGGCCGGGCATGCCCAACATAAATTGTCAAACTTATGTGAGCACAAAAAAGATGAAGAATTAAGAGATACAAATAAAGATAGAATTAAAGAGATCACCATGGTCTCTAGCACCTAATAATTTCGTGAAAAGTTTTTAAAATTTGTGTTGCAACAACAAAAATTGCAACATGTCTATGCATTGGGCTCATATGACAATATGGTTTATAAATTTATTTTTGAAAACTCAAAGCTTGATTTTTTTGGGTTTGAATCATCTTGTTATGACTACATGAGGGTCTATGCAAGTGACTCATTTTTCGACCCAATAAAGCAAAGGCACATTGTGTTATCTTGGGTGAAACTGACATGGAAGAATTGGATTTACAAATTTTCAGGTTTTCTAGGTGCACGTCAAGGTGTATTTGGCCCTTTTGGTCTAATATTGATATCAGACCCCCCTGGGGTTGGGCATGCCTTTCTTAAACAATGACACATGCACACAAAAAAGGGGGGGGGGAGGTTTATTTATTTCAGCTAGGGTTTTTTTTCCTTGTATGATGCCATCCATGGATGGATGGACGGGTCACGTGATGAAAAAAACTTCATGAAAAATGATCACGACGTCCTTTATTATATGTAATTACATCGTATGTTTGTTATTTATTTTTTCTAACTACCATGAACATTGTGTTCAATTTAAAACTTTCATTTTTTACTAATGTTTTTTGCAAGTTCGAATTTTTTCAAATGTGTGTTTGTGAAGTCCCATTTATTTGATATTTTGTTTATTCGTTGTCAAATTCATTTTGATAAGTTTTATCTTCATATGTAAGAGTCCACTGCTTTTATGTCTAGTACTTTACCAAGCTTACTGGCCATTATGGTGAGGGCCTTTGCATTTATGAATTGTTCGTGTAAATAAGGGAATTGCACCTTGATTGTGTGCGTTAGGAGCGCCTCAGCTCCTTGGGCATTGGCGTCAAAGTTAGGCGAAAACCTGAAAAAAAAGAGGCTGAGCCCGCTCCAATCCACGGTGGTGAGTTTCCTAGTTGCTATTGCCCCTTCCTCACTATCGAAGAGGATCAGGAAGTATCCTCTTGTCAAGAGTGTGGTGGAGGCGAAGGAGGTGGGTAGATGAAATTTCAGACACTCATGAATGTTCTGTGAGTTTCCCCCCAATGTCCGCCTAATAACGGTTCTGCGAGCTTTCTTTGCAGCTGTGCCCTGCATCTTTATCACCATCTCGGTGGGGAACTCCACTTTTAACTCTATACTCGGGTCTACTAGCGATGGGCCTTAGGGATCCGCTCTCGTGGGGGCGGTCGGTCCTGCTCCGTTGCTTGGATGCGTGGCTAGAGCAGTGTTGGGTGGAGTGGCCGAAGAGATGGACGGACTACCTCTTCAGGCGAGTTTCTTGTTTGGGTTTGGTTTTTTGGCCGGAAACCCTCCCCTTGCTACCCGCCTTTCGGCCATAGTGCCCCGGAATTCCGAGCTTTGACCTTTGCCCGCTACTACCGAAAACAACTCAGGAATGCGGGAAAGAGGAGAAGAATTTTTGGGAAGAACCTGAAAATAGGAGGAGTTGCTTGGAGCCCCGGGTGTTTCCTTTGCACTTTGCGTTGAGGCCTCTCAATGGAAGCTCGGCGGAAATGGCCGTTGGAGGCGTCTTCGCTTGCTTCCCCATCGCTCCGAGCAGAGGTTGCTTGCGTGCTTGGGGCTTGACCTCTATGCAAAGCACTGGTTGGAGTCGGGACCTCGGGCGCAGCGGTTGCTTGCTTCCCTTTGCTGAGTAGACTCTCCGAAAGGAGGGTGATCGGAGCATTGCGAGCTTCGCTGGAGCCGTGCGCTACGAGAGTGGAAGGACCGTTGGCAACGAAAGAGCTCTCCTTGCTTCCAAGCAAGAGAGCTTTGGCGCTGCCGCCGTCGCCAGGACTCGGTTTAGGGTTTCTGAACCCTAAACGGACACTACGCCCAGCTTTCCGAACCCTGTAAGCTAGCAAAGATGCTTTGTGCATCTTGGAAAACTGCTGATCTTCTGGATCCCATCAGATTTCTATCGTTGCCATCTAAAAGCGCCTAAGAAAACACTAAAGAATGAAGAAATCGGCCAAGGAAAACAAGAGCTGCTCTGATACGCATCCAAGAAGCAAAGAGCCCATCGCTCCTAGTCCGACTTTTTTTTAAGTTGGTTTTTTTCAATTATTTTTATCATCATTGTTGGTGTAAGGGACATACAATTTTCACAAAGGTTGTTGATGTGCCTATTTGATCTTATCTTTTTAAATTGTAGAACTATCAATTATTGAATTCACATTCAAAAAGGTAATTTTTTTTTCAAATTCAAGGAAGAAAAAATCAATAGTATTAAATGTTCATTTGTAGGTCATTTATTTTTTAAAATAATGAAAAATGTTATGATAATTAAATATATTAAAAATAACTTTATTATTATTATATTTTTATTAATGGATGGCCACCTAATTGGGTCTAACAGACATAATCAAATGGGCATTCAATTGTGCACAAAGGACATAATTGTAAGTTGTGTCCCTAAGGTAGGGAATTCATTTATTTTTTAAATTATAAATCAGGTGTTGATTCAAGTACATTTTAAGGATACATTCAAAATTGTCTCACAAACATAAAGGGTAATTGATGCATTTAAAAATATAAAAT
>Ga0116230_10002476_pt1 | contig 17777 bp, 17 predicted proteins | sample S1TSphfallax_3_FD_88678 | JGI IMG/M metagenome (GOLD analysis project Ga0116230, IMG submission 88678) | Host-associated microbial communities from peat moss isolated from Minnesota, USA - S1T2_Fd - Sphagnum fallax MG | ecosystem: Host-associated > Plants > Peat moss > Unclassified | place...
CTTCAATCGCCATGACAATCTGCCGCTTATAAAGCGTCAAAGGCTCCAGAATCCGCAGAACAACGTGGTCGCTGGAATCAAGAAGTTCAAGCCAGCGATCAAGATGGCGGATGCGTATCGATGCTGGAATGCCGTCGGTAGCCAAAGCGCCGCGCAGACGCACCAGCATCGGCGAATGGAAGCTTTCAATTTCCAGCCGTTCCACCAGCAGCGAAAGCAGACCAAACTGGTGCGCGGCTGATTCAATGGACGCTTCCACCAGCGCGGTCTGTTCCCGAAACGCGAACATCAGCGCGGCATTGATTGCGATAATGACCAACAACGGCCAGAGCGGCGCAACCTCCGCGAGTTTAAGAACGAGTGCCGCAATCCCGATAACCGCCATCCCCAGCGCCGCCCGGCGCAGCAGAGCGGGGAAGGCAACAGGCGGCGCCGATCCCCACGCGCTCAGCTTTTCCGCGCTGATGGAAGACTTGATGTCTTCACCCAGCAGCGCCATCTCTTCGCGCAGGTCCAGCTTCGGTGCCAGTTCCCGCACGGCTTCCTGACGCTCCGCTGCCTCTTTGGGAGAGGCCGGCGCCATCAGCCAGTTCGCCAGCGTCTTCTCTCCCGCCGCCGTCCGCGCGCTGGACAAAAGTTCAAACAGGCTGCCCCGTCCAAAAACATCCAGATCTTCCGCATAAATATGATTTGGATCGCGAAAGCCTTCTCCCTGATTTCCGCCGCCCGCCCAGGCATCCTGAATTCGGGTCACTCCTTGCCGGTAATAATGAATGGCGCGTTCAGCAAAAGTCCGCCGTCGAAGCACGCGCTGATGCCAGACCACCAGCACAATAAAAATCGACAGCGGACCCAGCAGCCACCAGCCAGTGATCGCCTCTTTGCCAAATGCAAACCACGCCAGCACCAGCGCAGCCACGGCTGTGAACAATCGCCAATTCCCAATGGCAACGAATGACCGCTGCGCCAACTGTTGTTGCGCGGTCCAACTTGCTTGCCTGGCTTCATATTCCTGCAACGGCTGCATGCAGACTCAGGATAGAATGCGCGCTAGACTTCTATCAATGCTGCGTTCCGGTTTTGCCGATCTGCCGCTGCATGGCGGACGCGTGCCGCCCTGGCTGGCGGAGCGCATGGAAAAGCTGGGCGTCGCCATTCTGGAAGGCATCTTGCTGCACTACGGCGCTTCCGAATTTCTCTCCCGCCTCAGCAATCCGTTCTGGTTCCAGGCGCTGGGCGCTGTTATGGGGATGGACTGGCACTCCTCGGGCATCACCACTTCGGTGCTGGGCGCGTTGAAGCGCGGCGTCAATCCGCGCGCTGGCGAGTTGGGAATCTACTTCTGCGGAGGCCGCGGCAAACAATCGCGCAAGACTCCCGATGAATTGAAAATCGTTTCGGCGAAGCGCGGGCTGGATGCCGACGCGCTGGTTCGCGCCAGCCGCCTCACCGCCAAGATAGACAACAATGCCATTGGCGACGGCTTTCAAATTTATCTGCACTCGTTCGTGGTCTCCGCAGCCGGTGAATGGGCCGTTGTGCAGCAGGGGCTGAACGATCAAAGCGGCTTGGCGCGCCGTTATCACTGGCATTCCGCCGCGCTGCGCGATTTTGTCAGCAACCCCCATGCCGCCATCGTCGGACGGAACGAAGGCACCATTTTGAACCTGGTGGATGCGCGTGCGGATCCGGCTCAATCGGCTTTGCTGGCCATTGCCGCCGAAGCACCCGAGAAGACCATGCGTGAAGTTCAGCAAATGATGCTTACCATGCCCGCGCACCATGAAGTTCGCCCCGCGAATGTCGACCTGAAGCGATTAGGCGCCGTGCTGGCGCTCTGTTATGACAGGCAGTTGTCCGATTTTGCGTCTCTCCTGCTGACTGAGAGCTTAGGCCCGCGCACGCTGCAAACGCTGGCGCTGGTGGCGGAAGTGATGCACGGAGCACCCACGAGATTCACCGATCCGGCGCGCTTTTCATTCGCCTTGGGAGGCAAAGACGGCCATCCGTTTCCCGTGCCGTTGAAGGTCTATGACGAATCCCTGTCGGTCTTGCGAAGGGCTCTGGATAGCGCGCGTCTGGGCCACACCGATAAGCTGGACGGCTTTCGGCGTTTAGACGCCCTGACGCGAAAAGTGGAGACTGAACTTCAGCCCGAAGCCGATTTCGAAAAGGCCGTGGCGCATGAACGCAGCATCTCAAAAAGCATCGGTGGCCGAATCGTAAAGGACAGCCAGTTGAGCTTGTTTGGAAGCTAACCCTCCGGCACCCCCGCCTTCTTAAACACCGCAAGCGAAGCCTCCAGCCCCTTATGTGCCGCTTCCTCCGCCGAATCATTCTTCAACCGCCCAAATACTTCCACGCTCACGGCATCGCGATAGCCAATCTTCTGCAAAGCCTGCAAAAAGCCGGTCAAATTGATCACGCCTTCACCCGGCAGCAGCCTTTCGTTATCGCGAATCTGTTCCGGCGGCAAATTCGGCGCATCGTCAAAATGAATATGCACAATCCGCTCCCGGCCCGCGTGAATAATATCTTCAGTCGTCGCGCCGGACGTATGCCAGTGCCAGGCGTCCAGAAGCAGCCCCACATTCGGGCCGCAGCTTTCAGCAAATTCCAGCATTTCATTCATGCGCCAGATGAATTCGTACTTGAACTGCTTGCGAATATGCAGCGGCCCCAGAAATTCCAGTCCCAGCCGCACATTCGAACCAGCCAGAATGCGCGCCGCTTCGGTGAAGCGCTTCTTGTAGATCTCGCGCAGTTCTTCTTTCGGCGTGGGACTCGAGGACATGATGTAAGTCACCATGCGCGGGCAGCCGATGGCGGCGGCAAATTCGGCAGCCTGTTTCAATTTCGGCAAGCCCGCTGAAAACGTCGCATCATCTTTGCGAAACTCAACCGGAAAATCAAAAACCGCCGGCTTAATCTTCAATTCGGCCAGCAGGTCGCGCGTCGCGCTGACGCCTTCCTTCATAGCCGCGTCCAGCATGACGTCGGTGCCGGGGAAACCGGTCTTCGCCGCCAACCGGGCAAACTCCGGCCATTTCACGCGGCCGGATATCAGCACGCTGTTCAAGGATAAAAACATGTTGTGATCGGCCGCGAGGCTTGGAAAAGCCAGGGGCAGGGAAGAGAACAAGGCGCAGGCCGTGCGCCGCGTAATTTGGCTCATAACTCGTTACGATCATATCCGCTCCATTTTTTTCCGATAAACTTTCACTCAGGGAGAAGCCACCATGCCCGACCTCAGCCGCCGGCAGCTATTGACTGGAATCGCCGCCGCCCCGCTCGCCCTGAAAGCCTCCACTGAAAACACGCGCGTCGCCATTGTGCGCTGCCGCGAATACTCCTCGTTCCAGCCGCAGCTTTCCTCCGCCTTCGACCAGATTGGCGGAATTGAAAAACTGGTACGCGGCAAAACCGTGGCCCTGAAGCTGAATCTCACGGGCAATCCGAAAAGTTTCCCCCTCAGTGAAGCCCTGCCTTATCGCACCAACGGAGATTCAGTTGCCAAAACCGTTTATCTTCTTGCGCAAGCCGGCGCCACGCGTGTCCGCTTGATTGAAAGCTTCTTCCCTTGCTCCCAAGACCCCGCGCTCTGGGCGCGCTACGGCCTGGACGTGAACGCCATCAACAACCTTGGCACCAAGGTGGAGTGGGAAAACGTTCAAAATCTGGGCAGCTATAAAAGCTATGTCCGGCTGAAAGTGCCATGGGGCGGGTACATGTATCCCGCTTACTACGTCAACCAGGCTTTCACCGAATGCGATGTCTATGCCTCGCTCTCCAAAATGAAGAACCACTGGATTGCCGGCGTCACCATGTCCATGAAGAACAACTTCGGCAACACACCCTGCGCGCTCTACGGCAGCGATTGCGGACCCAGCGGCAATGAGCACGCAATCAAAGAGCGCGGTGATGTCCTCCATGCTGGAACCACAAAGGCGCCCGCCGGAGTCGATGCCGAACTGCACCCAGATTCCCCGCGCGATCCCGGCTATCGTGTCCCGCGCATCCTCGTCGATCAAGCCGGCATCCGTCCCATTGATCTCGCTATCGTCGACGGCGTCGAAACCGTGCGCGGCGGCGAAGGCCCGTGGCTCAAGGGTTTGGAACGGATGACACCTGGCGTCATCATCGTGGGCCGCAATCCTGTTTCCACCGACGCCGTCGGCATGGCCGTGATGAGCTACGACGTCAATGCCGACCGCGGCCAGTCCTGCTTCATTCGCGGCGACAACTCGCTGAAACTGGCCGAAGCCGCTGGTTTAGGCACGCGCGACTTCAATCGCATCGATATCGCGGGCCTCAGCATCAACGAAGCCAAAATTGATTTTGGTCCCGGTGCCGTGGGTAAAACTTTAGCCGAACTTCGCGCCTAGCGTTTTCTGAACTCCGTTGAATATACTCAATGGATGCTTGGTGGCATTGAAGCGGGCGGGACAAAGTTTGTCTGCGGTGTAGGCACTGGACCCGAAGATCTTCTGACAGAACAATTTCCGACCACGACACCGGATATCACCCTGGCGCAAGTCATCGACTTCTTCAAGCGCCACGGCGGCGGCGAACTGGAAGCGATGGGCATTGGCTCATTTGGTCCTGTCGACCTGGACCTCACCAGCCCCACCTACGGCCACATCACGACGACGCCGAAAGCGGGCTGGGCCAACTGCGACCTTGCCGGCACCGTGGCGCGCGAATTGAACGTGCCCGTTGGTTTCGACACCGACGTGAACGCGGCGCTGCTGGGCGAATCACGCTGGGGTGCGGCGCAGGGCCTCTCCGATGCCGTTTACCTTACCATTGGAACCGGAGTTGGCGGCGGAGCCATGGTGAATGGCCAGGTGGTCCACGGCCTGGTGCATCCGGAAATGGGGCATCTTCGCCTGCCGCATGACCTCACGGCCGACCCTTTCCCCGGCATCTGCCCCTATCACGGAGATTGCCTGGAAGGCCTGGCCTGCGGGCCCGCCATGCAGAAGCGCTGGAACGCGCCTGCCGCCACATTGGCGCCGGATCATCCCGCATGGCCGCTTGAGGCACACTATCTGGCTCTGGCCTTGGTGAATATCACGGTTATGCTCTCGCCGCAGCGTATCTTATTGGGCGGCGGGGTCATGCAGCAGCCGCAGATTTTTGAATTGCTGCGCGCCGATTTCGCTCGCCTTCTGAACGGCTACGTCCAGCATCCGGAAATACTGGACCGCCTTAACGAATTCATTCAGCCGCCCGGACTCGGCTCACGCTCCGGAATTCTAGGCAGCCTGGTGCTGGCTGAAATCGAGCAGGCGGCAAGCGCTCTGGACAGCGCGATTCGAAGATAAAGGGAAATAGAAATGAGCGTCAGCGGGACTCTTGTTAAGAGCACGGTTGTGGCAGCCTTAGGCGGCCTGTTATTTGGTTTTGATACCGCCGTCATTGCCGGCACCACTGCCGATCTGACAAAGGCTTTTGCATTAACACCCAGCACGCTGGGCCTCACCGTTTCCATTGCGCTTGTCGGCACGGTTATTGGCTCGCTGGTGGCCGGTATACCCGGAGACAAATGGGGTCGCCGCGACAGCCTGCGTGTCATGGCTGTGCTCTATCTTCTCTCCGCCGTCGGCTGCGCTTTTGCTTGGGACTGGTATTCGCTCATTTTCTTCCGCTTTATCGGCGGCTTGGGCATTGGCGGATCGTCCGTTCTCGGCCCCATGTACATCGCTGAAATCGCGCCCGCAAAACTGCGCGGACGGCTGGTTGGCCTGTTCCAGCTCAACATCGTCGGCGGAATTCTGGTGGCTTATCTTTCCAACTACCTGGTCGGGCTTGCGGGTTTCGGCCTGAACGAGTGGCGCTGGATGCTGGGCATTTCCGGTGCTCCGGCGCTGCTGTTTATGATCATGCTTTTCACCATCCCGCGCAGTCCGCGCTGGCTGGTGTCGAAATCGCGCGTGGACGAAGCGCGCACGGTGCTGCAAAATATTGGCGAACCGGACCCGGAAGGCGAATTGCAGGGCATCGTCAAATCCATCGACGTGGAACATGGCCATGGAACCGACCGTCTCTTCCAGGCCAAATACAAAGTCCCATTGTTTCTGGCTATTTCCATCGCCATGTTCAACCAGCTATCTGGCATCAACGCCATTCTTTATTACTTGAACGACATTTTCCTCAAAGCCGGATTCAGCAAAGTATCGGGAGATTTGCAGTCCGTTCTCATCGGCTTCACCAACCTGTTATTTACGATGATGGCCATGACCATCATTGACCGCGTGGGTCGCCGGACTCTGCTGTTGATTGGTTCCGTCGGCTGCACCATCGCGCTGGCGGGCGCGGCCTACATCTTCTTGTCCAACGCGCATGAAAATCTTCTTGTCTGGTGCCTGGTCTTGTTTATCGCCTCGTTTGCCTTCTCACAAGGCGCGGTCATCTGGGTCTATATAAGCGAGGTGTTCCCCAACCGCGTGCGCGGTAACGGCCAAAGCCTGGGCAGTTTTACCCACTGGATTATGAACGCCGGCATTTCCTTCCTTTTCCCCATTCTGGCGGCGAAATCACGCGGACTCCCCTTCGTTTTCTTCGCTTCCATGATGGCGCTCCAGTTTGTTGTGGTGTATTTCGGCTATCCGGAAACCAAAGGAGTGACGCTCGAAGAGATGCAGAAGAAACTCGGCATTGCATAAAATAAAGGCATGGGAATGCCTGCCGCCCGCCTAATGGATCCAACCGTTCATGGCGGCATGATTGTGGGTCCCGGTTGTCCTATGGTAATCATCGGCGGCATGCCGGCTGCACGCATCACCGACATGCATGAATGCCCCATGGTGGATGGCATCGTTCCGCATGTGGGCGGCCCCATCGTCTTAGGTTCCTTCACCGTCATCGTGGGCGGAATGCCGCAAGCGCGCGAGACCGACATGCTGGTCTGCGTCGGCCCTCCCGACATGATCCTGATGGGCTGCCCCACGGTCATCGTCGGCATGGTGGGCGGCGGCGCCGGTTTCTCTTCCATGGGCGCGGGAATGGCTGGCGGCTAAACTATGCCGGTGCATCTGGAGATCACGGAAGGTCCGGCAAAAGGCCGCAAGATTCCGCTGACGGTCGGCAAAACGGTGAGCGTCGGCCGCACTCTGGCCAAGTCGATGATCGCCATTCCTGAAGATGCCTATCTTTCCGGCCTGCATTTCAGCGCCGGCTCGCGCAACGGCAATGTGCTGCTTTGCAACCTCAGCAAAGCAAACCCGACCGAAGTGAACGGCAAACCTGTCAATTCGGCCGTGCTGAAACCGGGCGACACCTTCAAAGCGGGTATGAATATTTTTGCCGTCATCGCTGCGGAGAATCCGCATGAAGCCAAATTTCGCGTGGGCGGCTGGGGCTTTGAATCCATCCCCGAAGGCTGGGAAATCAACGAAGGCTCAGGCCTGCGCCACTCCGTCACGGAACCATTTCGGCCCAACATCATCGTAGTGGAAGAATCTCTGCCGAAGGGTTACGACCTGTCCAAATACGTCGCCCTCCAGATCAGCCTTGGCGAAAAACATTTAAAAGCCCCCCGTTTCAGCGAACCGAAACCATTGCCAATCAAAGGCGCTGAACAGGCGATGGCTATCACCATTCATGCCCAGGCTGAGAAAGGCGCAGCCATGCAGTTTCAGGTCTACGCCGTCCATTCCGGTATCGTTGGAGTGATGACGGCCACTGCGCTGGAATCTCAAGGCCAGTTGCTGCGCGGCGCGTTCCGGGAAGTCTTGCCAGGGCTCACATTTTTTCAAGGCTAAGCATTTGGCTGGAAATAGGCGGGTGCAAAGACTTTGACGCTGGATCATAAGACAAATCGTTTGCTGCTGATTACCGCCGAGTTTGGTCCTCCGCCGGCAGCGGCCAGCGCGGGAGGACGTCCGGCACGCGGTCCGGTGGTCGCGGCTCGGTAGACCGCAGGTCTGAGACGAGACTGCCTGTTTCCGTGAAGAGTCTGTCATGGCATCCCAATTCCGCGCCACTATTTCGAAGGCACGGCTTCATGCTCAGGAAATTCAGCCGGCATGGAACGCAGCGGTACCTATGCGCGCCAAGTGAGATCATCAGCCGTTCGCGCCAGGTGAGGTGCGAATCCTTTTTCGTCGACGGCTTCAAATCCATGCGCAAACATTTTGGGCAGTTTGCGTTTCCGCCCGTGGCGAGAATCCAGACATTGCCGACAAACCGGCCGCCGCAGCGCAGACAGCGGAACGGGTAGATGCCCACGAACATTTTTGGAATTTCCCGCCAGGACTGGCGGCGCGAGCGCCGGATATCCGGGCTGCCGCACAAGGGGCAGGGAAAACCATGCTGGTTCATGCTTTCCTTTTTAAACCTGCGACAGCACCGATTTTTGCGCGGCCACGTAGCGCCCGCGGTATTCGGTGAAGGCACCGGCGATTTTTGCAATGACCGGCGGATTGCGCGGCATCGGTTTGTGATCGAGTTCGAGGATGGGCAGCAGATCGCGCGTGGTGGAGGTGATGAAGCTGACGTCGCAGGTCTCCAGTTCCTCGGGTGTAAGCACGGCTTCTTCGAAATGCAGTCCGGGCACATGAATTTCTTCCAGCAGCAAGGCCCGTGTGACACCGGGAAGGCAGCCCGAGGTGGCTAGCGGCGGAGTGACCACGCGTCCTCCGAAGACGGCGAAAATATTGGCTGACGTACATTCGCTGACTTCGCCTTTTTCGTTGAGCAACACCACTTCGTCAAAGCCTTTTTCACGCGCGCCTTCGTTCCAGACCAGGTTCTCCACCCAGGACGTGATTTTCGCGCCCGCGTAGGGGCTGGTGCCCAGCCGTCCATGCGGAACGTAGGTTAAACGGACGCCCTCGCCCCATTGGGCGATGTCGGCAGTGAAAGCGATCAGGTCGCAATCGCGGTCAATTTGCGTGCCTTCAAAGAGGCCGCCGCGGTTGCGCACCAGCGCCACGCGCAAGGTGGCGTTGTGCGCGTTGTTGGCCTGCACCAGCTTTTCCAGATGAGCTTCGAGTTCCCCCTGCGAATAAGGGAAGGGAACCCGCATGCGGCGCGCGTCGTTCTGCATGCGCGCGTAGTGGCGCGGGTAAGCGAACAGCACGCCTTCGCAGACGCGGATAGTGCTGAACACGCCCCAGCCATTCATGAAGCCAACCTGGCCGGGCGAAAGAAGTTTGTCGGCGGTGCCGCGAATTTGACCGTTGTGGAGCAGGTGGGCGTGCATCACTTATAGTTTATCGGTCCGCATTCTTCAGCCAACCGATGGCCTGGCGCAGCGCCAAGCCTCTATGGCTTACTTCAAACTTGCGCTGGCCTTCCACTTCGGCGAACGTGCAGCCAAACGGCGGATAGAAGAACAGCGGATCATAACCAAATCCGTGCTTCCCTTCCAGCGATTCCATCACCTGGCCTTCCACAAACCCGCGCACCACATGCAGCACCTTTCCTTTTTGCGCCAGCGCAATAACGCAGACGAAACGGGCGGTGCGGTTTGGCTGCCCAGTCATGTTTTTGAGCAGCAGTTCGTTATTCGCGGCGTCCTGGGCGTGCCGGTTTTCCCTCGGAGGCGTGGCATAGCGCGCCGAATAAACGCCAGGAGCGCCGCCCAGGGCATCCACTTCAATTCCCGAATCGTCGGCTAAAACAATTTCATCCGTAAATGTCGAATAGTAAACTGCCTTGGCGGCCGCATTCTCTTCGAACGTGTCGCCCGTTTCTTCGGGCGGAGGAATGTCCTTCAAGCCCGGCAGCGCGGCCAGTCCAAATTCCCGCAGTTTTCCGGGATTCGACGAACAGGCGTAAACCGTCTTCATTTTTTTGCGTGAATGGCCGCCTGCTGCAGTTCCCGCAAATGCGTCAGCCCGATGCGAGCCAGCGCAATCAGTTCCGCCATTTCGGCATCGTCAAAGGCCTCCTGTTCGGCCGTGGCCTGCACTTCCACAAATTTATCCTTGCCCGTCATGACCACGTTCATATCCACATCGGCGCGTGAATCTTCTTCGTAAGCCAGGTCCAGCATCGCCACGCCATTGACCATGCCAACACTGGTGGCGGCAACGGAATCGACCAGCGGCGACTTGGCCAGCGCCTTATACGCCACCAGAGTGTTCAGCGCGATGGCCAGCGCCACATACGCGCCGGTAATGGCCGCGGTGCGCGTGCCGCCATCGGCCTGAATGACGTCACAATCCAGAATAATGCTGCGTTCGCCCAGCGCCTTCAAATCGACTACGGAGCGCAGCGCGCGGCCTATAAGCCGCTGAATTTCATGCGTGCGTCCCGAAGCCCGGCCCTTGGTCAGTTCGCGCGGCGTGCGCGTGGAGGTGGCGCGCGGGAGCATGGAATATTCGGCGGTGACCCAGCCTTTGCCGCTATTGCGCAGGAACGGAGGAACGCTTTCTTCCACGGTGGCCGCGCACAGCACGCGCGTGTTACCGGCTTCAATGAGAACGGACCCTTCGGCGGTCATCAGATAGCCGGTGGTGATTCTTGTGGCCCGAAGCTGGTCGGCTGCCCTGCCATCAATTCGCATGTGTTTAGACCAAGCTACGGAAGGAATAGAACATCAGCACCGCGAGTCCGATCAGCGCCAGCGCCACTAAAACCAGGCATGGCATCGCGGCTTGGCGCGGCATTTTGGAGACAGGCGCACTGGCTGCTCCTTTTTTCTTAATTTTTGCTGATCCCAAGCTACTTCTTAAACAAGCTATCAAATGCCGCGCGCGCATCCGATGCGCTGCGCGGTGCCTGGGCGCTTGTGTCCACTGCTCGTCCTGAGGGCGCGTGGCCGTTGCCGCCGCCGTTCCCATATCCATAGCCGCCATTGCTCTGCTGCTGGACGCCATCGCGCGCCACGGTGATAATAGGCGCGAAAAACGTGCATTCATTGGCGGCGTCCTTGACCGCGATCCGCACCGGAATCGGCTTGGTGCATTGAAAGCGGGTGGACGAATCAAAGTGGACACACTGTTTGCAGCAATGGAGAGACGCGCCGCATTTGGGACACTTCCCCTTAAAATCCACGTCAGCTGACAGGGTAGTCGCGCAACTGAAACAGCGCGACGCCACGACGTTCTGAACCAGTCTGGGAAGCTTCGGGCCCGTCACGTCGAGCGGCAGCTTAGGCCCTTGCGGGCGCGGCCGGTCCGAGCGAAACGATCCGGACCCGCGCTCCGAGTCCTGATAACCTGATTGCCTGTACTTGCGATCTCCGTCCATGCGTTGATCGGCTCCTTGGGGTCCAGTTATTCGCACAAACAAATCTACATTGAATTGTTTGTGGCGTTTTCTGGGATTACATCAGATGCAGCTAACACTTGCCTCCAGGCGTTCTTCCAATTCACATTATTTCGAGAAATTGCAGCTTGGACGACAATCGTTATATGAGCGGGTTCCGACGAGCGGTAGGAAACTTTTAGGCAGATCCCGCTTGCACCTAGACTTTATGTACCACGAATCAAAACATAACACCAGTACCCTAGCCATGTTTTTTGGGCGACCGTGATGCCCGCAAAGTACTGTTGTTCCCTAAAACCTTAGTCCATCTGCCAGAATTAAAAGGGTGCCGCATTCATTGACCAGGCTGTCTTGCGCTGTATGGACGCTTGGTCTGTCGCTTGGTTTGCCAATGGCGGCGGGCCCGGACAAGCCGCTGCCCGACCCCGCCGTGCTGCGCGCACGTTCCCGTGCCAGCCTGCTGCAGGGCGAAAAAGACCTGGAAAAATATTCCTGCACGGTGCTGCAAAAGACCCAGGAGTTGAATGATGACAAGAGCGTGAAGAAGGAAAAGAGCGTGCTGAAGGAACGCTTCTATGTGAATGGTATTCAACTGGAACATGTTCTGGCCAGGGATGGCGTCACCCTCACCGGACGCGAAGCGAAAAAGGAACAGCAGCATGTGGACAACGACGTGCGCCGCTTCAGCGATCCCAAACAGGCCGCGGGCGAAATCAACCGCAGCGAAAACCAGGAAGACCTGTTCCTGCGCGCCTTGCGTTTTTCGAACGGCCATCGCGAAATGAGGAATGGCCGATCGGTCATTGTCTATGACCTCACGGGCGACCCTGCGTTTCATCCCAAGAAGATTGAAGAGAAGTTGGCCGTGGCCGTCGACGGCCGCATCTGGATTGATGAAGAGACCGGGCAGCCGGTGGAATTGCGCTTTCAAACCGACAAAGACGTGAAGGTCGCCATTGGACTTGCTAGTCTGCATAAGGGCTTCCAGCTTCATGTTTTGCGGCAGCGCCAGCCGGACGGCGTGTGGATGACAAAGTCGGTGGAAGGCACCGGCGAGGTGCGCGCGTTTGTCTTTTACCATCCGCGTTTCCGGTTTATGGAGGATGTCGGCAACTGCCATCTGTTCTCTGTGGAGACGCAGCAGAAAGTGGAAGCGCCCAAGTAGTTTTCTCGTTTTGAAATGCTGAATCGACTGGTTATTGAAAATTTGAAATACCGCTGGGTGCGGACGATGCTAAGCGCGCTGGTGGTGGGCGTGCAGATCATGCTGGTGCTGACGCTGATTGGGCTGAGCAAGGGATTACTGGAGGATTCAGCAAACCGCGCCAAGGGCAGCGGCGCGGATATCTTTTTGAAGCCGGGAAAGCAGGCGACTATTTCCATGCAAACGGGACAGGTCGACCAGAATTTCGTGCCGGCGGTAGCCAGACAGCCGAACGTAGCCATGGCAGTCGGCGTCCTGATGCAGAACGTGGAACTGGTCACTTCAGTCAACGGCGTCGATGTCGCGGAGTTCGCGAAGATGAATGGAGGGTTTCACTACCTTTCGGGAGGGCCGCCCAAAGGGCCTGACGATCTTCTCGTGGATGAATATTACGCGCGCCAGAACCATTTGAAAGTAGGCCAGAACGTCACCTTGGGCAGCATTCAGCACGTGTGGCACCTGGCGGGTATCATTCAAGGCGGCATGCTTGCCAGGCTGGTTGTGCCGCTGAAGACGCTTCAGTTCATCACTGGTAACGGCGGCAAGGTGTCTCAAATCATGGTGAAGCTGAAAGACCCCAGCAAGCTCCGTGAGTCGGCGAAGCAGTTGGATGAGGTATTCATCAACCAGTTGCAAGCGATTCCGGTAGCCGACATCGTTTCGCAGCTCAGTATTGACAACATTCCGCAGCTCAAGATATTCATTGACGTCGTCACCTTTATGACAATTCTGGTCGGCTTCCTGGTCGTCTTCCTTTCCATGTACACCGCCGTCGTGGAACGCACGCGCGAAATCGGCATCTTGAAAGCGCTGGGAGCAAAGCCCATGAAAATCATCGACCTGCTAATGCGCGAAGCCATCGTGCTGGCGCTGCTCGGCTGGATGATGGGCATCGGCCTCGCCTTCGTTGCCAAACTGATTATCATGAGCACCATTCCGGCCTCGCTCACCGTAATCGATGTGCCGGACTGGTGGCCTAAAGCTGCGCTCATCGCACTCTCCGGCGCTATTCTGGGCGCCATCTATCCGGGCTTGCGCGCCGCCCGCCAGGATGCCATTGAGGCGCTGTCTTATGAATAGCCGGAACATGATTGAAGTGCGCGGCTTGCGCAAAACGTTTCAAGTGGGCGAAGTGACAGTGGAAGCGCTGCGCGGCGTGGATCTGGATGTGGGGCATGGTGAGTTTCTGGCCGTGGTCGGGCCTTCCGGTTCAGGCAAATCGACGCTGTTCAATATTCTGGGCGGGCTGGCCGCGCCCACCGCGGGCGAAGTCCTGATTGACGGCGTCAACCTGCGCCATATGACCGAATCGCAGCGCACCGAACTTCGGCAACGCAAAGTGGGCTTTGTTTTTCAGAAATACAACCTGCTGCCGACGCTTTCCGCCGCCGACAACATCAACCTGGCGCAAGATCTTGCGAACATCAAAACGCGTCCGGCCGATTTCGATCAGACGCTGGAATTGCTGGGAATCAAGAACCGCCTGCAGCATAAGCCGCGCGCCTTGTCCGGCGGAGAACAACAGCGCGTGGCCATTGCCAGGGCGCTGGTGAATCAGCCGGCATTGCTGCTGGCCGATGAACCGACCGGCAACCTGGATACGGCTAACTCCAACGCGGTGCTGGATATTCTGCGCAGCCTGAATAAGCGCATCCGCCAGACCATTTTAATGATTACCCACAACCCCGAAGCCGCCGCCTTCGCCGACCGCATTGTAACCATGCGAGACGGCCAAGTGCATGCATGAAGCGGTTTATGATGATTCCGATGCGCATTCTTGCCATCTGCTTCATCCTCGCCCTGCCCCTCACGGCCCAATCCATAGAAGGTCGAGTCATCAACTCATCCACCAAAGACCCCGTCGCCAACACCGAGGTCTCGCTGTCCTGCGTCAGACCAAACGCGCGCCGGGGAATATGCCGGAGCGCCCGCACCAAGACCGCCGAGGACGGGAGCTTTAAATTCAACGCCCTTTCTGCGTTCGTTTATCTGGTCACCGCGGAGAACAGTCAAGGCCTGGTCTCCACCAGCGCCTCGCGGATGGAAATCGAAATTGACTTCAGGCACCGGCCACCGTCGCCTCTGCTGAAACTCGAACCGGAGTCGGCACTCTCCGGGCGAGTCGTGGATCTCGAGGACCACCCTCATGCTGATGTCGAGGTCGTCGCATGGAAACAGTTCACAACGGGTCCGGTGACAAGGCTGAAGCCAGTCGCCCAAGCGGTTAGCGGCGAAACCGGTGCCTATGTGTTCCCGCATCTTGTGGCCGGTAATTACTATGTCTCCACCGCTCTTGTCACGACCAAGCAAGTTTCCAAACTCAAAACTCGCCCGCCCGAGCAATATCAGCTTTATGCGCCCTCGGCGCTGAGTCTGGAGGAAGCTGTCTCCACTCATGTGGACATGGGCCAGAGTTACCAGGGGGTTGATCTAAAGCTGCGTCCTATTCTGACTCATCTGATTCAGGGACGTGCTCAGGTGGATACCGCCTATGACAAGCTTGATCTTCACCTGGACATGCGGGATTACCAGGGCGTCACCGCGCCGGGCCGCGAGATCAAGCTGGAGGATGACGGCAAATTCCAGGCCAATCTGGTGCCGGGAAACTATATTCTGCGGCTGGTGGGCAGCAGCGCGCCAGACACTATGCTGCACCTGCTGGCAAAGCAGGACCTGGAAGTGACCGGGAAAGATATCCTGAATATCACGCTGCTAATTCCGCCGCCCGTTCTGATTAGCGGGCATGTCAGTGTGGAGGGTGCGCCGCAAAATCAATTGGCCATGGGCAGCGTGACGCTTCGGCCCATTGACGCGGAAGCGGGCAGCGGCACTCAGACCGCCGCTGTTCAGCCGGACGGCACGTTCACCATTTCCAACTGCGATGCCGCGAATTATGCGGTCCGATACAAACCGCCGACCGGTTATTACGTCAGCGCCATCACGTTCAACGGGCAGGATGCTCTGACCCATCTGGTAGATCTTTCGGCCATTTCCGGAAGCGATTTGAAGATTCTGCTGCGGCCCGGCGCTTCTTCCGTGACTACCCAAATGGAGAATGTGGTTCTTATTCCGGATAACTGGACGCCGAATGAGTTAGTTCCTGTCATTCATATGAGCGGCAAGGACGGCCGCTATTCGGCGGTCGGCATTCCGCCAGGTCATTATTCGGCGGTCGCCGTTTCCGGTGTCGACGGTGTTCTTTGGGATAATCCGGCGTTTGTGCATGAGATGCAGTCTCGGGCCATGCCATTCGACTTAGCCGAGAACGATCAGAAACAAGTCACCGCCCCGCTGGTTGCAGCGGATGACTTACGGCAGATTCAGTTACAACTCGGACTGTATAATTGAGATTTTCAAGACGTATAGTCGTCCATACCCGACGCAAGACACTGGTCGCGGTCGGCAGTTCTCGTTCGGGCTCTATGAGTATCGCGCAAGTCCAGCCAGGAGACCGCCGTCAATCAAATAGTCGCCACCGGTGCAGAAAGCAGCCTTATCAGACACCAGGAAGGCGGCCAATTCGGCCACTTCTTCCGCCGTGCCCACACGGCCCAGAGGATGAGCGTTGCCGAACAGTTGAAACGCTTCCTCGAAAGGCAAGTCAGGCAAGAATCTGCGCGCAGCCACTTCCAGCATCGGCGTGGCAATAGAACCGGGACTTATAGAGTTCACGCGTATTCCGTCCATGGCATGGTCCATCGCCAGCGCTCGCGTCAAACTCAGGATGGCACCCTTGGAAGTGACATAGGCGGCGACAGACCTCTGGCAAGCGTGGCCTTGAACAGACGCGATGTTCAGGATTGCTCCGCCATTCCGCTTTCTCATAGCAGGCACGCATAGGCGTGCAAAAAGAAAGATGCTGGTGACGTTCACCGTCAGACAGCGGTTCCATGTCTCCAGATCCGTCTCCTCGGCCGTTCCATAGGGATGGACCGCAGCGGCATTAACGAGAATGTCGAGATCACTTAAGCTGGCAACAGTTGTTTCGATATCAGCGGCGCGGGAGACGTCGCAGCGTCTAACTTCGATGGAGATGTTTTCGGCTTGTGCTTGACTACTGAGCGAGGCGTTGGCAGTCTGGTCGATACCGCAAGCCAGGACACGCGCACCGTCGCGCGCCAGCCGAAGGGCAATGGCCTTACCGATTCCGCTGGTTCCGGTGACAATTGCCGATTTGTTTTCAAAGTCCACTAAAGTGCCTTCAAACACGCATTCAAGAAACCCATTGCAAACGCCATGCCGGCGTGCCAGGGCGCGTCACAGGAGAGCTGGGGAGCATGGTCTGGAATGATAACTCCTGAAAAATTGTTTTTCTTCAGAATGCGGATGACACGCAACACATCAAGATCGCCTTCGTCTATGTGAGTTTCTCTATAGTGCGGAACTTTGCCGCGCACGTTCCTTAGGTGAACGTAGGCTATGCGGCCCTGAGCGCTGTATTGATCCACCGCGGCATAAGCATCGCCGCCGGGCATTTCAGCCAGGGTTCCCACGCAGCATTCCAGTTGGTTGGAGGGGCTTCTATTGATATCAATCAGCTTCTGATAAAGCTCCGGCCGGTAAACCAGCCTGGGTTGCCGGCGGACTTCGGGCATGGGCGGGTCGTCAGGATGGGCGGCGAGTCTGACGCCTGCTTGTTCGGCCACCGGCAGGCACTCATTCAAAAAGTCCGCGGCGCGCTGCCATAGCTGGTCCTGCGTGGTCTCCGGCAGGTAGCCCTTCGGCGCGTCAGCATCATAAGTCATGTTCCAGACCATGCCGTTTGGAATGGGGGCATCCAGCGGTCCATCCATGCCAACACTGATAGCTCCTCCTCTTGCAAACGGACCAGTGATGCGCCCCGCCACGCCAGCAATGCTGAAGTTGTAGCCAATAATGGGAATACCCACTTGGCCGACGCGGCGGATGATGGTTTTAAGTCCTTCCAGTTGCCGCTGTTTGTTTGGGCCGTCCAGCAAAACGTCGGACCAATGCGCCGGATCAAAGTTCTCAATCGCTTCCCAAATCAAACCCGCGTCTTCAATCTGCTTTTTGATCGCAAGCAACTCTTCCAAAGACCACAATTGATCCGGATCACCGGCATAACCCCAGCCAGCAAGTGTGCCGGTAGGCTGATCCTGGCGCGGATTTGCTGATCCGGCTCCCTTGAAGTAATCCACCAGGTGAACGACGACATGCGTGGCTCCCACCTGGCGCGCGAAGGCCAGGTTTGCGGGATGAATCATGTGGCGATAAAGTCCGAAACCGAGCTTCATAGCTTACAATTCCCTCACCGCTTTCGTGGACCACATGCCGGTGATCTGTTCCAGAGAGTAGCCTTTCGTTTCGGGCACGAGAGTCAGCACAAAAATGA
>Ga0116230_10002477_pt1 | contig 17771 bp, 15 predicted proteins | sample S1TSphfallax_3_FD_88678 | JGI IMG/M metagenome (GOLD analysis project Ga0116230, IMG submission 88678) | Host-associated microbial communities from peat moss isolated from Minnesota, USA - S1T2_Fd - Sphagnum fallax MG | ecosystem: Host-associated > Plants > Peat moss > Unclassified | place...
AAAGAAAATATGAAAACCCCCTAATCGAAATTCATTATGTTGGTCATTTATTATATAAATGACAATGCAAAAGTTGATAACAAAGTTTTTCAAGTAATGAAATGTCACATATGTTAGTTTAATATGATAATTGTTGCAAATTCCAAACCACAATTGAGAAAAGGAATTATTCATACTTTAAAACCATGGAATAACAACTTTTAAATACATGTAAATTTAAATCATGTTGTGCCTACAATGAAATTTGAGAAGGAAATGAATAGTTTTGTCAAAGAAGATTTTTTTAAACTAACCAACTAAAAGAAGACCTAACATATTTGAAACTTCAATTTGAAACTTTTTTGGTTCCACAATCCCTTTCAAAAACAATGAACCTCAACAAAAAAAGAGTTTTTGGAAGATTTGACATTGTTAATTATCAAAAACTACCTTCCAATGTTGTTTGTTGAAAGCATATGGCTAAAATGAGTTGTAGTGTATTTATGTCCAAGATTGTTGTTTCCATACATTAAATAGTTTTCATAAGAAATCTTGCCTAAATTGGTGGAAAAATATGTTTTGGCATTGTTGGGAAGATTGTATTTTTACAATATTTAGTTTCATTATGTGGATGCCTCATGGAGCACACAATGTTTTTGCTCTACTCATTATTTTTTTAGGAAATGATTGGAAAGTAAAAAATTACTATTGGATTGTTTAAGTCATTAAATACTACATGGCAAGCATTGGCAAGAAATTTGACTAAGCTATTGAATCAATATGGCTTGAGGAAACAAATAATTGTTTGTGTTAAATATGAAGGTTCAAACTTAAATGGCATGACCAATGCTTTTAAATTTGTTATGTGTTGTGAAACTTCAAACTTGCAAGAAAGTTTTAAAGGCTTTTGCTTTGGCCATGATTTCTTAAAAACTTGTCAATATGTGACACCAAAGAAAAAAATGTGCAATTTTTTTATAGTGTCCACTAATTTTGCCCATTTAGATTTGTAGAAATTTATAACTTGGCCAATTATTTTTGGAAAGGGTAGACAACAATGGAGCAAAACTTGTATTGTTTCTAGTCTTCACCCAAGGAAACTAAACACTCTAGTGAAAACAAGGTAACTTATTCAATTTTTTTTTTATTTTAATTTTTTTGTTTGTTTGTTTGATTGATTTCTTTTATTCTTAGAATGTTAACATGATGCATGGTGGTTTGTGAGCAAAGTGATAATATTCCAAAAAGCCTTGCAATATCATGAAGTAAACATCTATTATTAGAACAAGTTGATTGTTGTAAGGACAAGTGTTTATGTCCTACCTCCTCTTACTTACATGTTGACAAATAGTTGTTGACATTCTTCCCTTGTAGTTGGTGCATGTTCATTGAACCAATCTCATGGACATTGGCTTTTAAATGATGCACTTCATTTTGTAATAACAATGAAAACAAAACTAATGGAAATTTTGGAAAATCCCCTAGCTTTGACAACATAATTGATGAAGATTCTAGGATGGTTGATAAACCCTAAACCCTAAACCTTATTGGCTTCAAATATCAAAAAACAAGTTTGTGTTGTTCTTCATCCATTTCTCTCTTTTTTTATAATAAATATGAAAAATGAAAATCACATAACATGTTGTCCCTAATGTTAGATCCAAACTTCAAGGACCTTAGGTTAGTTTCCTATACTTTTCAAATGCCCTCAACATTCACATCCCATAGGAGAATATGAAATTGCATAACAAAACATTGATTTTGTTATGCATAAATAAACATTGATAAACATTTGTGTTAACAAATAGGAGATCTACTCAAGTGCAAACATAAAACTTTATTGAAAGGAACCAACACAAACCATAACATCAAGAACTCCTCAAGGTTCTTGTCACATGAAATACACAAACTTGTGCAATGAAGAAAAGAGAGACAAGCCATCAACACCAAGGTATTTAACTACAAGACCAAACCACAAATAACCAAACTAATATAAGTAAAAAAAGTAATTCAACCTTGTGTAATTACTTTCCTACTTTAGTAACTAATGAAACCTAACTAGTTGAGCTTGAATTCTCAACAATTTGATTGCAATGTCCATTTATGATTTTTTATTTTTTTTAAAAATAAGCCATCATTAAATTTTATTTAAAATTTTGTGATAATTTTCATTGGAACATCATAATTTTAAATCAAAATATTTGGTTGTGGATAACCACCTTTGAAAATTAATGGTTTTCATATTTGCGAAAACCATTTTCATGAAAACCAAATTGAAAGCCTAGACAATCTTCTAAAATGGAAAACAAAATCAAAGTAATTAGGTCAATTCTTAAATTATGTTTCCTAAGAAAAAAAATGAAAACTACCCAACATTAGTTCAAACCCATATTTTAAGGCGTGTAACTTGAGATATCTAGTTCACTAAGTATTAGGCCTTTTTTTTAATTATTTTTTGATACCCAAGTAGGTTATATGAATAACCCCTATTTTGGTTCTTAAGGGTCTAGGAGGAGGGAGTTTTAAATAATGTATATTTTTTGTGCAATATTTTGCCAAAACGTTAAAGAAAAAAAGCTACAACCTGCAAATATGTTAAAAAAATGTGAAAATGTGGGTGTAATTGCCAAATCCATTTGAGCTACATACATGTGGTCACAATTAACGTTCCATCTTAGATATTTTGGATGGAAGAGCTTCCTTTTCTCCAAACAACAAGGGGGGTTCACATTGAAATTTGGGGGAACTAATACCAACAAATACATTCATGGGTCAAGATTAATTATTAGGTAGTTATATGGGAACAAATAGACTTGTATTCAAGGATGTTGTAAAAAGTATTGGGTAGTGGTTCTCCATCCTAAATATTATTCACCTAGGAAATAATGTCAACACATATTTTGCACTAGTTTTTTTGGTGGGTACCTCTTGAATTTACCTTTCAAAAATTGATAATAATAACCTTGGGTTATTTTGAAATATCTATGTTTGTCAAATGTGGAGTCAACAAGTGACCAAGAAGTCACCTATTCCTCCATCAAAATTACATAAAAAACTACTTCCACATATTAAAGAGTCATCATGTTGTCAATTTGGCACATTTTATAGTTTATAAAAAAAAAAACCATTGTCTAGAAGTTTAAGGGGTTAGTCAAACATCTTTGAAATGTGATCATGTATTTTTGTTCTAGATATTAGAGCTTTGTATGAACCTTGCATGTTTGTTTTTGACATACGGAAACTTTGAAAATTTACAAATATTTTAAAATCTTAAAATGAAGTTTGAAAACCATCTAAATATAACCAACTAATTTAAATGAGTTAAAAACCAATTGGGCATGAAAAAAAACTTTGTGAAGAGCTAGGCAAGGTATTAATTTTTTTTATAAAAGGTGAAAATTGTCTCAATTTTTAAATTAATTTTTTTTGAGAAATCAAAACAATTGGTTATGAAAAAAAAAATGAATAACCACCCAAGATTAATTTGTACCTTCTACTTTCATATAATGAATGAATTTGAACTCAAGTAGGTCATCTGGTGGCAATGATCCCCAACATTAATTAACATTAAATGGAAATTATCATAAGTGGGTTGTATCATTTTTACAAAAGTGTTGTTACAAGTGGTGACCTAAGAAGTGCTTGGGTCTAGATGTGGTTAATTCAATTATTTTTATTTTGAAAAATGGCTATAAATTATTTATATATATATATATATTAACATTCACTAAGTTTCAAATTTTCACACACAAAAAAAATTGCATTAGTCATGATGGGAACGAAAACAACATTAACAAGCTTCAAAGTTTTTCAAACAATTTCTATAGATAATTGAACACAAATAATTAAAACAACTTTAAAATATCCCAATTGTTTGGACATTTGGTGTTCATAATAGCTGACCATATAAGGTGGAACATCATAAATATGCATCAATAGTATTCTTCCATGATACAAGTCTTAAAATTAAAATATTTGTTATTGCTTAAAAGCTCTTAGACCTACTAAGAGCTAGTTACATTTAATAGCATGCAATAAAATATGAAAAAGATTTAATACTAAAATACTCAAAGAATTATTAGTGCCCTAGGAACTTTGCACTGAGGAATAGGTGATGTTGTGATATATGTTCATCACTTGGTGTAAGAAGTCTAAAATATGGGAAATCTATATAGTCGTGTGTAGGGTTATACATATTCATGAACACACAATTTTGAAGGCTTTTAAGCAGATTTACTAACAAGGTAGAATTTCAATCTTTGATTTTCTTTTAATATGTTCAAACTTGTTGCATCCATGATATACTTGTCTTGTAGTGACCATATGAAACAAATTTTGTATTACAATTCATTTATGTCATAAACAATGATGTTAAGTTATGAAACTATAAGTAGTTTTTGGTTTATCCTACTTGGGCTCCATGCTACTTACACACTACCAATGAGGATCAATTGATCAATTTGTGGAAAAATTTGAATTAATTTCATGGAAATTAAATTTTATTCAAATGAAATTAATTAATAACATTGCAAGAAACTTGAATTGAATTGAATTCAAGTACATTGAATAAATTTTGAATTTAATTTAATTATTAAAATTCATTTAAGATTCAATGAAATTGCATTCAAATTCAATTGAAAAGAAATGGGATGGAAATTGGTGGAGAAGGCATTGAAAATTTACATATGAACATGGTGTTGAAGAAAAATAATTCAAAAGACACATTTCCATGCCTCTTTACTTGGGAATGGGTTGAACAAATTCCAATTTTGAATTGTCCAAGTGATGACTTATGGAGCTTAAAGTTGTCTTACCCAAACCAACATCAATTCATTGGAATTTATATGAATAAAAAATCATATATATTTATGTTGCAAAATGGTGCAATACCAAAACAACATTGAGTTTGAATTGCCCTAGGAGACTTAGCAATTGTTCTCAACTTCCATTATATTGGAATGTTATAGACTTCATGTTTGCATAAATATCGCATGAATCATATAATTTTCATGATAAGTGATCATAACTTCACCAAAGCAATATCATACATTATATGGGAGCAAGACTTGTACCATGATTGTTTGAAACCAAATATATATATATATATATATATATTCATGCATGTTTGTCACACCATGTAATCCATAGTCGAAGAGTCTTAGCATTGAGTCAACACCCCAAGTGGTTCAAAGGACTCAATAGGCACATTCCAAGTGGTTGTGGGTTCAATTCAACATGCACCACAATTGTTACTAAACTCACAAAAACAACAAGATCCATAGTAATATTTTTATAGTAAGTCTCAAAAAGTCACAACCATCTTCATAATACCAAGAATATGATCAATTACAAACATATCCACTAGCTATGAAACAAATTTAAATAATAATAATAACATTTAAATGGATGCCAATGGTTTTTCTTCCAAGGTCCATTAGGAAACTACTAAACACAATGGTTTGGTAGTGGCAAACATTGGGGATGATTCAATGGAGGTGGATGCAATTCACTCAAATCAATTTGACTGGAATTGTTATAATGGAATAGGAGATGATTTGTTATAATGCAACTCTTATTATGCAATCATGTTGTACATGTGACAAATTCACAAGTGCATGAAATGTTGCCTTGTGGTATATCTATATTTGGTATCATAAGGTTTAGTTGACAAGTAGCACATTTTATTTAGCAACTTGACATATCTAACCCACATCATGCCATTAGTACCCAACACATCATAGATATAAAAAAGATTAGTTTCAAACATGAAATGCGTTGGAGATTTTTGAGCAAATATGTTGTCGAAAAAACTTGTTTTCCTATCTACTAATGAGTGGAGACAAATTCATCGCTAAGCTTCCAAATTTTACTTGCCATAATTGGGTCTTTTGCCAATTTGCTGATGTGAGGGTCTTCATTGCAATTTGTGAAATATTTTCCTGTAACGTTGTTCAGCAAAGGGCTTGTGGCCACATAACATGTGGTTGCTGCACCCTATGAAATATCCACATTATTGGATAATGTAATAATCCCACTTATGGGTTGTGAATAATTAATATCTTTTTAAAAGCCCTATTTATCTTTTTAAAAAGAAAATGTAAACAATTGGGAGGTTAAAATACTACAAGGTAATGAAAGAAATGACCAAAAAAATGTGGCAAAAAAATTGCAAAGCAAATGAAAATTTTAAAGTGGCAAAAAAGGTTAGGGAATTGCACCTGAGTAATTGTTTTCCAAAATGGACCAAAAAATATAATCACCAAAACTATTTCAAATACAACAAAAAATCATCATTAGATATTTCCCATCATCATGCTCATCTTAAAACGTAGTACATGTGTAGACACGCGCGCACACACATATGTGAATATTCGATTATTAATTATTGGACATTTTTCAAAGTTGGTTCTTTAAATCATTATTAACTTCCTAAATTGTTCTAAGTGCTACAAATGCAATTTGTATTCTTTCCAAATAAAGATAAGTTCAATTAATGTTTTATTTTTAATTTGGCTAATGCAAAATTTGGAAAAATTGTGTCCATATTTATGGTTATGCAAGCTTATGCAACAAATAACCTTAACTGAATTTTCACCAAATAAGAAGGGAAGCTTACATTTCATCAACAAATCCATGGATTCATTGAACATTTTGGTACGAATGGCTCCAGGGTCAAGAGCATTTGCAGTTACATTTGACCCGTTCTCCTAAAACAACATCCGTCCACAAATTTTGCATATTTAACAACTCGTGTAACTCACCCACAAATTCAAAAATGTTGCTTACCAACTTTTTTCGTTTCATATTATAACCAAGTTGCATTTGAAATAATGAGCATTGCAACATGAAATCAAAGGGAGATCAATTTTGAAAATGAAGGGGAAGGAAATAAGGTATGAAAAAAAATTCCCAAATTATTATGCAAAAAGAAACAATCTTTGCTTTAATCAATTTCAATGCTCATTCAAGATCCACTAACAAGGGTGTGAACTAAAAGAAAAAGACATTTGACATGTGATGGTCTAATAGACGTACACTTCATGAAAGTGGGATAGAACAAGAGGAAGAAGGCATTGAAGAGTTTCATACAAAATTAAATAATTAACTTACTTGGAGATGACGACTGAGCTCCTTAACATAAAGAATGTTAGCTAGTTTGGATTGTGCATACCTAACATGATGAACGTGTCTACACCCCAAGCCCAATAAGAAAAGTCAACACTTAGAGAACACAACCCTGTCCTTTTTCAATTTTAGCTAAGCTTAAATTTCTTCCCATCAATCTTGTGGGTCATGCTTGAAACATTTACAACGAAATTTGTTTAAGAACATCTTTCAAGTCACATTTTTGTTTGAAAGTTTTGCACATTACTCAAATTATGCATCTTTCACCACCCCAAAACATACTTGATTTCTTTCTTATCTTCAAATCTCCCAAGAGAATCTATGAAAAATTTCATGAAATGATGGTTTGGTTTTTTTTTCTTGCTAACCTCGTTTTTTCATTTAGCTTGTCAAAATTTATTCCTTCCTTCGGGGCCCAAAAGTGAGCATAAGATGAAACAATCACAATGCGTCCCTCCTTGTTGGTCTCCTTGGCAGTTATTTTCATTTTGTCAAGTAAAAGATTGGTAAGCAAAAATGGACCTACAAAATAAGGCAATAGAATGTGTGTATTTATCTTGTTAGGTTGGGTTTCATGGGCATTTGGCATGACCTTCAATAGTTGGTTTCAAAGATGGATAAACAACAAATGTAAATGAAATGTTTCTACAAAACCAAAACAAAACCAACAAGTGGTAATGGCTTGAAGGAAACTAACCAATGTGGTTTGTGGCAAAAATCTTTTCCATGCCATTTTCAGATAACTCAAACTTCCTCACATATACACCTGCATTGTTTCTAAAAAACAATCCACAAAAACATTATCCTTCTAATGTTGGAAAATGAAGCATTTTGAATTTTTTAAAAAAATGGCTATGTAATGAAGGAACTACTACCATTTGAAAGACTACATTTAAGAAGAATAATCTCTTAGCAATTCAATAATTTTGTTAGATCAAGTAGACACAATTTTTTTTTAAATGTCATTTAAAAAATAACTAAAATTATTGCAGGCATTTTGTAAATACATACATGAGTATGTTTAGAGGTAGATTTCGTGCATTGAAATCTTCCACAAATTTGCGGATAGATGCTAAGGAAGACAAGTCCAATGGCATGACATCTACGATTGCATTTGGTGTTTCTTCCAAAAACTTGTGCTTCATTTCTTCTCCAAGTTTCGTGTTACGAACTGCCATAATCACATGTGCTCCTTTCTTTGCAAATACCCTTGCTGTTTCTTTGCCTATACCACTTGTTGCTCCTACCATTTTTGTATTTGTCACATACAGAGATTAGTTTTTTTGCAAATGTGTAACAAATGTCAAAAACATAAAATTCAACACAACACAAAAACAAATATTCTCGATGAGATAAATAAGTTTTTGAATTCATATTAGCTAACAAGAATGAATGTGGCCATAACCTTAACATATTAATATTGGAAGGTGTAATTTTACACATGTGTGCACAATTCCTAACTATTGGAGTTTGTAGTTAATGATGTTGCAACAATTCATAATGAAACTTTAATGTATTATGTACATTAGAAAGCTTGGGTTTACATGAAAAGAAGACTACAAAAAAAATAAAATTTGTAATAATAATAAGGCATTGCAAGGTGATTAAGAGGGCAAAGAAACGAAAGCACCAGTGATAATCACAGTCTTGGAATGTAGTTCCACATTTTCAATCACATCTTCTGCAGTTGATTTGGATCCAAAGCCACTAGGACCAGGTGTCCCTAATACGTGACCCAATACTTGCCCCATTGATTTTTGCCTTTCCTCTTCCTACTATTCCTCCCTTTTTTTGCACCCATGTATAAAGAATAAACCCATGCATGCACCATCAAGTTCTATTGTTAATCAATGGGAATCATGTTATGTTTTCTTTTGAAATACTTGCTAATACAATCAACATAACTTTGTTTTTTTTATGACAAATGCCTACCTAGATTCAATGTTCATTTTCCCACGAAAAGTTTTGCTTTCAATTTTTCAATTCTAGTCAAGTTCAAAGTGTTTGAAGTTGTGCACTTTAAAGCTTGTATCCAAACACAATTCCACATTTTATTTTACAATGTAAGCAAAAAAGTTGATGCTCTTTCCAAACCAAGCAAATTAAAAAAATTCGCTTGAATCTAGAGCTCTATCAAGTGTTGAAAGCAAGTGCAAGGTCTTCTTCAAACTAAACAAAACTCAAATTCTTTTTCGAATTCAAAACATATTCAAGTGCTAAAAACAAGTTCAAATTTGTTTTCAAATCAAGGAAAGATCACATGTTCCTCCTCAAATTGGACAAAGGACAAAGTTCAAGTTCATCTTCACATCAAATGAAACTCAAGATCTTCAAATCAAATGAAACTCAAGATCTTCAAATCAAACAGAGTTCAAGTGTTGAGAAAAAGCTCAAATTCTTCAAATCAAACAAAGCTCATGCAATTTGAAGTTGTTATTGTCAAGGAGATTGCAAGTATACAAATATGTAATAGCAATTTGGAATATTTTAGGGCAAGGATTGAACATAAAGAGAAGAATCTAGAATTTCTAGATCTTCTTTGTTCCATTCGAAAACATATATTCCCCCCTCTTTAGCTTCCCACACCAAATTAAAAAAACAAAGGAATAATTTTTTTATAAAATTAATCTCCAAAATTCTACACCCAAAAAAAACAAAACAAAACAAAACTTCATGAACCATGGGTTTTATAAATTTTTGTAAAACCCATTTTCAAAATTCAAAACCCACCAAAAAAACAAAACAAATCTTCACTAAAGTGCTTACAACAATACCTCTATTGTTACATCTCAAAAATCTTCATACCTAAACATAACAAATCATGTGGTTGAACAAAACTCCGAAAATTCCATAATCATCAAATCCCAAATTTAGTACTTCATTGCTTTTGATAGATGTTTGTAAATCTCATTTCCAAAATTAAAAACAAAAAAGAAGCAACCCCCAAAATAACCTTGAGCAATGATCACAACAACCCCCTCCTAACTTAAAAAAATTTCTAATACCAAAGCATCACAATAGAATTTCTCATCACTAGTTTGAACAAAGCTTTGAAAACTCATAATCATCAAATCTCAAATTCAATGAGTTCTGAACACTAGCTCATACCTTATATGTACAACCTTGAAGATAAAATTGAGGATGAATTGTAAAGGAAACTTTTGAAATCTAGAACTAGAAAACTCCACCAAGCTCAACTCAATTTGCAATCTACAAAACTTAGGTATGTATTTGGACATCTTGCTAATGCTTTTAGTTGGATGTAAAGGGCAAGCCTACATAATGTAGTTTTCATTTGGTCCCACATGATGAAGAATTGATTAATGAGGATAAGTATTTGTATTGTTTGGATGTGAGCACGTCATAACCCTTCCAAATTGTGATCCCCTTCCTCCACTTTTGGTATGGCCACAAAGCTTAGCTCAATTTGCACGCCACAAAACTTATGTACTAGGGCATCTTGGAATTAATGCCTTTATTTGCATGTAAAGGGCGAGAGACTATGGAATGTAGTTTTCATTTGCTCCCACACGTTGAGGAATCTTATCATTGCAACAATTATTTTATTTTTGAAAATGTTGAATTGTTTTAAGATTGAATGTTTGAAATTTCAAAATTCAAGGAAATTACAAGAAGAGAAAAAAATACAAAAATTGGTGGAAACACCTAAGTGCTTTTTCTTTGAAGCCAATCCATCCTTGCAAAAGGAGGTATCCAATAATTGACATTATTTTTCTATCCTATAATTTGGTGGAATATTATGTTTCCCTATTTTTGTAAAAAAGAAACAATTAAAAATGTTGTAAAAGGTCTCATTATGTTAAGGGGTCAAAGTCAAGAGAACTACCAAAGAACCTACCTATATTTATTGCCAGAATTTCATAAAATCATTTTTTTCTCCTATCAAAGTGGTTTAATTTTTAAAAAATAAAAATAAATAAAAATATATAATGGCAATCATCCCTGAAAGATGATGATGCCTTCTGGACCCAGAAAAAGGGCATTCATAATTCCAGTGATGAGTATACGAGGGATTTTTTGGAATCCTTTATATTGTTGTCCATGGACCATTTCAAAGACAATTTCAGAAATAACTATCTCATTTTCAAGCCTGATTATTTCCTTTTTTTTCTTAATAACTATTTCTTTTCCTATTAATTTTCTTAATAATTATCTTCCCAATTTTCTTAATAATTACCTCCAATGTATAACTACCTCACTCTTTTTCATTATCACCGACATGAATATGGAAAAAAAACAAATTAACATGTGTCTTTTAATATCCATGTCCATGAAATGTATATTAATTTAAAATTAAATTTGACATTGACATAGACAACGATGATGAGTTATTAAAAACCATCAAGAAGAAAATAGAATAATTGATCATCACTGGGAGTGCACAGCAACACTCAAATAACTATGGCATTGATAGGCAATTAATTGATTTTAAGCACAAAAATGATGCAAATCTACCAAAGCACGAGTAAACATAGACTTTGGTGGAGGGAGGGGAGTAGGGGGCGGGGAGGTGATTTTGGTGGAGTCTGAGTACCAGTGTTTTTCTTTTTGGGAGAAAATTTCGCCATTATTCGACAAAGAAATAGGGAGTTTTTTTTTTTCCAAGTGTAAATTCGACTAATTTTTCTATTTTGTGGGTCAAACTCGCCAAAATTTCGATAGCCAAAAATTTATAAATCTATAAAATTATTTATTATAAAATTTAATAAATAAATAATTTAAATAATAATAATGATAAAATTTATTATTAAAATAAAAAATAAAAAATAAAAACTCTCTGAGACTCAGACCATGGCCAAAGGCAGCACTAAAATGCTCGTGTACACTACTTTTTGGAATCAGGCAGGATTGGCAGAAGAAAACAGTCTGAAAACTGCTTGGAGCCTGGCAAAAGTGCACATGGTGGTTACTGGGGCCCTCCTACAGCGCCAGTAGCGGGGGAAAGGACTATTCTTTCTCAGCGAACAAATTTGACTGTTTCTCATTCATTCACCAACTACAATGAATGATTGATGGGCCCAGGTGGTCAGAGCTAAATATACTCTCCCACTAGGTCTAGACCAACTACAGGTTATAATCACACTCATTTTAGTCATGTTCTTGCTTGTATCATTTTTTTTAATTTCTTAAATTATTATTTTTTGATAATCATCCGGTTTTAAGTAAGAAACACCCCAAAAAAAAAAAAAATTATTATCACACTCAATAGTAGCATAAAACATTTGTAAAGTTTTCTTTTTTTAAGTACATGTGATTATAATGGGAAAGTATAGGACAAATATTAGGATTTTGTAAATTATAGTTCCCTTTGGCAATGTTAGTTTTGCTTTGTGCAAGCTCACGTTGCGCAAATTGACAACAATGAATCTAGTTGAAGAAAAAAAAGAAAGAGACAACTTTCTATTGTACACATGCAAAAGACATGTGAGCTTGCCAAGAAAACCCCAAAAAAAAAATTTATTAAAAATATCTAATTGACAAGAGACTCAAAGAGCTCAATCATAATGTAAATCGTCACATTAAAACAGACAGAAATCACAACCTTCTTCAAGTCTAATAATACATAATGGAATTTAAAATAAACCATGTAAGAAAAGGTTTAAGGCAAATCTATTCTGGTAGGAAGTTGTTAGATTGCCCCCCATCTATCTATTTTGCCCCTTGACACAAGTAAGCATTTTGTTTTCCGACATGGTGGGTGATTTGTTTTTGGTGGGGGGTAACGGCCTCAGAACAGGGGGTTTCCCAAAAGAAGCGCCCCTAGGCAATAATAGGTCTATGTTTATTATGAGGATTTTCTAAAAATGATATTTTGGCTTGTGTTGAAAATTGAGATTAGTTATTATAGAGTTATAATAATAATATCTTGAAGGATTTTGGTTTGTTTTAGAGGGGGGGTTTTTTTTTTTGAAGATTATATTTTTGCATGGTGAAATATTTGAATTTTCATAATTCTTCTTTTGCCTTAAGATACTTTTTTAATGTAAACAGCAAGGCCACAGTGTGACACACCCCTTGTTTCATGAACAAAACAGAAAGTACATGGTACCCTTGCATGTATGTTGTTGTAAGGACCAAACCGCACACATGCCATCCATCTCCCTCATGTAATATCATCATATAGAAATTTGTCAACATAATATTGACCCAAACGGGTACTAAAAGATTGTATCATTGGGTACTACTACTCATCAATCACAATTTCTGATGTGCCCATACAAATTGAGAGTTGTCCTCAAATGGACAAGTGATGGTCGTGTTTTTGTATTCGTCTTTCCTTCAACAAAACTGCAGCACACAATTGGACAACAGCTCCCCTGTTATATCAAAAATATATTGCCTTCTGACATTTTCATATTTCCCTAATTCCTTCTTCACGTTCGTGGTTGCTAGTTGGCTGAACCTCATAACTGACGCTCTGGAATGATATTGTAATGTAGTAGTAGCGGTTTGCTTGATGAGTATGCCCACAGTAGAACATGGCTGAAACTGTTTTCAAAGCTTCCTCCGTGTGACGTGGTCAAATATTACAATCTGCTTATATTCCACTGAGTTTATCTGCATAAGCATGCATGCAATATCATGAGCTAATTTCATCTTGTGTGTGGATCATGAGCTATTTCCACCTTGTGTGTGGATCATGAGCTCGGTCTTATGGCTTAGAGTAGAGACATAGTAGATATGAAGAGATAAATAACTTCTCTGGGATAGAGAGCAACCGAGGTGCGGGTAGAGTTGTCTCCAGGAAGGCCAGCAGTTGGATTCACCTGCATAAAAGGAAAAGATGTTCCTCTAGCTTTTTGTAATTATGCTGAAATCCTTTTTTTGTCTGCTGCATTCCAATCTTCCACTATTATTTGAATCCTTAGTTTATATGTGCAAACTTCAATGTTGAGCTATGTTATTCATCATTTGAAAGCTTGGAGATATTTTTATCCAAATCACAGGTTCACAAGTAGAGTCACAAGTGCATAAATTACAAGAGACCACTTACATTCAATACTTTGCGGTCTTTCTTGTTTTTCAGAACAACTCCTGTTTCATTTTCAGCAATCACCTGCAAGATTCAGATTGGGGAAACAGATGACTCACATGCTGGCTACAAAGGACAATTTCTGTTGGACAACAAAACATTTGTTTGTCCTTGCCAGATTAACTATCATCATCCTCTCAAGTTGTGTTAAGATGCGCTCACGAATGCAGAACCAGAAGCAATGAACCCTACCTGCCAGTTAGCTGTCGTATTTGAGATTGCTATCTTGGTTTCCCTGCCCAATTGGTCCAAAGAGGAAAAGTAAGTTCTGAAATTTAAACACTTTCTCACATCTGCTAACAGCTCTAAAGTTTGGAGGGGCTGCCAGAACTCGAGCTTTCTCCATCTCTGATTTTTATTAATTATTTGCATGCACAATGCCAATGCTTTTGGTAATACACAAGACTGAAAACCACCTTCATATGCCATACTTTGAGCTCTATGCAAGAAATCAAAGAGGATTGAGTTTTCAAGAGCTCATACTGAACATCAGAGTATCTACAAGTTGCCAAAATACCAGTTGTAGTATGAGAGGTCAAACTCTTTGGGTAGGAACCGAGACTTGTGTAGAAATACAGGCTCCAAGTCATCAGTCCTCATGCGTTCAGCATAGTCAATGTATCCTGAAATCTGCTCCCCAAAGTGCCAGAGATCAACCACAGGGCAATGTCAACATATCATGCAAAATAACACGTATCCCAGTAAAAGATGGAGACACATGACCAATTTATCGGAAGATACAGGTCCGTGTAAAAGGTACACCAAATGGGAACAAACTCAAATTTGTGTGTAAACCATGATTCCGAAAGTGACACAGTCTGTATTAAAGACCTTCTATGAAGTTGTTTCTCCATATAATACTTGAGCTAATAATATTGTGAGCTTTCCTTCTAGGACCTTCACAGCTGCCACAAGAGATGATGTACCTCATGACCCCTACTGTTGAAGTCTCGAATGAAAATAACTGTCTGCAGCTTGAGTGTGAAAAAAATGTTTTCTTCCAAGATTGAATCATATAATGATCTAGCAAAATTTACAAATTAATTCATCGGGCATCCTCTTCAAAGAAGGGACAGTCAGTATTGCTTCCTCATGAGAATCAGATATATCTATCAGCATCTTTTTAGCCCTTCTACAAACCCAAAGAGTTTATTTGCAATATAGAACTTGAGAGCTAGCAGTTTTCGGCCATTGCATCCAATAACTTGTTAGAGTTCTTTGAGAATGCAGGAAATAGAGATAATTGGATACAGCCAGCTTTCCATCCCGCACTGGTTTTTCTCTCTCTTGCAATGCCTGTAATTTACCAATTATGTCTCTATTAGTTCCTCTTGTTGGGCAATCCTTCACATGAATGACATTTACTTAACGGGAGTAAGGGGAAAATGGATTGTTGGACTGATATATACTGCCTGCCAAAGAGAGACAAATGTTCAAGATTGGGAAGCCTTTTTCTGAGGAGAGATGCCTCAGAGGATTGCAAGATGATTTACAACATGATGATGTAGCACTAGTTGCAAATGGACAAGTTGGTTGGAATTGAGCCAATCTAGCTCATTCAGTAATCATCTGAGACAGAGCTAAGGGAATCACTAAGAGGAATGGATAGCCCGAGACATCCTTTCCAGAACTGAAATGCTTCTTAGGCACTTTCTGCATAGCCTGCGATGTTTCAAGACAACAACTTTCCAAATTAGACTGAAGTTTGGAGCTTACATTAGATCAAAAAATGCTTTAAGGGAAATAGACAATCTATTTCTCAGGCTATGAAGTTTACAGTGACAATAAAACTCTTTTGTCAAGTCATAAAATTTGTATAATCATGCAATAGGTCAAATTCAACTACAACAGCTTCTTGACATGTGGTCTCATCTGCATACTCATTTGTGTGCAAGAATCAAATCAGAAGATAAGGGGAGCTTGGTTTGTAAGAGAATTACAGCCATGCGAGCTGACTCAACAATTTCTTTGAATTGACCAAAGTCAACCCGGGACATTATTTCTGCATTGCTCCTGTACCTGTTTCCTGTCACATTTTTTAGGTCAAAATCTGTATGCTTTGTATATACAGCCCATGGAAATCTCACATTCACACAAGTCAGTCAAGATTGTTGTTGTGGAAATAGACACTATTCTTCAGAGGTCAATTACTTGCTCAACCAGCACATGTGAAACTATATGGGAAATCGATAGTGCATTGACACCAGCTTTCATTGGCAATCAACATGTGCAAGAGGATGGGGGATGATGGTGTGGAAGGGTGGAGAGGATTGAAGGTGCACCCCATCTCCACAAGCTGACGGGCAAGCTCCAGGTCCTCAAGGTAAAAGAGGTCTGTGGGAGTGATCTGGCTGTCTAGGTAGTCCTCATACCTGCAGCCTCCCTCATTGCAAACCCTATTTTTCCATTCTCTGCATGCATTTCATTCCTGTAGAGCAATGTGCTGAATAGCAACACCTCATATCAAGTGAATCAACAAAGTAAACCCTAATTTTGCATTCTCTGCATGCATTTTATTCATGTAAAAGTGTGCTGAATTGGAACACCTCAAATCAAGTGCCCAAATTGAGCCATAGAGAATCGACATCATAAACCCTAACTTTCCATTCTCTGTATTTCATTCCCGTAGAAGTGTGCTGAATTGCAACATCTCATATCAAAGTGCCCGAATTGAGCCATAGAGAATCGATTACGATGTGCGTGCGTTTGTCAAAGCCAGCAGCAGATTGAATGTGTATAAAGCACATAAAAATACAGAGGGACCAGACATGTAGTACGTGTCAAATTCGTTGACAATAGCGGCGCCTGCGGTGGCAGTGAAAGCCGGAAACTCCTGAGCTTTGGGACCACCGATTTTCTTCATCCTGGCTTGGCTGCTGAAGTTGCTACTGCTGCTGCTTCTATGATGCCATGATTAACCTGGGTGGTTCAAAATGTTGGTAAACGAAGAAGGCGATGATGCTGTGTAGTGTTATAAATGGGGTGCCATGACCACCAGGGTGCAGAAGAAATCCTCCAAGCCTGCTTTGCTCTCCATCTTGACAATGGGTGAAGAAGAAAGGAAAAAAAAAACCCACAATTGGGTTTGCTCACCCAAAATCCACAATCTTGTATCCACAATTTTTGGTTTGCTTGCTTTGCTCATCCATTCACAACCTTCTTGTCTCCCTCCTTCTCATGCGCTTGCTTGCATATCCATCTTCTTCTTCTTCTCATTACAGTTGCCTGTTCAAATCATCAACTACTCAACAAGAACGTCCCATGCGCCTTAGTGAGCCCCAATACTCTGGTATCATGGTACAAACCCAGTGTTGGGTGGGTATTTCAATCCACTCCAAATACCCTCCTGGTATCAACCTGGGTATATAGGAATATAACAGTTGAGTTTTAGATTTTCAAATTCAAATATACATTACCCAAACCTAACCGGGTGCATAAAGCCATCAAGATTATACATCGAATACCCATTCTCATACCCATTGCAATAATCGTCGGGTTTCTAACTTGGGTTTAGGGTTTTGCAAAAAAGCTCGGGCATCTTTCATTTTTGACTTTTAACTATTGACACCGATTTTGCTTATTGTGATCTACACTTGCGCTTTCGATTCGTCAA
>Ga0116230_10002478_pt1 | contig 17766 bp, 21 predicted proteins | sample S1TSphfallax_3_FD_88678 | JGI IMG/M metagenome (GOLD analysis project Ga0116230, IMG submission 88678) | Host-associated microbial communities from peat moss isolated from Minnesota, USA - S1T2_Fd - Sphagnum fallax MG | ecosystem: Host-associated > Plants > Peat moss > Unclassified | place...
CGGCCTATCTCGATCGGTTTGCCATGCCGTTCATCCTCGCGGTTCGGGGTCATGATCCTGAGTCGATCATCGCGACTTTCACTGCGCGTCTCGGCAACGAGTCCGCGCTCGAGAGGCGCACGGCGCTGCGCGAAATTGGCCTGATCGCGGGCTACCGACTTGCCGATGCCGTGGCGACGCCGGCGAGTGCCCACGTGACGGCGATGATCGAGCGGCTGTCCCGCGTGCGGCTCGCGGGTCTCGGCCCGGAGGCGGCGACGGCCCTGATTCGCGAATGGTTGCTGTCCGTCGATCTCGACGTGACGACCGACACGCTTGCTCGAGTCGTCGGGCGCCGCCATGGCTCGATGGCGAATCCGAAGACCCTGTTCATGGGCGTGTCCTGGCGGCCGGAGGGTCGCCGTGTGCAGCCTGATGGGGATCGTAGCGTGCTGTTGGCGATCGCGGTGCTGCAACAGGTACGGCACCTTGGACTAGCGCTGCCCTATGATTTGGCCATCGTCGCGCCGTCAGCGGAACTGGGCGTCGATGCCGGTGGCATGGGTGCTGTGCCGCCGTTCAGCGGACCACTCGTGGCGATAACCGAGCCCGGTTTTGGCCCACGCGCGTTTGTGGCGCCGCTGTCGCATGAGACCGCAGCGCCAGCGGACAGCGTCGACGACCCGCAGCTTGTGGATGGCGCGGTACGCAACTGGGTGGATTTCCTCATGAACGACCAGAGAACTGCATGACAGATTCAGGCGATCCGGCCCACCTCATTGCGACGCTCACCAACATGGCGGACGCGCGCCTCGGCGCCGTGGCATTGTCCGCCACGGACGATTTTTTCGCGCCCATGGCTCGCATGCTCGATTCACACGAACCCGAGTGGCGTGCCGGACTATACGATGACCACGGCAAGTGGATGGACGGGTGGGAGAGTCGTCGCCGTCGCGATGCAGGCCATGATCATTGCATCGTACAGTTGGCGGCGCCATGCACGCTCGCCGTATTGGAAATCGACACTCGCTATTTTACGGGCAATTATCCTCCCCATGCCTCCGTTGAAGCGTGCCGCGTCGACGCAGCGCCCGATGCGTCGACGACATGGACCGAGCTGCTGCCGCGAGTGGCTTTGCGGGGTGATGCTCGCAACACCTTCGTCGTGAGGTCGGACGCCGTCTGGACTCATTTGAAGCTCAATATTTTTCCCGACGGCGGAGTCGCGAGGTTTCGCGCCTACGGAACGGTCCACCGGCGCTGGGCGCTCGATGAGGTCGAATGCGATCTCGCGGCGGCGCTCAATGGGGGCAGGGCGCTTGCCTGCAGCGACGAACACTACGGGTCCATGAAAAACCTCTTGCTGCCGGGTCGAGGTGCCAGCATGGCTGAAGGCTGGGAAACGCGGCGACGACGCGAACCCGGCTTTGACTGGGTGATCCTGCGTTTGGGACACCCCGGCCGGATTCGACACATCGAGGTGGATACTGCCCATTTCAAAGGCAATTTTCCGCACCAAATTTCCTGCAACGCGGCTTTTCTGCCCGACGCGCCGGACGGCGGTTTGGGCAGTCAATGCCTCTATTGGCCGGCATTGCTGGAACCGAAGCCGTTGCACGCCGATGCCGTCGTGCGCTTCAGCACCGAGTTGCTGGCATTGGGCTGTGTTTCGCACGTTCGCGTCAATATTCACCCCGACGGTGGTTTGAGCCGAGTCAGAATCATCGGTATCCCCGATCCGGGCGCGCGGGGGGCCGGTACGACATGACGGGTATTGTATTGCGCTCATCTACGCGGACGTGGGATCGGTGATTCTGGCGTAGTCATCGATAGCCGCCATCCAGCGAGCCTTGTCCACATCAGGCAGGAACGCCGCCTCGAAAGAATTTCGCGCCAGCGTCACCAGGTCGCGTGTCGACAAATTGAGCCCGCGCTGAACGGCAATATAGTTGTCCAAAAGATAACCGCCGAAATAGGCGGGATCGTCGGAGTTCACCGTAACGCAAAGTCCGCGATCCAACAAACGTTTCAAATTATGTGCTTCGATCCGGTCGAATACCCTGAGTTTGACGTTCGACAGGGGGCATACCGTCAAGGGCATGCGGTGGCGTGCGAGACGCGAGACCAATTCTGAGTCTTCCTCGCAGCGCACGCCGTGGTCGATGCGCTTCACGTGCAGCAGGTCGAGCGCCTCGTATATGTAGGCGGGTGGCCCTTCCTCGCCGGCGTGCGCCACGGCCGGCAAACCGGCGCGGCGCGCAGCCGCGAACACGTCGGTGAATTTCGACGGTGGATGGCCCATTTCGGATGAATCGAGTCCGACCGCCGCAATGGTGTCCGGATACGCGAGTGCGGATTCGAGAGTGTCCATCGCGTCGTCGGCGCTCAAATGGCGTAGGAAGCATAGAATCAGTCGCGATGAAATTCCGTCGCGCGTGCGGGCATCGACCAAAGCGCGGCGAATGCCGCCCAGCATGGCGCCCATGGCCACGCCGCGCGACGTATGCGTTTGCGGGTCAAAGAAGATTTCGACGTGCACCACGCCTTGTTCGGCCATCTTGCGTAGATAAGCCGCCGTCAACAGGTAGAAATCCTCCTCATCGCGCAGCACGTCGGCGCAGGCATAGTAGAGGTTCAGGAACGACTGCAAATCCGGAAACTGATAGGCCAGCCGCAACTCCTCGACCGTGGCATAGGGGAGTTGGGCGCCGTGTTTGCGGGCCAGTTCGAATGCCAATTCGGGCTCGAGCGTGCCTTCGATATGAAGGTGCAACTCCGCCTTGGGCAGGCCCCTCAGAAACTTCTCGCCCGGCGACGCTGCATCATTGATGTTGGACGTAATCATGTTGGTCAGTCACGCTCAGGTGCCACGTTTAGGTGCCAATGTATACGACTTCCGGGAAAAATCGCATAGACTCCATGCACAATGAAATTGACCTCGTCACTCATCGTCGCGTTGGTTTCGGTCGCCGCGCTCACATTCCCGCTGGCCTCGAGCGCTGCCGCCGAGAAGCGCATGGTGCTCATCGATCAGGATGGTTCGGGACCGGGCGGATCGAACCAGATGGCCATGATGGTCCTGCTGCAGTCAAGCCAAGTCGAGGTGCTCGGCATCACGATGGTGACCGGCAACGCCTGGCGCGATGACGAGGCACAACACACCTTGCGCATGCTGGAGTTGATCGGCCGCAGCGACGTACCGGTGGCGTTGGGAGCCGTGTTCCCGCTCATTCGGACCCAGGAGGAAACCCGTCTGAACACGGCGCTGGTGGGACAGGTGGGCTGGCTCGGGGCATGGGGAGAACGGCCGTCCGCGATCGCCGGCAATCCTGCCGCGACGTCCGGGCCTTACGATATACCGCCGTTGGCGGAGGGTAGTCCGCACACGGTGCCCATCGCCGAGGATGCGGTGCACTTTCTGATAAGAGAGGTGCATGCCAATCCGCACCTCGTCACCATCTATGCGGCCGGCCCGCTGACCAACATCGCTCTCGCGCTCGCCATTGATCCGCACTTCGCGGAACTCACGCGCGGCATCGTGCTGATGGGCGGCAGCCTTGCTCCGCAGACGAATGATCCCGAGTTTGCCATGAGCCCCCGCCATGAATTCAATTTCTGGTTCGATCCGGAAGCGGCGCGAATGGTGTTGCGCGCTCATTGGCCGCGCATCGACGTGACCACCGTGGACGTCTCGATCAAAGCCATGTTCACCCAGGCAATGGTCGATACCATCGCAAAATCGTCGAGTCCCGCCGCCCGCTACATCGGAAAGTTTTCCCAAGAACTCTATTATATGTGGGACGAGATCGCCGCCTGCGCGTGGCTCGATCCGGGCATCATCACCCAAACGCGCGATCTGTATATGGACGTCGATGTGAGCCATGGTCCGACGTACGGTGAGACGTTGACGTGGAGCAAAGCGTTCAAGCCGGCGACCGATGTGCAACTCGTCCATGCGCAGGTCGATTTGGACCTGCCGCGATTCACCCGAATGTTCATCGACTTGATGATCGCCCCGCCGCCCACCCGAACAGCCGGCCGGTGACGCGACCCGCCTCGTCCGGGTGGGACGCCAGTTTGGACCTGGGATTCGAACAGCGTAAGGCCGGTACGGTTCTCGTGCGCAACCGGCACCACGGACCTCTGTTGGTGCAGAAGGCACTGTACCCCGAGGGACAAGAGACGTGTCACGTCGCGGTGCTGCATCCTCCGGGCGGCATCGCCGCGAGCGATAGCCTGCGCATCACCGTCTCGCTCAGCGACCGTACGCGCGCGCTGTTGACCACGCCCGGCGCGACGAAGTGGTATCGTTCCGAGGGCGCCGTCGCGAGCCAGCAAGTGCATTTCCGCTTGACCGGAGACGCGGTGCTCGAATGGTTTCCACGGGAGAGTATTTTGTTCGACGGGTCGGACGTGTCGACGCGCCTGGACGTGGACTTGGCGCCGTCGGCACGTTATTTGGGCTGGGAAATCCTGAGCTTCGGCCGGCGTGCGTCGGGCGAGTGCTGGCAGCGCGGGCGGTTGCGCATGCGCACGACCATCCGGGCCGGCGAACGCTTGCTATTTGCGGAAATGGCCGATGTCGATGCGGCCGGCGGATTTGCGCAGTCGACGGTGGGTTTGTCGGCCTGTACGGTTTGCGGTACGTTGTTGGTGGCCGGGTACGACATCGACGACGAACTGCTTCGGGCCTGTCGCGGCGTACAGCCGGCCCACGAGGATGCGCGCTATGGCATCACGCGGCTTCCCGCCGTGTTCATCGCGCGCTATTTGGGCAACTCGACAGAGGATGCGTTGCGGTGGTACACCGACATCTGGACTGTAGTGCGGCCGGCGTTGACCCATCGGGCGGCATGCGCGCCGCGCGTTTGGTCGTGTTGATGAGTCACGGTGTGAGCATACGATGGAATTGACCCCTCGAGAAAAAGACCGACTGTTGATTTTCACGGCATCCTTGGTGGCGGAGCGGCGCCGCGCCCGCGGCCTGAAGCTGAATCACCCCGAGGCCATTGCCTTGATCACGGCGGCGATCATGGAAGGAGCCCGTGACGGGAAGACCGTGGCGGAATTGATGAGCGAAGGAAAATCGATCCTGACGCGTAACGATGTCATGGACGGAATCGCGGAGATGATTCCGGAGATCCAGGTCGAAGCCACCTTCCCTGACGGCACGAAATTGGTCACCGTGCACCAACCCATAGTCTGAGGAAGCGAGCGTGACGCCAGGTGAAATGTTGATTCCCGACGGTGAGATTGAACTCAACTCGGGACGAACGGCGGTGGTCCTGCTGGTGGAAAATACCGGTGACCGTCCGATTCAGGTCGGCTCGCACTATCATTTCTACGAGACGAACGCGAGCCTTCGCTTCGACCGCGCGCTGAGTCGCGGCCGGCGTCTCGATATTCCAGCCGGTTCCGCGGTGCGCTTCGAACCGGGTCAATCACGCACCGTCAATCTGATCGAATATGGCGGATTGCGACGGGTATTCGGTTTTCAGGCAAAAATCATGGGGCCCGTGTAGATGCCGGTCAAGATCACGCGCCACGCGTATGCGGAGATGTTCGGTCCCACGGTGGGCGATCGGGTGCGGCTCGCGGATACGGCGCTGATCGTCGAGGTCGAAAAGGACTATACCGTCTACGGCGAGGAGGTGAAGTTCGGCGGCGGCAAGGTGATCCGCGACGGCATGGGCCAGGGTCAGGGCACGAGCGCCACGGTCGCCGACACCGTCATCACGAATGCGCTCATCATCGATCATTGGGGCATCGTCAAGGCCGACGTGGGATTGAAAGGCGGCCATATTTGGGTCATCGGCAAGGCCGGAAATCCCGATACCCAGCCCGGCGTCACCATCCCCATCGGTGCCGCCACGGAGATCATCGCCGGTGAGGGCATGATACTGACCGCCGGCGGCATCGACAGCCACATTCACTTCATTTGTCCGCAACAAATCGAGGAGGCGATGACGTCCGGCATCACAACCATGATTGGCGGCGGCACGGGCCCGGCGGCGGGCACGAAAGCGACCACATGTACTCCCGGCCCTTGGCATATGCACTCCATGCTGCTCGCGGCGGAAGGCTTTGCGATGAACCTCGGGTTTTTGGGCAAGGGCAACGTGAGCACGCCGGAACCCGCTCGCGAACAGATCGAGGCCGGTGCCATCGGTCTCAAGCTCCATGAGGATTGGGGAACCACGCCCGCGGCCATCGATAATTGTTTGACCGTGGCCGATGCCTACGACGTGCAGGTGGCCATCCACACCGATACCCTCAATGAATCTGGTTTCCTCGAGCAGACCGTCGCCGCCATCGGCGGGCGCACCATCCACACGTTTCATACGGAAGGCGCGGGCGGTGGCCACGCACCCGACATCATCAAAATCGCCTCGCATGCCAATGTGCTGCCGAGTTCGACCAACCCCACGCGCCCATACACCATCAACACGGTGGACGAGCATCTGGACATGCTGATGGTGTGTCATCATCTGGACCCGAGCATCGCCGAGGATATCGCCTTCGCCGAGTCCCGAATCCGCCGCGAGACCATCGCTGCGGAGGACATTTTGCAGGATGTCGGCGCGTTTTCCATGATGTCGTCGGACTCCCAGGCCATGGGCCGCGTGGGCGAAGTCATCATTCGAACGTGGCAAACGGCGCACAAAATGCGCGAAATCCGCGGTCCTCTCGCCGCGGACACGACTCGGCACGACAACGCGCGCGTCAAGCGTTACGTCGCGAAATACACGATCAATCCGGCCATCACTCATGGGGTGTCGCACCTGGTCGGGTCCGTGGAAGAGGGCAAGCTCGCGGATCTGGTGCTATGGAAACCGGCATTCTTCGGCGTGAAGCCGAGCCTGATTTTGAAGAGCGGCATGATCGTCGCCGCGCCGATGGGTGATCCGAATGCCTCCATTCCGACTCCCCAGCCTTCGCACTATCGGCCCATGTTCGGCTCGTACGGGCGTGCGCTCGAGAAATCCGTGACCTTCGTCTCCCAGGCCGCCCTCGGGAATCCCGATTTCCAGGCATTGAAATTGCGTCGGCGCGTCGAACCGGTCAGAAACACGCGCCACGTGCAAAAGCAGGACATGATCCACAACGACGCACGCCCCCACATCGAGGTGGATCCCGAGACCTATGCCGTTCGTGCGGACGGCGAGTTGTTGGTGTGCGAGCCGGCGACCACGCTGCCGATGACCCAGCGTTATTTCCTGTTCTAAGGCGACACGATGACCACTCTGCGTGCGCACTTGGACTTCGAGGCTCGCAGCAAGAGCCGCCTGTTGCTGCGCTTGGATACGGGCGAGCAAGCGGCACTCATCGTCGATCGTGGCCGCCTGCTGCGCGGCGGAGATCGCGTGACGCTTCTGGATGGGCGGCTGGTCGAGATCGTCGCAGCCGACGAACCGTTGATGGAGGCGGTCAGTGCCGATCCGCTGCAGATCGCCAAGGCGGCCTACCACTTGGGCAATCGTCACGTGGCCGTGCAATTGATGACGGGCCGCGTGCGTTTCCTGGCCGACCGCGTTTTGGGTCAGATGGTCGCAGGTTTAGGCTTGACGGTCGCCGAGTTGATCGCGCCCTTTGAACCCGAAGGCGGTGCGTACGGTCACAGCCACGCCCACGGCAGCGAACAGCCCTTGGTTCGACCCAAAATCCATTCATATCATCCATGAGTTCGTTGGGACGCACGCGGCTGCTGCAACTGGCGAGTCAGGCATTTCCCATCGGCGGCTACAGTCATTCGCAAGGGCTCGAGGCGGCCGTCGAGAGCGGGCTCGTCAGCGACGAGGCATCGGTGCAACGCTGGATCACCGATGTCCTCATGTTCTCGATCGCCACCTATGAGTTACCGGCGATGGGCTCGATGAGCGCGGCATGGCCGCTCTGCGACGGATCGGTGCGGGTCTTGAACCAGGAGTTTCTCGCGACGCGGGAATCTGCCGAGCTGCGCGCAGCCACAGTGCAGATGGGCTTCTCGATGCGGACCCTTCTCAAGGTGCTGCCCGGGTTGCCGGACTGGCTCATCTGCACGCTGGATACCATCGTCGAACCAACTCTACCGTGTGTATGGAGCGGCCTGGCGACCGCATGGTCGATCCCGTTGCTGGACTCGTCGATTGCCTATCTGTGGAGTTGGGCCGAGAATCAGGTTCTGGTCGCCATGAAGAGCGTGCCCATCGGCCAATCGTCCGGACAGCGCATACTCTTGACGGTGGGCGCGCACATCGCCGCGCTCGCCGAGCAGGCTGCATCGCCACGGGAGCGAGCGGATTCGAACTTCGCTCCGGGCCTTGCCATCCTGTCCAGTCGACATGAGACCCAATACTCTCGATTATTTAGGTCCTGACATGCCAGAACATCCACCTCTCAGAGTGGGCATCGGTGGTCCGGTCGGTTCCGGCAAGACCGCGCTCACGTTGTCGCTGTGCCGGGCCTTGCGCGACCGTTACGAACTGGCCGTCGTGACCAACGACATCTATACCGAAGAAGATGCCCAGTTCCTGGTCCGCCATGAGGCTCTGCCCGCGGAGCGGATTCTGGGTGTCGAGACCGGCGGATGTCCGCACACGGCCATCCGCGAGGATGCGTCGATCAATCTCGAGGCCGTGTCGCGGTTGACCGATCGCTTTCCGCGTTTGGATCTGGTCTTCGTGGAAAGCGGCGGCGACAATCTGGCCGCGACGTTCAGCCCAGAGTTGTCCGATCTCACCCTGTATGTGATCGACGTGGCGGCGGGGGACAAAATACCCCGCAAGGGGGGTCCCGGTATCACGAAGTCCGATCTGCTGGTCATCAATAAGATCGACCTCGCACCTCACGTGGGTGCCTCACTCGAGGTCATGGACGTGGATGCCAAGAGAATGCGCGGCGCGCGGCCGTTCGTATTCACGAACTTGAAGAATGGTCAGGGATTGCCGGCCGTCATCGAGTTCATCGAACGACACGGCTTGCTGCGCCAGCCGGCCTGACGAGGTAGCGGGCGCGGAGGGCGACCTTACGGTTCGAAAAACTCCGGGCCCACCGGTTTGTGGAGCAAAATTTCCTCTTGCGTGAGCCCCTGGATCTCGTGCGGAAATACCAACCAACTGTCGGTATCGAGGACGTAGTAATCCGGAATCAGCGTGCTGCGATTGCGCTTCGGCTTGTAATAGACCGTCGCTATGCGAATTTGGGCTGGTAGGTTGCGCCGGCAGCGGCGCCGCAGTTCCGACATCACGGCTTCGAGGCTGCGGCCCGAGTCGAATACGTCATCGACGAGCAGCAACTCGTCTTCGGCCGAGAGCCGCGACACCAGGTAGTCAAGTGCATGGACTCGGACCGTCTTGGCCTGATCGCCTATGCCCGTGTACGACGACGTCCGGATCGCAATGTGGTCGCAGTGGATGGAGTGATACTCGAGGACCTCCTGGACGGCGATCCCGATAGGCGCTCCGCCACGCCACATGGCGACCAGATAGGTGGGACGAAAACCGCTGCGCACGATCAACCGGGCGAGCTCCATGGAGTCCTTGAGGAGCGAATCGGCCGAAATGAATATTTTCTCCACGACCCCGGGGCCTCCTGTCGTTACAGATCCGGAAACAGGTGGCCGAACTTGGCGTGCTTCGTGCGCAAATAGCGCTCATTCTCGTCGTTCACCAGTCCCACGAGCGGGATCCTCTCGACGACCGGGAATCCCGCCTTGTTGGCGGCATTGATTTTTTCGGGATTGTTCGTCATCAGGCGCAGGCTGCTGACACCTAAATCGGCGAGAATGGCGAACGCCGCGGAATAGTCCCGCGCGTCGACCGGCAGCCCCAATTCGATATTGGCTCCCGACGTATCGCGCCCCGTATCCTGCAGGGCATAGGCACGCAGCTTGTTGATGAGACCAATCCCGCGTCCCTCGTGACCGCGAAGGTACACCACCGCGCCGCTGCCGCATGCCGCGATGGCCTCCAGCGCCTTGTCGAGCTGCCCGCGACAATCGCAGCGTAGCGACCCAAATGCCTCGCCAGTCAGGCATTCCGAATGGATTCGAACCAGCGTCGGGTTGGCGACAGGAAGCGCTCCGTGAACCAAAGCAACGTGCTCAATTGCGCTGCGAATCTCTCGATAACCATAGATGGAGAAGTTGCCATAACGCGTTGGCAATCGGCTCACCGCGACGCGTTCAATTTCGAGTCCCGATGTCTTGGCGCGCGCCAACGTTGCGTCCTCCCGCCGGGTGGCTGAGGTCGGTTTCGTCATAACTTGAGTCCAGTAGGTAGGCAGGTCGGTATATTAGAGCAATATCCACCGTGGCGCAGGCGAGGCGCTGCTCACTCGTCGATGAAAGATGCGCAAAGTATTGATTTAATTGTTCTAATCGCGTTAGATCGGGGCGTGGCACGCGACGCGCGCAGGGTTCTGCTCGTAACCCAAATAAATAGGTCTTCATGCAATTAGTCATCCCGGAGCGGGCATTCGCCGCCTTCATATTCGATTGCGACGGCACCCTGGCCGACACCATGCCCCTGCACTTTCGCGCGTGGCGGCGGATACTGGCCGAGAACGGCATGCCCATGTCGGAGGAGTTCTTCTACGAACTCGGGGGAAAACCGACCCGTCGGATTTTCGAACTGCTGCGGGACGAGTACGGATTGAAGCTGGCCGATCTCGACCATGCGGTGCTGCTCAAGGAGCGGTACTTCGTCGACCTGATCCACGAAGTCAAACCCATCGAACCCGTGCTGCAGATCGCCCGGGACTGGCACGGCCGGGCCCCTTTAGCGGTGGTGTCGAACGGCATGCGCCAATACGTGGAGTTGACTCTCACCGCGATCGGCGCCCGTGACCTCTTCAACACCGTGGTGTGCGTCGAGGACACCGCTCGCGCCAAACCGTTCCCCGATCCCTTCTTGGAAGCGGCTCGGCGCTTAGGAGTGTCTCCCGACGAGTGTCTGGTGTTCGAAGACAGCCCCTTGGGCGTGGAGGCTGCGACGGCCGCCGGCATGCAGTGCGTCCTCGTGCCGCGGGTCTTGCACCCGACCGCGATTCATTGAAGTATGCGAGTGATGCGATATCTAACTACACCGGTTTTCATTGCGATCGTCACGGCGTGGCCGCTGCGCGTATGCGCCGCGGTTCCGATCAACCTCGGTGTCGTGACGTGGATCGGCTATGGCCCTCTTTATTGCGCGGCCGCGAACGGCTATTACAAACGCTATGGGCTCGACGTCAAGCTGGTCAATTTCAGCGACAATTCGGTCATGCCGGCGGCGTTGCAAAGCGGTCAAGTAGACGCGACGACGCTGACCTATGATCAGGTCATCGCGTCGAATGCGCGCGGTTGGAATCTCAAGGTCGTCATGCCGGTCGATTATTCGGTGGGCGGCGATGCCATTTTGGCGAGCACGCGGATTCAGAGCGTGAAGGATCTCAAAGGTCGCAAGGTGGCCTTCATGGCGGCGTCGCCGTCGGATTTCTTGTTGGGCTATGCTTTGTCGAAGGACGGACTCACGGAGAAGGACGTGCTTCCGGTCAACACCACGCCCGAGGGGGTGGTCGGCATCATGGCGGGCGGCTCGACCGATGCGGGCGTCACCTACGAGCCCAGCGTCTCGGTCCTCGTCAAGTCCGGCGGCGGTAAACGGTTTCACGTATTGATGTCGTCGCGGGAGGCGAAAGGGATGATCACGGACGTATTGGTGCTCAAGGGCAGCGTCATCGCGGCAAACCCCAAGCTCGTGGATGGTCTGATTCGTGGAACGTTGGATGGCCTGGCATTCATGAAAGCCGAACCGGCCAAGGCGGGCCTCATCATTGCCAAGACGCTGGACATCAGCCCGGCCGAGGTGCTTGAACAACTCGCGAACATCGAGAATCCGCCGCTGGCCAATCTCGGTGACGTCTTCAAGAAGGACGCTGCGCTGCCATCGTTTTACGCGAGCGGCCGGATCATCAGCGACATATTGAAACGGGAAGGTCAGATCGACGGTGCTCCGCCGATCGACGTGACGTTCGATCCGCGGTTCGTCGACGCGGTGCAGGCGCACCCCGCGGCGCCGGCAGCAGGAGGAGGTACATGAGTCGGTGGCCGAGTTGGTTGGCTGTTGCCTATACGGTGTGTGGATGGCCGTGCGGTGTGTATATGCTGGCGCGTCCCGAGGTCGGGCTTAACGTCGTGGGCCTGCTCTTGACGGCGCACACGCTGATCTTCTCGGCGTATCTCATTCACGACTGCGCACACCATGCGATTTTTGCCTCCATATCGGCCAACGATCGCCTCGGTATGGCGATGAGCTGGATCAACGGGTCCTGCCTCGCCGATTATTCCCGCCTGAAGAAAAAACATCTTCGGCATCATTCGGATCGGCTCGATGTGGTGACGTTCGACTATCGCGGTGCGCTGCTGCGCTCCCCGGCCTGGGTGCGCCGAGGCGTGCTGCTGCTCGAATGGGCCTATGTTCCGGCCGTGGAGTTGTGGATGCGCGGCATGATCCTGGCGGCGCCTTTCTCCTCGGGCACGCCCTACGAGCGGTTGCGGGTGGTGCTGCTGTTCACATTGCGGGCCGCGTTCTTCGCCACGCTGGCTTGGGTGTCCGTGAAAGCGCTATGCCTGTATGCGCTCGCTTACCTCTTGTTTCTGACGGTGCTGCGCTTCATGGATGCATTCCAACATACCTACGAGGTGTTCATTTCACGGTCCCTCGACGCCGCGGCTGCCGATCCGCGTCGTGACCTGCGGTATGAATATGAAAACACATACTCGAATCTCATCACCGAACGCTGGGGTTGGGTGAACCTCTTGGTGCTCAATTTTCCTTACCATAACGCCCATCATGTGCGCCCCGGTGCGCCCTGGTACCGCCTTCCGAGACTGCATCGCTCGCTGTTCGGTGAGAACGATCGGCAAGTCATCACATGTCGCGAACTGCTCCTCAGCTATCACCGTCACCGCGTCGCACGCGTGCTGGCCCATGATTATGGATCGGTCGCGGCCGCCGGCGATCGCGTCGGCGGTTTCCTCGGCGCCGTCGGAGTTTCGTTCCTGACGGCCGTTTGAGCACCCGGCCGGTGCACCTGCGGCGGCTGGGGCCCACCATGTGGACGATTCGCGGACCATTGAGCCGGCGCCGGTACGCCTCCATCGCGGTCGCGAGCTTCGTGCTCTGGCTCGCTGCGTGGTGGAGTGCGACCACGCTGCAACTCGTCGACCCGTTGTTCTTGCCGAGCCCGGGCGCGGTCGTCCGACGGTTCGTCTCGTGGTTGACGGAGGGTGACCTGTTACGCGATGCGGGCATCAGTTGTTTTCGCGTCGTGGCTGGTTTTCTGACTTCCGTCATCCTGGCGGTGCCGCTGGGTCTGGTGATCGGGTCCTATCGGCCCGTCCGCGCATTTTTCGAGCCGCTGCTCGAGTTCGCCCGCTATTTGCCGGCGGTGGCGTTCGTGCCTCTCGTGCTCCTGTGGACCGGTATCGGTGAGGCCTCGAAGATCACCGTGATCTGGATTGGAACATTTTTTCAGATGGTGATCATGCTGTCAGACGACGTCGCGCGTGTGCCGCAGCCGCAGGTGGAGGCGGCGCGAACGCTGGGCGCCACCGGCCGTGAAGTGATGCTGCGGGTGCTGTTGCGTTCGGCCATGCCGGCAATGTTCGATACCATGCGCATTACGCTCGGCTGGGCGTGGACCTACCTCGTCGTCGCCGAACTGGTCGCCGCCGATAGCGGATTGGGTTACGCCATCCTCAAGGCACAACGCTTCCTGCAGACCGACCGTATCTTCGTCGGCATTATCGTCATCGGCCTCATCGGGCTCGGCTCCGATCAAGTGCTGCGCTGGGTGCATCGCCGCGTGTTTCCCTGGGCCGGCGCTCGTACGGCATGAGCGCGAAGTTGTCGGTGAATGGGCTCGGCAAGCGTTTCGCGACGGCGAAGGGGCACGTCGACGCCCTGGCCGATATCTCCTTCAACGTGGCCGAGGGAGAATTCCTGGCCATAGTCGGCGCATCCGGGTGTGGCAAGTCCACGTTGCTGCGCATCATCGCGGGTTTGGAACCCTGGACCCGCGGTGAGGTGCTCGTGGATCATCGTCCGATTCGGGGCCCCGACCGCGATCGTGCAATGGTGTTCCAGGACTACAGCCTCTACCCGTGGCTCTCGGTGCTGGACAACATCCGCTTCAGTGCCCGTTTGCGGGCCCATTCCCGCGGCATCTCCAACATACCGGCCGATGCCGAGCAGCGTGCGCAGCTCCTCTTGCAGTTGATGGGCCTTAACTTGGTGGGGCACGCGTATCCCCACCAACTGTCCGGCGGCATGCGTCAGCGCGTGGCCATCGCCAGAGCGCTTCTCGGCAAACCGGCAGTTTTGTTGATGGACGAGCCGTTCGGTGCACTGGATGCGCAAACGCGCGAGGTCATGCACGATCTCATTCTGCATGTAGCGGCGCTGGAGAGGCGTACGATTCTGTTCGTGACGCACGACGTGGAGGAGGCCGTCTATCTCGCTGACCGCGTCATCGTGCTCGCACCTGGTCCCGGGCACATCGATTCGATCTGGGACATCGATTTGCCGCCCGCCTTGTCGCGAACCCAGGAACTGAAGCGTTCCGCGGGTTTCATGGCAATGGAGAGTCGGATTTTGGAGCGCATCCGTGCGACATCGAGCTTGCACAGCGACAAATCGCTGCTATGTGCGCTAACGAACTGAACTGCGCCCCGCGCCGCCCCAGACTATAGCCCTCGGTGCTTGGATTGCGAGCCTCGAAGGAGCGTTGATGGCGGTCACGATGGATAGTTACGGCGACACTTGGGCAATCGTGTTGGCGGGAGGCGATGGCACGCGACTGCGCGCATTGACGACGAATCTCAGCGGCGTCGCGATTCCCAAGCAATACTGCTCGCTGTGGGGTGGTCCGTGCCTGCTCGAGGAAGCTCTCGTGCGCGCCGCCGGCGTGGCGCCCATACGCCGCACCTGTGCCGTCGTGGCAGCGCCTCACCGCAGATGGTGGTCCGGGACGCTTGCGCATCTGCCCATCGACAATGTGATCGTGCAGCCGCGGAATCTCGGCACCGGTGTCGGCGTCTTGCTGGCCGTGCTCACCATCATCGACCGCGACCCTTATGCGAACGTGGTGCTGATGCCTGCCGATCACGTCGTACAGGATGATTTGGTGATGGCCGCCGCGCTGCGAGAACTGGCCGATCAGGCGGCATCCGATCCGGACCACATTCACATCCTGGGGGTACAACCCAGCGAATTCGATCCGGAATTCGCTATCGTGGCCGCTTCGGCGGCAGCTTTTCTCGGCCTGTACAAGCACTCGCACGAGCGAGCGGTCGCCGCGCTCGAAATCGCTCGCGTAGGGGGGAACGGCGAGTATGGGCGCCGGCCCCTTTCCGTCGTCTACGACGACCTGTCGGCAATCGATTTTTCCCGAGATGTGCTTGACGGGCAGGTGGCCCTGTTGCGGATTCTCAAGGTGTCTCCGTGCGGATGGATGGACTTGGGGACGCCGGAACGGGTGGCCAAGGTGCTGCAGATGCCGCCGCGCCGGTCAGTGAACGCCGTCAGATCCGCGAGCCGCGCCAACTTGAGTCTCGCGGCCCAGTGGTCGGCTCTCGGTTGATCATGGCGAGCGTACTCATCGCAGATGACCATGCCGTCGTGCGGGCTGGCTACCGCCAGTTTCTCGGCACGGAGCCGAATATCACCCGGATCGGCGAAGCCGCCGACGGAGCCGAAGTGATCCGACGATTGCAGAGTGATCTCTGGGACCTGGTCATGCTCGACATCCACATGCCGGATCGGAGCGGACTCGATGTGCTGCACCACATCCGGGTGGAACACCCGACCGTGCGCGTGCTGATCGTCAGCGGGCTGCGCGAAGATCAATATGCGAGGAATGTGCTGCGCGCCGGCGCGAGCGGCTATGTGTCCAAGGGCGACGCGCCCGAAGACATGATGCTCGCCGTGCGCACCGTGTTGTCCGGCCGTCGCTACGTGAGCCGCACGCTCGCGGAGTTGCTCGTTGCCGATCTCGACGGCGCTGCCGACGAGCCCTTGCACACCCGCTTGTCCAGCCGCGAATTTCAGATCTTCTGCAAGATCGCGGCCGGCGTCGGCGTGTCGAAAATCGCGCAAGAACTCTCTTTGAGCGTCAAGACGATCAGCACGTATCGCAGCAGAATCATGGAGAAATTGACGTTCAATTCGAACGCCGACATGACGGCATACGCATTGCGCAATGAACTGATCCAATAGCGGATGCGGCAACCAGCAGACACGCTGACAGGACCTACCAATCGCTGACGGCAACACGCGAGTTTGTCCTACATGGCGATCGTGAAACCCCCTTCAATGTCGGCCCATGCAAGAAGAAGAACCCGCCCCAGAGCCGACCGTCGACGCGCTTGCGGCGGTCGTCAGCCATTTACAGAACGCAAGGGAGCGCGACCGTGCGACCCTGGCCCGGTCGCTGCACGACGATTTGGGAGGCCTGTTGGTCTCCGCGGTCATGGATCTCGGGTGGATAGAACAACATCTGGGGCCGGATGAACTGCGCGACCGGCTGGGTCGCGTGCGCGGCACACTGGCCGCGGCGATCGATCTGAAGCGAAATCTGATAGAGGACCTGCGGCCCTCATTGCTCGATAATTTCGGTCTGTTCGCGGCCTTTCGTTGGCACGTGAAGCACAGCTGCAAATTGGCCGGTATCGCGTGTACCGAGCACTATCCGCTCGAGGAACTGAACTTGCGACCCGAGGCATTGGCGGCACTGTTTCGAACCATGCAGGAAATGCTCGCGGTGATCGTGGCCGAGCCGGGGGTCAGCGAAATCGATGTGACCGTCGCGATCGACGGCGCTGAATTGCTGCTCCAGACGGAGCATACGCATGCGCTCGCTGAGATGACGGACGTGTTCGCGCGCTTCCCGGACCAAATGTGGGCGCTCACCCGGCGAATTGGCGCGTTGGGCGGGCGTTTTTCCACTCAGCGGCACGCGAAAGACACCGTCTTTTTCGCCCACTTTCCCCTCGACCGCATACTGCTTGCCAACTCCACCGTGTAAAATCAGGGCGTGCGGTTAAAGGACGGAGAGCGGCATGGCGACGGGTTGGGCGGGTGACGGGGCGGTCCAGGATCAGATCGACGCGACGGTCAAGGACGCCATCGCGCGCGTGCAGAATCAGCTGCCGCACGGCAAGTCGTTGACCCACTGCGCCGAATGCGATGCCGCGATACCCGAGGCGCGCCAGCAGGCGGTACCCGGGGTTCGGCTGTGCATCAACTGCCAAACCGGGCTGGATCATCAGGCAGCCCGATTCACCGGCTACAACCGTCGCGGCAGCAAGGACAGCCAGCTGCGCTGAGCGTGGATCGTGGCGGCGCGGAATGTGTCGCAATTCACAGATTTTCGCTGCGTGCGCGCCGTCGCGGCCTGGACCGCACTCTTCTGAGACTCGATTTCACAGACTCCAATCCATCGGTGTGACGGCGAGTCTATTTCGTCGGCACCCAGCCGATACAATGGCGATACCGACGATCGGTGGCCGAGTGCGGGCTTTTAGGGCATGCGGCCGATGCTGTGGAAAAGGACATGTTGAGAACGGCCACCAAAACCGCGCCCGCCGCGGATCCCATCTTCTTATCCTACGTTGCGCTCGCCACCGCGTTGGTGAGAGATTTATCGGGCGTTTGCTTGCTGGATGGTGGCCTGGAAGCGCGGGGCAGTTCGGGAGAGGCGCAACCAGAGCCGGTCCAGCGATGGGTGGCTGCGCTCGGGTGGAGTGACTGTCAGCAGCGAGAAGCC
>Ga0116230_10002479_pt1 | contig 17766 bp, 11 predicted proteins | sample S1TSphfallax_3_FD_88678 | JGI IMG/M metagenome (GOLD analysis project Ga0116230, IMG submission 88678) | Host-associated microbial communities from peat moss isolated from Minnesota, USA - S1T2_Fd - Sphagnum fallax MG | ecosystem: Host-associated > Plants > Peat moss > Unclassified | place...
GGACCGTGGATTTCCGCAATACCATCATCGTGCTGACCTCCAATCTCGGCAGCGACATCCTGGCGGCGCAGCGCGACGGCGAGGATGTGCGGATGGTGGAGGCACAGGTGATGGTGCGGGTGCGTGACCATTTCCGGCCGGAATTCCTCAACCGGCTGGATGAGATCGTGCTGTTCCGGCGGCTGCAACGCTCGGATATGGAGACGATCGTCACCATTCAGCTGCACCATCTGGAAGCGCTGCTGGCGGACCGCAATATAAGGATCACGCTGGATAAGGCCGCCCGGGATTGGCTGGGCGAGGCCGGGTATGATCCGGTCTATGGCGCCCGGCCGCTGAAACGGGTGATCCAGCGCAATCTGCAGAACCCGTTGGCCGGGCTGATCCTGGAAGGCGCGATCAAGGATGGCGAGACGGTGCAGGTGACGGCTTCCGAGGCCGGTTTGGTGATTGGCGGGCATCTGGCCGAGGCAGCCTGAGGCAAGCCGCTTTTTTCTGAAGCGAAGCAGGAGAGAATTTTTTGCTCTGGGACGGGGCGTGGCGATATCTCGCCACGCCCCGATATGCGTTTCGTGAGTTTTTAATTCTTCGCTGTTGAAGCTCCGGAGCGTTTTAAAGCGATCTTCACCTTTTGCTTGCACAGTCCGGCGGGTCAGCTTGCGCCAATTACCCGCACTGGACTGTAACTTTGATCTATCTGTTCGAATACCAAAGACGATGACGCTGACATCAACTTTGACGAAGGCTGGCGCTGAGGATGTGCATGACTTTCTGAGCGGCGGCGGCGAGATGGCAAAGCTGGTTCGGTCGAAGGACTGGTCGGCCACCGCGCTCGGCCCGATTGAAACCTGGCCGCAAAGCCTGCGCACGACGGTCAGCCTGTGTCTGGCGTCGAATTTCCCGATCAACGTCGCCTGGGGGCCGGCGCATGTGCAGATTTATAATGATGGCTATTGGCCGATTGTCGGCGGCAAGCATCCGGAATCGATGGGCCAGGACTATTCCGTCTGCTGGGCGTCGGCATGGCCGGCGATCGGCGAGGCGTTCGACCGCGGCTGGGCGGGCCAGACTTCGTACATTGAAAACCAGCGCATGTTTTTAGACCGTAACGGGTTTCTGGAGGAGACTTTTTTTACGTTCTCGTTCAGTCCGATTCGTGATGAGAGCGGCGCGGTTGGCGGCTTGTTTCATCCGGTCACTGAGCAGACCGACAGAATTTTAAGTGAGCGGCGGATAAAAATGCTGCGCGACCTTGCCACGCATGCGGGCAGCGCGCACGAAACAGCCGAAGTTTATACCCGGGCCGCGGAAATTTTCGCCGGGCATGCCTTCGACCTGCCATTCGTGTTGATTTATCGATTGAACGAACAGGCAACGCGCGCCGAGCTGGCCGCACAGACCGGCCTGGCGCCCGGCACCGCGGCCAGCGCGAAAATTTATGATCTGACGGTCCCGTCGATGGATTGGCCGTTTGCCGAAGCGTTGAAGGCAACATCCGGCCTGCAGGTTGAAGGCACCGATCGGTGGCTTGCCGGCCTTGACTGCGGACCTTACACGGAAGTGCCGAAAACCGCTTTTCTATTTCCGATTTTCGCATCCGGCGCCGATGCCGCGGAAGCTGTGGTGATTGCCGGTGTCAGCGCCAGGCTGCCGTTGAATGACGCCTATCACAATTTTTTCGGACTGCTCGCCGCCGGCCTTGCCGCCTGCGTCGGCAATGCGCGCAATTATGAAAACGAAAGCAAGCGGGCCGAAGCATTGGTTGCGCTGGACCGCGCCAAGACGATTTTTTTCAGCAATATAAGCCATGAATTCCGAACACCGTTATCGCTGATTCTGGGTCCGCTCGATGAGGTATTGAGCAGCGGGACGAATTTGCTTTTGCCTGCACATCGGGATTCGCTGGAGATTGTCCGGCGCAATGCGCAGCGGCTTTTAAAGCTCGTCAACACCATCCTGGATTTTTCGCGTCTGGAGACCGGGCAGACCAGCGCCCAGGCGCAGGCAACCAATCTGGCTGTTGCGACCACCGAATATGCGAGCAGCTTTCGTTCGCTGTGCGAACGCGCCGGGTTGCGGCTGACGGTTGACTGCGATCCGGCGCTGGATGCGGTGCTGATCGATCGCGATATGTGGGAAAAAATTATTCTCAACCTGGTCTCCAACGCCTTCAAATTCACCTTTACCGGGGAGATTTACATCGGCCTGCGGGGGGTTGACGGGCAGTGGATAGAGCTGAAGGTTCGTGACACCGGTATCGGCATTCCGCCGGATATGCTGCCGCATGTATTTGAGCGGTTTACCCGGGTGGAAAACAGCGGCGGCCGCACGCATGAAGGCAGCGGCATTGGCCTTGCCTTGGTGCAGGAGCTGGTAAAACTGCTGGGCGGCAGCGTCGGTGTTGAGAGCCGGCTTGGCATCGGTTCGGTGTTCCGCGTGGTGGTGCCGTGGCGGCGCGCTGCGGCGGCCGAAGCTGCGCCCAGGGATCAGCCGATGACCGCGCGCTCGCGCAGCTTCGTTGAAGACGCATCGCTATGGCTGCCGGAAGTGGTGGATAGCGTCCCGGGGGGAGAAGCTGCCGAGGCCGCGATGGACGATTTGGCGGCGAGCGTCGCAAAAATCGTTTTGGCCGATGACAATGCGGATATGCGCGGCTTCATAAGCCGGATTCTGACCAGCAATGGCTTTAAGGTGAGTACCGCGCCGGATGGGGAGGCGGCGCTTGCCGCTATTCGCGAGGGAATAATGCCGGACCTCGTCATCACCGATGTCATGATGCCGAAGCTGGATGGTTTCGGCCTGCTGAAGGAAATCCGCGGCGACAGCAAGCTGCGCCATCTCCCGGTTTTGATGCTCTCGGCGCGGGCCGGAGAGGAGGCAAAGGTGGAAGGTTTGAGCGCCGGCGCCGATGACTATCTGGTCAAGCCGTTCGGGGCGCGGGAGCTGGTGGCGCGCGTGCACGGCAATATCGATATGGCGCGCTTGCGCAAACGGCTGGCGGTGCAGGATCGTTTTGCCCTGATGGTCGCGGCATCGCCGGTGGCGCTGCTGCTGGTATCGGCGGACGGCCGGATTGAGATGGCGAACCGGCAGGTTGAGCGGCTGGCGGCGGAGACGCATGAGGCGCTGATCAACACGCCTCTGGACGCCTGGATCCCCGCGCATCAGGCGGCCCGGCACGCGAAATTACAGGATTGTTTTGGCCCCGGCGCCGGCGCGACCATGATGGTGGAGGGGCTGGAGACCTGTTGGCGCCGGCAGGATGGCATGGAAGTGCCGGTTGAAATCTCGATCAACGCCATTGATCTCGATGGCCGCAGAATGCTGCTTGTGGCGATTACTGACATCACCCTCCGGCATCGGATGGAGCTTGAGCGGGAATCGCAGCGCCGGGAGCTGGAGAGGTCGAACCGCGACCTTGAAGCGTTCACCTATATCGCTTCGCATGACCTGAAGGCGCCGTTGCGCGGCATTACCCATCTGGCGGAATGGATCGCCGACGACATTGCCGCGACCGCCAGTGCGAAGACGCTTGAGCATTTGAAGACCCTGGTTGGCCGCACGATCCGGCTGCAAGGGTTGCTGGACGGTTTGCTTGCCTATGCGCGGGCCGGCAACGCGCCATCGCAATGCGAAGCGGTGAACGTGGCCGCGCTGGTCGCGGATATCATCGCCCTGACGCCGCCGCCGCCGGGATTTACCGTCACCTGCGCGCCGGGATTGCCGCCGATCCGCACCAGTGCGGCGCCGTTGCGCGTGGTGCTGGATAATCTCATCGGCAACGCGCTGAAGCATCACGACAGGCGGGGCGGCAATGTGACGGTTTCGATGCGGCTGGAACAGGGCATTGCGGAATTTTGCGTGGGTGATGATGGCCCGGGTATCTCGGGGCAATTTCACGAGCGTGTGTTTGGTATTTTTCGGACTTTGGTAAGCCGCGATATCCGCGAATCCAGCGGGGTTGGGCTCGCCATCGTCAAAAAAATGATCGAGGTGCATGGCGGGGAAATACGGATTGAAAGCGCCCCGCCGGCGCGCGGCACCCGGTTTGTTTTCACCTGGCGGGAAAGTCCGAAATGAGACCGGAAATGCAATCGGGTTCCGTCACAGTTCTGGTGATTGATGACGACATTGTCGATCGAATGGCGATCGAACGTTCGTTCAAGAAATTGCATATCTCCAACCCCATCATCGAAGCGTTTGACGGGATGGAGGCGCTGGAACGGTTGCGCGGCGAAAACGGCCATGAGAAGCCCAACCAGCCGCTGGTGGTGCTGCTCGATCTGAACATGCCGCGCATGGGCGGCATCGAATTTCTCGACGAGATCCGTGCCGATCCGGAGCTGCGGTCCACCCTGATCTTCGTGTTGACGACATCGCGCGCGCCGATGGACCGGTACAATGCCTATGCCAGGAATATCGCCGGGTATTTGCTGAAACAATCGCCCGGCAGGACCTTCCTCGAGGCGATTGAAAAGCTTGCGCGCTACTGGGGCGTCATTGAATTTCCCGATCCGGCGGACTGAACGGTTTCGGCGGTGTGAAATATGGCGCCGGCCGGCCTTTTCGCGTCACCAGCGCCTAGTATTTTATTCGCAAAAGGCAGTACCTTACCGGCAAACGGCAACAAGGGTGAGGGTCGATGTCGGGCGCGGATGCGGAACAGAACGAGGATAGGGCGGCGCAAGCGGAGGCCTTGGACGCGCGCCGGGTGCTGAACCTGGCGGGCGGGGTGAATTTTCGCGACCTCGGCGGCTATAAGACCGCGGATGGCCGCAGCGTGCGCTGGGGCAGGCTCTACCGCTCCGGCAATATGGCCGGGCTGACCGAGCCGGATCATGCCATTCTGGCTGATTTGAAGATCGTTGGCGTGCATGATTTACGGACCAATTCGGAGCGGGAAAGAGAACCGAACCGCTGGGCGCAAATGGCCGGCATCGCCTATTGGTCGCGCGATTATGAGAGCGAGCTCGGCGTGCTGACGAAGATGCTGTTTGCCGATATCCCGGACCCGGAGGCAGCCCGGTGGGCGCTGTTGAAGGATTACCGCAGAATTCCGTTCGATCATGCGCCCGCCTACCGGGCCTTGCTGGAGCGGCTGCGGGATGGGGAATTGCCGATGGTGTTCAACTGCTCGGCGGGCAAGGACCGCGCCGGCACGGCGGCGGCGCTGGTGTTGAGCCTGCTGGGCGTGCCGCGGGAAACCGTGGTGCAGGATTACCGGTTGACCGACAAGGTGCTGAGCGGACAGGCCGAAGCGATGAAGCGCGTGGCCAGCGCCTATGGCAGGATTTCAGCGGAGATTTGGGACATACTGATTGGTACGGATGACAGCTATATTCAAAACGCCTTCGATGCGATTGATGAGCGGCATGGTTCGCTGGAGGGTTATTTTAAGGATGAGCTGGGGATCGATGCCGCTGCGGTTGAGGTGATTCGGGATCGGTTGTTGGAGTAACCAAGCGGTCGCTTTTTTAAAAAAGCGCCGCAAAATTGTTCATCTGGCTGTGGGTGTGGGTACCGACACAATTTTGAATTTCTGAAAATGCTCAAGCTCAGATGCCTAGCTTCAGGAGAAACGCGAGCAAAAGCAGACGTTTAACGAGACGGCATGGATGCGCGCCGGTGGTGCAATGCCACAAGGCATTGCATGGTATTTCCTGGCCTCGGCGACGGCGATTCTTTAACGGCCCTCGGGTGCGGCATGCCGGGTTTTTGATAAGACATTATGTCATGGGGGTTAAATATTTGAGAGTTGAAATTACCCATATTTGCTACAAAATAATTGATTCGTGGGGATAGCAAATACTGATTGCTAAAGGTCGTTCCCGCACCCACCAGAATATAAGTACAACTTTTTTCATTCGGCAAACGTACGATTGCCGCAACGAATTCTTGTGCATTCTCTTTTATGCTTGTCATATCATGATTCATTTTTGACCGCTCGCTAACATGCAAAATATTTCCAGTCGACAACGAGTAGGTTTGATGTTCGCTAATGTGCAGCTTTGGATAAGCTAATTTGTTCAATTGAATATGGAAGATTTTAAATGCACAAGCGGACATCAAGTCGTTCGACCTACGTCCTTTGTGCGGTATTTCTGATCTTCATCTCAGGTTGCGATAAAAAATCTCCGCCGCCGGCACCAGCACCGGCGCAGGTCGGTTTTATCACCATCAAGCCACAGCAGGTCAGCTGGACAACGCAGTTGCCGGGCCGGACCGAGGCCGAGATGACCGCCGATGTACGCCCACAGGTAAGTGGCTTGATTCTGAAAAGATTATTTACCGAGGGCAGCGACGTCACCGCTGGGCAGCCGCTTTATCAAATCGATCCAGCAACATATCAAGCGAGTTATGATACCGCGCTCGCGACTTTGGAATATGACCAGGCCGCGCTGACGACGGCCCGCATCAAGGCGGACCGTTACAGACCGCTGGCCGCCGCGCAGGCGATCAGCCAGCAGGATTATGACGATGCCGTCGCCGGTGCCGCCGAAGCAGCTGCTAATGTCGCTTCGGCGCATGCCAGTGTGGAGCAGGCGCAGATCAACCTCGAATACACCAAGGTACGCTCGCCAATCGCTGGCCATATCGGGGCCTCCAGCGTCACGCCCGGTGCATTGGTGACCGCCGACCAGACCAGCGTGCTGGCGACAGTTACCCAGCTTGACCCCATCTATGTCGATGTCGAAGAGCCCTCGACATTGCGGTTGCAGTTGCAGCAAGGTTTCGCAAACGGCAATATAAAAAGGGATGCTAACGGCGATGTGCCGGTAGCGCTGCAGCTTGAAGACGGCAGCATGTACAATCTGCCAGGCGCGCTACAGTTCACCGAGGTGACGGTGGATGAAAGTACGGGCACAGTGCTGCTGCGCGCCACCTTCCCCAATCCGGATCATTTTTTGCTGCCCGGCATGTATGTGCATGCCGTGCTCAGTCAGGGCGTACACCAAAACGGCATCGTCGTTCCGCAACAGGCGGTTTCCCACAACACGCATGGCGATGCCACCGTCTTACTGGTCGGCGGCGGCAACAAAGTCCTGCTGCAGATCATTCAAACCGGTGCAGTCGTCGATAACCAGTGGGTCGTGACGAGCGGCTTAAAAGCCGGCGACCGGGTCATTATGGACGGCCTGACCGGTCTTGATCCAGGGGTAAAGGTCACTCCGGTCGCCGAAACCGCACCTGCCATTACGGCATCTAACTAACGATGTCGCGATTTTTCATCGATCGCCCGGTTTTTGCGTGGGTGCTGGCCATTATTGTGATCCTGCTAGGCGGGATCTCAATTCTTACTTTGCCAATTGCGCAATACCCGGAAATCGCCCCGCCGGAAGTCTCGATAACAGTGAACTATCCGGGCGCCTCGGCGCAGACAGTGAACGACACCGTGGTGCGCCCCATTCTGCAGCAGATGTCGGGCTTGGACGGGCTGGAATATATCTCATCCAGCACGGAATCGTCCGGTGCCATGGAAATCGATCTGACCTTCGTGCAAGGTACCGATCCTGATGTCGCCCAGGTTCAGGTACAGAACAAGCTGTCGATCGCATCGTCCAACCTGCCGGCGGAAGTGACGCAGCAAGGCGTCGAGGTCAAAAAAGCCGCCGCGGATTTCATGGAGATTGCCGGATTTGTCTCAACCAACCACAGCATGGATAGCCATGATATCGCCGACTACATTGCTTCCAACATAGAAGATCACCTCACGCGCATCACCGGTGTCGGCGATTACACGTTGTTCGGGTCCGAATATGCCATGCGTATTTTGTTGAATCCAGGTGAGCTGTTCAAATATTCCCTGACCGTTGCGGATGTCATTACCGCGATTCAAGCACAAAATGTGCAGATATCTTCGGGCGAACTCGGTGGCCTTCCGGCGGTTCACGGTCAGGTTCTAGACGCCACAATTATCGGGCCCAGCGAGTTTCAGACGCCACAGCAATTCGAGAACATCCTGCTGAAGGTCAATACCGACGGCAGCCAAGTCCGGCTTCACGATGTCGCCACGGTCGGTCTCGGACCCTCCAATGATTCGGTTTCGGCGAACTACAACAATCAGCCATCCAGTGCCGTGGCGCTCAAACTGGCACCCGGCGCCAACCAGCTGACGACGGAAAAAGCGGTTGGGGACGAGCTAGCGGTTTTGCAGAAATCATTACCTCCGGGATTAAAAATGGTGTTCCCCTACGACACCGAGCCAGTCATCACGCATTCTCTCTCGGAGGTGGTGGAGACGCTCTTCATCGCCATTGTCCTGGTTTTTTTGGTGATGTTCCTGTTCCTGCAGGATTTCCGGGCGACCCTCATCCCGACGATCGCCGTGCCGATCGTGTTGCTGGGCACCTTCGGAATCCTCTCAACGCTGGGATACGCCATCAATACATTGACGATGCTGGCGATGGTGCTGGCGGTCGGCCTGCTGATCGATGATGCGATTGTCGTGGTGGAGAATGTGGAGCGCGTCATGCGTACCACAGGACTATCGGCGCGCGACGCCACAAAACAATCGATGGACGAGATTTCAAGCGCGTTGGTCGGCATCGCAATGGTGCTGGCCGCGGTGTTCCTGCCGATGGCCTTCTTCTCCGGCGCCACCGGGGTCATCTATCGGCAGTTTTCGATCACCCTTGTCTCGGCCATGGCGCTCTCCGTGATGGTGGCGCTGATCCTCACCCCGGCACTCTGCGCCACCATGCTCAAGCCGCCAACACAGGACTCGGGAGGCGGCCGATGGGCCGCCCGGTTCGCCGCCTGGTTCAACAGAACTTACGAATCGGCCAATCAATATTACGGCACCGGCGTGAGCGGCATGATACGGCGCTCTCGATGGTCGATGGCCGGATTCGGGCTCATCATCGTCGCCGTCGTATTTCTGTTCATTCGGATGCCGACGGGATTCCTCCCCGATGAGGACCAGGGGCTGATCTACGGCCAGGTCTCGACGCCGCCGGGATCGAGTGAGGCGATCACCGCGGCGGCCAATAAGCAGGCGGTGGAGTATATCCTCAAGACCTACGCAACCAGTGTTGTCTCGGTATTTGCAGTGAGCGGCTTCAATTTCGCCGGCCAGTCACAGAATGCCGGCATCAACTTCCTCAGCCTGAAAGACTGGTCACAGCGTCCGCTGGCGTCGCAATCGGCCAGCGCGATCGCGGCCGCGTTGACGCAGCATTTTCGCGGCAGCCGCGCTGGCCAATATTTATTTATCCTGCCGCCGCCCGTGCTGGCGCTGGGAAATGCCGGCGGATTTGATGTCGAGCTGGAGGACCGCGGCAATCTAGGTCATGCCGGCCTCCTCGCCGCACGCAATCAGTTGCTCCGCATGGCTGCGCAAGATCCCCGCCTGGTTGGCGTGCGGCCGAACGGGCTGGAAGATGCGCCGCAATTTGTGCTTCATATCGACCGTGAAAAAGCCGACGCGTTCGGCGTCACCAACGCCGACATCAACACCACCATCGAAGGCGCGCTGGCCTCGGAATATGTCGATCAGTTCACGCGCGATGGGCGGGTGAAGGATGTCTATGTCCAAGGTGACGCCGACGCCCGCATGCAACCCGCCGACCTCGGCAAATGGTATATCCGTAATGCGTCAGGCACGATGGTGCCGTTCGATTCGTTCCTTACCGGAAGCTGGACCGTCGGGCCGCAGAAGGTCGAGAACTACAACGAATACACATCCTTCGAGATCCTCGGCAATCCAGCGCCGGGCGTAAGCTCCGGTCAGGCAATGACGGAAATCACCAGGCTGATCGCCAAGCTTCCGGCCGGCGTCGGTTATGAGTTCACCGGGCTGTCCTACGAGCAACAGAAAGCTGGCTCGCAGACTTACGAGCTTTATGCGATCTCTCTCCTCGTCGTGCTGCTCTGCCTCGCCGCTTTATATGAAAGCTGGGCAATCCCCTTCGCGGTCATGATGGTGACACCGCTCGGCGTCCTTGGCGCGATCGTCTTCACCAGTTTTCGGGGCCTCGACAATGACGTCTATTTCCAGGTCGGATTGCTCACGACCCTTGGCCTGTCGGTAAAGAATGCCATCCTCATCGTCGAATTCGCGAAAGCCAATTACGACGGCGGCATGACGCTTGCGAGTGCGGCGAAAAAGGCGGCGCATGACCGTCTGCGCCCGATCCTGATGACCTCACTGGCCTTCGTGTTCGGTACATTCCCGCTCGCCATCGCGACCGGCGCCGGTGCGGGCGCCCGAATCGCCATCGGCACCTCAGTGGTCGGAGGCATGATCAGCGGCACGCTCCTCGTCATCCTGTTCGTGCCGATGTTCTTTGTCCTGGTGCTGGGCGCCTTCAAGGTTCAACGCTTGCCCGGCTTAGCCCCGTTGCCGGCCGATGCTGCCCCCGGCCCGGCCGTCGTGGCGGAGCATTAGCCATGCGCCATGTTTTTCTCGCCTTCGCCATGCTCTCGGCCAGCCTGACGGCCTGCTCCTTCATCCCGAATTATCACCGTCCGGCATTGCCGGTGACCAACGCCTATCCAAGCGGGCCGGCAAGCGCTGCGGTTGCAGGGGCGCCGGCGCAGTTGGCTGCCGCGGATCTGGGCTGGCGGCAATTTTTTTCAGATCCGGTCACCGGGCAATTGATCGCCCTCAGCCTGGCCAATAATCGCGACCTGCGTGTCGCCGCGCTGAATATCGAGGTGGCCAGCGCGCAATATGGCGTCGATCGCGCCTCGCTTTTCCCCGCCATCGACGGCACCGCCGGGCTGGAACGCTCCGCGACCCCGGGAGATATCACCGGCCTGACCGGCACATCGAATATCCGTGAGTACAGTCTAGGGATCGGCGCGGTCTCCTGGGAGCTGGATCTGTTTGGCAAAATTCGCAGCACGGCGCGCGCCTCGTTCGAGGATTTTTTGAGCGATGCGGAAACCAGAGAGAGCACGCAGATCGCGCTCATCGCATCGGTGGATTCGGAATATCTTACCTGGCTGGCCGACCGCGACTCACTGGCAATTGCGCAAGAGACCGCGGCCGCGCAGCAAAGCTCCGTGCAATTAACTGAACTGGAGGCCTCGACGGGCACCGGCACGGCGCTGGATGTCGCCCAGGCGCAAACGACGCTGTTCAGCGCGCAGGCCAGCGAGGCGCAGTATACGCGGCAAATCGCCCAGGATATGGACGAGATCGTCCTGCTCGCCGGGGCGCCCTTGCCGGGCCAATTATTGGCGCAGATGGCGGCGGTTCCCGGCCTCGAGGCAATCCCGCCTTTTCCGGTATTGCCCGCCGGTCTGCCCTCCGACCTGCTGGAGCGCCGTCCGGACATCCGCGCTGCCGAAGATACGCTGCTGGCTGACAATGCCAGCATCGGCGCGGCCCGAGCCGACTTTTTTCCGTCGATCACCCTCACCGCGAATGACGGCACGGCCAGTGATCATCTGGGCGGCCTGTTCGGCGCGATGTCCGGTTCCTGGCTTTTCGAGCCTGAGATCAGCGTGCCGATATTTGCGGGCGGCGAGAATCTTGCCAATCTTGATATTGCCAATACGAACAAAAAAATTGCGATCGCCAAATATGAGAAGTCAATTCAGTCGGCATTCCATGACGTGGCCGATGCGCTGGCCGGGCGAAGCACCTATCAAGCGCAGGTGAGCGCCGAAACCGATTTGGTTGGCGCCGATCAAGACTACTACGATTTGGCCGACATGCGCTTTAAGGCCGGGGTGGATTCCTACTTGAACGTGCTGGTGGCGCGCAACTCACTCTTCTCCGCGCAACTCTCACTGGTGAGCCTGAAACTCGAGTCGATGCAGAATGACGTAACCCTGTACAAGGCGCTGGGCGGCGGCTGGCAGGAAAATTCCCAAGCCAATTGAGAGATTTTTTGCCGTAGTCGGTAGAGTCATCTCGTTCTGATGAGACACTCAGATCGGAAAATGCTCTCGCCTTTGCTTTTCAAAAATTAGCCGCTGCCTGCCTTAAGCTGCGACCTTGGCGGGATAGCGCCGCGCTACCTCGTCCAGGATGTCCGCCAGTTCTTCGGCATGGGTCATGTTGGCCATGTGGTCGCCGACTATTTCCGTCACCTCGATCGGTTGGGCGCGCGCGATCATGGCGCGCTGGACGGCGAGCGGGAACGTGCGGTCCTCGGTCATTGCGATATAGAAGCGCGGCACGCGGCCATAGTTTTCGGGGGTGAGCGCAAGCGGTTGCAATGATGGCGCGATCGGCTCCGGGCCCATTTGCGGCAAGGCCCAGTCGCGATCGGCTTCTGTGCAGCATCCGTAGAACAAATCGGGCGCGTTTTCGGGCGGCAGCATGGCCGCGCCGTCTTCAGAGAAACGCGGTACGATCGGGAAAGGGTTGGCGATGCCGTCTTCGGCCAGCAGCTCGGCCAGGCCGAAGCCGGAGAGGCCGTTCGGCAGCATCAGCGCGGTGAAGTATACGTTGGCGGCGACATGATCCGCCGCGGCCTCACTGGCTTGCGAGATGACGATGCCGCCGCGGCTATGGCCGACCAGAATGACCGGTTCGCCGATATCCTTGAAGGACTGAACGGTGTCCGCCACCCAGCGATCGAGGGACACTTCCGCGACTGGCGTGCGGTCTGAGCCGCAGCCGGCGAGATCCCGCGAGATCACGCTATGGCCGCGTGCTTTGAGCGCGTCCTCGACGCGAACCCAGCTCCAGGCGCCGTGAAACATGCCATGCACCAGAACGAATACCGCCATTGTCTATGCTCCATTGTTCGTATCGATTTGCCGCAAGCTTATGCGCAACAAGGACGCTGCCGTCCACAGTCTTGGCATTACCTGTTCATGCAGCGACGCGGGCGGCCGTGCTATTGGGCAGTTGCACCGCCGGCGCGCCCTGCTGGCGGCGCTTCACACCGGCCGCGATCTCCTGCAACAGGCGATCCTTGTAGTGATAGAAGTTCAGCTGGATCGTGTGGCGCGGGCTGCGATAATATTTGCTGAGGTAATATTCGTCGTCCGCCTTGATGGCCTGCCGCATCTCGGCTTCCGGCGGCGGCGCGTAATCCCCTTGAAGATAGGCGACAAGCAGTTTTGATTGCTGTTCGCCGAAATTCACCAGAGTGGGGAGCGGCTGGGCCAGGCCCATATAGATCAGATTTGACACGCCGGGGATCAGCATCCGTTTGAACAGCGGCGGCGGCAGGTTATTCTCATCGGCGGTGAATTGCGGCTGGTCGAAGAACGGGAAGCTGATCTTGTAGCCGGTCGCCCAGACGATCACGTCGATATCGGCCGTGCTGCCATCGACGAAATGGACGGTGTTGCCATCGAAGCGCGAGATGCCGGTTTTGGCGGTGAGGTCGCCGCCGCCGGCGCGCAGCAAAAATTCGGTGGAGAGCGTTCCATGCGCCTGCCAGGGTTTATGATCGGGGGTCGGCAGGCCGTAGCTCTCCATCGGGCCGACCTCGCTCGCGAAGGCCTTCTCGTGCAGCCAGCGCTGAATCTTCTCCGGAATCCAGGACGGCATCATGCCTTTATCGGAAGGCTTGCCTTTGCGGTATTTTGGAAACACCCAGACGCCGTGGCGCATCGATACCACCAGCGACTTGGCGATCGAGCGCTGGGAGAGTTCCGAGGCGATATCCACCGCGGAATTGCCGGCGCCGACCACCATGACGCGCTTGTCGCGCATGTCGATCGGATCGAAGGGCGTGTTGTAGCTATGCGCGTGGATCTGCTCGCCGGCGAAGGCGCCGGGATAGGCCGGGTCCGGCCAGCGCGGGTCCCAGTGATGGCCGTTGGCGACCACCAGCGCATCGAAGCTTTGCACCCGGCCGTCGGAGGTCTCGACCGTCCAGCGTTCATCGGCTTCGCGATGCGCGCGCAGCACCTTGGTGTTGAAGCTGATGGTCTCGCGCAATCCGAAATGGTCGATGTAGTCCTGCAGATAGTTGAAAATCTGGCTGTGATGCGGATAGTCGGGCCAGATTTCTGGCACCGGATAGTCTTCAAACGAGAAGCGGGATTTCGAGGTGTCGATATGCAGGCTCTGATAGCAGGCCGACATGCCGTTCGGGTTGCGGTAATACCAGTTGCCGCCGACATTGTCGGAGGCTTCGAAGCATTTGTAAGCGATGTTGTGGTCTTTCAGGCGCTTGATCGTGGCAATGCCGGTCGGCCCCGCGCCGATGACGCAGACCAGCGGGCCGGTGCCGGCGTTTTTTGGATTCTGCATAACGTTCATGATCCACCCATCCGTTTCCTATGATAGCCAATGGCCGGCCAGGCTTATTCTGCCTGTTCTTTTTGCCCGATCAGCATTTCGAGCGCCGCCCGGTAGTCGCCCAGCACGTCCGGAAGTCTGCCGCCGCCCAGGCCCTGCTGCAATGCCCGGAGACCGCGGCCCTTGGCGCGCGCGCGAAGGCCGCGTGCCAGCGCCGCTTCACCGCCGGCCGCCTGCGCCAGCGCCTGGCGATACCGGCTGCCGACCACGGCGCCGATGACGAGCTGATTGACCGCATAATACAACGCCAGCGATTTTTTCGCCGGAACGCCGCGCGCGACCAGCAATTTCAGCACCGCATCGGCGTTTTCAAGATCCGATACTTCGCCGACTTCGCCGTCCATCATATGCTGCACCAGACGCGGCCATTCGCAGAGCAGGGCGAACAGCATGGCCGCATGTTCGCGCAGAATATCCTGCCAGCTTTGTCCGCGATCCTCGATCCGGTCACGGCCACGCAGCCGCTCCGCCGCCAGCTGCACCAGATGGTTTTTGTTGTCGACATAGCCGTAGAGCGTGGCGACACCGGTGCCAAGGCGGGCGGCCACCAGGGCCATTTCAATCCGGTCGAGACCAATTTCGCAAGCGGCGTCGAGAATCGCATCGAGCGTCAGGCTCCGGGGACGTCCGGAGCTGCGTTTTCGGTACGGAATAATTTGCGACGCCGACATTTCCGAATCAATTACCGAAATTCATTCGGCTGTCAACGCGGGGCGCCGGCCATGCGCGCGAGGCGGCGTATACTTGTCACTGAAAATTAGGTTTTGTAAGTCCTCAACCTCTATAAAAAAACCTAAACTATGCGGGGGCTGGGTGGATGACATCGGCTAGTTTATCAGCGGCAATCCGGATCGGCGGCGTTTGAACGCCTTCAGCCTGATCGCGCCGATATGCGCTGGGCTCGGCCTGTTTCTGATCGGTGTGCGCTATCTCTCGGCCAATCTGGTGCCGCTGGTCAACCATCGGATGCGCGAACGATTCGGCCGGGCGCTGCGCGGGCCGTTCAGCAGTGCGGTGTATGGTACGCTGGCGGGCATCCTTGCACAAAACGCCACCGCGGCGACATGGATCATCCTCGGCCTGATCCGGGCCGGCCTGACGCCGACAACCTGGGTCCTGCTCGCGCCCGCCTGGGCCAATGTGGGCACGGCCCTATTGCCGATTCTGGTGCAGACCAATCTGGCGACCTATGCCAGCTACGTCATCGGACTGGCAGGGTTGGCGATCTATTTCAGATTCGACAAGTCCGACCTGCGGCGGCACGCGGTGAACGCGCTGCTCGGCCTCGCCTTGCTATTATGGGGCATGCATGTGGTCACCGGCTCAACCGGCCCGTTGCGTGAAATACTTGTTGCCGATCCATTTGTTGCAGCCGCGTTGCGCTCCTTCTGGCTGTTGCTGGGCATTGGCGTGGTGCTTACCGTCGCCACACAGGCACCGGCGGTCTCGGCGGCGCTGGTGGTCGTCGCGGTGCATAGCGGGCTGATCATCCTGCCGGAGGGAATGCCGCTGATCGTCGGTGCGAATTTGGCCGCGATTATCAACAACATTCTGAATACGCGCGGCGAAACGGCTTATGGCCGAATCATTTTCACCCTGCAGGCCGTGCAGCGAACCGCCAGTTCGGCATTCTTGGCGGCGGTTACCGCCATGGCGATCTGGCGGCCGGCCGAAGCGGTATCGCTTGCCTGGTCGGTCGGCCATACCGCAAGCCGGCAAATCGCGGTGGTGTTCGCGATTTGCCAATTCAGCGGGGCACTCACGGTGCAGCTCATCGGCCGGCCGGTGGCCGAATGGGTGGCGCGGCGTAACCCGCCGAGTGAATCCGAGACCCTGGCAAAACCCGTGTTTCTGCTTCGCCAGGCGCTGGCCGACCCGCCGGTCGCGCTGGATCTGGCGCTGCGGGAACTGGCGCGGCTGACCATCCGCTTGCCGCAACTGCTCGATCGGGTGCGGGAAAACCCGGATGATGCCGCTCCCACCGCCGCCACGCTGCGCAGCACCGGCCTGGACCTTGCTGAGGCAATCAAGACCTATCTCTTGAACCTGCTGGACCTGAGCCCCCGGCGCAGCCTGGTGACTGCCGCCTTGCTGTTGCAAAGCGGCACCAGCAACGTCAGCGCCCTGAACGAAACCCTGGCCGAATTCGCCAGCCTGGCCCCGCAGGCAGACCAGCTGCCGCCTGCCCGTGGACTGGTTGAAGCGCTGCACACAGTGATGAGTCTGCTGGCCGATCATGCGGAGTCTCTGGCCACCGAAGACCCCGCCTTCGTGTTGCGGTTGCTCGGCGACCGCAACGCCATGATGGCCAAATTGCGCCAGCGCCTGAACGAAGACGCCGGGACGCCGGCGCTGGATGCGCTGTTTCGCATGACCATTCTGTTTGAACGCGCGGTGTGGCTGGCGCGGCGCCTGATCACGGATATGAGCCAGGCACAGCAGACAATGCGCGAACGGGCTTATGCCAGCGAAAGCGCCGATATCGCTGCCGAGCGCGCCAGGGACCAACCCGTTCAGGTTTCGCGAGCCGATAGCGGGGTCCGACCCGTGTCCAGCTGATTGCTCTCGGATTCGAGGCCGGTTCATCGGTGGGTTAGCTGCGCTAACCCACCCTACTTCGTAATGCCGGGTGGGAGAGGCGGCTTAAATCGTTCGGGTGCCGCGGGCGATGGCGGCGACGCCGGTGCGGGAGATTTCGGCGAGGCCGAGCGGGCGCATCAAATCGAGGAAGGCGTCCAGTTTGTCGGTGGCGCCGGTCAGTTCGAAGATGAAGCTTTCGGTTGAGGCGTCGATGACGCGGGCGCGGAAGGCATCGGCCAGGCGCAAAGCTTCCTGCCGGGCGGTGCCGGTGCCGATGACCTTGATCAGCGCCAGCTCGCGCGACAGATGCGGGCCTTCGGCCGAGAGGTCGGAGACGCGGTAGACCGGGACCAGGCGGTCGAGCTGGGCCTTGATCTGCTCGATCACCATGGTGGTCCCGGAGGTGACGATGGTGATGCGGCTTTTGCTGTGGACGGCGTCCGGGTCGCGCTCGACCGGGGCGACGGTCAGGCTGTCGATATTATAGCCGCGCGCGGTGAACAGCCCGATCACGCGGGCGAGCACGCCGGCCTCGTTCTCCACCAGAACCGAAATTGTGGCGGAGCGCAGGGTACTGTCTGTCTGCGGCATCAGACCAGGACCAGGCCTTCATCGGTGACGCTTTTGCCGGTATAGCCGCCTTCGTTTTCCTTATGTTCGGGGCCGAGCAGCATTTCGTTATGGGCCGCACCGGAGGGGATCATCGGGAAGACATTTTCCTTCTGATCGACGCAGATATCGGCGATGACGGGACGGTCGACCGCGATCATTTCGGCGATCACGCGGTCCAGATCGTCGACTGTTTCAGCCCGCAGGCCGACCGCGTGGAAGCTTTCCGCGAGTTTGACGAAATCCGGCAAGGCTTCGCTATAGCTTTCGGAGTAGCGGCTGCCGTGCAGCAATTCCTGCCATTGCCGCACCATGCCCATATACTGGTTGTTGAGGATGAAGATTTTCACCGGCAGGCGGTA
>Ga0116230_10002481_pt1 | contig 17759 bp, 15 predicted proteins | sample S1TSphfallax_3_FD_88678 | JGI IMG/M metagenome (GOLD analysis project Ga0116230, IMG submission 88678) | Host-associated microbial communities from peat moss isolated from Minnesota, USA - S1T2_Fd - Sphagnum fallax MG | ecosystem: Host-associated > Plants > Peat moss > Unclassified | place...
CCTTGCTGATCTGCGTGCGGTGCGTGTACAGCAGCATGCCGATGGCCGCGGCGAACTCCGGCTGCGCCAGCTCGGTCGGCATCCGGCTCAGCGGCACCGGGTAGCCGATGCGCGCTGGCACCCGCAGCAGGCTCTCGGCGTTGTCCAGCAGGCCGGCCAGGTGCGCGCCGCCGCCGGTCAGCACGCAGCCCGAGCCCATCGCCTCCAGCACGCCGCCCTCGCGCAGATGGTCGCGCAGCATGGTCAGCATCTCCCGCGCGCGCGGCTCTAGGATCTCGGCCAGAAAGCGCTGCCGCACCGTGCGCGCTGTACCGCCGCCGGTCGCCAGATCGCCGCCCACCTCGATCTCGTTCATCTGCGGCACGCTGGTCACCACACAGTTGCCGTACATCCGCTTCAACTGCTCGGCCTCCTCCACGCTCACGTGCAGACCCACAGCGAGGTCGTTGGTAAAGTGGTCGCCGCCGATCGGCAGAACGCCGGTGTGCGCCACCGAACCCTCGAAGAACACCACAATCTCCGTCGAGCTCGCCCCGATGTCGGCCACGCACACGCCCAGCTCGCGCTCATCGGCGGAGAGCACGGCCTCCGCCGCGCACAGCCCCTCGAACACCGTGTCCACCACCTCCAGCCCGGCGCGGTTGGCGCAGGTCACCACGCTCTGCGTCGCGCTGGCCGAGGCCGTCACCAGATGCAGGCTCACCTCCAGCCGCGAGCCCACCATCCCCACCGGGTCGTGGATGCCCGCCTGCTCATCCAGCACAAACTGCTGCGGCAGCAGGTGCAGCACCTCGCGGTCCCCCGGCAGCCCCACCGAACGCGCCCGGTCGATCGCCGCCCGCACATCTTCCTTGGTGATCTCCTTCAACCGGCTGCCCATGCTGATGCCGCCCTGCGCGTTCATCCCCAGCATGCGCGGCCCGCCGATGCCGACCACCGCGGTCTCGATCGGCGCCTTGGCGCGGGTCTCCGCCGCCAGCGCCGCCTGGTCCACCGCCTCGGCCGCCGGCCCCAACTCGCTGATGCCGCCGCGCCGCATCCCCTGCGCGCGCGCCAGGCCGTGCCCGCGATACCGCAGCGCGCCGTCGCTCAGCTCCGCCACCAGAACGCACACCTTCGCGCTGCCCGCGTCCAGCACCGTAATCAAATTGTCGGTGCGCGCGTTCATCGGTTGCCCCCGGTCGCACCGGCCTGTACGGGCTTCGCCGGGGCAGGCTTTGCCGTGCCGGCCTGCGCCTTCAGCCGCGCCGCCGCCAGCGCCGCATACATCCTCTCGTTCGCTGCGCTCGTCCCCGCCTTCCCAACCGCTGCCTTCTTGACTGGCTTACTGGTAACTGGCTTAACTGGCTTACCGATACCCGTCTTCGCGGTAACTGTTTTCCCACCCACCGGCTTCGCTGCCACCGGCTTCGCCGCCTTCGCCGCCACAACCGCCGGCTCCGCCTTCGCCACCGCAGCGGGCGTGGCGGTAGGCGTAGAACCGTCCCCCGCCGCCGCCGCCGCGGGCTTGGTCTCGCCGCTATCTCCGCCCGCGGTCCCCGGCTGCATCTCCAGCACAATCTGCCCCTCATACCGCATGTCCGCCGAGGCCAGCCTGGGATACTGCCGCTTCCACTCCACCATGTGCGCCATGAACTCGCGGTAGCGACGCAAAAACTGCTCGTCGCCGAAGTGCACCAGCACATCCGTGCTGCCGCCGGTCACCAGCGCCTTCACGTCCTCGGGATCGCTCAGGTCCACCTCGCTCAGCGTATCGGTCAGCCGCTCGCCGGCCGCGCCGTTCAGCTCCTGCATGAAGGCGTGATACACCTGCATCCGCTCCTGGCGCTCCGCCGCGCTCTGCTCCGCGGTCACGCCGGTCAGCACCGGAAACGAGTACTGCGGATCGCCCGCATCGCTGGCCGGCATGTCCAACAGCACGCCGCTGGCGTCCACCAGCCCGATCTGCGTGCCCTGGCGCACAAAGGCCACCGGCGTCCGCTCCACGATGCGCACGCGCAGCTGGTCCGGCAGCAGCCGCATCACCGTGGCGTGCTCCACCCAGGGCAGCCGCTCCAGGTCGGCGCGCCGCTCCGCCAGGTCCACGCGAAAGATGTTCCGCTCCAGGTCGGCGCCAAAGACGCTCAGCACCTGCGCCCGGCTCAGGTGCCGGTTGCCCTCCAACGCGATCTGCTGGGAGCCAGGCACGGAGAAGCGTGGGTCCGTAAACGCCAGCCGCCGCATCGCCGCCACGGCCACACCCGCCGCCCCCACCAGCAGCAGCAGAAACCCGCCAGCCACCAGCCGTCCCGCCAGGCTCGAAGGCCAGCGCCGCAGCCGCGCCAGGCCCGCGCCAGGCCCGCGCCGCGGCCGGTAGGGGCGGTCGTCCTCCCACTCTTCCTGCAGTTCGTCGGAGCGGCCGGCCTCACCCAGAGTGCGCGGCAGCAGCGCCCCCGCCGGCGCCGGCTCGCGCCGCGACCAGTCGATCGTACGGCCCGCATCCCGGCTATCTGGACGGCGGTCCTCGGGGCTGCGGCTTGCGCCGCGCCCCGGGGCGTAGCTCTCCCTCGGCGCCTCGTCTTCACGATCGCGCACCGCCGTGCCGCCCCTGGGGTTCGTCTTCATCTCCGCATCGACCGAGCAGGCTGCGGAAGAATCGCCAACCACCACTATAAAGCCGGCCCCACCGTCCTACCCTGCCCCGTACCCAACCCAACACCCCGCCGCCAGTCCGCGAACTGCGCCTAAAACTGCGCCGAGAGCACCTCCAGCCCCAGCGACTCCGCCGCCTTGGCCAGCCGTTTGTCGAAGGTCGCCAGCGCGGCCACCCGATAGTGCTGCGCAATCGCCAGATGCAGCAGGTCCATCGACCGCAGCAGATGCCGCCCGGCCACGCCGCCGGCCAGCAGCCGCGCCCGCTCATAGATCGCCGGCTCCAGCTCCAGCTCCTGGTACACCCCTGCCGCGCGGTCCTGCCGATACAGCCGCTGCGCCGCCTGCGCCCGGCTGGGGTCGCCCTTGCGGTACACCGCCGAGGCCACCTCGATGTCGGTCAGCACGCTGATCGCCGGCCGCTGGTCCATCGTGCGCAGCACCTGCGCCGCCGCCGCGGAACGGCCCTCGGCGACGTACAACGCCACCACAAAGCTGCTGTCCAGATACGCGATCAAAATCCGTCCCGGTCCTCTCGTATCCACTGCGCCGTCGTGCCCTGGGGCAGCGCGGAATCCCCCCACACCGCGCGCATCCGGGCCAGGAAGTCCGGGACCGGCACCGGCTCCCCCTCCTCCGGCTCGGCCGGCCGCACCGCGCGGACCTCCGCGATGGCTACGCCGCCGCGCAGCAGCTCCACCGGCCCTTCGGCCAGCACCTGCTCCAAAGTTTCGTGAGCCGCGTGCGGGGCCGCGGGCTTCGCCTCCGCTGGGCTCGCCGCAACCCCGTCCGACTCCTCGCCCTCCGACACCTGCAGATACGCCGCGAGCTCCTCCACGGCGATCCGCCGGATGCCGTTCATCGGCCCGGTCGGCTCCTTGGTTGCCGTCAGACCGGCGTTCGCCGCCGGCGTCGCGCCGGTCTTTTCCACTGCAGTCGTGCCTGCCTTAGCCCCTGACGTCATGGGGTCAAGGATACACTCGCCCTCACAACCCGGCGTCAACGCGCGCACTGCGGCCTCACTGCCGCCCGAGCGCCTCCACCAGCAGCGCCGCCGCCTGGCTCACATTGCCCGCGCCCAGCGTCAGCACCAACTCTCCCGGCCGCGCGTCGGTGGCCAGCCGCTCCACCGCCTCGGCCATCGACGCCGCATAGCCCACCCGGCGGCCCGAGTCAGCGCCGATTGCGGCCGCCAGCCTCTCGCCGCTCACGCCTTCGATCGGCGTCTCGCTGGCCGCATAGATGTCCAGCACCTGCAGCGCGTCCGCATCGCCGAAGGCCCCGGCGAATTCGTCCCACAGGTCGCGCGTGCGCGTGTAGCGGTGCGGCTGAAAGAGCACCAGCACCCGCCCGTAGCCGCACTCGCGCGCCGCCTGCAACGTCGCCTTGATCTCGGTCGGATGGTGCCCATAGTCGTCGACCACCGTCACCCCGCGCGCCACCCCGCGCACCTGGAACCGCCGGTCGACCCCGCGAAACGACGCCAGCCCCGCCGCAATCTTCTCCGGCGCAACCCCCAGCTGCACCCCCAGCGCCACCGCCGCCGTCGCGTTCAACAGGTTATGCCGCCCCGGCACATGCAGAGCGAACGGCCCCAGCAAAAGACCCATCGCATTCACCTCAAACCGCGCATGCGAGCCACCTCCGCTTTGGGTGCCCCCGGTCTCGCTCTTGAGACCTGGGCCGGGCGGCAACACCCGCAGCCGAAAGTCCGCCTCCGCGCTCTCGCCGTAGGTGTACACCCGCCGCTGCACCCGCGGCAGAATCGCGCGCAGCCGCGCATCGTCCACGCACGCCGTCACGGCGCCGTAGAACGGCACCTTGTCCATGAACTCCACGAAGCACCGCTCCACGTCCTCCATGTCGGCGTAACTGTCCATGTGCTCGCGGTCGAGGTTGGTCACCACGCTCAGGATCGGCGAAAGCTTCAGGAAGCTGCGGTCGCTCTCATCGGCCTCGGCCACCAGGTAGCGGCTGCTGCCCAGACGCGCATTCGAGCCCAGCGCGTCCACCCGCCCGCCCACCACCACCGTGGGGTCGAGCCCTCCGCCGGCCAGCACCGCCGCCACCATGCTGGTCGTCGTCGTCTTGCCGTGCATCCCGGCGATAGCGATGCCGTACTTCAGCCGCATCAGCTCCGCCAGCATCTCCGCCCGCTGGATCACCGGGATGCGCCGCGCATGCGCCTCCAGCACCTCCGGGTTGTCGCGCGCCACCGCCGAGCTGGTCACCACAACATCGCTGGCCGCGGCGTTCGCCGCAGCATGGCCCACGTAGATCATCGCGCCCAGCCCGGCCAGCCGCTCCGTCGTCGCCGAACCCCGCAGGTCCGAGCCCGACACCGCATACCCCAGGTTCAGCAGGATCTCCGCGATCCCGCTCATCCCAATCCCGCCGATCCCGATAAAGTGCACCCGCTGCGTCGGCGCAAACAGCGCATGTCCCGGCAAACTCATCCGTCCATTCTCCCACCCCGCGGCGGCGGCCTCCACGTCTCCCGGAAATTCAGCGATAATCCTCGCAGACGGGCGACAAGCGCTGTACACGCACTTCGAGGCCAACCATGGCGACCACACCCCAGCTCCTCTCCATCGGCGAGTACCTCCGCACCAGCTACCACCCCGACGTGGACTTCATCGACGGGGAGATCGAGGAGCGCAATGTGGGCAAGTACGAGCACAGCAAGATGCAGCTGCTCATCGCCTCCCTCTTCGCCAATCAGGAGGACGCCTGGGGCGTCGATGCCGTCGTCGAGCAGCGCATCCGCGTCGCCGCCAACCGCGTCCGCGTCTGCGATGTCGTCGTGCTCCGCGCCGATACCCCGCACGAAGAGGTCACCGCCACGCCTCCGCTCCTCTGTATTAAAATCCTCTCCCCGGAAGACCGCCTTCCCCGCGCCAAGCTCGTGCTCGCCGACTATCTCGCCATGGGCGTCACGGACCTCTGGCTCATCGACCCGGTCCGCCGCGCCGCCTTCACCTTCGACGCCGCCGGCCTGCACGATGCCGACACCGCCCGGCTGACCGTCCCCAACACCTCAATCCTGGTCGACCTCACCGGCTTCTTCGCCCGCCTCGACCGCAAGCTCGCCCGGCAGAGCTGATCCGAAGCCTCCCGCCATCATCCTCCCCGCATGGTGCAAGCCACAGGGCAGAAGAACAACGCAAGCGCCCCCTCCGCCGTGCTATACAAACTCATGCGCTCACCTCTGCTCTTCGCCGCGGCTCTCTGCGCCTCCGTCGTGGTCTCGTCCCCGCTGCGCGCGCAGCAGACCGTGACTCTGCTCGCGACGCCTTCTACCGTCGCCTGGGGCTACTACTCCGCGCGCGCCAAGCCCGCGCTCACCGTCCACTCCGGCGACACCGTCGTCATGCAGACGGCCTCCACCTGCGGCCCCCCCGAGCGGCTGCTCGCCGAAGGCGTCGCCGCGGCCGACATCCCCGCCTGGCTCGGGCCGCTTTACGCCGGCGTGCCCCAGGCCGAACGCGGCCCCGGCGGCCACATCCTCACCGGCCCGGTCGCCGTCGCCGAGGCCCAGCCCGGCGATGTCCTTGAAGTCCGCGTGCTCAAGATCGACATCGCGACCCCCTTCGCCTGCAACGGCTTCAGCGCCGGCCGCGGCTTCCTGCCCGACGACTTCCCCTACTCCCACGTCCGCATCATCCCACTCGACCGCACCCCGAAGAACGGAGGCCAGCCCACCGGCGCCTTCGCCCCCGGCGTCACCATCCCGCTGCGTCCCTTCTTCGGCTCCATGGGCGTGGCGCCGCCGGAGTCGCTGGGCAAGTGGAACTCGGCCCCACCCTGGATGCACGGCGGCAACATGGACAACAAAGACCTCACCGCCGGCTCGGTCATCTTCTACCCCGTGCACGCGGCCGGCGGCCTCTTCGAGGCCGGCGACGGCCACGCCGGCCAGGGCAACGGCGAGGTCGATATCACCGCGCTCGAAACCTTCCTCACCGGCACCTTCCAGTTCATCGTCCATAAAGGTCAGGCCCGCCGCGAGCGCCTGCTGTGGCCCCGCGCCGAAACGCCCACCGACTACATCGCCATGGGCTTCCCTGAGGCCCTCAAAACCGCCCCCGAGACGGCCATCCGCAACATGATCCTCTTCCTCTCCGAACAGGCCCCCGACGCCGTCCCCGGCTTCCCCGCACTCTCCCGCGACGACGCCTACGCGCTCATCTCCACCGCCTGCGACGTCAACATCACCCAGCTGGTCGACACCAAGTCCGGCGTCCATGTGCTCTGCCCCAAGGCCCTGTTCGCCAACGCCCCACCCCACTGAGCCGTCGGGCGGAATCGGCCCCCGATTTGAACCGTCTGCACGGGCCATTTGCGGCCGAATCTCACAGCGCGCAACCGGCTTGCACAACTCCGCGCAACAATTCCCTGTACACCTGTGTCTAATCGGTTGAGCCCGGACCGCCAAGCGTCCGGTGTATCGCCCTCTCCGGCGCGTACACCTGAAGCACCCAGGAAGCGAAGCCGGCTCGGCAAGGGAGAACGTCCAATGACGATCGATCGCGTACTTCGCACCCCATTCGCCGCCGGCACCCTGGCGGCCGCCCTGCTGGTGGCGCCGGGCCTCCTGTCTGCGGCCCACGCGCAGGCCTATCAGAACCCCAGCCAGCAAGGTCAGGGCCAGTACGGTGGCCAGCAGCAGTATCCTGACCCCGGCCAGCAGCAGCCGCCGGCTCAGCAGTATCCAAGTCCGCAGTATCAGGACCAGGGCCAGCCCGCGCCGCCGCCCGAGTATCAGGACCAGCAGCAGCAGGCGCCGCCGCCCATCGAGCAGCCCACCGTAGAGGTCGGCTATGCGCCGCCGCCCATCCCCGCCTATGACCAGCCGCCCATCCCCGGCGATGGCTACCTGTGGACGCCCGGCTACTGGGCCTGGGGCCCGGCCGGCTACTACTGGGTGCCCGGCGCCTGGGTCTATCCGCCCTACGTCGGCGCGCTTTGGACCCCCGGCTACTGGGGCTGGTATGGCGGCTTCTACGGCTGGTACCCCGGCCGCTGGGGGCGCACCATCGGCTACTACGGCGGCATCAACTACGGCTTCGGCTACTTCGGGATCGGCTTCTACGGCGGCTACTGGAACGGCGGGCGCTTCTTCTATAACCGCGCCTACGGCAACTTCGGCCCTGGCTTCCACGGCGCGCTGTACACCCGCACCTACGCCGGCTTCAGCGCACGGCCGGGCGGCGTGGCCTATGCCAGCGTGAACCGCGGGGGCGCGCCCTTCCGCGGCGGCTCCACCGTCAACGGTCGCGTCGCCGGCACGCAAGGGTTCGCCGCCCGCCCCGCCTACTCTGGCGCGACAGCGGGCCGCGCCTACAGCGCTCCCCAGGCCCACGCGGCCGCGGGCGGCAGCTATGGTGGAGGCCATGCCGCTGCCGGCGGCGGCGCCCACTTCAGCGGTGGTGGCGGCGGCGGATCGCATGGCGGCGGCGGCGGCCGTCGCTGACCCACACAGCGGACAGCAGCCATCCACTATGAAGGGCTAGACCACGAAGGGCTGAGGAGCGATCCTCAGCCCTTCTGCTTTACCCATCAATCTCACATCCGCGCCAGCGCCACCACCCGCTCGGCGATCCGCGCCAGTGCGCCCGGCCGCGCCAGCCTGCGCGCCCGTTCGGCCATCGCCTGCCGCCGCGAAGCATCGCGCAACAGCTCCAGCAGCGCCTGCAGCAACGACGCCTCCGTCACATCCTTCTGCAACAGCATCGCCGCCGCGCCCACCTGCACCAGCACCTCCGCATTCTTGCGCTGATGGTCATCGGCCGCCGCCGCGAACGGTACCAGCAGCGACGCGCGCCCTGCCGCGCACAGCTCCGCCACCGTGCTGCCCGACCGCGCCAGCACCACATCGGCCGCCGCATACTGCTGCGGCATGTCGCCGAGAAACGCCTCCACGGCCCACCGTGCGGCCGCCCCCTCGGCCCCCCGGCTAGAGGCTTCCCCGCAGCTCGCGGCGTAGGCCGCCCGCGTGGCCTCCAGCCGCCGCGGACCGGACTGGTGCACGATCGTCAGCCCCGGCAGCTCGGCCAGCAGCCGCGCCGCGACCCCTGGCATGGTCTCATTGAACACCTGCGCGCCGTTGCTGCCCGCCGTCACCAGCAGCCGTAGCGGCGAGCCCTCCGGCTTCGGCGCGATGGCAAAGATCTCCGGCCGCACCGGCACGCCCGTCACCTCGGCGTTGCGAAAGAACCGCGCCGTCTGCGCGAAGTTCACCGCCGCCGCGCTCACCCAGCGGCCCAGCAGCCGATTGGTCAGCCCCGGCGCCGCGTTCGGCTCATACACCAACGTCGGGATTCGCAGCAGCAGCGCCGCCAGCATCGCCGGGCCGCTGGCGTAGCCGCCCACGCCCACCACCGCCTGCGGCCGGAACTCCCGCAGCAGCGCCAGGCAATGCAGCACGCCCAGGGGAACGTCGGCCAGCGTGCGCAGCCGCGTCCGCAGGCCCACATTCTTCAGCGGGCCGGAGCGCACCAGCTCCAGCCGAAATCCCGCCTCCGGCACCAGCCGCGTCTCAATCCCGCGCGCGGTGCCGATATAGCGCACCTCCGCCCCGTGCGCATCGCGCAGCTCGCGCCCGACCGCCAGCGCCGGCACCACGTGCCCGCCCGTGCCGCCGCCCGCAATCATCGCCCGCAAGCCGCCCATCACTCGCAACCCCGTGGTCTCACTGTCGTCAGTCCACCGCGCGGGTCACGTTCAGCAGCACGCCCATCGAGGCCAGCGTCACAAACACGCTGGTGCCGCCCGACGAGATGAACGGCAGCGCGATGCCTTTGGTCGGCACCAGCGCCAGCACCACGCTGATGTTGAACAGCGCCTGCACCAGCACCACCGTCGTCAGGCCGAACGCCAGGAAGCGCGCAAACGGGTCCGTGGAGCGGAACGCCGCCCGCAGCCCGCGATAACCCAGGACACAGAACGCCGCCACCACGCACAGCGCGCCGATCAGCCCCAGCTCCTCGCAGATGTTCGCGAAGATGAAGTCCGTATGCGGCTCCGGCAGGTAGAACAGCTTCTGCAAGCCCTCCATCAGCCCGCGCCCCTGGACGCCGCCCGAGCCCACCGCGATCAGCGATTGCAGGATGTGGAAGCCCGCACCGCGCGGCGCCGCCGTCTCCGGATGCAGGAACACCTCCATGCGCTCGCGCCGCCACGGCACCCGCCACAGCATGTAATAAAGCACCGGCGCCGCGCACACCAGCCCCACGCCGATCCACTTGATCTGCATCCCCGCCAGGTAGAGCATCAGCAGCACCACCGCCGCGCACACCAGCGCCGTGCCCAGGTCCGGCTCCTTGAGGATCAGCGCGATATACACCAGCGGCGGCAGCACCGCCGGCAGAATCGTCCCGCGCAGGTCGTCGATCCGGTGGATGCGCGTCTGCAGAAACCACGCCAGAAACATCACAATCACCGGCTTGGCCAGCTCGCTCGGCTCCAGCGACATTCCGCCGAAGCGCACCCAGCGGTGCGCCCCGTTCATCTTGTGCATCGCGAACACCGCCGCCAGCAGCACCGCCGTCACCGCCATCAGGGAGCCGATAAACCACCGGTTGTTGTAGTGCCGATAGTCCAGCCGCATCAGCCCGAACAACGCCACCAGCCCCAGCAGCGCCCACACCGCCTGCCGCGTCACAAACGCATACGGCGACCCCACCGTCGCCTCCGCCATCACCGCCGAGGCGGAGAACACCATCACCAGCCCGAACAGCACCAGCAGCAGCACCGTCCCGAACAGCCATTTGTCGACGCCTACCCGCTTCGCCATCCCGCACCGCTTCCGCTTTACCTCCGCGTACCTTCGCGTCCTCCGCGACCTCCGCGTTTGCCGTTCTTACAGCCCCTGCACCAGCTCCTTGAACACCCTGCCGCGGTGCTCATAGTTCTCAAACTGGTCGAAGCTCGCGCAGGCCGGCGCCAGCAGCACCGTATCGCCCGGCGTCGCCTGCGCATGCGCCAGCCGCACCGCCTGCTCCAGCGTCTCCGCTGCCTCTATCTTCACCACCCCGGCCAGCTGCCGCGCAATTTTTTCCGCCGCCGTACCAATGGTGAGTACCCCCTTCACCCGCTCGGCCAGCAGCGGCCCCAGCGTCGTATAGTCGCTGTCCTTGTCCTTGCCGCCCAGCACCAGCCACACCCCGCCGGCGAACGCCTCCACCGCCTTGCGGGTCGCATCCACATTCGTCGCCTTGGAGTCGTTGTAATAACGCACCCCCGCCAGCTCGCGCACAAACTCCAGCCGATGCTCCACCGCCCGGAACGCGCCCACCGCGCCGCGGATCGTCTCCGCATCCACCCCTGCCAGCCGCGCCGCGCACACCGCCGCCAGCACATTCTCCACATTGTGCCGGCCGGCCAGCGCGATCTCCGCCACCGGCATCACCGGCTCCGGCGGCGCGCCCTCCTTCGCCGCAAAGAAGATCGACTCGCCATGCACGAACGCGCCCTGCTTCACCCGCCGCGCCGCGCTGAACCAGTACACCTGCGCACGCCGCCGTTCCGGACCAGCCTGCGCCGCGATCTTCTGCGCCTCGACGTCCTCGGCGTTCAGCACCAGAAAGTCCTCCGCGGTCTGGAACTCCGTGATCCGCGCCTTGGCCGCCACATACGCCGCGAAGCTGCCGTGCCGGTCCAGGTGGTCCGGCGTGATGTTCAGCACCAGCGCAATCCGCGGCCGAAAGCTCTCCACCGTCTCCAGCTGAAAGCTCGAAACCTCCAGCACACTCCACGACTCCGCCGTGCTCTCCTCCACCATCTCCGTCACCGGCCGCCCGATGTTGCCGCCCACCAGCGTCGGCCGTCCCGCGGCCTGCAGAATCTCCCCCACCAGCGCCGTCGTCGTCGTCTTGCCGTTCGAGCCCGTGATCGCCACCACCTGCCCCTGAAGGAACTGCGCCCCCAGCTCCAGCTCGCCGACGATGTGCATCCCCATCGCGCGCACCGTCATCAACTCTGGCACATCCATCGGCACGCCCGGACTCACCACAATCAGGTCCTGCCGTCGAAACGTCAGCAGCCCATGCGAACCCGACTCCACCACAAACCCTTCATCCAGCAACTGCGGCAGCTCCGCAATCAGCGTCGCCGGCCTCGCATCGCTCACCGTCACCCGCGCCCCCCGGGCCTTCAAAAACCGCGCCGCCGCCAGGCCGCTCTTGCCCAGCCCCACCACCAGCACGCGCTTGTTCTTAAGTTCAATCATGAGGCTTACACTCCACTCGAATGTCGTAAACGCTGGTCCGGCATTCATTGGGACTGTAGTACTCAGGCGGTACCTGAATTGTCAGACTCCTATCGCTATTCCATTTTAAGAATGGTGTAGGTTCCCCGTTCTCATCACGGAACCAAGCCCCCTCATATGCGATATGCCAAAAAGGACTTGATTGTTTACGTACCGTTACAGTCGCATAATCTACATCCAGAGCCGAGCCCCTCCACACGACAGCGCGCACTGAATATTCTTCTGATGGGGACCTAAGAGGCGCAGAGTATGTAGTCGCATTCACGTCGTATGCCACGAGGAGTACACCAAAAGGGAAGAATAATAGGCAAAGGACGGCGGCAGCTCTCAATGTAAACCGGATACCTGTCCGATCAACTTTCCTAAGAAGCAGGAAGGTGGCTGCTAATAGAAGCCCTAACGTTAGCAGAAGTTCCTTTTGATAGAAGATCGCGATGTCCATCGATCACCTCAGCTTCAGCATCGTACGTTCAACTCAATGCCACCGACTGATATCATCACAACTGTAGCAGCGGGAGTGCTGAAACATGCCAAGAACCCTCGAAGTCGAAATCGACGAATCGGGAACCATTCATCCCCTCGACGCCACGATCAAGCTGCCCAAGGGTCGCGCCATTCTGAGCTGGCCGGACAACGACGATCTCTACCCCGCACTCATGTCGGAAGCCGCACTCGCAGACTGGCTGAGCCCGGAGGAGGACGCGGCATGGGCCCATTTGCAACCGGACAAGTAGCCCTCCTCCAATTCCCATTTTCAGGCTTGAGCCGAAGTAAGCTGCGCCCCGCTGTGATCCTTGCCGGTGCAGGCCGTCAGGATTGGATTGTCTGCCAGATCACCAGCAACCCCCTTGACTCTCCCAGCTCACTTTCCTCGCAGACTCTGCGTTCGCGTCCGGCGGGCTGGACCATCCGAGCTACGTGCGCCCTGGAAAAATCTTTACGGCAAACGAACGGCTCATTGCGACGGTCGCTGGAACGCTCAAGCCCGAGATGTTCGAAGCAATCCGCAGCGCCGCTATCGATATGATCCGAGCATCCTAATCCCACACCCAGACCCTCACCTCAGCTTCAGCGTCGTCAGCGCGAACAGCGCAAACACCAGCGCCAGTATCCAGAACCGCGCGATCACCTTGCTCTCGCTCCATCCCATCAGTTCGAAGTGGTGGTGCAGCGGCGCCATCTTGAAGATGCGCTTGCCGCCGCGCAGCTTGTAGCTGCCCACCTGCAGGATCACGCTTACCGCTTCCAAAATAAACACCCCGCCGATGAACGGCAGCAGCAGCTCCTGCTTGATGATCACCGCAACCGTCGCAATCGCGCCGCCCAGCATCAGCGACCCCACATCGCCCATAAAGATCTCCGCCGGGTGCGCGTTGTACCAAAGAAACCCGATGCTCGCGCCCACCATCGCCCCGCAGAAGATCGTCAGCTCGCTCACCATCGGCATCCGCTGCAACTCCAGGTAGTCCGAGAACACCGCGTGCCCGCTCACATAGGTCAGCACCGTCAGCGCGCCGGCCGCGATGATCGTGCAGCCGATCGCCAGGCCGTCCAACCCGTCGGTCAGGTTCACCGCATTCGAGCTGAACGTAATCACCAGCATCACAAACACCACGAACGGCAGGAACGCCAGCCAGCCCAGATGCGGCACATGCAGCAGGCTGTCGACGATCAGGTTCGGCCGGAAGCCTTTGATGAACGGCACCATCAGCCGCGTAGAGTACTCGCCCTCCCCACGAAGAAACACCAAGGCCACCGCGACCGCCGCGCTCGCCGTGAACTGCAACAGCAGCTTCTGCCGCCCGGTAAGCCACAGGCTGCGCTTGCGCACCACCTTGGTGTAATCGTCGGCGAAGCCGATGGCCGCAAACGCCAGCGTCGAAAACACCACCATCCACACATAGGGGTCGGCCAGGTTGCTCCACAGCAGCGTCGGCACCAGGATGGAGATGCAGATCAGCACCCCGCCCATGGTCGGCGTGCCGCCCTTCTTCCGATGGCTCTGCGGGCCCTCCTCGCGGATGTACTGGCCGATCTGGAACTGGCGCAGCCGCTCGATCACATACGGCCCGATCAGCAGCCCGATCAGCAGCGCCGTCAGGCTCGCGAAGACGCAACGAAACGTAACGTAGCGGAAGATGCGGAAGATCGGGATGTACGGAAACAACTTCTGATACAGCAGCCAATAGAGCACGAACCTACCTCACCCTCTGCCCATCTTATCCCGCAATTCCGCCGGCCTCGGCCTCCAACCCCTCCAGCGCGCGCTCCAGCGCCACGCCGCGCGAGGCCTTCAGCAGCACCACATCGCCCGCGCGCACATTCGCGCGCAGCCACGCGCCCGCCTGCTCCGGCGTCTCGACAAACTCCGCCGCCACGCCCGCGGCGCGCGCGCCCTCCACCAGCTCCCGCGCCAGCCCATGCACGCCCAGCACCGCGTCCACGCCGGCCATCGCCCGCCCGCACCGCCGATGCAGCGCCGCGCCCTCCGCGCCCAGCTCGCGCATCTCACCGGCCACCACCAGCCGACGCCGCGCCGGCGTCCGCTGCAGCGCCTCCACCATCGCCTCCAGCGCCGCCGGGTTCGCGTTGTAGGTATCGTTCACCAGCTCGGCCCCGCGCCACGGAACCACGTTGCCGCGCCTCTCCGAAGGCCGCATCCGCGCCAGCGCCGCGGCCGCCGCCTGCAGATCGACCCCGGCCTTCCACCCCACCGCCAGCGCCGCCAGCGCATTCAGCACATTGTGCCGGCCGGGCAGCGCCATGTGCACCGGCTGCCGCCCGCCCGCGCACTCCACCACAAACTCCGTCCCCGCCAGGCCACGCTCCTCAATAGACACCGCGCGCACCACACAGCCCGCACTCGCGCCGCATTCTTCGCTTGCACCATACAGCACGGCCCGCTCGCCCATGCCCGCACCGAACCCGCGCACGCGCACGTCGTCGCCGTTCAAAAACGCCAGCCCGTCCGACGGCAGCGCCGCCACCAGCTCATACTTCGCCCGCGCGATGCCCTCGATCCCATCGGCGAAGAACTCCGCATGCGCCATGCCCACATTCGACACCACCGCCCAGTCCGGCTCGGCGATCTTCGCCAACGCCGCGATCTCCCCGGCGTGGTTCATCCCCATCTCGATCACCGCAACCTGGTGCGTGGGCTCCAGCCGCAGCAGCGTCAGCGGCACGCCAAAATGATTGTTCAAATTCCCCTCGGTCTTGAGCACGGAGAACTGACAACCGAGCACCTGCGCCACGCACTCCTTCGTAGTCGTCTTGCCCGCCGAGCCCGTCACACCGATCACGCGGCCGCCCCAGCGGCGTCGCACCGCCTGCGCCAGATGCTGCATCGCGTACAGCACGCAGGCCGCATCCTCGTCGGGAACGCGCAACAGCCGCGCCTCGTCGACGCCCGCCGGCGTCAGCCAGCGCATACTCACCACCGCCGCCACCGCACCATTGGCCAGCGCCGCTTCGACATAGTCGTGCCCGTCCACGCGCTCGCCCGTCACCGCGAAGAACAGCTCACCCGCGCCGACCGTACGCGAGTCAATGGAATACCCCACCGCCTCCGCGCCCGTGTCGAACACGCCCTCCGCATGCACCCAGTCGGCGATCTGTCCCAGCGTCAACTTCACGGCCTCACCTCTCGCAACACCCGCTCCGCCTCCGCAACATCATCGAACGCCACTGTCTTGTCCGCAAAGATCTGCACCTTCTCATGCCCCTTCCCCGCCAGCAGCACAATGTCGCCCGGCCTCGCTGCGCCAATCGCCAGCGCAATCGCCCTCGCACGGTCTACCTCAACCACACACTCCACACCCGTCTCGCGGATGCCGACCATCACCTCATCAAGAATCGCCTCCGGCCTCTCGCTGCGCGGATTGTCGCTCGTCACCACCACCAGATCGCTGCCCGCACCGGCCACGCGCCCCATCTTCGGCCGCTTAGTCCGGTCGCGGTCGCCGCCACAGCCAAACATCGTAATCACCCGGCCATCGCCGACAAAATCCCGCGCCAGCGCCAGCAGGTTCTTGAGCGCATCGTCGGTATGCGCATAGTCCACCACCACCGTGAAGCCGGCGGAGCGCGAGCCGGGCACCACCTCGAACCGCCCCGGCGCCGGCCGCAGCTTCGCCGCCGCGGCCACCACCTGCTCCAGATTCAGCCCCCGCGCCAGCGCCGCGCACATCGCCGCCAGCAGGTTCTCGACGTTCACCCTTCCACTCAGCGGCGTCTCCACGCGCACCGTCGCGGTCGGCGTCACAAAATCAAACGTCGTCCGCCCCAGCTCCAGCCGCACGTTCTCCGCGCGATGGTTCGCGCTCTCCGTCGTCCCGTACCGCAGCACGAACTCCTCGCCTGCATAGGCATCGATCATCCTGCCGGCATATTCCGCATCGTCGTTGATCACCGCCACCCGCGGCGGCGGCCCGCCCACGCCCTCGAACAGCCGCGCCTTCGCCTTCGCATACCTCTCCATCGTTCCGTGGTAGTCCAGGTGGTCCTGCGTAAGGTTCGTAAAGATCGCCACATCCACCGGCAGCCCCCACACACGCTCCTGGTCCAGCGCATGGCTACTCATCTCCATCACCGCTTCGGTGCAGCCCGCGCGCACGCCCTCGGCAAACAGCGCGAGGATGTCGCGGCTCTCCGGCGTCGTATGCTCGCTCGCCCGCACCGCGCCCGCCACATGCGTCTCGATCGTCCCCAGCAGCACACACTTCCTGCCAACGCTCTGCAACATCTGCTCCAGCAAAAACGCCGTCGTCGTCTTGCCGTTGGTCCCCGTCACCGCAGAGATCTTCAGCTTCTTTTCAGGATGCCCAAACACCGCCGCGCTCACCTCCGCCAGCGCCCGCCGGCCCCCATTCTTCTCCCGCTCGACCAGCGCCAACGCCAGCTCCGGCTGCCGCCCGCGCAGCTCCGCAAACATCTCCGCCGAGTCCGTCACCACCGCCGTCGCGCCCTTCTGCAGCGCTGCATCGAGAAACCGGTTCCCGTCCGTCACTCCACCGCGCATCGCGACAAACGCGTCCCCAGCCCTCACCCGCCGCGAGTCGTACTGCACCCCGCGCACCTCCACCTTTGCGCGCACCGCCTCCACTGTCGTCACCTCCCGAAGCAGCTCATCCCACCGCATGGCTTCATCCTACCGCTGGAGCAACATCCGCAGCGCCACCAGCATCAGCATCCCACCGAAGCACCGTCTCAACACGGCCACCGGCAACGTCTGCGCCCACTGCGCGCCAAAGTATCCGCCGATCGCCAGCCCAAAGCCCAGCACCAGACCCAGCTTCCAGTTCACCTGGCCCGCCCGCCAATAGGGGACCAGCGGCCCAATCCATATCGGCGTCAACGCAATGAACAGCGCCGTCCCCTGGGCGCGCAAAGATTTTTCGCCGAACACATAGATCATCGTCGGAATTAAGAACGCACCGCTCGTTCCAGTCAGCCCCACGCACACACCCACCAGCAACCCCACCGGAACTGCGAACCACAACTCCGGCGTCATCGCGCGAACCTCACCACGATCTCCGTGCCCACCGGCACCATCGTGCCCGGGGCCGGCGCCTGCTCCCGCGCCAGGCCGCTGCCCAGCGGACGCACGCGCAACCCCAGCCGCTCCGCTTCCACCACCACCGAACGCAGCGCCGCGCCCTGAAACCCCGGCACCGCCACGCGCCGCCCAGGGTCCACCACCACCGCACCGTTGCCGCGCAGCTGCACCGGCGGACGCACCGGCGACGCCACCACCGCGCCCCCCTCTGCCGGCACCGCCGCCATGCCACCGCCGCACCCACCGCTCTTCGTAAACGCCGCCAGAATTTTATCGGCGAGCGCATCGCCGGGCCGTATATCG
>Ga0116230_10002483_pt1 | contig 17755 bp, 8 predicted proteins | sample S1TSphfallax_3_FD_88678 | JGI IMG/M metagenome (GOLD analysis project Ga0116230, IMG submission 88678) | Host-associated microbial communities from peat moss isolated from Minnesota, USA - S1T2_Fd - Sphagnum fallax MG | ecosystem: Host-associated > Plants > Peat moss > Unclassified | place: USA...
GACCTCCAGCTCCAGAAACTTAAAGAGCAACACCAAAACTTGCATCAGGAGCGGGAGGAGGTTTTGCATGAAGCAGAGAAGCTGCACAAACTGAGAACTGACTTGACTGAAGCAGAAAACAGCCTTCACACTGCAGAGCCTGCAATACATCACCAAACTATGCTTGAGGCAAGATCTCCTCAACAGCAGGAAGTAAACCCAATACCTATTCAAGAAATGACACCCTCAGTGCCAGAGCATGCTACTAGCATCTCAAGATCACCTGGAAAAATAGCCTGGTTGTGGAGCTGTGCCTCACATGCTGCACAACTCTTCAGCCAACCCAGTGCAGTGACAGGTATGGTGGCAGATATTCCTGACACGAGAAAGGGAGGCACTTTGACAGAGAGTAGTGAACATGGAGACACGCCAAAACTGAAGCATAGCCCAAGGTTGAACCAATCACAACTGGCACAGGTTGTGGTTACAGAGAAACAGATGCAACCATACAAGCGCACACAGTCCATTAGAGCTGTAGTTGAGGATGCTATAAGAATGTTGGGTTCTGAGACTCCACACAGGGTTTCCAATAGCAAGCAAAAATCTGCTGCAGGAGACCTTGACACACCACCAACAGGGAAGAAACGTTCACATGAAGTTGCAGCAAAGGAGCAGGATGAGGATGAGACTAAGTCGGAAGTTGGAGGTGAAAAACCACATAAGAGGCGATTACATGACATTCTGCTAGTGTCCACAGGGGTTCCCAATGGAGTTTCATTGCATGGTGACATGCATTCATTGCCTATTGTGTCACCAGGCTCACAACGATATGATTTTCAATCCACCACTATGTATGTGTTTCAGCCTGAAACTTTCTCTTGCTGGGATGATTCTTTCAAGCAAATCAATGAGAGAATGCCCATCTCGAGGCCACTTCCCATGCCATCTCTGAAATGGGTTTCTGGAAGTTATATGCTAAAAGTGGCAGATGCTGTGATTTGATGCCTAAGTGCTCTTAAGAAGGTGTGGTAAGAGTGTTTGATTCAGTGACTTCATTGTTCTTGGTTTGTCATACCAGTGCAAATATATTGTTGAGCCCAACCACATCCCGAGATGTAGAGGGTACAGATTTCCATCAAGATGTCAATGCTGAGAGGACAGTATTATCGACTGGCCCGGACAGAGCCAGGAAATCCAATCTACCTGCAACAGCTTCCTCAGCACTGTCAAATGTAAGCCTCTCATGTCTTGCTTCAAACTATTCAATTCCCATCTCAGATCCTGATGAAGATGCTTTATATTGCAAGGAAATGTCATGTTGTAAGCATGATCTATGAGCTTTAGTCTGATACATGATTACCATGTACTTCATTTTCAAAGCAGCAAGGTCCTTTGAACCCGTCCTAAATTGGGTGTTAGCCCCTTGTGTTCACCATGTGAATATCAATTTGGTGTGGCATACTCACTTCCCCAGTCTCTGGCATTTAAAAAGATACAAGCATTTGGTGTGCTGTTGATTTGTTCCTGGTTGGAGAACGGTCCAAAAACTGTGATTATATTGTGTTGGGTGCAGGGAAGTAGTGTGCTATTTCTTGTCCTCTACCATTTCTCTTAGTTTGAGTAAAACCTGGATTTCTTGCTTGCAGGTTCCAGGTGCAAAGGATGTCTTGCTGAATGAAAGTAGCAAGTTGCCAGAAGGTCATGTAGCTGTGACCCAAGATGGAAAGGGACTGGAGGTTGAAGTTGCCAAAATTACTGATGAGAACAAAAAGGAAGTTGACAAGAAAGAGGATGGGGAGGAGGACAGGGAAGAGGATGAGGATGGTGAAGAAAACGACTTGGATGATGATGCTACCCAGGAAATGGGTGTTGTAGCTGCTGACAAGGAGACAGAGGAGCAGGAAGATGGGGAAGATGATGTCTATGATGATGAGTGGCAAGCCCATGAGGATGCCAAGGATGCAGAGAAAGACAAGGAGGATGAGAAGCCTATGACACTGGGTGAAAAATTCTGGAATTTTCTTCTTACATAATGTCTCACAAGTGTGGTATTTAAATTGAAGTACTCTCTGACCCTAGTATATAATCACAGCAGCAACAACCAGTGGATTTCCTGGTAAGCTGGTTCTGGGTGTGGGTCCCAGGAGTGCAGGAAAAACAGGGATGGGAACTGGACTTGAATCAAATCTCCTGTTAGAACCAGATCTGGACCTTAAAATACCTGCACACTTTTTATGTAAAAACTGGCTTTATTGCCTTTTCTCTGAAAGGTCTTGGTAAGTTGTGCTTCTTTGTCTTGATAATAGTTTTTCCCTGTTGTCCTTCCTTAAGTTTTTCTTTTCCCTTTCTGTTGGTCTGTTTTTTGTTGTCCTTGTTGTTGTGGTCTGTTGCCAGCCAGTAGTATGGCTGAGTCTTCCTGTTGCTTTTGGAATTGCAGCAGAAACTCAGTTCGCAGGTTGGTGCTTGTTACTGGCCTTTACCCACTGTAGGGAGCTGATGAAGTCAGTGGGGAAGTTGTGGTAGTTAAGTCATACAAACTACTGCTGATGGTCTCTGAACAGGTGTGAGACTGGCATTTTTGTTCATACTGGTGTGTGTTTTTTGTTTTTTGTTTGCTTTGTCTTTCCTAGTTTGGTTCTTTCTATGGCTTCCTGAGGAAGTGTTAGCCTTGTTTTTTTTTCATGGTGAGATGGAGATTTCTCTATCTCTTGTGAATAATATTTTTTCCAGTCACTTTAGCAGATGTTCTACATCCAAGTAATGACCAGCTGGGTTCATCAAGGTTTATCTTTTTTCTATGGTCATTGTTCCTTCCAGATAATATTTTCCCTTTGTGTCTAGTTCTTCTCCTCCTGTCCTCTTTAGTGCTCATTTGTCTTGCTTTTGTCTTAAGTCATGCTTTGTTTACCAGTAAGGTTCTCTTGCAAGTTCAAAGTAGTAAGGCTTTAACTTTTTGGAGAGTCATTCTAAAGTCTTACATGTCTTTAAGAGTTTACAAGTGTTCTGTCTTCCTTGTTTTTCTGTGTTCTTGTCTGTTTTCTGTTTTTTCTTCTTTTTGTTTTAAGTCCTTTCCTTTTCTTCACAACATTCTTTGGTTACCTATAAGGTCCTCTTTTAGGTTCGAAGTAGTAAGCCTTTAGCTCCTCAGAGTATCATTCTAAAGTTTTACAGGTCTGACATGTTTAGAAAGTTCTTTCTCTTCCCATTTTTGTGTGTTTTTTTTGTTTCTGTTTCTTGTATTTTTCTTTGTCTTTGGGGCCTTTTTAGGGTCAAGAGCAGAGTCCCAGTTTGTTGTAAGGCATTCATTGGCTTTGTTGTGGGCAACTCTCTGCAAGTGCTGGCACTGTGATCTTTGAGTGGTAACAAGCAATGTCTTTTCAGGCTTCCCTAGTACTTGGGAGCAGCCCTCCCACACAAAAGGGGGATTCTTGAGTCCTTATCAAGACCTTTGCTTGAGCTGGCAATTGTCTCTTAAATTGAGAGCTTGCTAATACCACACCTACATTATCTTTTCACTTTGATATAAGTTTATTAGTCTTGGAAATGCTACAATTATCAATCTAAATTTATTGTTGTTGTTTTTGGTAATTATCCAAAATAATATGACTATGTTTAATAGATTTGAAACTCCTTCTGTCACTTATACATTATTGTAAAATAATTTATCCAAAAAAAAAAATTGTCTATATTGCACCATAATAATCGATTATTATTCAGTTTTGCCACCCACTATTATTTTATGAGCTCCGGTCTTTTGTTCACTAGAATATTTATGGTTATTCAATGAATTATTTTTTTTGACATATCTCATTATATTTTGCATCATTGGACCTAGCACTTTCGTCCGTTTGTTTTTTATAATGTCTGTTTTTTGTGAATTATTTTCTCTCATTTTTTTATTTTTTTTTATTTTTTTAAATTTTCATCTTCATATGAAATAAGGAAGATAACATTAGGGTAAAAACATAATCAAAGCAACCACCCAAATAAGTGAACACTTCTTAAAATTACATTTTTGTATGTTTGAAAGATCACAAAGTAAGCATAATAGTTTGAATTGTCATAAAAAAAAATTGAATATTTTTAATTAATTGCAAAGTTTATATGTTCAAAGTTTGACACAAATCAAAAATGTTTTTACATGTTTAAGGAATTCAAACCTCGAGAGTGAATAGTTTTTTTTTTTTTTCAAATGTCCTTTTTTTTTATCAAATGTGTAGCATTCTTTTTAAAAATTGAAGATTTTAACATTGATGAATAGAAGGGCAAACAAATTTGAACTAATGATTTTTTTTTAATAATCAATTTGAACACATTCGGTTCAAACACCTTGAAAATTATGGATTTTGAAAATGTGACCAACCTTAACAAAAGTTGTTCATATTTATGTGATAGAAGGTATGAATGCATAATATATAAAGTATAAAATCAATTTGTAATCAAAACATATTTATATCTAATATGTAATGTTAAACTAAGTATCCAAAATATTAAATTATAAATTATAAACCAACACAAAAATGACGCATGCCATGTGTGGTCCTTGGAAAAGGACTTTTACCTTAGCACCCTTAACTCCTTTGATCGTGTTTTCACCCATTTTAACCCACTACCTTGCACTCACCATGTTGGATACTAAAGAGGTTTGGTACATTTCACTCCCATTTTCCACATATAATTACCAAAGATCCATACCTTACTACCATGTTTTCCTCATTTTTTATGTAGACTTTCAAGGATGTAACCTCTGTGCCCATTGTATTATCTCGTCAATACATGTCATGTTACTATCTTTTGCATCGTTGGGGTGTTGGGCATGACTTTTTTTGCACAAACATTTTTTATTTTGTTGGGCATGTTTTTTTAGTTAGTTGTGTAAATTGGCGACATTTCGTTCTGATGGAAAGTTTGACCTCACTATCCTTCCAAATGTCTCTAGAGTTTTCTTTGTTATTGAAAAATGTTTATGTAGGATGTTTAGCTTTGTGCTTAAGATTGTGCACGTTTCAAAAGATGATTCAAATGATGATAACAACAATGTCACCAAATCTATTTATTAGGCTCTAATTTTTTACTCACAAGGCTTGCAATGGTTGATCAATGTTATTAGATTTAAGATTGGTGATGATAGTATCTCTAAACCTTGTAGAACATTATGTTCATGCCTAGGACTTCCGTTTCTATTGCCAATGATGTTGAACATGGTGTTCAAATCAATCGAAAATCAAAAGTTTTCATAAATGAATCTCTAATGCTTCATGTGAATCACAATTCATTGTTTCTTAACTTGTGTGACTCCTTTGACAATGATGGAATGCTTCCTAATTATTCTTAACCTTCAATGCGCTTGCCTTCAAATCATTTGGGTTTGCATGAGGCTCTGAAATCAATTCCATTTTATGCATCTTTTAGTACCTTTTATGTCCTAAATGGTCTTGATTACCTTTAGGCCATGTCTCACACCCCCTCACACTACTTTTGAATTATGTTTTTAAAATTACGATAGATTGTTGATTCATAAGGTTCCATTTGTTTTGATCAAGTTCAATGTTGATGTCTTTTTTGAACTTGCTCCACTCAAAAACTTGAAAGGGCACTTGGATTAAATTCAAAAAATGGACAAGAAATTTGACGGTCTTGTTTGGTGTAAGGTGAAAATGACAAACTTAAAAAATGATTTCAATTTTTCTTTCCACACGGTTCATTATTTGAGACATTTACAATGTCATAATGACAAATGGAATTTTTTCCTTCTCAACGACTACAAAAACAAAATCGCTTGGACAATGGACATTGTCTTTCAACTCATCAAGTAAACACCTAGTCCTGGTCCGCCATTCTACAAATTTTGCTCCATCCCTCCCTTTTGTGTTGATACATGTGCTACATGGCATGTATTATGTTGTCCATAAGTAGTGCAATTTGATTTGAACAAGGATCCATCTTGGTACATATTACCATCCAGTGCTAAGGGAGGTGTAGAGAGGTTGTTTCGCAAGTCAAATTATTGTTTGAGGCAAAGGTTTTGCACACACCATCTAACAAACTCTATAATTTTTTTGCCACAAGTAAGACATTTTTTTATATGTGCATGTTAAAGGAGGATGGTGATGGCCTAATGGAACTTTTTCAAGGTGATAAATTGAATCAATTGTTGGAAAAGTTCACAAAGTTTTATTCTCCCAACATTAAGACATTGTTCAAGAGCCAAGACTACTTCTCCAACAAGGTGAAATCATGGTAAAGTATGCCAATGAGGGATACTTCTTTTTTTGGTGTTAAGTATCGATAAATTAAGATTTAATACATTGAACTCATGAATATTTTTTATTTTAATGATCAATAAGAAGAAGATGTTTGACTTAATTGCAAAATATTGAATAATTACATGTTTTAATATGCATTTAAGTACATTTTTAGAAATACAAGTATATTAAAGTAGGTGTCATGCTCCTATTTCAAATATGTGAAAGTACAATGAAAGTATAATTATAATTGGATTTTTTGTACTTTCAAATGGATAGAGCACTAATGTGTATTAATGTGTTTAAATTTTTTTCATATCATAGTCATAATCTATTAAAATCTCATATAAAAGTATGTTGGAAATTTTTTTAACCCAATTACTTTGGAACATACTTTTCATCCATTCTTCTTATATGAAAATTCCTCACATTTTATGTGTAGCTTATCATAAACTCAATGGAATGCACCATTACTTCATAATGAAAATTAAAGATGTTTTGAATATGTTTTTTCATGTTTATGCCCTAAATGTGATTGTGATTACATTTGTGACTACTTTTTTGGCATACTTTACCATGCTTTCACTCAACACTTTGGTTCTCAAATATAAAAATGGTTATGACTACATCTAGGACAACTATTTTCCAAGTCAATAGTCTAATGAAAAATTGTTCCTTTTCAAGATGTCCACGCACAGAGATGCCAATGGATTTGATTTGGTACACCAAATGTACCTTGAAAATGACTTTCAAACATGTTGGATCACGTTTGATCATGTGAAGCATGTCAATGGATGGACAACATTGGCTTGCCATGTCTATGATTCAATTTATTATAAAGTGATAACGATCATAATCTACAACATGCAATCAAAAGACACTAATGCTCAATGTGCAATGTGGTGAAAATAAACAAGGTGATGGTGAAAAATGGTGTTATTCACTTAAACTTCAAAGGTTTCATGGCTGAAAATGCTCTAACTGATTGAAATATCATGTGCATTGTGTATAATTTTGATGACCCAAGTGAACCTATAATTGACAAGGAATGTACTTAATACTTTCATTGGATTCAATCTATGGATAGATAGATTAAACAAAAAATTGAACTAGAGTTGTGCTAATGACATAAGGCATTGTGTTATGAATACAAGATTGCAACGTTATTACAAGAGGTTGATGCTCAATATGTGACCATCCATTGTTGGTGGTATTCCTTATGGATTGTGAATGAAGATGGACTTCAAAAGGTGGAGAATTGACTTAGTTTTTGGCACTTTTGTGTATGGCAATGGAGAGGGTTTACAAAAAATGTCAAGTTCTAAACATTCTATCACAAACCTCATTTTATCCCTTGTTGGTTACATCTTCCCAAAATACCATGACATAGTTAAGAAGGAGGTTGACGTTCATTCATGATAATATGTAGAAATTCTCTCTTGGAAAAGGTTGTTGACTTGCCAAAAAAATGCATAATGTTTGGTTGCAACAATCAAGGAAAAGGGGATCTTATTTGTATGTTGTGGTGGCTGATGATTATATTTGAACTTTTAAGCAAACAACATTGTGTATATTGCCTATTCAAGAAAGGTGGTCATTTTGGCTAGGGGCTTGATGGAAATGAACTGCTCTTGAGAAGAGAAACCATGTCTAGTGATCCTATTCCACTTGCAAATGTGGTTCAGAAATATGCCTTTAGGGCAATTTTGATAACCAAAATCACCCACTTGGAACCTAAAGAAAATATTTGGCTCCTACAAACAAAAATTAAATTTGCCTCCTTGATTCAAAACAAATTTTCATTAGCACAATTGTGTCAATTTCTCCCACCCACATGTTAACACATAGTTTGGCAAGTTGCATGTGTAGTTCAAGGGGCTTCCCTTTAGTTATAATCAACATCCACACACAATTCCCTATGATGGATGTGTTGAGGTTTTGGAAAGCGCCATGTGGACATTAAACACTACCCCCAACATCACACATACAATGCTCCACATTGTAAAACACCATGAACTATTCTTGCACCACAAGGACCAGTTGTTAAATCACTTCATTAGTATTCATGCCCCAATTTACTCTAGGTTATGGTCTCCTAGTTGCCCCTTTCAAGCTTCATAATTTTGGTTTTGTGCTAACGACATGAATTGGTGCATGGGCAATACAAAGCAAAACCATGTCATCGATAGACTTGTCGTACCCACTATTTGGCCCATGAAAGTAGAAACCAACCTCATGCAAGATGAAATGATATTTGTCGAAGAAGTAAGGTTTGTTCTCAACAAGCAATCGCATGTCTTTCCTTGAAGTTTATTTGGTGGGGCAAGTTTTGTTCTATTAAGTTGTCCACTTGGCGATGTGGCATGGCCTACAACACAAAATTATAAAACTATTAAATGGAAAATGCCATTTAAGATGTTTAAACCACAATATAATCAACGGGAGGCTAGTTGGCTTCTTAAAGTGGTTGTGAACCCATTATTAAAGGTTCCTGCACATGGATATGGACAAATCTATATGATTATTTTTGCTGCAATTCCAAACTGGAAGCAATATGAAATTACAATTGGGAACTTCCCAACTTGCATTTGCTTATATTTTGTGCCTATGTTGTCATGTTCATGGATTCAATGGTGAAGGAAATGGGTGCCATGCAAACAAATCTATTACATGTTGCAACATGTCATGTTTTGTGGGGAGTTCAAAAATTTCATCTATTTCCAATCTTGGATTTGTAATGAAGTTTGTCACTTATTATCTTATGTAATAGCTTTTAAGTAGCTTAAAATGACATCAGGACTTATAACTCCAAAAAATGTGAAATATAATACATAAGATGAAATGTTTTTTTTCAAGTTGATGGTAGGTAGAAATTGGAGACCATATAAATTATTTCACTTGGTAATGGTCTTGGATATTGTTTATTCAAAACTCTTATTCTAGTGTGCAATTGTTTTTCAACTATTGTTGCATCATGTGCCAATGTTAAAACCACTTGGTGAACTACTAGGTTTTGAAAGGAATAAAATGGGGGAGCAAAAGTTAGAATTTTTTTACTCTCTTTGGATAAGCAAAATGTTGAAACACAATAGGTCTTTCAAAACTTAGTAGATTCATAAATTTTTACATAAACAAATTTGAATCAAATATAAATAAAAAGACCTTGCATGCAAAAAACAAAATATTTGTAACATACAAGGAGAAAAAAAACTAGGAAAACTTCTATGTACAAAAATTTGACAAAAAAAGTTAATTTATTCCAAAATAATTATCATATACAATCCTCAAAAGTATAAAGCCTTTAGTATCTTCAAGAAGGATACTCAAAAAAATGGATGGATAGTTAGCTTAGTCCCAAAAAAAAAATTCCTAAAATTACTCATTCTAATCAAATAAATAAAAGCAATTTCAATAAATCAAAATCGATAACATGTTTTGGTAAGTTCAATTCGGTAATCGATTTCAATAAGGAAATTTTGGTATTGGTTTTGGTAATAAAAAATCAACAAATATTGATAAAAGTCTACCTTCAACATCATCCCCTTTTCTAATTAGGATTACATCCTCATAATTATAGTCTATAGTTGTTCAAACTATGTTATTTTTCCATGATAGTAACCTATGTCAACTCTACTACCTTTACCACAATATTTAATCCTACATTTTTTGATGCAATTGAAGTGTTTGCTAAAGTCTTAGCAAGGCCGGTAGTTGTTTTCAGTCATACCAAAGTCAAATCCTTGGTGTCCATACCAATTCCCATTATAGGAAACCTTATTTTCCATGTTGACTATTACACCAAAAATTGCTAAGGTAGTCAATTTAGTGGGAGGCACAAGACATAAACGTTCAAGGTCTCGGATCCCCTTGCAACACTATAAATATCTACCATATGAGAAGTTCCTTCCAACTTAATAGGGAAAAATATTGGTGCAACACTGAAATCTACTTCCATTTGACATGTTTCACTCTTCTCCTCGCTTCGTGGTATGCCACATGTGGTGGCAAATCTGGAGGATGTTAACATCATGCCAAAATCAAAAGAAGGCATCATTGAACGAAACATTACCTGCCAATAAACCTCTAGGTGTTGTTGGTAAAGTTTTCATCCTTTGGTCTCAAATGATTTTTGGATAATTTCACTAACATGTTCCTTGTGCAACGCCCATTGTTTCGCTTGGCACCTCTTGCTTTTATGATGATAAATAAAGAACTATGCCTTCATGAAGGCATACTCCATTTTTAAGTTGTCAAATTCCTCCATTCAATGGTGGTAAAGGTCAATCAGTTTAGCCCTTTATTTTATGCTTCAACATCCTCATCTCCCCCTCTAGGGCTTCCATTTCTTATGAATTCATGCCTTCTAGATTCCCCCTTAGGTCTTCTAGATTTCACTACAATAACCAGATTTTTTGAGTTGACTATTGCATTTCCTCTTGGTGCTTCTACATTTTCTTGATTAACACTTCATTATGACTTTCCAACCTTTCCACCTTGGCCTTTGCCATCCTAAGCTACTTATTGATCATGTTTAAAGACTATTCCAAGATTTTTCAATTCACTTGTCCCAATTATAAGCTTTGATGTAGAGTAGTCTATTCCAAGTTTATGGAGCTTATTGATTTTAGTAAGGCACTTATGCAATTTCAATAACTTGTTATAATAGTTAGAGTTTTGGGTTTCCAACTCCTACACTCTCTTTTGTGACCCTTCCAAAGACTATAGCTATGTTTGCATACATTGAATGGTGACAACATCTTGCCAATTAGTAGTTTGTAATTGCTATAACTACTTTTTAAAATTAGCCACCTCATGTAGACTTTTTTGTTGCCCTTCCTTTGTTGCCTCCTTGGTTATTGCCAACTAAAAAGCCTTTGACATGTTGCCCACTATTTTGGCAAAATCTTTGGGATGCAGGAGGTGATCCTCCAGGGATTTCAATGAATAAATGTTCAAAAGGGCCATTTTGATGTTTGTCCTAGTAGGTAGAAGAAAAAACCCACCCCACACTAAAACCAAAGTATCCCAAGGGCAACAATATTGTAACTTATACTTACATATTACATACCTACCTACTTAAGTACCTACAAACTATTGACCTACATAACTTAACCTACACCCTACTTTAAATCACCTATGTTATAATCTAAATCTATTTAACTTACAATTTATCACCTACTTATAACTACCTTGGTAATACATGTAATAAGTACTTACCTAACCTACAAAATATTACCTACCTACCTACAGGTACTTAGAAATAATTTGCAACAAGTGTATTTGCTTAACCTACAACCTACCTAGGTAGCTAATGAAGCATGTAAGCATGTAGGCTACCTAAGTAGCTAGGTTGGATAGCTAACGAGGCTAGATTTAAATGGGTTGGCAAGGCAAGGTTAGTTATGAATACCTACCTACTTATTGTCTACCTAGATGCAATAGGAGGTCCCCATGTAAGTAATAGGTATATATGTTAGGTCAAATGTAAGTAAGTAGGTTAGTTAAAATAATTAAGTATAGGTAGATAGGTATTAAGTAACTAGGTAACTAGGCAAGGTTTTTAGGTAGGTACGTACTTGATTTTTGTTTAATCATGGTGTCATGATTCATAACCTACCTATACTTAACCTATTATTACTTACCTGGTAGGTCTACATGAGTTTTAAGTTAGGCAAGGAAATTAATTAGACCTAGGATAGGATAGCTAACTAGGTTAGGCAAGCTACTTTAGCTTAGCAAGGGTTCAATTTTGTGGTATAAAATAATTGGTATATAATTTTATGGCATTTTACATAATCATTAAAATGCCATAAACAAAAATAAAATTAAGCCATTTATAATGTTGTAAATTATATCATGAAATGTCATTCATTTATAAATGATTCCATTTATGCCATTAAATGTCATATAATATATATAATGCCATAATTATTAATGAATGAATGATTTAATGTGCCAAATAATATGGATGAATGAATGATATGACATATAATAGTGGTGGCAATGTGTTGGTGAGAAATTCAAAATTTGAATTATAGTTTAAAACTAATTGAAACGATGTCAATTTGCATAGTTGAAAGTTAATTGACATCCCAATTATAACCACATACTTCATCCATCCATGGATGAAAGGACTACCCATTATATAACATTGTGATTCACTTTGAGCTTTCTTTGCATTCTAGTTTGATTTTTTCCTTCATTTTTTACAATTTTTTTTATTTTATTTTGCTTTTCCTTAGGCCCAATTTGTGTTTAATAATTTAAATCATGTAGTTTAATACCAATTCATGGATTTTTTTCAAGTGAGTGCATCGTGCCTTTTGATGTGAAGAATTTCAAGTTTTTCATTTTGGGGTTATTGTTAAATTGTTTTCTTTTTTATCATGTTCAAACTTTTTCTTCTTCTTTTTGTTTCATTTTAATAAAAAGATTATTAAGCACATTAAGGTCATATGGTGTTAAGGCAAGTGAACACGAATAACATGAAAAGACAAACTTATGGAGTTTGGAAGCCACCACCACTAGTAGAAATCAGCCAAATTGTAACCACCTTTTTTGCAACTACATGCGACTAGTTGTCATTTGCAACTACCTTTGGGAGTATTTACAACTAAGGGATTAAATTGAACATTTTTGCAACTTTGGTGCGACTAAGTTGTGACTAGTTTTGCATTGGTCCACTGATCCAGATGATTTTAAAGCCTATCTTCATCCATGAATAAAGTGATATGTCCCATTAGTTGCATTTCCCCACCCAATTTGTCACACCTAAACATAGTATATGGTGCATTATGGGTATTTCTATATGTATGTATTAAAATTTTATTTTAAATGAATTATATGTATAATACAAATATATTAGTCCATATAGTAGCCTTGTATATGTATGTGTATTCTAGGTATTTAAAAATATATATTATATGTATAATATGAACATATTAAGGGTATATCCAATATGATCTATTAATGTAATCTAATTTCATTGGCTTTTTAAAGGTTTATATCTAGTGAATTTTCACATTGGCTAAAATTAAATTAGGAAAAATAATAATTCTTTCTTTGAATGTAATTTCAATATAATGGTAGAAAAAAGGGAAAATTTGCCAAAGTCCAACCAACATAAGTCAATACAACTACTTAAGCCTTATTTATATCTAATGTCTATTTTTCCTAAAATCATTTGGGGTTGGCTGCTACACTACGACGTGGGTTTGTGACCAAGTTAAAAAGCAAAAACTTTGACTCCTACAATGCATAGTTGTTTTATCAACACAAGCTCATAATGATTTTATTTGTCCAACCATTGTACAACTAAAATGTTTGATGGGAACTTCATCAACAAACTCATTCCACAATTTGAGAAATTAGAAAACCTTCTTAGTCACACAATCCTACATTTCTTTTTTTCCCCTCTGCACTTTGACATGTGATCATACCCAGGTTTAACTATGAATACTCTTTGTGATTGCAATAGCTTTGGATTCAACTAGAATTTTCTCATCTACCCCACTTATCGTAATACTACAATTTGAAAATTGGCCATGTCATTGAATTTCCTAGCAACTTTGTGAGAAGTTCCACTATGAATCTTGTTTCTATGTTGATGTGGACATAGGTAAATCTCCAACTTTGATTGCAACACCCATTGTTTATACTAAAGGTGATGTAGCTATCAAATACCTTCAACTCTAGCCCTTGCATAAACCAAACAATAAATAAAATTATAAACTTGAATCACTTGCATATAATGGGTAACTTTGAACTAACATGGTGTAATCTCATGTCCACACATTTCTTGCACCAAACACTCACCATAATCACAATTTTTCACATGCATTAGTTGTAACAAAAACACAAGTTAAACACATTAACCCAACATAAAGGTATACAATGAAATTAATATTTGTGAAAACATAGATAATGAATAAAAAATCAAGGTTGTGAATATGGTAGATTTGGAACAAACCTCATACAATGAAGGGGACGGCAACCTATGGTTTCACTATAGAAAGTTGATCCCTTGATTGTCATTTCAACTAAGGGCATATACAAGTAACCCTACATCCCATATCCACTACATGTAACCAACATGCCTTTGTGGCCAAGACATATTGGTGCTTGATTACTTGACAAATTCACACATATGTCCAAGTAAAGCGTGTGACCCTATGTACATTAGTGGAAGGTGAAATTACTATTACACAAGGCCAAAAATTTGCCAATGTGGGAAGATTGTTATCCATTAGCCCAGGTGGATTACTTTATATAGTTGCAATATATTTGATCCTAATTTATGGGCCATGATACTTACATGCGTGAAAGTCATTAATGTATGACAAGGAACAATGGTCATTATGGTTACCTAACCACTTGATAATGCCAAGGCAATGATATGAGAGTGTAACATTATTTGACATTGGGAATGGAGAAGTATTTGCAAAACTTACAAATGTTATTCTAGTTGAGCCTTTTACTCTCCTTGCTCAAGTTCTTGAAACTAATTTAGTCTCTTTTGAGACTATAATGACTTGTTCCAATGCACATGTCTTAACTACAATTTACCTTCGCAAATTAATCCATGTTTGATATCCCTTACTCATCTTGCACCAACCCCTTTCACACTACACCAATCTGTGTAAAAGACCAAGGATTATGACATTTGCCTTTCCTTGACAAATTGGATAAATGCAATTATATAAAGTATATGCCACTAACAACTTGTCCACTAACAAATAAAGAGCAAGATAAAAAATAATTATCCTCATTGCATTCTTGTACAAGACATTACCATCAACTACTTGAACCAACAAGAAAGGATTAAGGCTTAAATACATATAAGTTATGTAATGAAGTTTAAATTAAAGAACCTCCCTATTAAAAATTAGAGCGTGTACAAACATTTAATTCCTTAGCTTAAGTTGTTAATGGAAATTAACTTACTAATCATATGAGCTCATGTTACATATGGATAAAGTTTGCCAAAATTGTGCCATGGTACAAAAACATGGCCTTGTGTTTATACACATATAGTATGGAAATCAGTGATAAGTTCACTAGAGACCATAAACTCAAAACCTGACCCATTAACTACTCATTTTTTTCTACAAAAACTAACCTTTCCATACCAAATTACTACCCACTACATCTTGCAACTTCAATTGAGGGGGATCATCATCCTCATTTGTCACAAGCAATGGAATATTGCTAGAACCTTCCATGATTTCACCAAGTTGCACCCAAAACCACCCAACTTCAATGGTAGTCCCATGGTACAAGCCTTTGAAGTGCATTATCCCATTCATTATTTCCATCACATGCCCCATCTATTTTTCCATTTTTTGTCACCTCCACTTTGTAAGGTGGCAATCTTGCCTTCCTTTGCTTTTCAACTTCACCTTCTAACGTCCTTTTTGCATACCTTTGGTCTACTCAAATTTTTGCCTTGGACTTAGCAATAGGTTCCTCCATCTCTATACCCTCAATAGTTGTAGGAATGGTTGTTGATTGGGACGTTGCACATACTTTGAACAAATGTTTGGCCTACCTTAACCCAGTGGGCCTTTGGTGGTTACATAGATCTATTGCATCAAAATCCAAACCCATGCCAGTTTTGGGGTTGATTGTTCAAGCACATACCTTGGGAACAATTTTGCTAATGTCCTTGACAACCTCCATGTCCTAGTTGCCCACAATTAATGCCCAGACTGTGGTGGGCATTCTTGTTGTCCACAAGTTGATTTCCATGCTTGCCCACTATAACCTAATGTGAGGCCCCCTTGTTTGTGGAGGAGTTGTCCTTTTATTGGGACAAGTAGGCCAACTCCCTCTTCACCCCTTTGTGAAAGGCTTTTGTTGGAAACTTTCTTTACATTTGCTTTCTACCTTGGCCAAATCCACATACATGTTAGTAATTGTTTCATGTTCACCTAATTAATATTGCCTTCTATAGATAATAAGTTCACATCCAAATGTCTTCCCCAAATAGGGCTTTTTCATTTTGCACATCCATCTCAATACATCAAACTCAATGAATTAAATAATGATTAATCAATAAAACACAATAGTAACAAACTATTGTAACAATGTATGAGTGAACAACCATGAGTAAGAGATGTACATGGCGATATTATGGTGTTAACATTTGAAAAAAAATTATAATGTATGTTCAATAATCAACAATGCATATAATTATGAATGAATACCCCAAAAAAATCATTGACTTTTTCAATTCCTACAAGTGTATATAGGTCCAATTCAAGGCATTAACCAATGTAGATTCATAGGGAATTTGGTTGTTGACATACCACCCACCCTTATGCATGAAATTCACATAAAAGGCTTTGTTGTCAAGGATGCATTTGTAACTCTTGATGCAACGTTGAAACCAAATAGTCTTATTTCAATTGGGCCTTGATGACCCGAACATGTGTGGAAATGTTCATCCATAAGTTCCCTTTAGGTTTTATGCCCCTTGAAAACAAAAAGGATTGGATGTACGTGCATACATACAACTTCCAACAATATTATAATGGAAGTGTGCCACCTAGGAAAACACCTTTTGTTGTTTCAACAATCAAACACCATGACTAGGCTATATGTTACTTGATAGTGTACAAAATACAAAAATAGGTCCAAAATAGGTTGAAGAACTATTTGTTAGTTTAGCGAACACAAATACCCATACAAAAATTGGAAAGAGCCGCATACAAAAAGTGCTTGGGACCCAGTATTAGTTTATTGATGTTACATGAACAAATGGAAGTGCTAACAACACAATCTACTATTAATTCATATGTTGTTACATGCAATAGTAATGCACCAAGTGAACATGTCGGGTGATTGGAGGACAAGCACAAGGCTCGTGGCAAATGGCCATGGTTGTTCTTAGAAGAATGTATATACTAACAAACAATAGTTGTCCTACCATGCAATATCCTTTCTAGCAATATTATCTATACCACATCTTTGAAGAACCAAGATGGACCCAAGAAAACAAACTTGCCTACCATTAAGGCATAATGAATGCTAATGACTACTGATCATTACTCCCACTAACTTCATTAGCACCTAATGCGTAAACAAGCATACATATTCAATTCAAATCAAGTTGAACAATTTTGTACAAAACTTTGTTCTCTAACTTGTAGAAGCAAAATGAACAATCACTCATGACATTGTTTATTTTTGCCAAGGGATATGACTATTAGGGAAAAAAAAATTAGTTACTACCATGTTACCAAATCTAATTCCTTTGCAAAAAGATTGGAGAATAAACAAGATGAACTCAATTGGTCAATTGGAATATATTGGAACCCTACAATGTAAGATGTGGTATAAATACTGCCACTATAAGCATCATACAAATTATTACCATATAGAACTAGTGTGAACCCGGTGCATAATGCACCCCATCGATCCCCCCACCCGGTCCTTCGCATTTCCCATTCCAGTTCACTTCCACCTATTAAGACCCCTAGAACCCCACCCCCACCCCCTCCCCCCCTCCACGAAAAAAATAAAAATCATGA
>Ga0116230_10002484_pt1 | contig 17751 bp, 16 predicted proteins | sample S1TSphfallax_3_FD_88678 | JGI IMG/M metagenome (GOLD analysis project Ga0116230, IMG submission 88678) | Host-associated microbial communities from peat moss isolated from Minnesota, USA - S1T2_Fd - Sphagnum fallax MG | ecosystem: Host-associated > Plants > Peat moss > Unclassified | place...
CGCCAGTGACACGCTGACTCCGTCGCCGATGATGATGTGATCGAGCAGACGGATGTCGACGAGCGCCAGCGCCTCTTTGACGCGTTGGGTGATGAGTTCGTCGGCCTGGCTCGGTTCGGCGACGCCGGACGGATGATTGTGCGCGACGATCACGGCCGCGGAGTTGCGTTGCAAAGCGAGCTTCACGATCTCCCGCGGATGCACGCTGGCGCCGTCGATGGTGCCGCGGAACACCTCCTCGAAGTGAATCAAACGATGGCGCTTATCGAGGTAGAGACAGCAGAACACTTCGTGTTCGAGGTCGCTCAGTTTCGCGGTGAGAAAAGCGCAGGTCGCGCGGGGGCTGCCGAGCGACGGTCCCACGCGCAGCGATTCCGCGAGCTGTCTGCGGGCAATCTCGATCGCGGCTTGCAGTTCGGCGAATCGGGCCGGACCCAAGCCTGGTTCGGCACAGAAGCGCCGGCGATCCGAGGCGAGCAACTTACGCAACGAGCGAAAGCTCTTGAGGACTTCGCGCGCCAGATCGAGAGCCGAGTGTCCGGGCATGCCGGTGCGCAGCAGAATGGCGAGCAGCTCGGCATCGGACAGAGCAGCCGCGCCTTTATCGAGTAGTTTCTCGCGCGGCCGTTCATCAGTCGGCCAATCCCGTATTGCCATGCTTTCCAGAATGACCGGCCATGGCGCGGCACGCCAGCCGCATTTCGCTGGCGAGCGACCAGATTGCCTGGGTCAGGCTCGTCCGGAGCGGGGTCAAGCTGTTCCGGAGCTGCCGAAGCCACCGACGCCGCGGCGTGACTCCGTGAAGTCCGCGACCACCTCGAACTCAACGTGGACGACGGGAACGATCACCATTTGGGCGATGCGATCGCCGGGGTTGACGGTGAAAGGCGACGAGCCGCGATTCCAGCAGGACACCATCAGGGGGCCTTGATAGTCCGAATCGATCAAGCCGACCAAATTGCCGAGTACGATGCCGTTCTTGTGGCCGAGTCCGGAGCGGGGCAGCAACAAAGCCGCTAGGTCCGGATCTTCGACGTAGATGGATATCCCGGTGGGTATGAGTTCGGCAGCCCCCGGCGCGAGGTTCAACGGCGCATCGATGCACGCCCGCAGGTCCATCCCGGCGGCGCCTTCGGTTGCATGGTGAGGAAGCGGAAACTCGCGCCCGATGCGGGGGTCGAGGATCCGCAATTTCATCTTGCGCACCATATCAGCGTGTCTTGCGCAGCATTTCAGTGTGTGCCGAGCGTCAGCGCCGGATGCGGCGGCTGCGCAGCCGCGCGCGCGGATCGGCGGGAGGGGTGGGCCGGCGTTTGCGCGCTCCGCGCCGTGGGCTGCCGTCGGGCGGCGGCAGCCGCTCGGCGATCAGAGCCACGAGCGCCCGGGCAATGTCGAGCTTGGGTGCCCGAGCGATCTCGAGTTTGCCGCCGGGCCATAGCACGGTCAGCGCATTGTCGTCGCAGTCGAAGGCGATGCCATCGCCGACCTCGTTCGCCGCGATCATGTCGAGCTTCTTGCGCTTGAGTTTGCTGCGTGCGTGTTCCTCCACGTGATCGGTTTCCGCAGCGAAACCCACGACGAACGGTCGCTTGGCCATGTCGGCAACCGACCTGACGATGTCCGGGGCCGGCTCCAAGTCGAGCTTGACCGAGACGCCTTGCTTCTTGATTTTCTGTTTGGCCACGGTCACCGGCTGAAAATCAGCGACCGCGGCGGCGGCGATGAACACGTCGGCTTCGGCTATGTGCCGGTGAACCGCGGCGTACATGTCGCGCGCGCTCTCGACGTTGATGCGCGTGACACCCGTGGGTGTCTGAAGATGAACGGGCCCGCTCACCAACGTGACGTGCGCACCCGCTTCGCGCGCGGCTTCCGCCACCGCGAAGCCCATTTTTCCGGAGCTGCGGTTGGTCAGGTAGCGCACCGGGTCGAGACGCTCGCGCGTGGGTCCCGCCGTGATCAGCACGTTGAGTCCGGCCAACAAGCCGGCATTGATGGGCGGTTCGAGCAAACTTGCCGCAAGCTCGATCGGCTCCCACATACGCCCAGCACCCACCTCACCGCACGCCTGATCGCCGGCACCCGGCCCCAAGATGCGCACGCCGCGCGAAATGAGCGTGCTGACGTTCGCCTGTGTCGCTTTGTTGGCCCACATGATCCTGTTCATCGCCGGGGCGAGCGTGATCGGCGCCTCGGTTGCGAGACACAGCGTGGCCAACAAATCATCGGCGCGGCCTCCCGCCAGCCTCGCGATGAAATCGGCGCTGGCCGGCGCGATCAACACCATTTCCGCCCAGCGCGCGAGTTCGATGTGTCCCATGGCCGCCTCGGCGGCGCTGTCCCATAGATCGCTGCGGGTCGGCCGGCCCGACACGGCTTGAAAACTCATCGGCGTGACGAATCTCTGCGCGGCCGCCGTCATGACTACCTGGACGTCGGCGCCACGTTCGCGCAATCGGCGTACCAGATCCGGGCTCTTGTAGGCGGCGATGCCGCCCGTGACCCCGAGCAAAATTCGCGTCTTTCCCGTCAATGGATACCCTTCAGCTGTTTGAAGCGCTCGATGTCGCTTTCGAATTGCTTGCTCATGGTGGCTTCCTCGGCGCGCTTTTCGCGCAGGTTTTCCTCCTGAGTCCGAATGTCGTTGCCCACTCTGACGAGATCGTCCGCCAGCTGATCGGACATGGGCGGCGCTTTCGGATCGTCGCTGTAGGGTTTGAAGCGCATGCTCGCCGCCTTGAGCTTCTTCATGCGGGCATCCAATATTTCGAGGAACTGACTCGTGACTTTCACCTGATCCGACAACAGCGCCAGACGCTGATCGCGCAGTCTTTCGATTTCGGATACCGCCACGTACGTGTTGAGCAGGTTCTTGTCGCGAGCGGCGCTCTGTTCGGCGTCGAGCTTCTTCTGCTCCTCGGCCGCCAGCTGTTCGCTCGTCTTTTGCGCCTCCACCCGCTCGGTTTCCACACCCTGCGAGTTGATGACGTGCTGTTCTTTGCCCGCATATTCCGGCGGAATGCTGTCGCCGTAGTGCGTGACGCCCTGATCGTCGACCCACTTGTAGAGTTTATGGCCATTGGTGTCGGCCGCGCCGGCCCCATGCACCGACGCGGCGAACAGCATGACCGCGCCAACGGCCCTGGCCATCATCTTCACTGTTTTCCTCACTCTGGGCTGACTCCCGTGGATGTTGCGTCCACGCCGTAGCGTTCCCGGTAATCCTGCATGGCGGCCAGATCGGCCGTCCGGCCGGACTCGCGCAAGTGCTGCATGAGATCGACAAGCGAGACGACCGAGACCACCGGGATGCCAAATCGTTCCTCGACTTCCTGGACCGCCGACAGGCGACTTTCCTTGCCGCGCTCCTGGCGGTCCAGGGCGAGCAAGACGCCGGCCGGGGTCGCGCCGGCGGTTCGAATGATGTCGATGGACTCACGAATCGCGGTTCCGGCGGTGATGACGTCGTCCACGATGAGCACCCGCCCTCGTACGGGACTACCGACGAGGCTGCCGCCCTCGCCATGGTCCTTGGCTTCCTTGCGATTGAAGGCAAACGGCAGATTCCTTTTCTGATCCGTCACGAGTGCGGCCGCCGTGACGGTCACCAACGGGATGCCCTTGTAGGCGGGACCGAACAGCATGTCGAACTTCACATCGGAAGCGGCGATGGCGGCGGCGTAAGCGCGGCCAACCGCGGCGATGGCGGCGCCCGTGTTGAACAGCCCCGCATTGAAAAAGTACGGACTCTCGCGTCCCGACTTCAGCTTGAAGCTGCCGAATTTCAATACGCCGAGGGCGATGCACAGATCGATGAATTCGCGTTGGAATGATTGCGCCATGATTCCAAGTCTCGCAAGGGATGAGCGGGGCCGCAAGCACGGAGCGGGGCCGCAAGCACGGAGCTGGGCCGCAAGCGCGTCCGCAACCCGCGCCATCGGGCGCTGTTATCATGACCGGCCATGTCCAGCGCCTCCACCACCTCGCCTGCCGCATCGAAACCATCAGTGTGGGCGGCATTTGCGCAGCCCTCGGCCTGGACCCTGTTCTTCTTCGGATTCGCATCGGGATTACCCTTCTTGCTCGTGTCCGGCACGCTGGCGTACTGGCTCAAAGATCAGGGAATACCCCGAGCGCAATTGACGCAGATCGCGAGCGCCGGGGCGACGTATGCGCTCAAATTTTTGTGGTCGCCGCTCGTGGATCGTGTGCGCTTACCCGGGCTCGCAACGCTCGGGCAGCGGCGCAGCTGGCTGCTGGCCGCCCAGCTGGTCGTCGTGGCCGGCCTCGTCGCCATGGCGTGGGTGACGCCGGACCAGCTCATGCCCTTCGTGCTGTTGACGATCCTGGTCGCGATCGCCGGCGCGACGCTCGACATCGCCGTCGATGCCTACCGCATCGAAATCGCACCGGTACAGGACCAAGGCGCGCTCATGGCGACTTACTCGCTGGGGTACCGGATTGCGTTGATTCTGACCGGCGCATTGGCGCTGTTCCTCGCCGATCACGTCCGATGGACGGTGGTCTACCGCTTGATGGCGTTGGCCATGGTGATCCCGATGGTGGCGTGTTTGCGCGCCGCTGAGCCCACGGCCCGCCGGCTCGACACGCGCGGGTGGAGCGCGGGTCTGCACGAGGGTGTCATCGAGCCATTTACCGATTTTTTTCGACGGTTCGGCGGACGCACGGGGGTCGTGATCGTTCTATTCGTGCTGCTCTTCAAGATTTCGGACCAAGCGCTCGGCGGCGGCATCATGGCCGATTTTTATCTCGGTGCCGGTTTCACCAAGACCGAGATTGCGACCGTTTCGAAGGTTTTTGGCGTCTGGGTGGGCATGGCCGGCGCATTCCTCGGCGGCATCGCCGTCGTGCGCTGGGGTGTCGAGCGCAGTCTCTTGCTCGGCATCGTGCTGGCCGCGGCGACCAATCTCCTCTATGTGCTCTTGGTCGGCACGGCCGGCGATGTGGGCAAGCTGACGCTGGTGATCTCGGGTGAGAACCTGGCCGGCGGTTTTTGCGGCACGGCCGGTGTGGCCTACCTCTCCGGACTCGTGAACTTGCGTCACACGGCAACTCAATACGCGATGTTCTCGTCGCTCGTCATGCTGTCGGCCAAGATCATCGGCTATTGGTCGGGTCACATCGTCAATGGCATCGGCTTCACGAACTATTTCATTTTGAGCGCGGCCGCGTCATTGCCGTCCATCGGCCTGTACTTCTGGCTCCGTCCGCGAGTGCGGCTGGGCGAGTCGTCGCTTGGGGGAGTGGCGTAACTGCGCGGACCCGCTCAACGGCGCAGCGAGCGGTCTTCGGGCAGCGACCAATTGGTGCGCGCCGTGTCTTCGAACTCGCGATCCAAAGCCGCCGCTTCCATGTCGATTGCACCCGACCAATCCTCCGGCGCGTCCGCGGCATCGAGCATGCGATCGAGTAGCTGTTGATTCCAGCCATCGAAATCCATTTCAGTGACCGTACCGTCGAAGTATTGGATCTCGATGGTTTCGTCGCCCTCATCGACGGCGACCACCTCGAAGAGTTCATTCGTCACGCCACGGTACCATTGACCTACGATCGGCTTCATCGCGTCCATAACGGTCTCCGTTTGTTGTGCTCGCAGCTATTCAACGCTCAAAAAAAATGGGACGCAATGACTAAATTTGGCGCGCAGCAGCAAGGCCGCGACTGAGCTTCTTTGAGCCGCAGCGCTGCTCAAGAGCGCTTGACGTAGGCCAGATCCCAGACGCCGTGCCCGAGGCGCGCGCCCCGCTTCTCGAACCGCGTCGGCGGGCGAAACTCGGGACGCTCGACGTACGTGCCGTCCGCGCTCAGCGAGCGCAGCCGCTCGTTGGCGTTACAAACCGACAGCATCTGTTCGGCATAGTCCTGCCAGTCGGTGCCCAGCCGAAGGATGCCGCCGGTGGTCATTTTGGCGGCCAACAATGCGACGAAATTCGCATCGATCAGGCGCCGTTTGTGATGGCGTTTCTTGTGCCAGGGATCCGGAAAAAACACGAGCACCTCGTCGAACGATTCATCCTGTATCGAGTTACGCAGCACCTCGACCGCGTCATGGCAGACGATGCGCAGGTTAGTGAGGTTGGCGCGCTCGGCTTGCAGCAAGAGCCGTCCGACGCCGGAACGGTGGACCTCGATGCCGAGATAATCGATCTCGGGGTGGGACATGGCCAGATTGCCGATCACCTCGCCGGTGCCGAACCCGATTTCCAGACAACGTGACTTGGCCGGGCTCGATGGCGCCCGCCCAAATACTTGGGTCAGATCGATCGGCTCCTCGCGATAGTCGAGTCCGAAGACGGGCCACAACTGCGCGAGCGCACGATCCTGTGCCGCGGTGATGCGTCCGGCTCGAAGGACGAAGCTGCGAATGCGGCGTTGCGACTGCATGGCTGTAAAGTGTGCCTGATATGATGATGCGATGCGCATATGCCGGATCGGACTCCTAGCCGCTGGTGCCGTCCTGATCCTCGCGGGATGCGTGGGTCTACCGCTGCACGTTCAGAAGGTGGCGACCCAGTCCCTGCCGAATCCCGAGACCACGACGCTGGGTCAGATCGTCGAGGCAAACAGCGGCGGCCGCGCGCTGTCCGGGATTCGTCTGTTGCCGTCGGGCGACGAGGCGCTCGCGAGCCTGATCGCGCTCGCCGACCGCGCCGAGCGCACGTTGGACATCCAGTATTATCTCATCCACGAGGACGCATCGTCGCGATTGTTCCTGCGTCACCTGCGTCTCGCGTCGGATCGCGGCGTGCGGGTTCGATTGCTGGTCGACGATCTCAACACGGCGGGGGAGGACCGTCGCTTCATGCACCTGGGCCAGCATGCGAACGTCGAGGTGCGCGTCTTCAATCCATTCCCCGGCGGTCGTTTCGCGCTCTGGACGCGCTTCGTCGCCTCGGCGTCGGACATACCGCGCATCAATCACCGCATGCACAATAAATTGTTCATTGCCGACAATGCCATCGCCATCACCGGCGGCCGGAACATCGGGGATCAATATTTCACGCGCGACCCGCATAGCAACTTCATCGATCTGGACGTGGTCGCCGCGGGCGTGATCGTGCCGCAGCTGTCGGCCACGTTCGACGCTTTTTGGAACAGCAAGTACGCCTATCCGATCGCGTCCGTGGCCGCTCCCGTGCCGGCAGAGGGCAACCTCAAGTCGCTCGAAGACAGCGCCGAGATGGGCGATGCAAGCTGGCTTGCGCGCGATCTCGACGCGAAGAAGCTGCAACTGACGTGGGTCCCCGCCACGGTGCTGGCCGACGGTCCCGCGAAAATTGCGAGGGACGTGGCGCCGAACGTGGACTTGACCATTGCCAACAACGTCTATGCACTCATGCGTTCGGCGCAAACCGAATTGATCGTGATATCGCCTTACTTCGTGCCGGGCGATGCGGGCGTGGCCTTGATGCGCGAACTCGTCGGGCGCGGCGTGCACATTCGCGTGTTCACCAATTCCCTGGCGTCGACCGACTCACCGCTGGTCCACAACGGGTACGCGCGCTACCGGATCCCGCTCCTGAAGCTCGGCGTCGAACTCTCAGAAGTGCGGCCCAAACTCGGCCAGAAGCGCTTGCGCTTTCATCCATTTCGAAGCGCCAACGCGAGTTTGCATGCCAAAGCTTTGGTGATCGACAATAAGACGGTCTTCATCGGCTCGATGAACATGGATGCGCGCTCGGCGCGCACCAACAGCGAGATGGGCTTGGTCATCTTGAGCACCGAGATTGCGCGGCAGGTCACGGGCTTGATCGACGACATCAGCGCGGACGGCAGCTATAAATTGTCGCTCGATCAAGACCAGCAGATCGTGTGGTCGAGCGGTGAGCCGGGAGCGGAGAAGGTGTGGCACACGGACCCTGAGACGACGCGGTTGCAGCGTCTGATGCTGCGCATGCTGGCCCCGTTCGCGCCGGAGGAGCTGCTGTAGGCAGGCTCATCCGAGCGCGGACGCCGATCCGGTACCGGGCCTACGTCAGCCGGGCGCGATGCGCAGCGAGCCCAGGTATTCCTTGACCTTGGCGCGAAATCCCTCGCTGCTGGTGACGGTCGCGCCGCCGGCCAACACGAGAATGAAATCGCCGCGCAACGTGCGGTTCACCTCGGTCAGGTGGTTGATATTGACGACGCACGAGCGGCTGATCCGCAGCATGGGTTGGCTGGACATGGATTGCTCGGCTTGGGCGAGCGTGCTGCGCGCATGATACGTATCGCGACCGACTCTGATGGTGATGTAATTGCGGTCGGATTCGATGGCTTCGATGCGGGACGCGTCGATGACGTGCAAACGGCCGTTGAGTTCGGCCAGAAGACGCGGTCGCTCTTCCGGAACGCCGCGCTTGGTGCGCTCGAACTGCGCGAGGAGTCCCGCAAGCAGGGCTTGGCGTTCGTCGGCTCCGGTCTTCGCATGGCGTGGCCGCACGCGACCTAATGTCTTGCGGAAGCGGTCCCGGTCGAACGGCTTCAAGAGATAATCGACGGCCGACACTTCAAATGCCTCGAGTGCGTACGTGTCGTAGGCGGTCACGAACACCAACGAGGGCAGGTCGGCCGGCACGATGCTGCGCGCAATCTGGATGCCGTTCATCGGATCCATTTGAATGTCGAGGAACAGGAGCTGGGGCCGCAGAGCGCGAATCCCCGCGAGCGCGGCCGGCCCATCGCCATATTCGCCGACCACGTTGAGGTCGGGTTCGGCGGCGCAGAACTCACGCAGCGTACGGCGTCCGGCCAGCTCATCGTCGACGATGATGACGTCCATCATGCGCCGACCAGCGGCATTGCGCGGTGTTGCCGTCGAAGTGAGTCATGAATCTGCGGCATGTGAATCTCGGCGAGCCACTCGCCGGCGCGCGGCCCGGCGGTCAGGGTTGCGTCACCTTGGAACTGAACCGCCAGCCGTTCCCGCACGTTCTTGAGACCGATGCCGGTCTGACCCACCGCCTTCGTGGCCGACAGGCCGTTGCACACGCGCAGCGTCAGCATGTCGCGCGCGGCTTCCACCGTCACGCGTACCTCGACCGGTCCGGCGTGCCCCGCGAGGCCATGGACCACCGCGTTTTCCACCAACGGCTGCAAGATGAGGCTGGGTACCCACAGGGTCGGCAGCGCATGCGACTCAGGCAACACCACCGTGAGCCGGTCCGAGAAGCGCCGCCGTTGCAGTTCGAGGTACAACCTGACGAAATGCAGTTCCTCCTGCAGCGACGTAAAATCGTGTTCTCCGGCATTGAGCAGTCGGCGCAGCAAATCCGCGAGTTGCACGACCATCGATTGCGCGCCCTCCGGGTCCCAAGCGATGTTCCCGCGTATGGTGTGCAGGAGATTGAACAGCGTATGCGGTGAGAGTTGCATCCGCAGGGCTGCGAGCCGTGCCGAACTCCATTCGCGCTCGAGCGCCGCCACCCGCAGCTCGGAAATTTGAAAACGCGTGTAGAGCGCGAGGCCCGTGACCAGCGCGAGCCCGAAACCATAGGTCGGAATGAAGCTAATGAAGCTCGCGAGCCATAGCGATACGGGCAGCGCATCGAACAGCGGGCCCGATGCGTGGGTCATCGCCTGTTCTTGCCAATGCGGACCCTCGAAGATGAGATTGGACAGCATCATGGCGGGATAGGCAATCGCCGCGAAGCACACACCCAGGAGGATTTGCAATGGGATGGCCACCAGCATAGGCCGCCATTGAACGCGCAGCGACGCCCAATAGGACACGAGCAAGAAGGGTAACAGCAGCACGTGCTGGAGCACACGGATGTCCCAGGACGCGAAAAAGGTCACCCCAGATTCGCGCGCGATGCCGGTGCGCATACTCGACGCGTACAGCACGTTCGACAGAGTGACGTAAAACCAGAAGCAGCAAACGATCAGCAGGAACTGGCGCCGGCTCAGGGCTCCCCTCTGAATCCACATCGTCGAACGCGCCGCGTCGGTCATGGGCGAGAGCGTAGCTCAATCGAAGGGTATAGGGCGGGGCACGTGCTCGCCATTGGGACGAACCCGTCTGTAGGTGGGACGATCTCGTGGGTTGCCCGCAGACACGGGTGGCGTGTGGAGCGTCTCATGGACGCGTCGTTCAACGTTCCACTCATCACGTTCCAAGGAGAATCAAAATGACCCAGCAATTTTCAGCTGCCGCGGTGTTCCGGCCGAGTGCGAAGATCGTCTTCCTGATCGCGGCGTGCAGCGCCGGCGCCACCTACGCTCAGGCGGCCGGCGCAGTCGCGACCGACGACGTCCCGAGCGTCACGGTGAAATACGATCCACACATGCTGGCCACCGATGCAGGTGCCAGGGCAATGTATCGGCGTCTCGTCAAGGCGGCAGAGGCGGTTTGCCCCGCTCCGACCACCGGCAGTCCGTTACCGAGCCGTGCGATCGAAGTGTGCCGGCAGGAAGCGCTGGCGCGTGCGGTGGGTCAGATCGGCGATCCGCGGTTGGCGGCGGTCAGCGGCGCTCGGGAAAAATCGGGCTGATACTCGATCCACCGATGCGGATTTGTACCGATGCGGACTTGCACACATGCGCAGTGCCGCAGGCGGTCGGCCGCGCGCGGGGGACGGCTACCGTCAACCGTCAGCCGATCGCCCTTTGTGCGCCTCGTAGCGCTCGATGCCGCCCAGAATTTCGGCATGCGCCTTGTCGAGCCCCGCCCAGCCGACGACCTTGACCCATTTGCCCGACTCGAGATCCTTGTAGTGCTCGAAGAAATGCTGGATCTGTTTCAGGCGAATCTCGGGCACGTCGTCCACCGATTTCCAATGAGTATAGAGCGGGCAGATGGCATCGGCGGGCACGGCGAGCAGCTTGGCGTCGCCGCCGGCTTCATCATCCATCTGCAGAAGGCCCAACGCGCGGCAGCGCACGACCACGCCCGGCAACAACGGAAACGGCGTGTGCACCAATACGTCCACCGGGTCGTTGTCGTCGGCGATGGTCTGCGGCACGTAGCCGTAATTCGCCGGGTAATGCATGGCGGTCATCATGAAGCGATCCACGAACAAGGCTCCGGAATTCTTGTCCACCTCGTATTTGATCGGATCCGCATTCATCGGTATCTCAATGATTACATTGAATTCTTTCGGAACTTTGGCGCCGGCAGTGACCTTGGTGATACTCATCTAATCGGATGTCCTTATGCATTTTTTGGGAACGTGGGAGAGCCGTCACCGGGAGCACTGCCACCGGGAGCACTGCCACCGCGACTTCTACTATAACCTTCGCGCCGGCACGTTCTGTGCCGCTTTTCGCGAATTTGCGGCAGAAGTCAGAACATCCGCTAGCTAGTCCACCGCAATCGACCGCGCACCGGCGCCGGCCGCGAAGGGAGAGCCCGCGACGGCCGTCAATGCGCCGGTGGTCGCATCGATCGAATACACGGAAACATCGCCCGATTCGCTATTGGCCGCATAGAGAAAAAGACCGGCGGGATCGACGGCCAGCGACGTGGGCAGCGTGCCGGCGGGAGCCGTCGATGCCAGGGTCAATGCGCCGCCGGCGCCGATGGCGTAGCTGGCCACTTCGTTGTTGCTCGTGACGTTGGCCGCAAAGAGGTAATCGCCGCTCGGATCGACGACGAGTGACTCGGGACTCGACGTCGTCGCAAGCGGTGATCCGGACACCGTGAGGCCGCCCGTGTCGGTATCGATCGAGAAGGTGGAGATCGAGCCCGCGGTGACGTTGCCGACATAGGCAAACGTACTCGACGGGGCGATGGTCACCGACATGGGGCCCGTTCCGGTGCCGGCGGGTGAGCCGACGAGAGCGGTGAGTCCACCCGTCGTCGAATCGATCGTGAGCGCCGACACGCTGGCATCCGTCAGGCTGGTCACGTACAACGTGCCGCCCACAGGCGCGACCTGAAGCGCTGTGGGCGCAGCGTCGACCGCGAATGGTGAACCGCTGACCGCGCTCGCAGTGGCGCCCGACGAGATCGCGAACACCGAGACCGTGCTGTCGGTTTCGTTGGCGACATATAAAAAAGTGTCCGTCGGATCAATGGCGACGGCGATGGGACCATTGCCCACGGGAATCGACTGGCTCAGCGTCAGCGCACCGGTCGTCTGGTCGATGGTGAACACGGCGACGGTATTCGAGCCGTTATTCGCGACGTACAGGTCCGTGCCGTCGGGATCCACCACGAGCGACACCGGCGACGTGCCGTCGGAAGCGAACGGTGAGCCGGTGATCGGCGTCAGCGCTCCGGAACTGGAGTCGATCAAATAGCCGGAAATGGTGCCGGCGGTTTCGTTGGCGACGTAGGCAAAGCGGCCGGCTTGGGTGCAATTGACGACGACGTTGGTCACGTCCGCCTTATCGATGGTCCCGGTGCCATTCACGACGGTGCACGTTTGCGTCGGGTTCGACGGCTGGGTCTTGACGGTCACCGAATAGGTGGCGCCATTGTCGAGTCCCGACGGGAACGTGAAGCTGCCCGATGCCAAGACCGGCAAATACTTGCCCGAACTATTGCGTAGGACCAACCCCGAACCGAGTAGCCCCGTCACGGTGCCGCCGACGGTGTATTGTCCCCCCAAGATGCATGATGACAGCAGTGGGGTCAGGGCAGCCATTACGATCCATCTGAATAGTTTCAAGACTCGATCTCCGCGCCGACAAGTTCTCCGGTATGGACAACGCCACATCCAGATCATTCATTTGAAGTGAACGAATCCAGGAAAAATCACTCCATACTGTGCATGATTTCACCCTAGTTGGGGAATTGCCGCATGTTGAAACCGCCCATCCGATGCCTCAATCACATGATTTTCGCCTTCAATCTGAGTGTTGTGCCCTTGTGGAGTTCCATGGCTCATGCGGCGCTGGGCGGCCCAGAGGCTGCCGTTGTGGCTGAGGCGCGACAGCTGAACGCGTCGGTCAAGTCGATCGAGCATGTGGGTTATCGCGTCCAGGAGATTCAATTGCCGTCCGGTACCGTGATGCGGGAGTTTGCGGATGCGCAGGGCACGGTGTTCGCGGTGGCTTGGAGCGGTCCGGCCATGCCGAATCTACGTCAGGCCCTGGGATCGTATTTCGACGTCTACGTGAATGCACCGAAGGACAAACACATGGGTCACAGCCACCTCGAGATTCGGCAGAACGATTTGGTCGTGCAGTCCAGCGGCCACATGCGCGGTGGCTTCCACGGGCGCGCCTATCTGCCTGAAGCGGTTCCGGCCGGCACGGCGCTGGACGAGATACGCTGATGCGCAATTCGATGCGCACGCTGCGGACCGGGTTGACGCTGGTGTTGATGCTCGCCGCGATCTCTTGCGGTGGGGGGGATTCGTCCGGTGGCGGCTCCTCGGGCACGACAGCCGCGGCCGGAAACGTCGTCTCGGTCATCGTCGATGGCGGTCCGACGGCCACGTCCGGTGCGATCAACACGCTGTACACCACGGTGACCATTTGCGTTCCGGGGAGCACTACCCAGTGTCAAACCATCGATCACGTGCAAGTCGATACCCAGTCCGAGGGCTTCCGGGTACTGGGATCAGTGCTGTCCCTGACCCTGTCGGTGAACAAGGCCACGGACGGCAATGCCCTGGCCGAGTGCACGGTGTTTGGCGACGGCTATAGCTGGGGCCCGATCGCGTCGGCCGACATTCAGGTGGGCGGCGAGAGCGCGAGTTCGGTTCCCATTCAAGTCATCGGTGATGCGAACTTTCAGTCCGTGCCGGACAGTTGTTCGAGCCAGAATCCGACCTCCGAAGACACCGTGGCGACGTTCGGCGCCAACGGCATTCTGGGCATCGGCGTATTCGCCCAAGATTGCGGGGCCGGCTGCGACGTCGCCGCGCAAAATTTCTACTATTACTCCTGCCCGACGTCGACAACGTGCGCGCTCTTGACCGCACCCACGACCATCCAAGTGGCGAATCCCGTGACGCTGTTTGCGACCGACAACAACGGCACGATCATCGATCTGCCCGCGGTATCGAGTCCCGGTGCGACCACGGTCACGGGTTCGCTGATCTTCGGCATCGACACCGAGAGCAACAATGCATCGGGGTCGCAAACCGTACTCGCCCTGAATGGCGCCGGCAATTTTACGACGGTGTTCGACGGCACTTCTTATGGAGATTCGATCATCGATTCGGGATCGAACGGCATATTCTTCAACGATTCGAATATCACCCAGTGCACCTCCGCCACGGGGTTTTATTGTCCGGCGACGACCGAGAACTTCTCGGCCACGCTCACCTCGACGAACGGCGTGAGCGTCACAGAGAGTTTCTCGGTGGCCAACGCCGAGACGCTGACGAGCGACGACCCGACTTTCACTGCGCTGCCGGATCTGGGAGGGACGTTTACGTCGGATGCGGCGGGGTTCGATTGGGGTCTGCCTTTCTTCTTCGGACGCCGCGTCGCGTTTGCGATCGAGGGATTGAACACCAGTGTGGGAACCGGCCCCTACACGGCTTTCTAGACGCCTTGACTCGCAGCAGGCCGTGACCCTACAGTGCAGCGCTACGGGGGCGTTCTAGCACACGATTACAATAAGCATACGCGACCGACACCGGATCGCGTCCAAATTCACTCGGAAGGATCAATCATGAATCTCGTCTTATGTCGCATGGCGTTCGCCATCGGAGCGCTCGTCGCCGCTTGCGCCCCCGTCATTGCCGGCGCGGCGTATCCCACGAGGGTCACGCCGGTCCCGCTTGACTTGGGCGCACTGTCCGACCCGGCAGAAATTTCCGTGACGCTGTCTCTCAAGTTGAATAACGAGGCGGCGGCTGAAGCATTGGTCCAGGCCCTCGCGGATAAGACGAGCCCTCGGTATCACCAATTCTTGACCCCGGCGGAGTTCAAGGCGCAGTTCGGACAATCCGATGAGGCTGTGGCGGCCGTGGTGGCCCATCTGGCCGCGGACGGATTGACGGCGACACGGTCCGGCGCGTCGACGTTGCGCGTCACGGGGTCGCCCGCCAGCATGGAACGGGTCTTCAAGGTGACTTTGCATCAGTATGCGGTGCCGGCTCACGACGGCGTCCAGTCGCTCCAATTCCACGCGCCGACCGCGGCGCCGACGATTCCGTCGGAAATTGCCTCCGTCGTGGAGGGAGTGGTGGGTTTGAGTTCGCGGCCGAGCGTCGCTCCGCACAACAAGAAGGGGATCGCCACGGTGCGTGGGTCCCGCATCGCCCATGCGACGGCGAACAGTTCCGGACTCATCAATCCTTTGGGTTCGCTCACCGTCGCCGATTTTGCCAAGTATTACGACGTCCAGCCGCTGACGGCCAAGAAGATCAACGGCGAAGGCCGAACGCTCGCCATCGTTACGTTTGCCAGCTTTACGCCGAGCGATGCCTTTTCGTATTGGAAATCGGTGGGACTCAAGGTGCAGTCCGATCGCATCAAGATCGTGAATGTCGACGGTGGGCCGGGCGCGCCGAGCGATGCGTCGGGATCGGACGAGACGACGCTCGACGTGGAGCAGTCCGGGGGCATCGCGGCCGGCGCCAAGATCATCGTCTATCAAGGGCCGAACACCGACCAGGCGTTCATCGACACGTTCGTCGCCGCGATCGAAAGCAACAAGGCCGATTCCATTTCGACCAGCTGGGGAATCTGGGAGTGGTACGACAACCTCGCGAATGGTGCTGTGTCCGATCCGTACACCGGGAAGAAGGTCAGTTCCCTGGCGGCATTGCATGAGATCCTGTTGCAAGCGGCGCTGCAGGGCCAGAGCGTGTTCGCCGCCGCGGGTGACGCGGGAGCCTACGATGCGAATGACGGCCAGACGCCGCCCGATTACAGCCTGGCGTTGAGCGTCGACAACCCGGCGAGCGACTCCTACATCACGGCTGCGGGCGGAACGACGCTCGCGGGCGAGCAATACTTTTCGATTCCGGGTGGCCAGACGGTCACAGTCAACATCCCGCACGAGAGAATTTGGAGCTGGGACTACTTGGAGCCGCTCTGTGTGGATCTCGGCGTCGACAATATCGATTGCGGAATATTCCCGGTCGGCGGCGGTGGCGGCGTGAGTTTCGAGTTCGCAGTGCCGTTCTATCAGATGGGTCTTTCGGGTATTCAGAAGACTCAGCCCGATCAAGCCTTCGTCGATGAGGATACGATCCCACCGCAAACCTTGGTGGCGATCCCGTCCCATTACGCGGGCCGCAACGTGCCCGACGCGTCGTTCAACGCGGATCCGGATACCGGGTACGTGTTGTACTACACCACGAGTGAGTACGGTTTCCAGATAATCACTTTCTACGGTGGTACGAGCTTCGTCGCACCGCAGCTGAACGGGGTTACGGCGCTTCTCGGCCAATATGTGCAGGGCCGGCTCGGCTTGCTCAACATAGCGCTGTATGAGCTCGCCAAATCCGGGAAAGCGTACGACGGCAAGAGTGCGCCATTCCATGCCATCAAGTACGGTAACAATGATTTCTACACGGGCAGTAGCGGTTACAATCCCGGCGCCGGCATCGGCACCATCGATGTCGCCAATTTAGCCGAGGCATTGAAGGCCGCGTACTAGCAGACAGGCTGCTAACGCCTACCTTCAGAAGGCGTTCACGGCGCGTACGTGGCGACACCGTATCGGGTCGGCATTGTCATGCGTGCGGCGCTAGCGTCGGCTAGACAGAGCGACGCTTCCTCGTCAGGAGGCCGAATCCGCCGATACCCGAGAGCAACAGCCACGCGGACGCAGGTAGCGGAACTGGAGCCAAGGCAGCATAAGTGCCGCTATAGCTTGACCAACCATTGGACGTGCTCAGCGTGAATTCACCAGCGGTGTTCAACAGTGCGTTACTGGTATCAACCCATACGCCAGTGCCGTAAACCGCGCCGTCGCCAGCAGTCACACCCAACGAGGTTAGATTGAATTCATAAGTGCCGACATCGAACAGGTTGTTTTGGACGTACGCCGTTTGCGACGGTTGAGTGCCAACACCGTTCAGATTCAGCGCGTAATTAAAAGTAACTTGCGGATACGAGGCCCCGAGTTCGCTCACGGGCGAGGTAATGGCTGCGAATGTACCGCCAGCGCTAGGGTTTGATTGCGCTAGTGTGTTGGCTGCCGATGGCTCCAGCGTGAGAATTCCGCCGCTCAGCGAGGTGCCTGCACCGAGGTCGATAACAGCTGCACTTCCAGTTAAGTACGCAGCATGTGCGCTGGCGCCGACGATGGACAACAGCGCTCCGACACAAAGTCGCAGCCTCAAAGTCAGCTCCATAACGGCTCCTATGCCAGCCATCAGACGGCTTAGATTGATACGATTAAGCCTTGGAAACACGGCACACGGTTTTCTAAAAAATGAATCTTCCGTTACACGGGGGCCAGCATCAATGCGCAACCCGATTTTGAGCGGGCGACGAGTCTCGAACTCGCGACCTTCAGTTTGGGAAACTGATGCTCTACCAACTGAGCTACACCCGCGTGTCGAATAGTCTAGATTGTGTGTAACTTGGCTGCAACACGACCTGTGAGATGTATCGCAAGGGGTTCCCACCATCGGCGCTTGTACTACGGTTCCCCATTCGTCTGGATCACCGCCAGATCTCGCCTGCTCAAACTCCAGCCATTGCGGGCCAGTGACAGCCAATGCGGTTCCTCTCGCATCGGCACTCGCGAATGGCAGCTCTGTCCCGCCGAACATGACGAAGGGAAAATGGGTGTCCGGGTCGGGATCGTGCAGCGGCAATCCCGACTCGTTGGCCATCTTGGCATCCAAGATCATGAAATGCGGCGGGATGTGGATATAGTCCTTACGGTCC
>Ga0116230_10002485_pt1 | contig 17750 bp, 9 predicted proteins | sample S1TSphfallax_3_FD_88678 | JGI IMG/M metagenome (GOLD analysis project Ga0116230, IMG submission 88678) | Host-associated microbial communities from peat moss isolated from Minnesota, USA - S1T2_Fd - Sphagnum fallax MG | ecosystem: Host-associated > Plants > Peat moss > Unclassified | place: USA...
ATACATAGTCGCAAAATGTTCTAGTCATGTATTTCACATTTTGGCATAGTGTAGGTTGTGACTATGACCTATTTCATCTTTCCAATAGGTTGATTTTCATGATGTTTTTGTATTTTTTACAACATCCTATATACATTAATTGCAAATGGGACCAAGATAGTCACATTATAGTTGCATAAGGTATGTATGCTACCTAGTAGTTACATATATAGATTATTTAATAATACATACATACCTATATGTATATACCTACCTACTTATTAAGTACCTACTTACCAAATACCTACCTATAAATATTTATCTACCTATTACATACCTATGTACATACCACCTACCCACCTACTAACCATCTACTTACCTACTATGTACTTACATATGTACCACTTGCCTGCCTACCTATGTATGTACCATCTACCTACTATTATGTACCTATACATATGTACCACCTACCTACCTACTACATACATACATACCTACTTATTTACTAGGTACATACTACACCCTATTTACCTACCAATTATGTACATATCTACCTACTTACTTATTAGGTATATACACTCTACCTACCTATTATCACTATAAAAAATATTGTATTATGTAACCATCCAATTTGCAACTATATGTGATTATCCATAATTTGTAACTATATTTTATACATTAATAACCATCTTTTTAATATTTTTACTATTTTTGTGATTATGGTGTGATTATTAAATTGTACATCCTTTCATATTAACTAATTTCTTCAGTTTTTCATCCAAGAATAGGCCCTTATGTTTATTTAGTCACAAATTTTTGTGATGTGCCTATACATTTTATGTACATTAAGGCATTTTGGACAACATTAATAATAAATTTGAACATGTAGTCAAGATACATGAAACATATATTAAAATTTATTTATCATATTTAAATACATTTAGTATATATTCAATACATATTACTTCATTTTATTTCATATTATGAGCATATTAAAAAAAAGAACTTCATCTTGATTTTATATTATGGTTTGTTTACAAATATACCATGTTTATTTTAATGTATAATTAAATTAAAGTGGTGAGGTTATATTAAGATGGCATAATCTTAATGTCAAACCTATATTCATTTTTCATAAAATAATAATATCGGCAAATTGATTGAATTATGTAAAACATGGAATAATAATTAAAAAAATAAAACTGATTTTTTGAGTTAATATTTTAGATTTTAAATATATTATATAATTTAAATACTGAATAATCAATAAATAGTCTACCAAATGTTAATTAATGATTTAATTTGTTTATTTAACTAACTAAAAACTTTAGTGGATAATATTCAATATTTACTGATTTATTTGATAAAATTTTCATTCCAAGCTATTAATCAAGCTACAAACTATAAATAAATATTGAATAATTTAATTAATAATTAATTAAATTTCATTTAATTACCTAACCATTAATATTTCCTAATCAAAAGTTTTGGTAAATAAAAAATTAATTAATAGTTATGAAGATTATAAAAATATGAATTAAATTTTCATACATTCAATTATCTAGTTATTAATCATGATTAAAATAATGGCTTTTTATTTTTGAGTAAATTTTTTAGCCTGCCAAACATTTTTTGAAATTTGGTGACAAGTTTTAAATTTTGGTGTAAGCATATGAAGTTAAATTGGTTTTTTTAACCATTCCGGATATAACCTTCTTAGTTAGTGGCCCCCAGATCAGTAAAAGCCATTAAATTGGGGCCTTTAAGTAGCCAAGCGCATAATGAAGTTTAGTTCTTTTTATCTTCCCCAAGGTGGCTTCCATTTGCCTACCAACGTGTTATTAACTATTAGCTGGTAAAAATGTCAATTTATTTATTAGAAATCATTGATAATAAATAGGGTCACAACACCTGTCAAGATCTTGGTGTAGATGTAATAGATCTTATGTACGTAAATTGAGTTCCTATTTAGTTTATAAGTGCAAAATTAATAATGAATGTTGATTAATCAATTTATGATTTATTTAAAGTTAATTAATACCTCAATAGGTAATTCAATTAATATTCTTTTTTTTCATAATTCCTATTTACAATTCAACATTTACAATAAATAAAATTTAAAAATGGTTAATTCATAGTTATGTAGCTTATAAAATATGAATTAAAAATCTCACTAATTCAATTATCTAGTTATTATAAATGAAGGGGTGGTGGTGTATGGTAACACCCCCTTCTTTATTCCTTTCACTTTTTCCCCCATCTTCCCCTTCACTTTCTTTTAGTCTATTTCACAATTTTTTTCTTCATACCTCTTCTCTCATCTCTAGAGAGTTTCTATTTTGTCAATTCGAAGTAAGCTAATCTTTCATCTCGTCTGAGAAATCCATTCATTTTAAACCTTCCATTTTTTAACTACTTTCTACTTTTCTATTTCCTTCTTCTTCTTACTATGAAAAGAGAAAATAGGCAAAGGTCTAGGGAAGACACACACTCAATGTTGACAACAACTGCAAAGGAATTCTTGTAGATGCAGAGGCAACTACAAAATAGTGCGAAGAAACCTTCTCACATGCTTGAATTTTTTTTTCATTTTTAAAATTCACAACTTTCTGTGTTTAAGAACCTTTTGGAATTTTGCAATTTGTTTTGTTGGCAAAGTCCTTGTTGTAAATGAATTTCCTTTCTACAAAGTTTTCCTATAACTTCTTATTTGATTAATGCAGAGTTTTCCTACAAGTAATATCCTTGTCACAAAGCTCTCTTTAGGTTTTGCATAGTTTGGAAAGTCAATTCCAATGTCCTTAGAATTGAAAGGAATTCATAGAATTATAGATGTAAGGAATTCATAGAATTATAGATCTACATCACATTGCAATCAAATTTTCACTTTGAGAAATTTTATGGCCTTGTTTTTCAATTTTGGGTCATTAAATGTGCTTACTTAATTCGAAAGAAAGCATAGAACTGAGGGGAATTATTTTTGACTTAGACCAATTGGAGTTCAATTCTATCGAACTGCTTTTGGATGAGGGTCTAATGGCTTAGGGTTTGGTCCCAAAATGAATACTCCATTTGGGATAGTTGAAACAATCAGGAATTTTAAGTTCTTGGGACAAAGATCATGTGAAAGTTAATCACATGTCCTTATTTTCTTCAACATCCTTTTAATCTATGTACCTTGCACTAATATTGTATGCAAAACTATTGCATGGCAGCTGAACATGGGACAAGACACGTTTCTTCTAATGGGAGAAATAACATATGTCCTTGATTTCCCCATCCTAAGCAACTATTTTTGGCCCTAGTGGAATTCAAAGGAACTATCACAATTGTTATCGTTATAAACCAAACAAAGTTCACTCATTCTTAAGAAAGTTTTTGACCAAGATACGGGATAGGGCCAATTTCCAAGTGACAACTAAAATCACATATATGAAACGCATACATGACAGCTGTAACTCAAATGACGTTCTTATAAAAAAAACCAGGCAAATAAACCTGTAATAAAGGCCCAAGAATATCACATCACCACCATGCGCAAACAAGCTTAGGACATCCTTCCTTAGGGCTGCCGTGATCGCTCTTTCACAGCTGCTTTGAACAGCTTTCCACCTGGCTGCACTCACCGCTCAAGCTCCCACCTATTTCATGAGCTCGGAGAGCTGGGAGTAAAATTGACCAATGAACAGTGACTATACCTGGGGCAAGAAACGAAACTAGAAGTCAGTGGGTCCAACGAGATTGCTGCGATTAGAGGCCGTTGACAACCCAATTTAGGACACTTGCACGATCGAATCTACCGTGACAAACACAAACAATGCCTACTGTCCGCTGCATATGAAACTACAATTCAATTGATGCTTAGATCCAATCTTCACGAACATGGAGATCCAATAACCCTAGAACTAAACCGCTGTACTATACAAGTGGTGCCCCTACGACCGCACATTCCTCGTAATCATCCAGAGTTCGGATAGCATCTATCAAGGAATCAACAAAACAAGGTAACACGCACTAAACGATTCCTCGAGCACATTGCAACAGCCAGCACCGATAGATGTAGCGGGTAAGATAGACTACAGCATGGAGTTGGAAAGCAAGAACAATGCTTGAACGGAAGCTTGACATACGATTCAGCTAGAGGAAAGATCCATTTCTGCTGGCGGCAGAATTCCCTTCAGAAGCAGTAACCATGTGCACCTCCGCTGCCACCATTCTTCAAACACTTTCCAGTGTTATCAGGGCCTGTTAGGCAGGCAACCTGAGGCCCGGAAGAAGACAACAACGCTAGACATTGGGAGTGCCCATCACGACCCGTCAACACATACAATAGTAAGTGTTGACAGGCCGTTATAGGCATTCCCACCGCCTTACGTCAAAACAACGGACCAAACACCCGTTCTCAAATAACACATCTAGCAAATCCGCATGCTCATTCAAGTCCATGGACTCACAAACTTGATTCACAGACGTGAGAAACGATTAGCAAAGACATTCATGTAGATTAATAAAATCTCAACGCTACTTCTACCCAATACCAACTTCGAGGCACTAGCAGATGTACTGAGTTCAAGTTGCACAAGGTGTTGTGATCGCAGCAGCATAACATGAGATACAAACACAGTATGCAGAGAACAAAAAGGAATGAAGAACGTGAGAACGCGGCACCACATACAACGACGTGCAACACCGAATGATGAGGAAGAGGAGCTAGAAGTAGCGTATAAATAGCAATTTGTGGCGCTTCTCTAGTGCGTCCAGCAAAGGGAAATAGGGACTAGGCAAGGCGGGGCGGATAGATACAGGGACTGTGGCCTTGGAAGTACTTACTTTTATTACGTAACAAAAACATTACCTACGCTGCTGCTGGATCACAGCCCGTTATTTATGGACCGTGCCAGGCACAGAAAGTACTGCAACTACTAATTGAGTAAACTAAATTTGTTCTTGAGTCCCATGGACTCTGTGGAACTAAGTTAACTCCTGAGGAAGTGGGTAAGTACCCAGGCAGGACCTCAAAAGCATTTTTTTTTAACTGGCGAAATTCAAAATTCAGAAGTCAAGTGGGGTTTTTTCAATCGCCGGAAGTGAAAACAAAGTTATAATAAAAATCTCCAGATTTATGTGATTTGGTTCTCAGTGTAGCAAAAATATAGAAGGATGATAAAAGAATTTTCCATTTGGTTTATATGGAAATTTGGCTAAATCTTCCTAGGGATGATTGCCACTTTTTGTACATCTTCCTATGGATGATAGCCAATTTGGCTACAAACAAAAAATTCCTAAAAAAAAACTCTGAACCTCACAGGAGGAGCTGGGAGTTTTATGCAACGGAATGAAAATCCATGCAACCATAAAGCTTATTATTGCAACTGGGTTTCGCTAATTTGCGCTTACTGAACAGGGACAGAGTGCAGCAGCACGCACTAGTGCACCATGAAGATGGATGGGTAGTTAGTGCTCAGGCTGCAAGGGTCTTCTTCTGGGTTCCAGTTCCCTAAGCTAACCATGGTGGTTAGCTCAGTTGGTCTTTTTACTAAGAACCTGCCACTTGCTGCTAGCGGGTTCTTACTAGGAAGGTAGTAAAAGCAGCCTTTACCTATGTATTAACCATCTACTTACCTGGTTGTCACCTATATAAAGGACCTACTTCTTACAAAATAGGTGGTAATTTAGGCATATAAGTTAGTGGATGGTGGCACTGGTGGGTGCTGCTTCAATCTGGCCCTGAAAATCGATGAGGGATCATTTACGGTCGGGACAACAATAATGTTGTGAATTGCTTTTAGTGTCTTTGCTGCTTAAACATGATGAACAATATTTACTGATGAGAGAGAGATTAGGTGTGCCATTTATAGGGTTTTGATAATGATTAGGTGTGCCATTTATAACATGATGTTATAAAATTGCCCAAGAATTATCATTTACACTTAAAACATGAGAGTTGGTAAGTGATGATTGATGACTTTGCCATTAGAACCTTGTGCCTAGGGTGTTTGCAATTTGATTCTTCCCAAATCCCAATATGTCCCCCCTGAGTTTTTTTTTTTTGGGGTATAGATTTCATCTGTTGGTAAATTTGGTGGCTTGAAGGAATCCCTTCACATGACTTGGAATCTTTTTCCTTTGAATCACCCTCTCAACCTATCATCACTTAAGAGATCATTTCCCTTCTCTTCAGTCTCTGTGGTTCCCAAGGTTGTCCCTAGTGATGTCTTGAAAGCCCCAATATTTTGCCATATTTTATCTCACCACTTTAAGGTTTGCAAGCAACCAATAACAAGCAGCTAGGAGTCCAATGCTTACTATGGAATGACAGATGGCCGTATTGGTCCTTTGAGGAAGTACTTGGTAGATCCATTGATGAGCAACTGCAGCTTCAATGTAAAATCATCATGGTGCCAACAACTGCTGATCTCTTCTAGAAGCGCCCAGTTATGGCTGCTGAGTATTGTGAAGAGGCAACACCATTGTGAAAGGATTATGCAACTCACACCCACCAGTGCATCATCCACCAGAACCCCGTTATGGGTTTGGGATGAATCACAACTGAGTTCCATCTTGGGAATCTATCCTGTAGACCATCCTACTTCTCACACCGAGGTAACAACCTATGGAGATGAGTATGTATCATAAGTAGGTAAGGCAATTGGTGCATAACTGTGGGACACCAAAAAATATTTCCTATTCACATACCATCCATCCTGCATGGTCCGCTGATGGGTGCTGCTGGTTCGCTGTAGTCAGTGCACCAGCCTTTGGAAACCTGTTATATTGAGCTTCAACCTTGGTAACCTATCCACAAACAACTGTCATTTTATTTCTCTGTGTTCATTGAGGGATCTTCCCCAGTAGAAGAACCCTAGGCTGGTATGCTGCGGGGATGTCCTCCTATTTCTATGTGTTCCCATGTTCTCACAAAAAGAGAGTCATTTATGTGTGCAGAGGTTCTCATACTCATCAGTTCTCCTGAGTTTCAAGAACACTTTCACCTCAGGGGAACCCACTCTTACACAAATCCCTCCGCCCCCTTACAACTTTAAACCCACCTAATTCTCCTTTCCCCTACATATGTAATTACCTTTGCAAGTAGGTAAGTAACACAGATAAGTTGATGTTTAATGTGAGTAGTTACAGTCTAGGGAAGTTTGTAGGTAAGGCACTATGACTACTACTAACTAGCTATATGGATGTGGATGGTTAGCACATTTTCTATCACCATTGGTTAGCTTATACGGGGGGCAGGAACACAATTGGAAAGTGTTTCCTATCCACACATCATCCATGCTGAATTGTGCACTAATGGTTGCTGATTCACTCTGGCCATTGTGAAAGGCAAATCACCGACTGGTTCACCCATTGTATCCTTTCTAATTGCCAGCAAGTATGACAATAGAAAAGACCTGCAGGTGAACTGTTTGATGATTTGCCTTGAATTTCTAAATTCCAATGTGTAGACAATATATCCTGGGAGTAAAACAGCTTGATTAGCTTCCATCTTGGAGTTCTGGGTGTTTTTCTATTTTGTTTTTTTGTTTTGGGGAGTACCAAGTACCTTTTTCTGTGGACTCATTGCATGCCTTCGTACATGGGAGTCCTCTGATTTTTATTTTTCTTGTGCCCAAAACCATCATCGATTGAACGCCCAACAACAACACCTCCCCCCCCCCTCCCCCCCATGGGTGCCACTCATTAGAAGTCATGAAAAGTACCTAAAGTACCACCAACTAAAACAGAACTTCCCAAGCTGGATTTTATTTTATTTGCTTCTCCTTTCAATGTGTGTGACTAGGTACAACGGTTACCTTATCAATACCTGTGTCCTCAATATTTCAGCTTAAGTGATTCCATTTGAACTTCCATTCTTTATTTGCATGGAAAGACATTTTGGAGCAAATTACATCCTATGACATATAAGTGTACAGGCTTTTTCTTGAATTTGTGAGGTAGGTGGTATGGTGATCATCCACAAAAGGACTTAACCAAATTTGGCTATAAGTCAGTCAGGAAAGTAGGAAATTTTAGGAATCGTGTTGTATTTTGGTGACATGCCAGACATTATTGTCTAAATTTGGCAACTTCAGAGCGGCTTTTTCATTTTTTTGAAATGCCTCGCATTGTTCACAATTTTGAGGTACATATTGCAAAATACCCTAGGAGCATGGGTTCCTGTTCGTAGTGCCTATTTAAGAAGATCTTTGATCTCCAAAGCAGTTTTGTTAGTCTTTTAATTTTTTGCTTGTCTAATCAAAGTTATGGTAACCAAACACAATTTGAGGCTTATTGGATACCCAGCGACTACTAATGAAAACCTAATTACTTTTCAAATTGAGATTCTAACTTAATGTGAAAATAAGTGCACCATTTATAGCTCTTCTTGTACAAAATTATTAGCAAATCCTCTTGTGCTTGGGAAATCATCTCCAAGATCCTAAGTTGAACTTAAAAGACAAGACCCGTGTGAATAGCAACAAAACCAAAACTTTGGCCACAGTGAACCCCAGTGCACCATCCACTAGATGCCCATTGTTATTCAGTTGTAGATGAACCTAAACTGAGTTAATATTTGGTTTCACCTTGGTAACCGGTTCTGTAGGAAATTGGTCTCATACATAGGTAAGTAGGTAGGAAATTAGGTCACTATTTGGTAAGTAGATGGTTTATACATATGAAAGGGCTGTTTTTCCTAGTACCTACCTACTAACAACCCACTAGCAGGTTGTCAGTAGGTAGGTAGGAAAAAAAAGCAACTGAGCTTACCACCATGGTTAGAAACTAAGGAACTGGAACAGAACAGGAAGCTATTTTAGATCATTTCTCACCCATCCTTCATGGTAAACTGGTGGGTGTGGGTTCAATGTGACCCAAAACTTCTGCATTTTTACATTGCGGAAAAAGCTATACCAGTGTTGGGCAGGTACCCACTTTGGTGTGTAAGAATCTTTAATTTTGATTCTGATGAGTGCAAAACAAATTGGAATTGGGTCTGATTTTTGGAACCAGAAAAGGAACTGAACCAGATTTTTTATTTTTTTGAGAACAGGACCTGGAACCAGAACGGGAATCGAGGTTCCAGTTTTGATTCTTATTAACTTTTAGGTTAACTGGTTTGGTTCTGTTCCCAGGTCCACACCTAAAAGTTAATCAGAATTAGACCCGAACTGGGTCTGAGTTTCAAACCAGAACTATATATATTTTTAAGGAACTGAACTTGGATTTGGGGTTCCATTTATTTGTGGAACCCAAATCAATATAGTTCCAATTTATTGTTTAGAACTAGAACTGAAGGTGCTTCATAAAAGTGAAGAACCACCCCAAACACAGGTCTGTAATCTGTACCTCCCAATTCAGCAGGTTTTCAGGCAGTTTAAATGGCTGATTTCTGCCACTTACATGCCTATGATACTTGAGGTGTTCTCAGGTGTGCATTCTACCTCCTAGTTTGTCACCTTACTAAGGTGACACTGATCACACATTCTCTAGGACAGAACCAGTCAGGCAGAACAGAGGCAGAGTGCTTGAGGCAGAGTGCTTTCTGAATGACATTTTGTAAATGTTCTACTATTTGCCACCCGGCTGACTAGCAATTCTTTCTATTGGAAGCAACAGGGTACGAGAGTTGTGCCAAAGAGGTGCAACCTATTCACAACTGTTGACCATGTTCTGACATGCAACAAAACAACCTCGAACATAAAACTGACACTGACTACAGTTATGAGACATTTGATACTGTTTACTCGTTTTGGAAGGAGGGACAAACTTCAGCTTTATGGGTTGTGGAGCCTTCTGCCTCTTATTACTTGTGTCCTTGCATGTGTCTTATGTCAAGCAAGTTGCAACTTTGGATTCAACATCAAAGGCCTTTAAAAAAAACAACAAAAATCCAAAAAAGATTGATGGCTGGAACCCTCAAAGAGGAGACAAAAAGGGGAGGCCAAAGAAAGGCCAAAAGACACACAAGCCACACCAACCAAGAAAAAAGAAGAAAGTTAGTCCTTCTCATGTTAGGAGACAATTTCACCCACAGCCCTCTAATGTTGCATGGATGCAAATCATGAAATCTAATAGTAATAATGAGAGGTCTAAAACAAGCATCACCAACCAACACAATTTTTCTTTCTATAACAGAGGCTAAAGCATGCTGAAAAGCAATACTAACATGCTACATGAAAAATTAAATGCAAAAAGACAAGAATAAATGACCTCTTGAATGTCTATTGTGAAAAAGACAAGCACACTCCTTGATGACACAATACATATCTCATTTGGGTGCATTGTGCACCTCCATGGCCATTGGAATAAAGTGATGCCTCTTATATCTTTATACTTGCAAATCTTAGTAATGACATTAAATTTTATAATTGCACTTATTGGTTGACTAATGACACTCGAAGTCATTGTCTTTCACATTGAATTAATAACCATCACATCAACTATGAAAACCTAGTCCTTTCAAATCATGTAAAAATTAGTTCGTACTTAAACTTTTAACAAAAGGGCATACCACTGCTATCTCCATACAACATGCCCTTAAAAAAACTTTTATGTCTTAAAACTATTGATAATATAATTCCTATTGAATTTCATTGCGATTAACATAACACACCTTGTAACATCTTTGATGAACAGTTGTGCCACTTTTTTTAATTCAAGTTCAAAAACATATTAAATGTGAGTTGAGTTTTATGCCGAATAACACCCTAGCAATAAGCCATTACCCTATAGCTTAACCAACCATGTGTCATCTAGATGACAACTCATAATTTTTCAAACAAGAAGATTATATTTCATGATGTTTCAAACTATAAATTATGTTTTATAATCTTCCAAACTAGAGGATGACATTTTTTTTAAAAAAATTCATATTCTTTTTTCACATTCTTCACATGTTCTCATGTTCCAACAACATTCTCATGATGTTCATATGACATGCCCATGTTGTTCCCTTGTCATTCCCATTTGGTCCCGAGTGATTCCCATAGTCATTTCATGGTGCCTCCTAATCATTCACTAAAGTGTTAGCTTAATGGAATAGGCTCACGACTCCACATTATGGAATACCCTCCTGACTGCCCATCGTGCTGGGTTCATCACCCGTTTCTCCCTACCATGAAAACCTGCCCTAATTCTTGTATTCTGATGACCATTGCGAGGAGGAAGAACTCAGCAACGATCTTCCAAGATCTTACGAAATGAAAGAACTGTTCCACCGTGGAAGGCAACATCCTATGAAAATGAGGGCAGGTTTTTACACTGCAGAAGGGTACGGCAGTTGGCTTTTCCTTGATTTTTGCTGCACCCATCAGTCCGATTACCATTCTTGTGCATTCGCACCTCGAAACAAGGAAGGACCTCAGGCCCTACCCTTCTACGATGTAATACATAATGGGCAGCTGCTTAGTGGTTCATTGTTCATTCCACAGTACATTGTGAATAATCATGTCCAGCTGCAGTAGTTGCCAGCCACGATGATTGATAGTTGAACTTAATACTACAACAATGAATTAAATTAACGCTATCAAAGCCTTGTACGGGCCTCATGGCTTTGCTAAACAAATTCGTAATGGACATGTAACCGTCACTCACATTCTTCAATGATCACCAAATTCTAAAACCTAATCTTTACTCGTTTTCTGTACCTTTTGATGTGGGCAATAAAAGCTTCTGTCAATTGCTGCAGCACACAAATTACTAAGCAACAATAAAACTAACTGGGTGTGTGTAAGTAAAAACCCACCCCAACACCCACCATCCCACACTTCTCTATAACCCCTTATTACTTCACTTACACTTTGGTTCCGGAGGTGTCATAAGGAGAGTCAATACACAGAAAAATTCTGACTACATTCTTGCATGTGAGAAGCCAAGCTCCCCCCTCCCCCAAGCAATGAGACATTGAACCTCAACTGACAAAAGTACAATTGTGAAGTGAGAGTTAGGACACCCTTAATTAACACTCTTAATGGAAGGAATGCTCTTAATTAATTAGCACTCAAAATTAGGTGATATGAGAGTAGGGTTAACTCTCAAGGAACTGGGAAGGACACAAATGGGGATTTCTTCTGTTACTTATTTTGGCCATAGTGAACCAGCACCCAGCAGCACACCATTTAAGTTTGTTGGTATATGGATGGACAGGAAAACATTTTCTCATTCTATTCCTGTCCCATAGCTAGCCATGTTGGTTAGCAATGTATTAACCACCCACATGTATCTATCAGTGTCAGCTGGGTACCTCAAATACCTTGGGCATCTCAGTCTGATCTCCTCAGGGTTTCATCATAAGTGATGCCCTGACTGAAAACCAAACTACCAGCTCTCACTTCTGTTGAGAACCGGATATGAGAACCATTTTTTTTTAATGATAATAATCTGAAAAGTGGGTAATGTCGACCCCTTACTTGGGTCGTGGTCTTGGGGTTTAGCTGCCATGAAATATTAGGGTTAGGTTGGAGGCACAACATTCCAATAGCTCCTTCCTGCAAACCCTAAAATTTTGTACGAAACAATTATCTCTCTTTGCTCATCCTCTTGCACTTTTTGCACTTTGAGCTTTGGATTTTTTGTGTTTTTGCACGTCAATTTACATGTTCTCATTTGCATTTATGTTGTGGATTTTTACATTTACTTAGAGTTGTTGTTGTTTTTTTTTTTTTTCATTGTTTTTGCTTTGCTTTGGTGCCTTGCCATGTGCTCTACCTTCGCACCATGTTGTTGTGTCGTTGTGCCTAGTTATTCACTATTGCACCTTGCTATTTTGCTTTGCTACTTGTCGTCACACCTTGTTGCTTTGCCTTGTTGCTTGTTGTCACATCTTGTTGTTCGCCATGTCTTGTTATTCACCATTGCGCTTGTTGCTCACCTTCGCACCTTACTGTTCGTTGTTATGCCTAACTACTTGCCTTTGCGCCTTGTTGTTTGCCTTCTTTTTTTTCAAGTGCCTCTTGTCGCCACCCCGCTGTTGTTTTGTTACCTTGTTGCTCGCCTTCATTCCTTGATGTTATGCCTTTTTATGTCAATTGGTATTCTTTCCCCACTTTCTTATGCAAGTGGAAGAGCTTGGAACAACATCAACAAGATTCATTCAACAAGCTAGCTTTTAAAAAATTCCAATTTTTTTTTTTTCTTTCCTTTGTGTTTTGTTTATATTTGTTTTGTTTATCATTTTTTTAATATAATTTTTTTAGTTTAATTTATTTAATTTTAATATGTCCAATTATTATTTTTGTTTGTTTATGTGTAAGATTAAAATTCAAGCCTTTGATAGATAATTACACTTATACCTACACCTTTTTTTCCATCATGAGATGAGAGAGAAAAGTGAGTGATTTTTTGATAATTATTTTACACCTTAAACCCCATTGTTTATAAATGTATTTCTTAAACCTTTAAACCCATTTGCTTATAAATGCTTTCTTTCTTTCTTTCTTTCTTTTGATTGAGAATGTTGTTTAAACGTGTAAGTAAATTGTGTCTATTGAAAAACAATTGTATTCTACAATATCTTTGGACATAGTTTTGTGAAAACTACCAATGAATAGTTTTTTGCAAATGAGAATATGATAAATGGTAATAATGAAATAATTGAAATTTGTATGAATGATGTAATTTTGGAAGATAGGTTTGAGGAAAACCCCAAGTGTCTTAACAAAAACAAATATTAATCTAGAAAATGATGGTGAAAAAATAATGAAACGAAAATTGAAAAAATTGCATTCTTGAAAAAAAAACTAGAATCAACATGGAAGAACTTCTTTATTTTGGAGTTTTTATTGTGTGAATGATAATGAAGTTGATTTGAAAAACACACAAATAATGTGTTGCATATTTTGTTATCAAAATCCAATAATTGGAATAAATCCAAGAATTCAAGCAAATAAAGGATTGATTTTTTATTACAAAACCAATGGAATAACTTATTTTTAAAAACAAGTGGATGCGGATCATTTTTTTAATTGCACAAAGGTTTGAAGAAGAAGTGAACAATCTATTGAAATGTATTGAAGAAAGACAACCATATATATATATAAATCCATTATGAGGGTCAAATTCTAAATATTGTTTTTGTCAAGGATTCATTCAAAAAAGAGGATATGCCATAGAAAAAATAAATTAGAGGACCTTGGTTTATTAATTGTAAAATAGAATTCACCTATCCAATTTGTGGAGAGTATTTGGCTCAAACATTGAGTTTTACATCTTTGTCCAAAATTAAATTTCCTTTCCAAAAGGCAATTTTCACAAGACATATTGCTAAGGTTAGTGGAGAACACAAATCAAATATATGTTGTTCATGCCTTGGCATAATGTTATTCCACAACAATTAGCTTTGACCTTTGGATGTTTACAAGAGCTTACAATGTGTTTGCATTGGTGATTTATTTTTTGGGTAGTTATTGGCAACCAAAACATGTGACTATTAGCTTATTTGAGGCAACAAAAATATTAAGGCAAACCTTGGCCACAAGTTTGAAAAATTGTTAGACAAGTATGGTTTAAGAAAAAAATTATTGCCTATGTCAAAGATGAAAGATATAATATCAATTCAATGATTATTGTGTTCAAGTTTATTGTAAGTTGCGAATCTTTTGAATTAAAAGAGACCTTTCAAAGCACTAGCTTTGGACATGTTTTTTCAAAAGCATGTTAATATGGCATTGCAAAAGAAAAAGTCTACATAAATCTAAAATATGTTTCATCAAGTTTGCTTAAATAGATTTGTAGAAGTGCATCACTTGGCCTAAGAAGTCTAAAAAAGGCAAAAGGGAATGGAATAAGGCTTGAGTTGGAACTAGAATTTGAACCAAACTATTAAATAGTTTAGTCAAAATAAACTAATTTACTCATTATTGTTTCAACTTTTTACAATTTTTATAGTTAAAAATTTGATAGGATAACTAATCAAATTATTATTTGTTGTTTTACAAGTTTGATAGTAAAATCATTATGTTTCAAGAGGTTTTACAATTTTGAATTACCATTGTGTTATATTATAGCAAACAAACTATTGTGAGAGTCACTAATCAAGTGTTTCCACCTCTAACATGGCAAATTACTTATATTATTGTTGACTATCTTTCCCTAGTTGTTTTTACCTATTTTTAAAACTAGTTGCATGGACATTATCTTCTTAATGATGCTTTACATTCTGCCATTTCCATGAGTTTGAAACTTAGGGAAGAAAATCAAGTTCTTCCTTTAGTTGAAAGCCTAATGGATGATGATTCTGTTATTAATGATGAGTTATTTTTGTTAGCGTCTAACATTAAAAGGGAGGTAATCAATGTGTTGGATTTTTTCCTTTCATTCTTAAAGGTTTATGATAACAAAAAAACCCATAATATGATCTCTTTGATGCTAGACCCTAGGTATAAGAACCTTTGTATAATATCTTCATCTGTTGGAAAGGAGCAAGGTGTTGTTCTTGTTGAGGAATATGATAGGAAGTTTTTATATCCTATGTTGGTCAAATGTCATGAACATTTGCATCCATTGGTGAGGTCAAAGAGGAATTTTGTTGACCATGATATATATTTTTTATCATGATTGCAGTTTGGATATATTTGAACAAACTATAAGCACAAATGAACCAATAGAAAAACTTGTTAAGAGGGAACTATTAATTTTTAGGAAGTATCAATTGGATGTTAAAGACATTAAATGTCTTTTTCAATGGTGGCAGAAACATGAAACAATGTTTTTTTATAGTTGCATTTTTAGTTCCATAGATTTTAGGGATTATTGAATCTTAAATAAAAACTAAAAGGATATTTTCTTTGGCTAGAATGTTTTTTAACCTTAGGAGATGTCATTTGCAAACATTTTTTTTTTTAAGTTGATTTTTGTCAGCAAAAATAAGCCTAATGATTCTAATATAGGATGTAAATCTCCATCTAATTTAATAGAATTCTTTGAAAGGGATATAGATTTAGAAAAGAGTTTGAAGAGTTTGAAAGGGAATTTGAAAAGGATGAAGTTATTGAAGTGTAAAAGTTCAATAAATAAATTGTTGGTTATTTTAGAAAGTATTTTTGTAACATTGATTATAACTTTTTTTTAAAAATAAAATAAATTATTATATAATTTAAAAAGTTAAAAAGTGAAAATTAATATTTATTAAAAAAATTAATACCCAATTTGCGAGAATTGGCAAAAGATAACTAACTATTCTCAAATTTTTGAAAATCAAGATTGTGGAAACCGGTTAATTTTTTTTAAAAAAATTGTAGATACCCTTGCCAAACCTAGAAAGTTTAGAAATTTGTTTTTTGAAAGTTTAGAGCCTTTTGTAAATTACTTTGTGAAAACTGAACCCAATGGGTATCATAAAATTGTGATACCCACTCAACAGTGGTATCTATTTACCTAGTAGTCACCTAGGTTTCATGTAATTACCTACCTACATAACAACCACTTACATTCCATATACACTTACCTATACATAGTGGTTTCATATGTAGTATGAGGGCGATGTAAGATGGTCTAAAGGATAGGTATATACATGGCAACTCAATTGCGGTTCATCACAACTAGGTCATGATTGGTTTCCAATTGATAGTGCACTGGTGGCTATTGGGTCACAACCCATGTTTGTTGAACTTTCTTTTCTTGGGATTCAATGGTTAATAGTGTATTTTTTGTTGACACATTGTGTTTTTTTCCACAATAAATTGGGAGTTTTGGGGAATTTTCTAGTTATATTGCACTACATTTGCTACTTTTTGGGGAAAAAATCACCAAATGTTCAACAACAAAACATTGAAAAGAAAAACATTAGTGACTAGAGATGGGAAGCAGACAAGATTGGAGAGTAAATAATCAAGGAGCTGAACCCTCACAATGAAGACACAAAGAAGAGCCAAAATACTCACAATGACAGCAACAACCCATAGTCTAAAATGATGATTTTGAAATATGGTGAATTTGGAGGATTTTTTTTCTCAGAAAATCCTTTGTAGAGATAGAAGGGCCTTTTTTTTTCTTGGTTACCAAGTGGTGAAACTTTCCCACCAAAAAAAAAAAAGCTGGAACCAAGCCTTCTTATTCTTTCTTTTTGTTCCTATGATGCAAGTGTGCTTGGCAAGGTTTTTCTTCATTTCAATTTTGTGATGTAACCAGATGGGCTATCATTCACAAAATGGAGTTAACCAAATTTGGCTACAGGGTACAGAGGAAAGTAAGAAATTTTAAGAACTGCTATATTTTGGTGACCTGCTCGAACCTATTGTCCAAATATGGTGATTTCAAAAATTTATTCCTTGAACGTCTTCGCAATGAACTTTTTCATTTGTGTCTTTTGAAATATATATATATATATATATATAAGTTCATCAACTTTGGCACATTTTTTTCACAAAAATCCTTTGTGAGAGTCATACTGAATGTTTTTTGGTTGCAGAGTAATGAACGTTTCCTCACCCAAAATAAACAAGGCATCACAAACACGCTGACCCTGCCAATAAATAAGATGTTGTAGATCTACCTACTGTATCCACACTCTGAACACCAAAACAAATCAGTTCCAATCTAAACAGTCTAAAACACTTTTACCAAAGAAACTGGTTCACGTAATAGGAAACCAGTTTTCATAGTGTAAAACTTCCAAAAGTTGGATCCAATGTGATAGTCCGACCCAATAAACTAAAACTAAACTAAACTAAACTAAACTGCTCCTTCATAATGTTTCACAGGGTTGGTTTCACGGAGCTCACATCAATTTGCTTGCTATCTTTTCTATGCTACCACAGCATTGAAATTGATTGCATGGAAAC
>Ga0116230_10002486_pt1 | contig 17746 bp, 13 predicted proteins | sample S1TSphfallax_3_FD_88678 | JGI IMG/M metagenome (GOLD analysis project Ga0116230, IMG submission 88678) | Host-associated microbial communities from peat moss isolated from Minnesota, USA - S1T2_Fd - Sphagnum fallax MG | ecosystem: Host-associated > Plants > Peat moss > Unclassified | place...
GACGAGACGCTGTCTAACTGGTTGGGCGCCGTATTCGAAGTGACCAACCGGCAGTGGGACGCCCGGCAGGTGGGAAATGACGAATTTCTCGCGCCGGACGGGCAGGTGCTCGACTCGATGCTGAGCGAACATCAGTGCGAGGGTTGGTTGGAGGGCTACTTGCTGACGGGACGGCACGGATTGTTCAATAGCTATGAGGCCTTCATCCGCATCATCGACTCGATGTTCAGTCAGCATGCGAAATGGCTCAAGGTTTGCCTGGAACTGCCCTGGCGCCGCAAGATTTCATCCTTGAATTATCTGCTGGCCTCGCACGTGTGGCAGCAGGACCATAACGGCTTCACCCACCAAGATCCCGGTTTCCTCGATCACGTGATCAACAAAAAGGCCGATATCGTTCGGGTCTACCTGCCGCCGGATGCCAATTGCCTCCTGTCGGTATTCGATCACTGTCTGCGCAGCCGTAATTACGTCAACGTCGTGGTGGCCGGCAAGCATGCACTTCCCCAATGGCTGACGATGGACGCGGCCGTGATCCATTGCACCGAGGGTATCGGCATCTGGCAATGGGCAAGCAACGATCAAGGCGCAGAGCCGGACGTCGTGATGGGCTGTTGCGGCGACACGCCGACGCTCGAGATTCTGGCCGCCGTGTCGATCTTGCGTGAGCATTTTCCGGATCTCAAGATCCGTGTGGTCAACGTGGTCGATCTGATGAAACTACAGTCCTGCTCGGAACACCCGCATGGGTTGTCTGAAGTCGATTACGACTCGTTGTTCACCACGACCAAGCACATCATCTTCGGGTTCCATGGATATCCATCGCTGGTCCATCGCTTGACCTACCGGCGCACTAATCGCAACTTGCATGTCCGCGGCTACAAGGAAGAAGGCACCATCACTACGCCATTCGACATGCGCGTGCAGAATGACCTCGATCGCTTCCATCTGGTCATGGACGTGATCGACCGGCTGCCGCAACTGGACAGTCGGGGCGCTTACCTCAAACAGAAGCTCCGCGACAAGCTCATCGAACACAAGCATTACATCAATCAGCACGGCGAGGACATGCCCGAGATCCGCCACTGGAAGTGGGGTCAGCACACCGCGGGTGTCATCACGCGGAAGGCGAGTTGAGCCCGTGACTGGATTGCGGCACGACGCAGACCTCGAGAGGGGCTCTTCCAATGGGAAGGCCGCCTACTCGGCAGGACTCCATTACTCGCTGGATCACGTTCGACTGAACGTCCGGCAAGGAAGCGAAACTCTCGATCCCAAAGCACAGTTGATAGGCCACCAAGCTGTCCTTGAATCCGCAGGCATACGCAGTCGGCGGAATGAGTTTCGAAACGTCCGGGCTTGCCACGGCCGCGAGACGCAGCACCTCGAGGACGCGCGTCGCGGCAATGGAATGGTCGATCTGTATGGCAATGGTGACGACATACGGGTAGTTGAGTGGACGATGATTCCGGACGATGGCTTTGGCAATCACGCTGTTCGGGATGATGATAAGGTCATTGACGGCGGACCTCATTCGTGTCGCCCGCCAATTGATCTCCATGACTTCCCCCTCCACGTCCCCGTTCAACGTGATCCAGTCACCGGCCCGGAACGGATGCTCGATATTGATTGCAAGACCGGAGAAGACGTCCGCCATCGTATTCTGAAGCGCCAGACCCAAAACGATCGCCAGGACTCCCGAAGTTGCGAGAACCGCGGAAATTGGCTGCTTCAGTACCGTTTCGATGATGCCGACGAAGGCTACGACGTATATCAGCGCCGAAGCCAAGTCCGCGAACAGCCGGCGGGCATGCGGTTGGTTGTCGTGAGGAAAGATCGTCTTCGACAAAATCAGTTCCAAGATGCTCTTGAGCAACCAAGCCCCGAGGATCCACCATGCCAGACCGATCAACTGTATCGGCAGGTGAATTCCCGCAGGTTCCTCGGCAAACAGATACTGGCCCACCCAGTTGCCCGGGCGCGGAAAGAGCGCCGTTATGATGAGCAACATCGCGCTGCCCCAGAGCAGTGAACGATAGGCGCGCAGCTTTGCCAATCCGCCGCAGACCGCGAGCGCAATCGAAACGACGAAAAGACACAGGGTCCAGACTGACATCACCGCCAAACTACCGGCAACAAGGTTCGTTGACCGTTCGACAACGTACACTTCACCCCACAATGCGCGATAATCGCGAAATGGACTGCGTGTCAATGGCGATATGGTCGCTATTCACGTCCTATCAGGCGACCGACGATGCGTTTTTTGATCTTTTCACCAAACTGCGGTCAGACAGGCTCATACCTTAAGCCAAGCGAGACGAGCCTACTCGCTCTCATCTTTCCCAGAGCACCAGGCCATTCTCGAGCGGCACATTGACGCCGGGACAGAACGGTACAACGCGCACGGTGTAATCACTCGAAGGGCGATCCGCCGGCACGCTCACCGAATAGAGCGCCCGCCCCGCACAATCGCAACTGCCGTCAGCACGCTTCATGGTGACCCGTACCGAATGACCACTGGTTCGCGCGTCTGCGTACAACTCGACGATAACCGCATGCGGGTCCAGGACTCCAAGCGATGCCTCGATGGTGAACTCAATTCGACCATCCGACCGTGTGATTCCAAGCCGGCCCAAACGCAGCGTTGGCCATTCTTTTGTCAGTTGATGACGCCATTGCGTCATTTTCAGACCTGGGTCGCCGCCATGTTGCGCTCGCGCGCGATAGCCGGCCGCGGCTGGCACATAACATTCCTCGACATAGTCGCGCACGCTGCGGTTGGCGGAGTACGTCGGGGTCAGGCTTGCCATGCTTTCTCGCACACGCGCCACCCAGGCGCTCGGAATAGCATCGGCGTTACGCGAATAGAACTCCGGGATGACCTGACGCTCGAGGATTTCGAACAGTTGGGTGGCTTCGATGCGATCCCACTCGGGGTCGCCCCCATGGTCTTCCCCATCACCGATCGCCCAGCCCACCTTGGGATTGTAGGCTTCTGCCCACCAACCATCGAGTTCGGACAGATTCAATCCGCCGTTGACGAGAACCTTCATGCCACTGGTCCCGCACGCCTCCCAAGGCCGCTGCGGCGTGTTGATCCAGACATCGACGCCCTGCACCAGGTGTTCGGTCATTCGCATGTCGTAGTCGCCCAGGAAAATGACGTGCGGACGCACTTGGGGTCGACGAATGAAGTGAATCCAGTCCTCGATCAGGCGCTGTCCGGCGAGATCCGCCGGATGCGCCTTACCGGCCAAGATGAGCTGCACCGGCTGCCGCGCATCGGTCAACAACCGGATCAGTCTGTCCGGATCTTGAAGCAGCAGATTGGGTCGCTTATACACCGCAAAGCGGCGGGCGAAACCCAGTGTCAGCGCATCGTCGTTGAACAGCCGTCGGGCGCCTTCAACCTCCTCGCTGCAGAAGCCCGACACCGCCAGCTGCTGGGAGAGTCGATCCCGGGCATAGCGCACCAGGGATCTGCGCGCCTGGTTTCGGCAATTCCAGATGTCGGCATCCGAAATACCACGGACATGACCGGGTAGCGATTCAAGGGTCCCGAGCCACCTATCCTTGGAGCAGCTGGCGGTCCACAAATTGTCGGCTTCGGCGCTATCCCAACTGGGGGTATGGATTCCGTTGGTCACATGGCCGACAGGCACTTCGTCCTGCGGCCAGCGGGGAAAGAGCGATTGGAAAATGCTGCGGCTCACTGCACCGTGCAGCCGACTCACGCCAGATATTTTTCCGCTGCCGCGTATCGCGAGATAAGCCATGTTGAATAGCTCGCCATCGTCAGCGGGATCGCGTCGTCCGAGTGCAAGCAGATCATGCGCCGATATTCCCAGAGCGTCGACCGCGTAGCGCCCCAGATACTGCTCGATCAATGCCGGCGCATAGCGATCGAAGCCTGCCGGTACCGCCGTGTGGGTCGTGAAGACGTTGCCGGCGCGCGTGGTGGTCAGCGCGGCATCGAACGATTGCCCCGTCGACCGCATGAAGGTGTGGGCACGCTCCAGAATGGCAAACGCCGCATGTCCCTCGTTCAAATGGCAGACTTCCGGGTCCAGTGCGAGGGCATTCAACAGACGCCAGCCGCCGAGTCCGAGAATGAGCTCCTGTTGCAAGCGAAGCTCCGATCCACCGCCGTACAGCTGACTCGTGATCCCCCGAAATGCAGGATCGTTTGCCATGTCATTGCTGTCGAGCAGATACAGCTGTAGTCGCCCCACTTGAACCTGCCACGCCCGCAACCAGACGGAATACCCTGAAAGGCTCACTTCCAGGCGCAGCCACTCGCCGTTTGGCTTTCGCAACGGTGCCACGGGCAGCTGCCCCGGATCGTTGAAGGGATAGAGCGCCTGTTGAGTGCCTGACCGATCGATGACCTGACGGAAATATCCCTGCGCGTACAGGAGCCCGACACCGACGAGCGGAACCCCCAGATCGCTCGCTGCCTTCAGCTGATCGCCGGCGACATTACCGAGACCGCCGGAATAAATCGGCAAGGCCTCGCTCAGCATGTATTCCATGCTGAAATACGCCGCACACGTCAGCGGGGATCCCGGGTGGGCGGCTTGGAACCATGCAGGCGAACTGATCGCGTTGCGTCGCGCCTCCACCAGAGTATCGAGGCGATCCCGGAACCGCGGATCGGCCATCACCAGACGGAGCTTCGCGCGCGACACCGTTTGCAGTAGCACCCATGGATTTCGGGTCAAAGCCCACTGCACCGGGTCGAGCGAGTGCCACAGCGTGTCGGTGGAATGGTTCCATGACCACCGCAAGTTCAACGCCAGTTCAGACAGCAGTTCGAATCCCGCGATGTCGGCGGACGGAAGTTTCGGCGCGTTGGTCAATACGGGAGGAGTGTCGATCATGCTCGTCATTCGCCGGACTCATCGGCCATGTTGACCTCTGCCTCCGCCAGACGCCAATCTTCAGCTTCACCACCGGGTTCAAAGCCGCGACGCTGAGCAGCGTAGTACGCGGCTACAGAAACTCGCTGGCGACGCCACGCGCCGTCCCGCTGCAACTCGCCCACTGAAGATTCGTTGCTCTCGGCATCAACAACCTCGGACAGCATGACATTCTCTTCTGCTCAATTCGGAGGTTCAGTTGTATTACAGAAGGAGACCGACGTCCGTGCGCTGACGTACGGACGAAGCAGCGGCCGCCGATGGTGCTCAGGACGCTGCCGTCGCGGTCGATCGGAAGCATGTAGGCCGGAGGGCGAGATTAAATGGAGGCTCGGGTCGGAATCGAACCGGCGTACACGGCTTTGCAGGCCGCTGCATGACCACTCTGCCACCGAGCCTCAAGGTCAGAAATAACGAACCCCGGACTGGCCGGGGTTCAATTGTTATTATAGCGCACGAGACGATGTGGCGGCAAACGGCGCAAGCCGACCCTCCGCCGAATCAGTCTCGACCGTCCCGCAGGGCACTCGCGCGCGGCTCGTTATCACGGCTCTGGGGTGAGAAAGTCGCAAACGCCTGCAAAGGACCTGGATAGAGGCTCATCGAGCGTGGCGAGCGGCAGACCCAGTGCTTCCGCCAGCGCCAGGTAACAGGCCTCGTAGCTGGTCGCGTGGTGCCTCAATTGCCAAAGTCTATCCGCAAAAGGCTCGACAGCAAAAATCTCCACGTCGAGTTGCATGAGGTCGTCGTAAGCGGCATCCGCTTCTCCCGTCGTGATGATCTTGGCCCGCTCCAAACGCCGGATGATGTTGGCCGCCTCCGCGCAAACGAGCTCTGAGGAGTGCAGCGCGCCGGTGGCGAGGACGTTCTCGGCCCAGACACCGTGCGGTCCCGCATCGAGCAGCGCGGCGACCAATACCGTGGCGTCGATCACGGTACCCAATGAATTCGCCATGCTTTCATAATGCCAGCACTGTTTTCATTTTGCAATCTTCCCCGTGCGCGATTGCACACCCGTCCCCTCGCGCACCCATCGCTGCGCGGCAATCTTTATCCGCGCCCGCCGATTTTGTGATCTAATTTTTCGGCTTTCATGAATGACCGTCGACCGCGAGTGCCGATACCCGAGTGACTGACTTTTTCGAACACCACGGCTTGACCCGCGTCATCAATGCAACCGGCACGGTGACCCGGCTCGGTGCAAGTCCGCTGCACCCCGATGTCATCGCCGCCATGGCCGATGCTGCGCAGTACAGCATCGACATCGCAGAACTACAGGGCCATGCGTCGAGCCAGATCTCGCAGCTTACCGGCGCCGACGCCGGCATCGTCACCTCCGGTGCCATGGCGGGGCTACTACTGGGAGCCGCAGCGTGCATCGCGGGCCTCGACCCGGTCAAGATGGGCCGGCTGCCGGACACGGCCGGGATGCGCGACGAATTCGTGGTGGCGCGCAGCCATCGCAACTCATACGACCATGGCGTGCGCGCTGCAGGCGCTCGATTGATCGAAGTCGGGCTTTCGGACCGGCTGACGGGAGCCGGCGTGCGCGACACGGAGGCCTGGGAAATTGATGGTGCGATCGGGGATCGAACGGCGGGGGTACTGTACCTCGCGCGCGCCGATGCACGTCCCGATCTTGCAACGATCGTGCGTGTGGCGCATGCGCGCGACATTCCGGTCTTGGTGGACGCGGCGGCTGAGCTGCCGCCCGCCGGCAATCTGCGGCGCTTCATCGAGGCCGGCGCGGATCTGGTGGTGTTCAGCGGCGGTAAAGGAATCGGCGGACCGTCCGCATCGGGCATTCTTTGCGGACGCCGGCGCCTCGTGGCCTCCGCCCTGTTGCAGCAACTCGATCTCGACTATGTGTCGGGGGATTGGCAGCCACCGGCGAGCCTCATTGATCGGCACGAATTGGCCGCCGTGCCGCGGCACGGCATCGGGCGCGGCTGCAAAGTGGGCAAAGAGCAGATCGTCGGCTTGCTCGCGGCGCTACGCCGCTTCTCGCAGGATGACGATGCGACGCGAAATCAACGCTGGGGCGCGGTGGTGGCCGCCTTGCTCGACGCGCTCGAGCCGCTGACGGCGGTACGGGCGCGGCGAATCGAGGATGCCGGTCACGGCAACCTGCCGCTCGTGGAAATACGGCTGGCGCCCGGCGTGCAACAGGCCTCCGCCACGCAACTCGCGGCACGCCTGCGCGCGGCGTCGCCCGCGGTCCATGTCGACGCGACGAACGCCGATGCGGGTGTGTTGATCCTTGTTCCGACCTGCCTGCGCAGCGAGGACGTGGTGCCCATTGCGAGCGCGTTCGCGCACGCATTGGCAGCCGACCCCTAATATCCTCCAGACGGCTCGTTCATCAGTTCGCGTACCCCGGATCCTCGCGGTCGAGCACACGCATGATGGCGGCGAGATGTTTGTCGGCATAGGCATCGAAAACATCCACCTGGTCCGCGAGACCCCGCGCGATCGACTCATCGACCCGCCGCAATGGCCGATGGGCAGACATCGCGAGCAGCTGGCGTTCGCAGGTCTGCTCGAGGTAATACAGCCGGTCGAAAGCGGCGGCCAGCGTCGGTCCCACGACAATGGGTCCGTGATTGCGCATCATGAGCACGTTCTGGTCACCCAGAATGCGAGCCTCGCGCTCACCTTCGCTGACCGCAAACGCCGCGCCATGGCAGTCCTCGTCGTAAGCGACTCGCCCAAAGAATTGCAACCCCGACAAGAATACCGGTTCCACTACCGCGCCATCGATGAGACATAGTGCGGTGGCATAGGGCGAGTGGGTGTGCAGCACCGCGCGAGCGCGCGGATTCAGACGATGGATGGGCGCATGCAGGCAGAATGCCGATGACTCGACCGTGCCGTCACCTTCCACGACGTTTCCGTCGAGATCGCACAACAAGAGACTGCTGGCCGTGATCTCCGACCAGAACAATCCCTCGGGGTTGACCAAGAACAGGGACTGCGACCCCGGCGCCATCAGACTGAAATGATTGCACACGCCTTGCTGGTAACCGAGTCGCGCCGACCAGCGCAAAACCGCTGCCAGCTCCCGCCGCGATCGAGCAAGAGCATTCATCGCATTACCTGCCTCGAACCATGCGCCGCCCGGCTCGCGGGTGCCTCATTGTCGATCATTCGCGCCCTAAGTTCGCGCATCGCGCGCTCGGCAAGCTCGATAGCGGCCGTCAAACCCTCGAAAGAGAACCAGTTTTTGCTTGGCATAAAAATTGCTCCTGCATATTTGGTCAAAGTTTGATTTTCAGATCAAATTTTACCAGCCACTCAAAAAAAACATGAGGGATATCGATGCATAACAAGCCGTCCGCGCGCCCCGGCCGTGGTCCACGACCCCGACGCAATGCTCTACGTCCCGCACAGATCTCAATTCTAGCGGCCGCGATTTGCACCGCGCTGCGGGCCACCGCGGCGGTGGATACGGGGAGTGGATCGGACACGCTGGAAAGCGTGATCGTCACGGCGCAGCGGCGCAGCGAAAGTCTGCAGGACGTGCCGTTGAGCGTAACGGCCATTTCGGGCGAGACACTCGAGAAATTCGGCGATCTCGGATTCGCGGACTATGCCCATACCATTCCCAATCTGTCCTTCGGGACGGGCAGCGATTTCGGCGTGACCAATGGACGCACCATCACGATCCGCGGCATCACCGGCGGCCGGTATCGCTATGGACAAGCGACGACCAGTTTCTACATCGACGACACGCCCGTGCCGTTGGCGCTCGATCCGCGCGTGCTCGACTTGGAACGAATCGAAGTGTTGCGAGGTCCCCAGGGCACGCTTTACGGCTCCTCCGCCATGGGCGGCACGGTACGTATCATTACCAAGTCCGCGGACACCCAGGGACTCTCCGGCTCCATCGACGCTCAAGGATTCGATGTCAATCATGGTGGGGCCGGCTACGATTTGTCGGGCACCGTCAATGTGCCGTTGATCGCGGACGAACTGGCGCTGAAGTTCAGTGCCTATAGTTCGTTCACGCCGGGTATCTTTACGCGCGAATGGGGCGTGGCCACGACGCCCGGTTATATCGTGCCGGCATCGCAGCCGCCGGGCGAACAAACGCATATCGGCAATGACCTCGAATACGGCGGGATGGTGTCGCTCACCTATACACCCCAGGCTCTGCCGGGCCTGACCGTCACGCCGATGGCCATATATCAGTCGACCCGTGGCAACGGACTGCCGCTCGCCGATTTCTCGCCCAACAACCTGGTGCAGATCAGGCCCTTGAACGTGGCCGAGTCCACACTGGACAACTGGTCGTTTGAAAGCCTGACGGTCAAGTACCGCACGGACTTCGGCACGTTCATCTCCTCGAGCACCGGCTTTCACCGCGAAACGCTGGACGATGAGGACGGGACCGAAGCATCGCAGACGGTGTTCGGACCGAATTACGCGACTACGCCGTTGGGCCCCGTCTATCTTGCCTCGCCCGCACCGAGTTTTCTGAACCTGACCGCCTTCACCCAAGAAGTGCGCTTCGAGTCTTCGTTCGAGGGTCCGGTGCAAGGCATCGTCGGCGGCTACTACAATCACGGCACCAGCCACACGGGCCAGGACATCACCGTGCCGTACGACGACGGCCAACCGGGCTACATCCAAGACGTACCGCATGCCAACAACGAAGTGGCGGAGTTCGGTGATCTGACGTATACCCCCATCGCGCCGCTGGAATTGTCCGCGGGCATACGCGCAACGTCACTTCAGTTCGTGCAACATGATTTTTGGTATGGATGGATCAACGAGGGCCTCACCGACTTGACCATCAGACACAGTGAAAGCGCCGTGACGCCCCGCTATACCGTCAAGTACCAACTCGATCCGAACGCCATGGTCTATGCCAGCGCTGCCAAGGGCTTTCGCAGCGGCGGCGCGAATGCGGTCCCGTCTTACTGCGGTTCCGGCGGCGGCGAGTTCAAGAGCGACTCGCTCTGGAGCTACGAGGTCGGTGCCAAGAACACGCTCTTCGACGGGCGTATGCAGACGCGCGTCGCTGCCTATCGCATCGATTGGAACAACATACAGCAGAGCATCCTGCTCGCGTGCACCTATAGCGTGACGGAAAATGCCGGTGCGGCCACCAGCACCGGCGCCGAAGTAGAGGCCGACATCGCGCCCCTGCACGGTCTGAATTTGACGTTCGGCGCGGGATACGACAACGCCAAGATCACGTCCGTGCCCGCGGGCGCCACGGGCTTCGTCGTCGGCCAGCAACTGAACGGCGTTCCCAAATTGACGGCATCGTTGCTCGGAGAATATACGGTCCCCACTTCCTACGGTGCCGGATTCGTGCGTACGCAGTACAGTTTCACGGGCCGCAGCGTCAGCTACTCAGTGATACCGGTGCAGGCGGGCGGCCGCGTGCGCGACGAATACAGCTTGGTCGATTTGCACGTGGGCACGTCCACCGGGCCCTGGGAGACTTCCCTGTTCGTCAAGAACCTGTTCGACGTTCGCGGCAATCTCGGCGATGAACAGTCGGAGACGGTGGAACTGCAGAATCCGCTGCGGCCGCGCTACATGATTACTCAACCGCGCACGGTGGGCCTAGAGCTCCGGTGGCGCTTCAAACCGCAATAGCCACCGCGGCGGAGTAACGCCGTCATCTGCTGCGGTGCGCGGCAACGTGTTCTGTTCAATCGCGCGCGTGACAGCTCGAAATATTCGACGCCATTCACGTGCGACGGCGCCCGAGCATAGCTCGCATCACATTGTTGCCTCCGGCGCCGCGTTAGCGTGCACACCATCCGACAAATCACTCCGGTGGGTATGGTGCGTTACACAAACGAAGGTTCGAAAAAGTCGATGGCGCTCGCCATGACGATATTGGCGATGGCAGGTTACACCGTCGCACTTGCCGGCGTCGGTGCGTCGACGCCGCCGCCTGTGACATCACCCGCACCGCCCGCTCCGCCTGCACCGCCTGCACCTCCCGCTCCACCCGGCGCAGCAACGCCGATTCCGGATGCGACGGGGGCTTGGATGAATGCTTCCTTGGGAGCACCCGCCAATCAGAACGCGCCATTTTTCGAACGGTTGGGAAGCAACGGCCGCAGCTGTGCGTCCTGCCACGTCGAGAACGACGCGTGGACATCGACGCCGCTCAACTTGCAACGCCGCTTCCAGAACACCGCGGGCGCAGATCCGATTTTCGCGAGCGTCGACGGCACGAACTGCTCCTCGCTCGACATCTCCACGCCTTCGGCGCATGAAGCCGCATCCAGCCTGCTGTTGTCCAAGGGTTTGATCCGCGTGGCGTTGACCGTGCCGTCGTCTGCGGCATTCTCGGTCACCGACGTGGTGAATCCCTATGGTTGCGACTCGACCTCGGTGGTATCGGTTTATCGCCGAATTCCGACGACCGCGAATCTCACCTTCCTATCGACGGTGATGTGGGACGGGCGCGAATCGCTCACCAACGCGAGCATACCCGCGGACTTGGTGCATCAGGCCGGCACGGCCGTGTCCACGCACGAAGCTGCAACGACGCTTCCCGCAGTGTCGGTATTACAGGCAATCGAAACATTCGAGGTGGCACAGTTTGCGGCCCAGACGACCGACGCATCGGCCGGCGCCTTGAATGCAGCCGGTGCTACCGGAGGCCCGCTGGTGCTCAGCACCCAAGCGGTCGCGCCGCGAGCCAACGATCCGTTCACGCCGGGTACGGCGACACCGGGCGTTCCGCCCAAGGCGGTTTTCAACTTGTATACCGCATGGTCAGGCTTGCAAGGCACCGACAGCGTATCGAAGGCGCGCGCATCGATCGCAAGAGGCGAGCAACTGTTCAACACGCGTCCCATGAGTATCACGGGCGTCGCCGGACTCAACGATTCCATCGGGGCCAATGGCCTGCCGCGCACGGTGATCAACGGCACGTGTGGAACCTGCCACGATACGCCGAACGCGGGCAGCCACTCGGTGCAGTTGCTGGTGGACATCGGGACGGCGGACGTCACCCGGCGTACGCCCGACATGCCGCTCATCACGCTCATCAATCGCACCACCGGGGCGACGCGGCAGACCACGGATCCGGGTCTCGCGCTCACTACCGGTCAATGGGCGGACGTCAACAAATTCAAGATCCCGACGCTGCGGTTGCTCGCCGCTCAGGCACCCTATTTCCACGACGGTTCCGCGCCCACCCTCGACGCGGTGGTCAATTTCTACGATCAGCGCTTCGGTCTCAAGCTCTCGGCCCAGGAGCATACGGATTTGGTCGCCTTCTTGGGCGCGCTCTGAGGTATCCCGCGCGGAGCGGGATCCGTCGATTCGCATTGAAGCTCGGCTCAGGTTCTGAGAGCATCTGCGCACGGAATCTGCCCGACGGACCGGTCCGCTGGGGAGATCATCACAATCTTGCGCAGGAGGCGGACACGATGAGTCGAATCGGATTATCCAATTGGGGCGGCGCCGCGGTTTTCGCTTTGTTGGCGTCGGCGGGATTCGCGGCGGAGCCTCAAGCGGACTTCGACTCTGCGACCCACGAGCCCCTGGCCACGACCTTGAGTCCACCCGTCAGCATCACCTACACGGGAACCTCGCCCGCGCTCAATATCACCGACGACGGGACGTCGACCGCGGGCAATGCTCCGGCGATTAATGTCAAAGAGACGGGTCTGAACCGAGGCATCAATGTCTCGGTGACCAACACAACCAACGAGTACAGCGCGGTCTACGGCACGACCGCTGGTACGGGTTCGGGAGTCGTGGGTGTGACCACCGGCATTGGCGGCTATGGCGGCAAGTTTCAGATCAACAACGAAAACAGCGCTCAACCCGCGCTGGAAGGACTCACCAACGGCACGGGCGCTGCCGTTTACGGCCTTTTGCAAAACGCGCGGGCGGGTACCGGAGTCTATGGGAATGCGTCGTCGTCGTCGGTCGAAGGCGTCGGTGTCGAAGGGCTCGGCGGCTATTGGGGCGTGTACGGCACGACCGCGTCAGGAGGGACGGGCGTGCACGGCGAGTCGACCGCCACGTTCGCACAAGACGACGAAGGCTTCGGCGTGGCCGGCTACAGCGGGTCGGTGAGCGGCGTTTATGGATACAACAGTGGCACGGCCGGCAACTGCGGTGGGTGCCCGCTGGCCGGCGTTTGGGGTAACAGCATCAACGGCTATGGTGTCTACGGCCAGAGTTCGAAAAGCTATGCCGGCTATTTCGCTGGCAAGGTGGCCGCAACCTCGTTTCAGGTCATCAGCGACCGGAACGTGAAAACCGATTTCGAGCCCGTCAACGGCCAGGAGTTGCTCGACCGTGTCGAGGCACTGCCCATTTCCTCATGGGCGTTCAAGAACGATGAACAGAAGCTGCGTCACGTCGGCCCAACGGCACAGGACTTTCACGATGCGTTCCAGCTCAATGGTGAGGACGACACGCACATCAATTTGACGGACATCGCCGGCGTGAGTCTGGCCGCAATCAAGCAACTGAACACCGAGCTCAAACGGAAGGATGCTGAGATCGCTGAACTCAAGGCGCAATATGCGTCTCAGTCGCAGCTCGCCGAGAGCCTTGCAGCTCGAATGAACGCTCTCGAGCAACAAGTCGGCGCAGCGGCTCGGACGGGGTCGACGATCCGGTAAGCGACCGGCATGTCGAAGATCGTCGATAGAACACTCGACTGCTTCGAGATATTCGCCACTCAAAAGCAGCCCCTGTCACTGACCGAGATTGCAAAGCTGCTGGGCATACCTGCATCGAGCTGTCGTGATGTTCTGAAGGCCATGGAGCGGCGCGGCTATGTTTATGAACTCGCGCCACGCGGCCGATTTTATCCGACACAGCGCATGTATGAACTGAGCAAGGTGACGGCGCAATACGACCCCGTCTTCCTGCGCGCCGATGCGCAGCTGCGCTCGCTGCGCGACCGCCTCGATGAGTCCGTACAGCTTGCCAAGGTCAGTGACCTTCAGGCGACCTATTTGATGACCTTCGAGTCCTCGCAGCCGCTCCGCATGACCACGTCGGTGGGCAATAATTTGACCAGCCTGCACGCGACGTCGGCCGGTAAGGCGTTGCTGGCAAGCTTGGACGATCGCGCGTTGGAGGCTTATCTGAAGTCGGCAGAAATGACCGCAATCACGCCAAATTCGCTCAAATCGAAGAAGGCGCTGCGTGACCAAATCGAAGCCGGCCGCAAGACCGGCTGGTTCATCAACCGGGAGGAAAGCGTCGAGGGAGTCACCACCCTCGCCTCCCCTTTCAGGTGGCGTGATTCGCTTTATATCGTATCAGTGGCCGGACCCACCCTGCGAATCGAACCGAAGCTCGCGCGAGCCGCGGAGCTGCTTCTCGACGCCTGTAGGCAATTGGAAATGCGCGCCGGCGGCTGATGCAAGCGCCCGCTCCGTGATCCGGCGCCGCTTACGCGAGGCGCGATCCGTCCGCCGCAGCGTGCGCCTCCTCGACTTGATTCAAAACCGCCACCGGCACCGCGACCATCATCTCCAACGCCATGGCACCGTACGCTTTTCCTTGTGGATCGATGCGCATGGACGCCATACCGCCGCCGCCCAGCGCACCCTGCATCAAGAAATTGAACGCCGCCAACCCCGGTGCTTCGAATCGCTCCACGGGCCCATCCACCAGAAACTTGAAATGCTCGGCCATACGCTCCGCGGTGAGCTCGCGCCGCAATACCGGCACATAGGCTGGATGTCGCGCAATGATCGCCACATTGGACGTATCACCCTTATCACCCGACCGCGCCAGCGCAAGGCGTATCAAGGGAACTTCGATCGCCGGCCCGACCCAGTCTTGTCCGGCCTCGGGCAAGCTCTCAAGCGGATGGCGCGCCACGGGCGCGCTTCCGGCGGGAACCGAAACCTCCGTACGCTGACCACTCATCCAAACGACGGGTGGCGGCAGCGCCACTTTATCGATGAAGAAGGTGTACAAACGAATGTGCGGCGCGGGCTTGGGACGGCCCGTGTAAATCCCGGTCGTACCCGGAGCGAAGCTGATGCCAACCGAACCCAGCTCCCTCGCAAACAGGTCCAGACACTTCGCATCGGCGTGCAGCACCACCAACCGTAACAGGACTTCGCGCGTGTCGCGGGTCCGTGATTTCGGGCCATAAGAGGCCTCCGCACCCAGCGCCTCGATGTGAGTCGCCGTGAAATCCGGCAAACCCAATTCCTTGAAGGCGAGGCGTGCGCGAGCGATCAGCGCCCGACCCGTGCGCTCAGCTTTGGCGGCGGCGCCGGGCCCTACGATGGACACGCTGGCCACGGCACGATACCCCTCCTGATAGGTTGCCGATACCTTGTATTGAGTGGTCGGCGCACGTCCACGGGCGCCGCTGACGCGCACGCGATGCGGTCCATCCTGAACGAGGGTCACCGCCGAAAAATCGGCAACGACGTCAGGTAATATGTACGCCGACGGATCGCCGATCTCGTACAAGGTCTGTTCGGAGACGCTGCCCGGCGTGACCAGGCCGCCAGTGCCGCGCGGCTTGGTCACCACGAAAGTGCCGTCGTCCTGGCACTCCGCGATCGGGTAGCCGATGTTCTCCCAATCCGGCACGGTCTGCCAGTCGGTGTACAACCCTCCCACTCCCTGCGCTCCGCATTCCAGCAGATGCCCCACGAGACTGCCGGCCGCGAGCCGATCATACTCGTCGTCGCGCCATCCGAACTCGTGCATCAAGATTCCGAGAGCGAGCGCGCTATCGGCGCACCGCCCGGTGATCACGATATCGGCGCCGGCGCCGAGCGCGGCTTTGATGGGCAGTGCACCCAGGTAGGCATTCGCGGTCAACAGCCGGGCCGGCAATGCCATGCCGGACTGCGCTTCGCGGACCTCGCCTCGCAATGCGTCGATCAAGGGCATCACATCGTCGCCCTCCACGGCCGCGATCTTGAGCGGCAGTGAGAGTTCGTCGCACACCTTTTGCATGGCGGCCGCGCAGCCGCGCGGATTGACCCCACCGGCATTCGAGACCACCTTGATTCCGCGCGACGCGATCGACTGCAAATGATCCTTTAGGTACGCCAGAAAGTCCGGAGGGTATCCGCTGTCCGGCACCTTGAGCCGCGCGCGCGCCAGCAGCGACATGCTGACCTCCGCGAGATAGTCCATCATCAAGTAGTTGACGGGTTCCTGGAGCAACTGCGGCACGGCCCGAGGGCTATCCCCCCATGCACCGGAAGCACCGCCGATTCTGACGATGCGCGACGTCATGGTTCACTCCACATCGGAATCCCGCGCCCAACGCGGGGGCCGCTTTTCATTGAATGCACCCAGGCCCTCCGCGGCATCGGCGCTGCGCGAGGCGAGACCAATCTGCGCCTCCGCAAAACTCAATGCTTCCTCGAAGGCCATCATCTGCATGGCGAATATCACTCGCTTGCCCCGGCGCATGGCGGCCGGTGATGCCGCCTTCAATTTCGCGATCAGCGCGTCGATGCTCGCATCGAGTTGAGCCATGGGTACGACCTCGTTGACGAGGCCCATCTGCGCGGCTCGGGCCGCGGATATCAATTCACCCGTGAGGCACAATTCGTTGATGTGTCGCGCATGCATGGTCGCCCGAAGGTAGACCAGAACTTGCATCGGGAACACGCCCACCTTCACCTCCGGCAAGCCGAAGCGCGCATGCTCGGCGGCAATGACCAAATCGCAGAGCGACATCAGTCCCATGCCGCCGGCAACGCAGGCACCGTTGACGCGCGCGACGAGCGGGATGCCGATGCCGTGCACCGTTCGCGCGAGACGCCCGAATTCGGTCGTGGGGTCCTCGGGACCGGCCTTGAAAGTGTCCGTACCATCCGACAGGTCCGCCCCAGCACAGAACGCCTTTTCACCGGCGCCGGTCAGCACGATGGCCCGGATGCCGGAGTCTGCCGTGGTCGAGACGATCGCCGCCTCGATACCGGCGAGCACGGCCGAATTGATGGCATTGCGGCGCGCTTCGCGGTCGATCCAGATCCAGAGTGCCGGGCCCTTGCGTTCGGACCGAATCACCGTCTCCAGCTCAGACATGTCCACCTCTGGCCCGGGCTAAAACGCTATAGCGTCTTTCAATTCGGATTAGCGTAACATACTTATCTCGCGAGGGAGGGATAATCCGTATAGCCTTCTGCGCCGCCACCATACAGGGTGTCCATTCGCAAGGGATTGAACGCGGCGTCGCCGCGCCGGAATCGCTCCACGAGGTCCGGATTGGCGATGAACAACTTGCCGTAGACGATGGCATCGGCCAACCCGCTCTCGACGGCGCGCTCGCCGGACGCCTGGTCGAAGCCGCCATTCAACATCAACACTCCCTTGAACTGCTCGCGCGCCACGGTCGCCAACGCAATTTCGGCCGGCCGATCGTGCTGATCGTGCCGCAATTCGAAGAAGGCAATCCGTCGTGCCGACATCTGCTGCGCAACATAGGCCACCAAGGCAGACGGATTCGAATCGGCCATGTCGTTGAATGGAACGAGCGGTGATATGCGGATCGCCACGCGCCCGGCACCGAACACGCCGATCGCCGCATCGGTGATCTCGAGCAGGAGCCTTGCCCGATTCTCGAGCGAGCCGCCGTATTGATCGGTGCGGTCATTGACACTGTCGCGCAGGAACTGGTCTATCAAATACCCGTGCGCTCCATGAATCTGTACACCATCGAATCCGGCTTCCCTGGCGCGTTCGGCCGCCCGACGGAACAGCCCGACGATACCCGGCAGCTCCTCGGTTCGAAGCGGCCGCGGCGCCTCGTACGGCAACTTTCCCACGGGGGTGTGAATGGATTCATTGCGGATCGGCTTATCGGACGAGGAGATCGGCTGCACGCCGTTGATTGC
>Ga0116230_10002488_pt1 | contig 17744 bp, 5 predicted proteins | sample S1TSphfallax_3_FD_88678 | JGI IMG/M metagenome (GOLD analysis project Ga0116230, IMG submission 88678) | Host-associated microbial communities from peat moss isolated from Minnesota, USA - S1T2_Fd - Sphagnum fallax MG | ecosystem: Host-associated > Plants > Peat moss > Unclassified | place: USA...
AACAGTTGCTGGAAGTGACAGCTTGATGATTCCCCAACACAAGAGAAGCCCAGAACCTGTGGAGAAAACTGTTGAATGTGAGCAAACCAGAACTTCATCACAAACAAAAGATGATTTTCTAATGAGATCAAGGAGAATTCACGTGGGCTCCTCTTACCATGGCTTGCAAGTACTCAGCAGCAGAAGTTTTACTCGAGCTCTTTCATCGTCATCACAACTCCTTGCTGAGAAAGCTGTGGAGGAGATGAAGTTTGAGGAAGTCCTGCCAGCTGAATCTTCTCTTGAGGAAGAAGAAGCTTCATTGGGGAAGCATGAACTTGATGATATACATGATTTTCAGGAGGGTGCATCTGAGGCAATTGGTGAGCAGGAAGGTGAATTTGGGAAAGAACTTGGTGGTGTAAGTTTGCAACAACAACGATCTCTGGATGAAAGCCAACAAAGTTTATGGTGGAAATTCCAGAAGGCCAAGTTGGGACCTAAGAAGTCAATCATTCCTCTTGTAACAAAGTGGATGGCAGAAGGCCATGGTCTTGATAAGCGTGGCCTAATTAACACAATGAGTAGACTCAGAAAGATGCATCGCTACAGACAAGCACTGGAGGTGAGTGGATTTTTTTCCCATATCAATTGGGGCACACAGATTTTACTTCAGGGTGGCAGGCATTTAACCTCTTTCCAGGCAATCGATTGGTTCTATCCTCATTTATTTTCTGGTTATGGTGCAGATATCTGACTGGATGGTTGACAAAGAAGGAATAGAGTGGGGAGAGATGGACCATGTTGTTCGAATTGAGCTGAAGGCCAAGATGGGACAGTTCAATGAGGCTGAATCTTTGTTCAGAACCTCTCCTCCTGAGTTTAAGACACAGCAAACTTACCATGCCCTCTTGAGAGGGTATGTAGGCTATTTAAAGTCTGAGAAAGCTGAAGCACTCTTTGCAGAGCTCAAAGCATCTGGCCTACTTACCCATTCCTTAGCTTTCAATCAAATGTTGTTGCTTTACAAGCGCAAACGTGTGACAGAGAAAATACCCAAATTGTTGGAGGAAATGACGGCATTAGGGGTTGCTCGTGATATTTATACGTACAACATCTTAATGGATTGGAAGGCACAGACTGGAGATATTGTTGGAATGGAACAACTCTTTCAGGAATTGAAGGCTGATGAGGTTGTGAGGCCTGATGCAGCAACATATGGCATTCTTGCAAGCACCTATGTCAAATCTGGTGATCCTTCAAAGGCAAAAGTTTTCCTCCAGGAGATGGAACAGGGCAATGTTATCCGAAGACGTGCTGCATATGATATCCTCATTGCGCAATATGGGACTCTGGGGGACTACAAGGCAGTGGAAAGGGTGTGGGCAAAATCAAAAAGCCTCCCAGGGAATTCAACCAGTACATATGTGGTGATGCTTGAAGCTCTTGGGAAGCTTGGAAAGGTTGAGAGGGCTGAGGAGATTTACAAAGCGCTTATACATGAAAAGGGGATAGTTTTAGCACACCAGTACAATGCAATGCTGAGTGTTTACACTAGACAAGGGCTGATGGAAAAAGCAGAGACAGTGATAGGAGAAATGGGGAAAATAGGGCGGAAAAGGAATGCTATCACTTTCCATCATTTGGTCAGTGGGTACTTGAAGAACATGCAACTAGACAAAGCACTTGAGACTGTGGCACAAGCAAAAGCAGAATCTACTACTGATGATCGAACAAAACTATGGCTAGAGACCATGCTTGCAGTTCTTGAAGCTTGTGCCCAAAAGGGAGATGTTGTACGTGCCGAGGAGCACTTCCAAGTCCTGAGAAAGTTGTATCCAAAGGTGGGTACCCAGCAATTCAATATGCTCTTGAAGGCTTATATTGTGGGTGGTGTGCCTGCCAGTGGGTTTTTGCAACGGATGCAATTGGATAACGTCTTTGCCGATGATGAGACCTTGAGCCTGCTGAAACAAGTGGTGCCTTCAGATCACAGTGAAGTTTCTCAGCAGACTGTTTGAACCCTGTGTTGACTCTTCCCTTAACTTCTAGACCCAACAAGTTGTCACCTATGCTGAAGGTGAGTTTCAAGACAAATGAACAAGCTTGTTTTCTGCACAGAAGTTACTAACCACATGTGACAGTCAATCTGCACAAAGCCAGAAATTATAGAAGTCTGCCACAGGAGAGTGCAGCAGAAGTGAAATGGGAGATGATGTGAAGGAAGCTATTGAGGTTGATAGAAAGAATTTTGTACTTTGTTTACTAGGAGTCTTGATTCAGCAGGATGAGGAAAAACAGGATAAGTATGTCTTGTGCACCAAATTAGGTTGATATCTGGAACATGAGTTATGCAAGCTTTTAGAGGTGTTTAGTGATCTTAATCCAAGAGGTGGGTTGTCAGAGGTGGACAGGCTGCTGTTCTTAGTATCAGCAAACTGACTGGCTCTACACTGGGTCAGGGATGCCATTTTAAGGAAGGTATTAAGCTCTTGAAAAAAGGCATTACATTTCTAGACTCCTTTCTACAGGAGGCCAAACCCAGAGTTGGAGGTCTATGAGTCACTCAGGATCTAGAAAGATTTTGCTCTTACCATCCATTTCAGGTTGAATGCCAGTTTGTGTCGCCTCCTACTATCTCAGGGCAGCTGCAGTAGGACATTGCATCCACACAAATGGCTCCAATTTGTTCTCATCACTTTTTGCCCTATGGGTTTTGGTTTTCTAGCACAATTCTATCGTTCAATGCCTGGGCTATGTTGGGTAATGCAAGCTTTATCTCTTGCTGAGATTCGTATCTAAACCTCTGACCTAACTTCAAAGGGCCAGCAGGAGTAAAGGGCAAATGGCATGGCCCGAGTGTAAAGCATGAGACTTTAGAGTTATTGATAAGGTCACCCTGTCTTTCAGCCCCTAGTTTGATTCTCTAATCTCTGTTTCATACTGGATTTGAGTTTAGCTGTAAATTGAGTGAAATTGGGCACTTTTTAAAGGAAACTGGGTATAAGTTCAAAATATTTGCAGAGTCTTATTCTGATTTAATGAAGAACTAGTGTGGCTTGTGCTGTTGGCCCAAGTGTGAACAGAATTATATAACTGTTCCAGATCTGAACATGGTGCCGACCATAGAGCCCAATTGTGATTTTAAAAATGAAAAATGAAAAATGAATCCAGTGATGGAAATTACTGAAAATTCAATATCTCCCCCATCTTTGGTATAAAAATTATGAAAGCTAGGACTACCAAGGCCTTGTGGGTGAGTTGCAAAAGGAGTACTTGAAGGAGGTTGAAAAGGACAAAGCCCCAAGAGCTTCAAAATGAGGTTTGTGTGTGTTCTTGTCTACCTAATCTAAAAGGCATGGTGTATACAATTCTTGAACCTCTTTTCAAGCCCAAGTGAACTTCTATTGTACCTACAACAACCTTGATCTCTATTTAGGGTGTGTTTCACATTTTGAGAATTCAAATTGAATTATCCTCAACTTCTTTTCTACATACAACAATCTTGATATGTATTTAAAATATGTTCAACGGTTTGAAAACTCAAATTGAATTCTATTCAACCTCCTTTGTTTTGATAATAACCTTCATATGGGTTTATGCTTTGTTTGACATTTTGAAAATTCAAAGTGAATTGTGTTTAAGGTCTTTTGTACTTGTAATAATATGACATGTATTTAAGGTTTGCTATGTACATATTTCACTCAAATTGATGTGCATGCAAGCACTTTGTACTTAAACCAACCTTAAAACCTAAATTGACTTTGGGTTTATTTAACATTTTTTGAACTTATATCCATGTGTATAAAAGGTCTCTTGTAGTTATAACAACCTTGAGACTTATTTTGGGCCCATTTGACATTTTTCAATTTCAAATTGGTGTTATTACGTCTCTTTCTTATTTGTAACAACCTTTAAGCCCATTTATCAATTTACTTTACATTTTAAATCAAATTGAAATCTATTGAATTCTTTGGGATCATGACAACATGACATTTTGAACCAAATTAGATTACAATGAGCTTTTTGAGGTGTGACAATGTGACAATTTCAAATGTTTTGATGATTAATTCATATTTGTTCATGATCTTGTGTAGAAATGGTTGGATCCAACAAACTCCTAAAGGAATTTATAAGAAAATGTGAAATTGAAAAAAAAGAGGTGGCATTGAAGATGAAAAATCAAAAGCAAGGTAAAAATAACATTTACACAAAAATGTCTACATTAAATGGTTAAATTTTTGCATTTGAACACCATGATAGTTATTTAGAATCAACATTTTGTAGTTTATAGCCAGGGCAAAAAAAACAAACCACTAAATTAATTCCAAGCATAATATGAAATGTTATATATAACACATCTTAAGAGCAATACCCAAATTGTCAACTTGCCAATGACAAATTCAAAAACCAATTTTACTACACATTAAACATGTCACTAAAGGAAGTGTAATTTTTTAAAAAAGATTGTTCATGAATGTGTGTAGAAGTTTTTAAAAGTTTTCAAAAATATCCTTGAAGAATATGTTTAAAATTTTTTTAAATGTAAAATCAGCGAAAAATTCATTGATAGAAGTTTTTAAAACATGTAATTTGAAGTTTTTGAAGGAAAATGGAGTTGGCAAAAAAAAATTTAGAATAATAATTGACAATGTTTTTTTGAAAAATGTGATTGATGGAAAATTTTATAAGTTATATAGTAGAAGCTTATATCTAAGGTTTTATTGATGGAATTTTATAAAAATTCAATGAAAATTTTAAAATTTTCATTGAATAATATAAGTAAAAGTTCAAAAGGCATAACCTTTCAATTTCATTAATGCAAGTTGTAGCCCTTATACTTTTAATCCATCTCATAATTAACTTGCATCATGCCATGTTCAAATAGTAAATCATTTAATATTTATTCATTCTCAAATCTATATAATTATTTTAAATTATATTTTTGTTTTGTCCTTGACACCCAATTAGATTGTGAACCTCACTTGTAAATGTTGTATTGTTCATGGTTATGGGGACCACAAGTGGGGGAGATGGGGATTTAAGGAAAGGTCTGTGACCTTTCTATGACATTTGTGTGCAAGTGAGAAAATAAGACTTTACAAATAATACTAGTTGAAAAGTAAGAGATAATTTATTGTTATTAGAATTAATGGAAACAAGATGATAAACAACAATAGGTATTGAGAAAATATTATTTATTTAATTATCTATTTCTTAAGGTTGAAATTGGGTGTGATTAACCTTAGGTGATAATTCTATCATAAGGGAAAATATTGTCCTTGCAATTAATTTCCTTTGCCCTTTATTTTTTAAATTTGATTTCCCTTAATCCCTTAAGATGATAATAGTCTATGAAGTTTGGAGGTAATTCAAATACAAAGTAGAACTATTATCCTTTGGAATTTGAAATTACTCCTTGAATATAGAATTTATTTATTTTATTTTCTGAGTAGTTTTAGTAGATTGATAAAATTGTAGTTGTATTTTCCCTTGTATTATTATTTTTCCTAACATTACCACAAGGTGGAAAGGTAATTTTCTAACCTTTCATTTGGTGTTTTCTATAAATATGAATTTTTCAAATAAATGGAAAATAAATTGATTAAGGTCTTGAACAATTTTAAAGTTCTTTGCATCATACACAACATGTCATGAACACACCACACCACTTAAGATCCATTGAGTTCATAACACACTCTTCCATTTTTTAGTATTAAAACATTCAAAAGAGTTGATAACAATTAATGCATAACAAAAACAAATGTTATTTTTCATTTCCATTTCATCAAACAAGTTGTCATTAAAGTTTAAAGATGAACTAAAACTTTCAATTTGAAGACGAGGAACTTAAAGAATCCACTTGCCAAAAAGTTATTAAAAAGTGATTTTCTCACCTAAAATCTTATAGACTTTTTATGTGCAAACATGTCAAAGTAAACTAATATGCAATCCTTATTTTTTGGTGAAAATAACCGTAAAAAATCTTAATAAAAAAAACCAAACATTGTTTAGTTTAAAACAATCAATATGAAAATGTTTTTTGATTTTAGCATAATAATATTATGTTTTATGTTGTCAATATGCATTTAAATAGATCTTAAAATATGAAAGTAAATGCAAATAGGTGTCCCAAATAGGTTTCAAATAGATCAAAATAAGACTTCAATTAGATTTTTGATAACTTAACGGTGATGACAAACTAAAATGCATTAATTATTTTGAACTTTTGCATAGTTAAGGCCATATTTTGCCAAATCTTTGAGTTAAAAATAAGTTTTAGCACATGTTACCTAGTTAGTTTAAAGCCTATTTATTAAATATTTTCCTTACATTAAATTTTTTGAAACTTGGTATGGAACTTATTATAAACTCAATGGAGTGCATGATGGTTTTGTAATGATACATATTTTTTGAATCTATTTTTTTACATTTATTTGAAAAAAAATTAAAATGCAATGTTGAGGATTACTTTTGCATACTTGTTCCTTTCCATGTGCTAAAAAAATACCAAAACAACCCATTTTCCCACTTAAAATCTTATAATTTTACCACAAACACAACCCAAAAATTTTCATTAACCCCCTACATATTAGGAAGTGGTATCTAAAACCAAAACCCAAAAGTTTTCCAACTAAAAAATAACCCCTAAAACCCAAACCTTGAAAAGAAAAAACAAAAATTTAACTCATAAAACCCAAACCTTAAAAAATAATAATAACTCCTAAAATCCAACCCTAAAACAACTAAAAAGTAGTCCTTAAAATCTAAATTTTTAAAAAAAACAAAAAAACAAAACAAAACAAATCCTTAAATCCAAAACCCTAAAAAGACCAACTAAAAATTAACCCTTAAAACCCAAATCCTAAACATCAACAACCAAAAACAAATCCCTAAACCAAACCTTTATGATAATTGAAAAGTAATAAGAAAACACATACCCTAGAAATTAACAATAGACAAACAACTTAAATGACCCAAATGTTATAGTCATACAACTCCTATATACCAATAATCTCATATTTCAATTAAGGTACCTATTAAGTCCTTTAAAAACATTTAAATTAAAGTTACACACTTGTTGATCCTTAGTTTAGGATTTTGGTTCCCAATTTGGGGTGACTTAAAAACACCCAAAAAATTGGGATGAAACAATTATATCTTTATTGAAAAAAATTAACTGATTTGAAAGTGAGCTTCAGTTTCCTTGAATTTTTTTGTTTTGATTTTATTGATGAAATTGTTCAATATTCAATAACTCTTGGACCATAGGTTTAAAGTCTAAAACCACCTCAATGCACCCTATTTATTCATTGAGGGCTTTCCAATAGTACTAATAATGCGGTGGTGGGTGACTTGGTTTGGGAAATCTCAATATGACAAATAAAAGAAATAAAATACCTTAGTAATAAATAGATATGAACAACATGTAAAACAAATCCAAAATTGAAAGTGAAATTTGCATTAAGATTATGTGAGAACACTATTTTGGTCCCCTAGTTTTTTCATGTGTATTGTTTTCATCGTGACTTCTCAAATTTTGTTTTTTTCATTCAAGAAACTAGGGCTAGTACTAGCCCTAATTTAGAATACTTTACAACTAAATTTAATTGCCCAAGACAATATTGTGACATTATAATTGATTGGTTTTATTTTTTCCATTATAAGATAGTTTGAACTTCCAAGGAAAATTAAAAGGGATAACAATATGTCATCTTCTATGTTAATTAATACTACCCATTTTGCAAATAATGCATTTGTTCATTTTCAAAAAACAATTTTGATAAAATAAGGCATTTGGACCAATTGTATTTCTTTTATGCCTTTATGGACGGAAAAATCACATTAAAAATTGTAATTGAAAAGTAAATTTTTGGGTTATGTGTCAATTATTTATCACCAAAAAAATCAAACTTTTTTTTATAGTTGTCATTTGTTGGAGTAACCTAGTTCAATGTAAATGGGGGTTTAGTTTTTCTTTTGTTTGGGGTTTTATTTGAAGGGAGTGATTTTGAAAAAGTCTCGTCTTTCATGTCTTGAAATTTGGAAGAGGAGGAAATTTGTACTTGTGGTTTTATGAGTGCAACTTTGTTAGTTTTGATAGAGTTTAACAAGTACCTTGTAATGCATGATATGTGCTCTAATGACATTTCCATATGAAAAGTAACTTGTCAATGCATATGTTATTTGTCCATTTTTCAAATCAAAATTCACATTTGAAAGCAAAATGTTGGGTGTGCATCTATATTTCCATATTAGGGTTTCCAATATATGTATTGGGCAAGATGCGCCAAGATAACATGACAACCTTCACAACATCCTAAAATCGGGGATCCACAATAAAAATCAGGTTTGAATAAGATTTTTTTGGTTTGATGGACTTTTTGTCCATGTTTGAAAAACAATGAAGGGGAACGGGGGACATTGGGGCATGACAAAGGGCATTAGGGATTATGGGAAGGATATCAAGCGGCTAGATTTGCATTGGGAAGCATGTTGTGGCATTGATAAACATGTCAAGCATTGGAAAATGAAAATGTTTTTTTTTGCAAGGCATTGGATAATGAAGAAAAAATCCAAAGAATGTTAGTGATGCAAGGGACACCAAGAAGTACAATTAGGGTTCTTGGGGGACATTAGGAAGGATGTCACACATGTTGAAAAAACTTAGGTCCAAACCTGCCTATTCCTAAATATTAACTATTGGTGAAAGGAAAACATGAAAAAAATTATTGTTGTTAAGGATGCAAAGAGGGACTTTAAGAACATCCCTTTTGACAACCCTATTCCATATGCATAGGGTAAACCGGCCCATCACTGATTGGTTGCCTATGACTGAACGCCTATTTAGTGCGTTTTAGGGTTGGTGTTCATTTTGATTTAAGTTGGTTTCTATTCAAATGGACACACATGACCAAATGTTTGGCCAAAACTCTTCTATTTTCAAAATTTTCAAAATTTGAATGCCTTTGGATAATTTATTGTTCGGGAATAAGGGGCCAAAATGCCAACTTTAAAATGTGAACATTTGGGATCACACACATGGTTGCTTACTTATGTGCAATTTTATGTTTGGTAATAGGCATCCAAGGTAACATTAAAAAACATTGAAGGGATTGTGAATTGAAGGCTTTATGCACACAAAAACTGATAAATGTTTAAGAATTAAACCTTGGGTGAATAGAAAACAAAAAAGAAACCCCACACAAAATTAATATAGCTCAAACATTGGATACCATTGGGTCAACAACCAAGTCCATTAAAGGTTTTCCATCCACAATTCCTATAATGGATTACCACCAAAAACAAGTAAACAATAAGGCAAAAACATCTTTCATATGGCTTTACATTCCTATAATATAGGTTGTATTTTTTAATTAAGTATGTCACAAGAAGCAAGAAGTTTGTTGCAAAAGTTTTTCTAAAAAGATTACATAATGGGATCAATAAGGGATTAGATTGTGAGTTGGTTGCATCTAAGATCATCAAATCAAGGTTCAGGGTTTGTAGGATTTGACCACTAAATCTTGGAACTATGGTTGGAAAGTTTGGTTTGAGTGAGGTGTTCATTGTAGTAAAAGAGGAAGGAGCAGAAAATGCATACTAATCAAATGCAATAGGCTCCAACAACATTGGAGATGAGGTTGAAGCTGCCATTAATTTGTTGAACATTACAAGTATTTTTCAAATAGTTCTTAACCTTATTCCTACTAGATCAACAAACACCTTTGAACTTGCTACTCATTTCTATGTGGAAATGCCACAAAGTCCTACCACCCCAACAAACAATCAACAAGATGAGTTACTGGTGAACTTAGACAATTATAGCCTTGAATTATGTCTTAACTATTCCAAGTTAGACCCAAGGAGTTGTGGAATTAAGTGACCTACTATCCCTACCAAGATTGCCAACAAGGATAAAACATGGCAAAGAACGATTAGTGGACTATTCTAGTTCACATGTGGTCACATCAAACCAATACCTAATAGTGTTGAAACAAAATGCATTGGCGAAAGAAATTGCTAATAAAATCAAGGAGTAGAAAGCAAAAGAAAGAGAGGAAAACAGATCAAGACATACACTTACCCCAATGGAAATAGTAGTTCAAAAGATTGTTGAGAAAGATAATAAAGCTTAGTTCAACAATGCATGGTTTGTAACAACAATTATTGGTGAAAGATTCCACAAGAATTATAGGGCATGGTTTAAAGCCCATACTTTGGGTTATAAGGGACTTGGCTTAGGAGTGACATCTCAATAGCAAATAACAATAAGAAAACAAAGAAGGAAAAAATGCAACTTGCTGGACATGTCCCAACCAAATTACAACCTTCCATTCAATAAGGGCCTAAGGTGGGTTATGATGGCAAAAGGGAAAGAAAGAAAGATTCAAGGTTTGTGGTGAACTATAATGGTAGACATGTGTATTAAACAAGAAAGTTTGATGTTTCATTAGTTCTAGTCAAAGAGTTAATAACTGCTACTAAAGAGGAGGAGCTAATTGCTAAGATGTGTAAACAAAATAAGAAGAATAAAAACCAAGAGGTTTGACAATATGGAAAACATGACCAATTAGAGAAAATTAACATATTTATGATCATGCAACTTGTGAATGAAATAGTTGGCGATCCAATGGATTGAATGTGACAGACAAGTTTACTAAGATAATAGTAATTGTAATAGTTACTTTGGTTGAATCTAGCCCGAGTTTGCAACGAACTGGTCTGGTGGGCAACATAAAAAAATTGGTAGAAAATTGCTCTAACTATAAGAAATCATGTGAACATACTACATGTAGCACTAAGATTTGGTAAGCAATAGTAGCGAGCAAGAACCTAAAAGCCCTAGTGTGTTACTAAAGAGTAAAAGAAACTTAGAGGTAGATTAGATTAGGGCAGCAATATGGGAGCACAACCACAAATATAATAACCAGTTTGCATGGAAAAAAACTTGTAGGAATCAAGATCAAGCAGAAGGTTGCAACATGTTTTCGAAGAGTAGGATATCACAATTATTTTTGTGAAAGCCCACATCAACATGTTATAATCATGTCGTCTTGCCACCCCAGTATAATAAATAACAACAAACATTGCAATGACAACAATAGATTTTTGACTTGCCTGCATTCACCTCCAGGGAAACAAATGAAAAGGCAAATAGAAAGAAATGAAAAATAACATAAAAAAAATGTGATGGCGTGGGGGGTTTTAGTGCAATGGCATTCCAATGTGATGGCACTGGGGATTCCAATGCAATGGTGTTATAATGAGACGGTGCAAATGGAATTGAAAAAAGGAACCCAATTGTTGCAGGAACCACTGGGGTGATCTTAGGAGCTATAAGATGCATGTTTGGTACCTGTATAACATCAGCAGTAGAAATAAATTTAAAAAAAAAACTATAGAAATTATTGGAGCATGGACATATGGAATTGTAATTGATTGAAGAATAGGTGCCAGTAACAACCCTTTGGTAATAGTTGGAATTGATGAAGGTCGAATTACAACTATAAGGGTAGTTTGGTATAGATGAGGAACATTTGCACTTGCAAGTTGATTGGCAAAAAAATGATGGATCCATACCAAACTCGTTGAATATTCAATTGTTGTTAATTTTTGTTTAGTGCAACAACAGATCCATGACCTTTCTTTACTAGTGACATGTCTTCCAAGTTCTAAGCATAATGGCGTTGTCTGCATTAGTGCTTCAAGCTCCAAATGTTGGGTTCTAGATGTGGGAGCTCCAAAGCCAAGGAGTTGCATGAATAGAGGTGTTGGGAGTGCAAGAACAAGGGTTGCAATGGTGCACGGGGAGTTATGGAAGCCTTTCATTGCAATGGCGCACACCTTATAAAGGCCTTATGAACAAACACTTAAAATTTTATGACAATAAGGGCCTTATATGTTCTATCCAAGTTTTTTCAAACAATAAGACCCCCCTAACTTTCTCATTCAAGCTGATAATCAACTTCTATAAAGGCCTACTAATGCTTTGGTTCAAGGGGTAGCTAATCTATTGGGAGACCATGAGCACAAAATGACCAGTTATTGAACTCCTAGAGTTTGAACCCTTAAGTGTATGGTCATTGGTTGGTCCACCCTAATATGAATTTGAATTTGAATTTGAAGCTAAAATTTTTGTGCCAACAAAGTTGTAGGAGAAGTTCCTAAACAAGTGCATTTTTCTAAAGGAAGGGCACTAAAAGGGAAAGAGCCCAAGGGTGTTCCCAAACCTCAAGAGAATGCATGAGTACATGAACCTCCCCTTATGTAAACAACTTTTTATTTATTTATTCATTTTTTTTCTCATTTGGTAAAAAAATAAATTTTTTTGGGGAACATGGGAACATATAAAATTGGGGAAGGTCCCCCAACATAACGCCCTAGAGTTCTTCTATGGGGGGAGATCCCTCAAAATACACATATAAATAAAAAGGGAGTTGTTTACAATGCATCTAATGACATCCACCAAATATGGTATTTATGATATATATATTTATTTGCACATATGTGTGCGTGTGTGATTTGCTGTGTTGGGCCATGCCCCCATAGGGACATGGACTATTGCATTCAATCCAACTTTTAGAAGTTTTACCTTATTATAATTGGTTTCACATTAAATGAACTAATTTCTTTGGTGAAAGTGTTTAAAATGTTTAGATTGAAATGGACATTTTTAGTGTTCAAAGTGTGGACATAATAGGTAGATGTGGAACATCTTATTTATTGGTAGGGCCAACATGTTTGTGATGCCTTGTTGAATTACAACTTTAATGTATCAAAGAACATGCTCTAGGGGTGCATCTTGCTTCGTAGTGAATAAATAGGGTGAGGCCATTAGGTTGAGGTTAGTGGCAAACTAAGAGGCATTGTGCCCCTAGGATGCATCTGTGACAAAAAACTAGGACGCAAGACAAAACAAAATACTAATCATATACATATTAAATAACAAATACATTCTTAGAGTTTCACACTAGCATGAGCCAGAGACCACCTAAGTTTTGTCTAGTAACCACATAAGATTTTACCTTCTTCAACAAAAAGATGCTTGAGGTTTCTAAGGGGTCAGATCGTTTTGATTTCTCTTTCTTGAACCCACTAGCCTTCTTTCTTCTTTTCAAATTCTTTAGACAACACAAACCCATGACCACATTGGACTTCCACAAGAATTCAAGTTCTTGTTTACATTTAGTAACATAAATCCCTCAGCCCTCACCTCCATTTGACAAAACATAAAAATAAGAAGACAACACATATCCACTTCCTCCAATGACTGCTTCAAATGTCTTAGAAACAACCACAATCCTCTTTTGTATGATTCACCCCGTGACTTCAATGGACTATTGCAGTTCTTCGAAGTTCCCAAAAATCAGGGTGCTCTCTCATGAAATGCAAGCCAACAAAACCCACATAGAAATCAACCAAACCACACACACATTGAAAATAATTTCTAGCCACTTTTAAACCTCTAAACTTCTCATCATCCCCCTTATTAACCATCAAAACCAACCCTTAAATAAAATTTATGCCTCCGTGAGTACCTTGCACAACAGATTTTTTTGTACTTTTATCCGATACAAAGATCTAAAAACAAGTCTTAAACAACCTCCCTCCATTTGAAAGTTAAAACCACATTATTTATTTGCACTACTACTCATCCTTTTGTTGCTGCATTGTGAAATTTCCATTGAGTGCATTTCACTTAGCAACTCCCTTGCCACATAGTCATCCTACGTCCAACAACAACACACACATCCCAAATAGAAGAAAATGACACAAAGATTTCAATGCTATCAAACACCTCTGCATCTCCACTTAATGATCTTCCTTGTCTCACGTCGTTGAGAGTAAACACTACCAGCCGCCAACAGAAAAACATGCTTCCTTGAAAAACCCTAAAACCACTTTCTGTTGATCACACTCAAAACCTTAAAATTAGAAACTTGTTACACATCCACTAACATGGGTCATGTAGTGTAGAAGTCCATGGGTTATAGTAGAATAAGTAGGTCGTGAATTAATGAAGATAATATACATTTTTATATTTTATTGTGTAGCTGATTTGTAATGTTAATGTGACATATTAAATGTAAGCTTATTAGTAGGAGATGATAAGCAAAGTGATCAAAATCAATATAAATTTGTAGATTTTTGTTAGCTACTACTAGACTCAATTTTGCAATAATATTTTACCGATTAGAAGACCCAGAGTGATAAACTTCGTTACAAGTCTCCAAGGAGGCCTTTTACTACTCCACTATTATAATCAATCATCCTGAATAACAATCACTACCTAGTATCCTAGATCATTTGGGAACAACAATAGTTATCAATAATCTTTTCAATTAACATACTTGGATTGATGGATAGAACAGAATTAAAGTTTAGCTTAATTGTTGCAAAAGCTAGTCAACATTTGAAAATGATCATTTTGTGTGGAAGGACATTGCAAGGCATTCATGTTAGCAATTGAGATTCCGTAATGTGATGCTTGTGCAAAAATTAACATTTCATGCAACCAAAGGTAAATAATCATCTTGGGTCAATTAATTTGGCTTAAGGGTTACAATAACAAATGAATTTCGAAGAGATGGGCAATGGTGTTGTTTATGGAGGTTACCTTTACTGCGTAGAAGCCTCTATTACACAATGCAATTTGTAACAATTTAGACAAGAATGCTACTCTGAAACAAACCCATGGGGTTACTTCCAGTTCACTATGTGAGAGATTTGTTAGTAGTAAGCATAGAATCAAATGTGAATTCTATAGATCATAATTGATATTTGAGACCCCAATCATACTATTCAATTTTATTATGTTTAAACAATGTTGTGCAAGCTCTTTGCTTCCATTCCAACTGCCCATCAAATGCATTTTTGGTGGCCAAAGTAGATGAAATTTCTAGTATGTTTTCTCATAGATTGATGGCTTTTCCTTGCCAAATCATAGGGGTTAAATTATAGTGATTTTGTATGCAAATTATGACATTAGAAGTGTGTGAAAATGTAGATGCAAATTGTGCAAATGGGAAATAGGATAGTGAAGTGATGACTATACATATAACCAAAGTCACGGATAGTTAACACCTATACATAAGCAAGTACAAGTCTTGCTTCAAAGCTATGAATAATCCAAATAAATTGGATAGCTTTTGTATCATGGATGAAGATAGCTTCAATGAATGGCTATGATGTTAATAGGTCACCAAATGTAGTCGTTTCCCCCAGTTCTTTATTGCATATTCCTGGCAAATCTTGCACTAAATTCATATCAATGGGTAAGCCCTGAAGAGGTGATTTTTTTTAATCCTCACAAAGAACTTAGAAGCCCCACCCATCTGAGAATTAGCCAAATCTACAAGATGTTGCAATAGTCTTTTCTTCATGTGGGTAAACCTTGAAAAATTAATTTTTTGATCCCACAAAGAACTTAGGAGCCCCATCCATTAGAGAATCAGTTAGATCTAATAAGTTGTTACAATGGACTTCTCTTCTATAACTCCATTAGTGCTACTAAGACATTTACTTTTTAGTTTTGCATGTGAAATTCAGATATACAAAGACAACAAGTCCATCACAACACAAAATCAATTCATATTGAACTTCTAGCTAAAGAAAATGATGCCAAGAAACAAAGGGTGGAGTGATTTTCAAATCTAACAATGCTAATTTGTATCATTCATATCACACATTTCCAATGCAGACAGACAACCATGGGTTACATAAATGACTTTCAAGGTTGAAAGTCTTTTGGCCCTTTATTTCTCATTTGACAAGATGTTGAAGAATAATGCAATTTAATATCTTTCAATGGCATTTTACATTTGTCAATCCTATTCCTTTGTGTTTTATACCATAGGCCCCCATCTTAATTTCATTCAATAGCTGAAGATGCATGAAAGGATTCTAAATCTTAATCACAATCTTGCAATAAGTATGAACAACATGCTCTAGAAACTAGACAAAAGAAATATAAAGTTGATGTCTATTTTAGTTTAATAGATTTTAGAATTGTATTGCAACATTTGTGACATTTTTGGCTTTTCTTACATCATCCATCATGTCTTGGGCGCATGAAAAAACAAAATTTGGAAGATTTTGATGTAGTTTTGATCCCTCATTTTACAAGTAATGTGCAAACATACATGGGGACAAATATAATGTGGAGAAGAAGAAAATCAAGGTGCTCCACCTTTAAATTAGCCATGGTATGAAATATTTGATTCTTTATTTGCTAATACTTTAAAAATAATTGAAATACCCCCAAGGTGTTGATTAAGGTGTCTACACTATTCATAGAGAGTTCTAGATTTTGAATCTTTTTTTATGACAATGAGAGTTTCAATCTTGAAACTCAAAAGAAGCCTACATCCCTCGAGATGTAAACTTTCACATTTGGAGATGGGGTTGTACCTCCAATGTTTAATCTTGATACATTGATGACTAGTGTGTGGAGATTTCTTGGTGTACAAGGTCAACCTAACAAGAAGTTGGAAAAAAAACAAAAGAAAATGGTTGTAAGATCTAATGTTATTGTTGATGCAATATAAAAAAATTCAATTGGTGTGAAAGAAATTGAGAAATTCAAAATGCAGATGATTGAAAGTACCACTTGATACATGCTACAAAATGAAAAAGAAAGTAGATAGATGGTTTTGTAAAGTTAGTTGCAAATTGCAAGTATTTTCGTAGATGTGTTAGAGCCCAAAGAAATTGGTCCTAACAATTGATAGTGATCATAATCAGTTTACTTGAGTTTATTCCCACTTTTGTGTTTCAAAAAAATTGTGGACTTTGATCTTGATTTGGTTTGGTTTGATTTGGATGCCATAAGTTCATCAATAAATATTTGATTGTGTTAAAAAATTGAATGCCAAATTCATATTCATTATCAAGCTTTGATTTCCCCTTAAATCATGTTGATTATCTTTTGTGAATATTTTATTTCTTCTTACACATTATGAAGCTTCATTCATAAAGGTACTTGGGAATGGTGTTAATTGTACCAATGTTGTTGAAGGTACAAGTGTTGTACATGTGAAAATTAATCATAAACGCAACCCAACACCTACTGTTTTTTAAAAAACTTGACCTTCAACAAATATCATGATACATGGGCAAATTCTACTTTAATTGCCTTAATTGTGATGGAAAACAACAAATTTGATGGAATATTCCAATGTTCATACAAGGGCATTCTCAATCTTTCTCCTTTTATTTTAGCCACCTCTCTTTTATGAGCAAGCAACAAATGTGCACCAAATCCATTTAGGTTTTCCTTTCTATTTCTTGAAATTATATGTTTTACTTCATGTTGATTCCAAATTTCATTGAAATTTTGAAGGACACAATATGTTATTGTCACCTTTATTGCTCTATCGACTCTAGATTTGAAATGTCTCAAGATTCTCCATCTATTCTTTAGTGAACAAAAAACATTTTTTTATCATAAACTACCTTTATTCATGTTAAAGTCATATCTTATTTTGTTCATATTTATATGGTTTCTATTTTTCTAGCAAAATGTTCGAATTGGATAAGGTAAATCACTAATGAAGTAAGGTGTACATCTCACACCTCTTATTAAAAGAACATGCTTTTGCAAAATCTCTTCCAGTCTTTTAGTTGTTTGTACAAGCTAAAGACCTTGAATTGCTTGCCATCATGAACTCTTCTTGGGTGTCCATAACACACATTCCAAAACCACTTGTTTGCACCACACACACCTTGCAAAACAACACTATGGAATTTGTTTTATGTTGAAG
>Ga0116230_10002489_pt1 | contig 17735 bp, 14 predicted proteins | sample S1TSphfallax_3_FD_88678 | JGI IMG/M metagenome (GOLD analysis project Ga0116230, IMG submission 88678) | Host-associated microbial communities from peat moss isolated from Minnesota, USA - S1T2_Fd - Sphagnum fallax MG | ecosystem: Host-associated > Plants > Peat moss > Unclassified | place...
CCGCTCATGAAGCCCTGGGATATCGGCGCGCTCGCGCCCTGTGTGATCGAGGCCGGCGGCTCGATCAGCGATCTGCGCGGCAAGAGCGCCGATCTGATCGCACGCACGTCGCTGGTCGCCGCGAGCTCACCGTCCTTACGCCGCGCCATTTGCGCGCGGGTAGGCGGAGCGGGCGGCGCGTTGCCCTAAAATAATGCCCTGCAGTTTGTCCATGAGCGCTATCGCGACTCGCGATCGGTACCTGCCTGCAGGGAAATGTCGGTCGGCGTCGCGGTCGCCGTGCCCGTCGGTACGGGGCTGATCGAAAACAGGTTGCCCCAACCATTGCCGCCGTTTTCGGACGTGCCGGTCAAGCTATCGTCTGGCCCCAGAAGTAGCGTGCCCGAGGGAACCCAACATTGGGAATACCAAGGTTGCGGAGGTTCACCACAGGCGTAAAGGATGCGCTCAGTCCCGCCCGTGTCGATCGCGAAGATGGTGCCGCAGCCTGACGAACAGTTGCCCGGCGCCGTGAATCCGCCCGAGCTTGTCGTGCCGTACAAAGCGCCGTTTCTCGCCTGGACCAATCCGGCGATCGGACCGCTGCCATCGGTGGGATATCCGGCGAACGTATGAATCACGGTTTCATTCCCGTCCGCAGTCACCCGGAACACCGTTCCGCACCCTGACGGCAGCCCCGGAAATCCGCAGTTACCCGCGCCGCCCGCCTGCGTCGTCCCGTAGAAAGCACCATCGCGAGCGTGCACGAGAGGTGCCGCCGGGTAAGCGCCATCCGTGCCGCCCGTGAAGGCGTGCAGCACCGAAAGTTTGCCCGCTGAACTCACTGCGAAGACCGTGCCATAACCTCCGCTGCCGCCCTGTCGTGTCGTGCCGAAGAACTCGCCACTCCTGACTTCGATCACTTCCGCGGCCGGGCTCGAACCTGCGGCGCCTCCGAACGAGTAGAGGACCTCCAGTTCGCCCTCAGGGGTCATTCGAAAAAACGTTCCCTGCCCTGATTGACCGCCACCGGTGCTGGTGCCGTACAGGTAGCCGTCGCTGCCGAGCGTCAGACCCGCGCCTGGGTTAGCCGGACCGCCGTTGGTGCCGGAAAAGGACTGAAGAATCGTTTCCGCTCCGCTGGTTGAAACCTTGTAGATGATCCCGTAGCCGTCGGTGCCGCCGCCCCAATAGGCAGTGCCGTAAAAATCACCCGCGGCTTCGACCAGCTTGGATGGCAACTGCCCGTCCTGTGAGCCGGAGAAGGCGTAAACGATCGATTCGGTTCCGGACGGCGTCACCTTGAAAACGGTTCCACCTCCGGTCCCCCCATATAACGTAGTGCCGTAATAGTTGCCGTCTGTGCCGCGAATGAGACCGCCGGAGGGCGTTCCGCCGTCAGGCCCGCTGATGCCACCTGCGAACACATAGAGATTCGACAATCCCAAGACCTCGGCGGCATCTACCGCGGGTGCAAGGCTCAGCGCCACGGCGAACGCCGCAGTGATTTGCAATGCTCGCGTGAAATATCGGTGTCTGCGAATCAATCTGGAAAGCTTCGGCATGCTTATCCTCAGTTACGGTGGCGCGATGCGGGGATGCTGAGCGTTCAATTGTCACACGCCCCCGACCGTCCGCAGCTGCGCATTCAACTTAACCGCGAGCTGGACAACGTATCCACTATATTAGATTATTCCTCCATGATAGAGGTCACTCCCCGCGACGTGAACGCCGTCATCGCGGCACAAGTGCGGGAATTGCGCGCGCAGCACGGACTCTCGCTCGAGGCGCTGGCCGCGCGCTGCGGTGTCAGCCGCTCGATGATTTCATTGATCGAGCGGGCCGAGGCGAGTCCTACCGCGGTCGTGCTCGAGAAACTCGCAACAGGACTGCACGTGCCCCTGGCATCGCTGTTCGACCAAGTTCGCGCCGCCCCCGTACCCGTGTCGCGCGCCGACGAGCAAGTCGCCTGGCGCGATCCCGGGTCCGGCTATCTGCGGCGCAACGTCTCGCCGGCCGGGTTTCCGTCGCCGCTCAAGATCATCGCGGTCGACTTCCCGCCGCGCGCACGCGTCGCCTACGAAACGGCCGGCCGCGAGTTGGCTGTACACCAACAAATCTGGGTGCTCGAGGGCTCGATCGATGTCACCGTCGGTACCGAGCGCCACCGCCTGCACCGGGGCGACTGCCTGGCGATGGTCTTGGATCGACCGATTGTCTACCACAATCCGACGCGCCAGCTCACCCGCTACGCGGTGATCATTGCCACCGCGATGCAGGGTGGCGGCTGAGCATGGCTCGCGCCGCGCCGCGCTGGCAGATCCGTCGTCTGCAAGCGGTGGATACCCAGCACCTGCAGGGGCTCGCCGACGTGCTCATCGACTGTGTCGACGGCGGCGCATCGGTGAGCTTCATGCATCCCTTGAACCGCGAGCGTGCCCTGCAATTCTGGGCGCGCGTGGCCGAGGCAGTCGCGCGCGGCGAGCGCGCTTTGTTGATCGCCGCAGCGGCGGGCGAAATCCTCGGCACGGTACAATTGATCTTGAGTCTCCCGGAGAACCAGCCGCACCGCGCGGACGTCGCGAAGATGCTGGTCCATCGCCGCGCGCGCCGCGCCGGTCTCGGTGCGGCGCTGATGCAGGCCGTCGAAGACACGGCGCGAGACTGCGGACGGTCGCTGCTCGTGCTCGATACCGTGTCCGGCGGAGACGCCGCGCGCCTGTACGAGCGACTGGGTTGGCAGCGCTGCGGCGAAATTCCCGGTTACGCGCTTTGGCCGCGCGGCGGCTACTGCGCGACGACGTTCTACTACCGCGCGCTCGCCGCGCCCGTCGAACCCTGAATCGCACCGCGCGGGCTGCGGGCGCGCTGGTCTCGTCAGCGAACGCTGACACTTGCCCTAGCGTCTGTCCGATAAACCGCGCGGAGGCATGTGCCTACCGTGGAACCAATGCGCCGAAGCCTTTCTCGCGGCTGCCGTTCCTTCCTGCGCGGTCGCGCGTAACCCATGTGGATCGTCAAACTTGCCCTCGAACGGCCGTACACGTTCCTGATGTTGGCGGCGTTGATCGTATTCATGGGCGGCTATGCCATTATCGGCACGGCCACGGACATCTTTCCGAACATCAAGATTCCGATCGCGGCGGTGATCTGGCGCTATACGGGCCTGTTACCCGAGCAGATGGCCGATCGGATCGTCCTCTTCTCCGAACGCACTGCACAGACGACCGTCAACGACGTTGAGCACACCGAGTCGCAGTCCCTGAACGGCACGGCCGTCGTCAAGTATTTCTTCCAGCCCGACGTCAACGAAGCTCTCTCCTTCGCGCAGATCACGGCCGTCTCACAAACCCAGCTGCAGACCTCACCGCCGGGAACGAGCCCGCCGTTCATCCTCTCCTTCAACGCCTCGAGCGTGCCGATCCTGCAGTTGGCGTTGTCGAGCGACAGCATTCCCGAGCAAGAACTCTTCGATCTCGGCAACAACAACATCCGTACGCAGTTGGCGACCGTCGCAGGCGCATCCGTGCCGTATCCCCTGGGGGGCAAACAGCGCCAGGTGCAGGTGGATTTGGATCTCAATGCACTGCGCGCACGCGGCCTTGCGCCCGACGACGTCGTGAACGCCATCAGCCAGCAGAACCTCATCCTGCCGGCCGGGACCGAAAAGATCGGCACGAAGGAAATGTTCGTCAATTTGAATGCCAGTCCTGCGCAGGTCGACGAGCTCAACGACTTGCCGATCCGGCAGAGTTCGGGCAGCGTCGTGTACGTGCGCGACGTCGCGCACGTCCGCGACGGCTACGCGCCGCAGACCAGCGTCGTGCGCGTCGACGGCAAGCGGGCCGTGCTCATGAACGTGCTCAAGACCGGTACCGCCTCGACGCTGGACATCATCAAGGGCATCGATCAAAAGTTGCCGCTGTTGCGACAACAACTGCCGTCCGCCCTGAAAATCCAGCCTCTGAGCGACCAATCATTGTTCGTCCGTGCCGCGATCAGCGGTGTGATTCGCGAAGGCGCGATCGCCGCAGCGCTCACGGGCCTGCTGATTCTGCTGTTCCTCGGCAGCTGGCGCAGTACCCTGATCATCACCATTTCCATCCCGTTGTCGATCCTCGCCTCGATTGCCTGCCTGGCCGCGCTCGGCGAGACGATCAATATCCAAACCTTGGGCGGCCTCGCGCTTGCCGTCGGCATTCTCGTCGACGACGCCACGGTCACGATCGAGAACATCAATTACCATCTCGAGCAGGGCATGGACGTCGAGGCCGCGATCCTCGAAGGCGCCCGCCAAATCGCCCTGCCGGCGCTGGTCTCGACACTGTCGATTTGCATCGTGTTCGTGCCGATGTTCCTGCTCGCCGGAATCGCCAAGTATCTGTTCATCCCGCTCGCCGAGGCCGTCGTGTTCGCGATGCTTGCTTCCTATCTGCTCTCGCGGACCTTGATACCCACCCTGGCCAAATTCTGGCTGAAGAAGGCGGACGAACAGAAAAAACCGTCGCAGAACTTCATGGCCCGCTTCCAGCAGCGCTTCGAGCACGGCTTCAGCCGCTTGCGCGACCGCTATAACGTGTTGTTGGAACTCGCCCTGGACAGCGGCACGCGCTTTGCAGCGATCTTTCTCGGCGCGATGGTGGCGACCGCGTTACTCGCGTTTCCCCTGGGGCCCCTGCCGGGGCTGGGCCAGGATTTCTTTCCGAGCGTCGATGCCGGCCAACTAAAGCTGCACTTGCGCGGTCCCACGGGAACCAGGATCGAGGAGACCGCCGTGCTCTGCGATGCCGTCGAGAAGACCATACGCCAGATGATTCCGGCGGACCAGGTGACGACCATCGTCGACAATCTCGGACTGCCGTACAGCGGCATCAATCTTGCCTACAGTACGTCGGCGCCGGTCGGCCCGAACGACGCGGACATTTTCATCAATCTCGCCAAGAAGCATTCCTCGCTCCAGGATTACCAACGGGACTTGCGAGCCAAGCTCGCGGCCACGTATCCCTCGACGACATTCGAGTTCCTGCCCGCGGACATCGTCAGCCAGATCCTGAATTTCGGTCTGCCCTCGCCGATCGACGTGCAGGTGGTCGGGACCAACGTGGCGGAGAACCAGAATTTCATCAATCAGCTGCTGCCGCGGTTCCAGGCGATACCGGGCGCCGTGGATCTGCACGTCCAGCAGCCTTACGATTATCCGCAGGTCGACGTCGAAGTCGACCGAACCCGTGCCCAATTGCTGGGCCTCACCGAACAAAATGTCGCCTCGAACCTGCTGGTCTCGCTGTCCGGCAGCTTCCAGACCACGCCATCCTTCTGGATCGATCCGAAGACCGGAACTCAGTACAACGTCGTCTCCCAGACGCCGCAATTTCGCATGGTCTCGCTCGATGATTTGCGCAACACGCCGCTCAGTCAGACGACGGGCAGCGTCCCTGATGCGGGGGGCACCTCGCAAATCCTCGCGAACGTGTCTTCGTTGCGGCACAGCGTCGCTCCGTCGGTGGTCAGTCACTACAACGCCCAGACCGCGTTCGACATCTACGGCAACGTCCAGGGGGTCGATCTCGGCTACATCGCCGCGCAGATGAACAAGATCATCGATGCGGCCCGCAAGGATCTGCCCAAGGGTTCGCGCATCGAATTGAAGGGCCAGGTGCAGACGATGCAGCAGTCGTTCCGCGGGCTGCTGTTCGGGCTCATGGGCGCGATTCTCCTGGTCTACATGCTGATCGTCGTCAACTTTCAGTCGCTGCTCGATCCCCTGATCATCATCACGGCGTTGCCGGCGGCTCTCGCGGGCATCGTCTGGATGCTGTTTCTGACGCACACGCCCGTGAGCGTGCCGGCGCTGACCGGCGCGATCATGTGCATGGGCGTCGCCACCGCCAACAGCGTGCTCGTGATCAGTTTCGCCCGCGAGCAGATGACCGGCGGCAAGGATGCCAGGGCGGCGGCGCTCGAAGCCGGCTTCACGCGTCTGCGGCCGGTGCTCATGACCGCCATGGCCATGATCATCGGCATGATCCCCATGGCCTTGGGTTTGGGCGAAAGCGGCGAGCAGAACGCGCCGCTGGGACGCGCCGTGATCGGTGGACTCATATTCGCAACCGTCTCGACGTTGTTCTTCGTACCCACCGTGTTCGCGATCATTCACGGTCGTCGTGGCCAGCAGCCCGCCGGCCAGCCATCGGCACCGGTGCCCGCGCATGGCTGAGGGCGCGGCCAATGCGACGGCTTCGGCGCGACCCAGCGGGCCGCCGGTCGATCGCAACAAGGTCGGCAGACAGGTTCGGCGCTACGCGTGGCTCCTGGCCGTGGTTGCGATCGTGCTCGCCGTCTGGGGTATCACCACCCGCCTGGTGTCGCGCGCGCATCTGCGCAAGCGCACCGCCGCCGACGCCGTGCTCACGGTCGAGACCGCCAAACCAAAGCTCAGCAGTGACGGCGACGAAGTGGTGGTGCCGGGTTCGGTGCAGGGCTACGTCGAGGCCCAGATCTATGCGCGCACCAGCGGGTACTTGCGCGTCTGGTACACCGACATCGGCGCCCACGTGCACAAAGGCCAGTTGCTCGCCGTCCTCGAGACGCCGGAGGTCGACCGGCAATACGCGCAGGGACGGCAGGATCTCGCGACGGCCGAAACCAATCTCGCGCTCGCCCGCCTGACGAACGAGCGCTGGCAGAAACTGCTGGCGACCAAAACCGTGTCCCAGCAAGACGCGGACACGCGGGCGGCGAACTTCGCGGCGATGACGACGACGGTCAAGTCGGCCGTGGAAAACGTCGCCCGCTTGCGCGATCTCGAGTCTTACAAGCGTGTGCTCGCCCCGTTCGACGGCGTCGTCACGGCGCGTAACACCGACATCGGTTCGCTGATCAACGCGGGTGAGTCGCCCAGCGCGCAACTGTTTCGCGTCGCCGACACGCGTCGTCTGCGCATTTATGCACAAGTGCCGGAGTCGTACGCCGACGTGATTCGCGACGGCACCGCGGCCGACCTCACGTTCACCGAGAAGCCTGGGACCACCTATCATGCCGTGGCGATGCGCACCTCGAGTGCACTCGATCCGACGGCACGGACCCTGCAGGTCGAGCTGCAACTCGACAATCGTGACGGTGCGCTTTTTCCGGGCGCCTATGCGCAAGTGCACTTCAAGTTGCCCGCGAGCGCCGAGACCCTGCGTCTGCCCGCCAATACCGTGCTGTTCCGTGCGGCGGGTCTACAGGTGGCGACCGTGGACGCGGGGCAGCATGTCAAGCTCAAGACCATCGTCCAAGGGCGCGACTTCGGCAAAACCATCGAGGTCTTGAACGGCATCGATCGCAATGACGAGGTGATCTTGAACCCCTCCGATTCGATCCTCGACGGCGAAGCGATACGCCGTGCGCAAAAACCGCCTGCGCCCACGCAAAGCACGGGGTCTTCATGATGCGGCGAACGCGGAGTCCTGCCAGCGTGGGCGTCCGTCTCTCCCTGGCGGTCGTGCTCACCCGGGTCGTGTGCGCATGTTCCTTTGCGCCCCCCTATCATGTCCCCGAAACGCCGCCTGCGCCGGCGCAGTACGCGCAACTCGACGATTGGCAGCCGGCACGGCCGCGGGACACGGAGCTGCGCGGCGCTTGGTGGAGCGTCTTCCAGGACCCGGAACTCGACCGCCTCGAAGAGCAATGCGGGCGGCAAAACCAGAACATCAAAGCGGCGTTCGCGCGACTGCAGCAGGCACGCGCCGAGACGCGCATCGCGCGCGCGGATCTGTTTCCGCAGATCACCGCCGATCCGACCGCAACCCGCGCGCGAACCTCACCGAACTCGCCACGTTTTCCGCCGGGCTACCCGACGACTCTCAATGACTTCGTGCTCGACGCCGACTTTTCCTATGAAGTGGACTTGTGGGGACGCGTGCGCAACGAAGTGACCGCGGCGAAGGCCAACCAACAGGCGAGCGCGGCGGATCTGGCCTCCCTCGATTTGTCGCTGCGTGCCGAACTCGCCAACGACTATTTCGATCTGCGCAGCGCCGACCGTCAGCAAGCCCTGCTGGATCAGAGCGTCAAGGACTACCAGGACGCGGCGAACCTCACCGAGAGTTCCTTCAAGGGCGGGAATGCGGCCCTGACCGACGTCGCGCAGTCGAATGCGCAGCTGCAGAACGCGCGCACTCAGGCCCAAGATATTCGTCTCCAGCGCGCGCAGAGCGAGCACGCGATCGCGGTGTTGGTGGGCGAGAATCCCTCGACTTTCCATCTGCCGCCGGATCCCCTGCCGCTCGCGGCGACGCCGCCCGCGTTCGATACCGGGCTGCCGTCGAGCTTGCTCGAGCGCCGACCGGACGTTGCCGCGGCGGAACGGCGCGTTGCGGCGGCCAATGCCCAGATCGGCCAAGCGCGCGCGGCCTATTTTCCGCAGTTCACGTTCGCAGCCACCGGTGGCCTCAACAGCACCAATACCTCGACCTTGCTGCACGCGCCCAGTCAATTCTGGTCCTTCGGTCCGCAGTTGTCGCTGCCGATCTTCGCAGGCGGGCGGCTGCACGCGCAAACCGACCGCGTCAAAGCCGCGTACGCGGAGCAGGTCGCCGATTATCGCAACACCGTCTTGACCGCCTACCAAGAAGTCGAGGACAACCTCGCCGCGCTACGCCAGTTGCAGGGCGAAACCGAGACCGCGGCGGCGGCCGTAACGGCGACCGCCACGGCCCTGCAGCAGGCGAAATACCGCTACGCAGGCGGCATCGCGCCGTATCTCGAGGTCGCGAGCACGGAGACGACCGCTCTGCAAGCGCAACTCACCGAGGTCAACATCGAAGCGCGTCGCTTCGAGGCCAGCGTCATGCTGGTCAAGGCGCTCGGTGGCGGCTGGGAGGCCCGCCCGCAATGAGCGCGGTCGCTTACGACGTCGCGGTCGTGGGCGCAGGTGCCGCGGGCCTTGCCGCTGCCCGCGCACTGTGTGCCGCGGGCAAGCGGGTCGCCATCGTCGAGGCGCGCGATCGAATCGGCGGGCGCATACACACCGAGCACCGGCAGTTCGGCAAGTCCGCGACGACGGTACCGATAGAACTCGGCGCCGAGTTCGTCCACGGCCTCCCCCTGGAGACCTGGCGTCTATTGCACGAGGCGCATCTGCGCACCTACGAGCTGCAGGGCGAGACCCGCCGCTATGCCGACGGGCGCGTGACGACCGAGCAGGATTCCGGCGCCGTGCCGCTGCGCGTGCTGGAAAAACTCGGCGCGTGGCTGAAGCACAAGGCGCCGGGTTTCGACGTCAGCTTCGCCGAGGCGTTGCGGCTCGCCGAGATCGACGACCCGTCGCGCGCCGCGGCGAGCGCGTATGTCGAGGGCTTCAACGCCGCCGACGCCCGGATCATCGGCATACGCGCACTCGTTCGCCAGCAGCAAGCGGAAGACGCGATCGACGCAGATCGCTTGTTTCACGTCGTCTCCGGCTACGATGCCTTGCCGCACCACCTCGCCGCATGCTGCGCGGCCCAGGGTGCCGAGATTCTGCTCGAACACCCGGTCGATGCGCTGCGCTGGGCGCCGAAGCACGTCGTGCTGGCGGGTCGGACCGCGGCCGGCAAGCCGTTCGAGGTACAGGCCGCCCGCGCCATCGTGACCTTGCCCCTGGGTGTGCTCAAGGCGGGTTCGGTCCGCTTCGATCCGCCGCCTGCGCGGATTCTCGCCAATGCGCAGCGCCTGCAAATGGGCGCCGTGCTGCGCTTGACCCTGACGTTTCGCTCGCGCTTTTGGCCGGAGGGGACGAGCTTTCTGTTCACGCAGGGGACGCTGCCGGCAACTTGGTGGACACCCTACCCCGACACGAGTCCCATGATCACCGGCTGGCTCGGCGGCGCCGACGTCACCAAGTTCGATCGCCAACGCGGACATCGCGCCAGCGCCGAGGCGCTGCTCGAGGCCGCGCTCGAAACCTTGGCGCAGACCTTTCACATCGAGACACGGGCAGTCGCCGAATGGCTCGTCAGCAGCCATCTGCACGATTGGCAGGCCGATCCCTTCGCGCTCGGTGCCTATAGTTATGTCCCGGCCGGCGCCGCCGATGCCTCCTTGCATTTGTCCTATCCGGTCGACGGGACCCTGTTCTTTGCGGGCGAGCATACCGACACGTCGGGACACTGGGGCACCGTCCACGCAGCCTTGCGCTCCGGACTGCGGGCCGCCGATCAACTCCTGCAGGACGATCTGCCGTAGTACGCAGAAAGGCTCCAAGCCGTGCACCCTGCGCCCCCGGCTCGTTCGTATTACTCTCGAACGACCCGATCGGATGCCTTGCAACCCGCCAGGAGACCCTCGTGAACAAGTTTTCTCGCACGCTCGCCTTTGCTGCCGTGCTGCTGCCGACGATTGCCGCCGCACAGAACCCACACCTCGATCTGCCGGACTTTCGCTCGCTCGCGCGCAATGCCTCCGATTCGGTCAATATAAGCTTGGGTCCCTGGCTGCTGCATTTCGCCGGTTCCCTGGTCAGCGACAAGGACCCGGACAAAGCAGGCGCAAAGCAATTGCTCGCGGGCATCGACTCGATCCAGGTACGTAGCTATGAATTCAGCAGCGATTCCGCCTATTCGGCCGCGGATCTCGACACGGTCCGGCGGCAGCTCGAGGCCCCCGGCTGGACTGCCTTGTTGCAGTCCCGGGATCAGCAAAAGGGCGAGCGCGTCGACATCTATGTCATGCGGGATGCCGACCGTACCAAGGGCTTCGCCTTGATCGCCAGCGAGCCGCGGCAGGTGACGATCGTCAACATCACGGGCTCGATCGACCTGGCGAGCTTGCCGGCGCTCGAGCGTCAGCTGCACCTGCCGGCGATGCAACTGCCGGTGCACGACACGACGAATCCGCACAGCGCCACGATGCCAAGCTTGTGAGCCCGGGCGCCGATGAGCGCGGATGATGAGTTCGCACGAGCGCGCGCCGGGAATACCGCCGCGCTCGTCGCACTGATCCGCGAACATCAACGCACCGTTTATAGTATCGCGTTACGTATGCTCGGCAGTCGCGAAGGGGCGGAAGATCTGACTCAGGAGGTGTTCATGCAACTGGGCGCAAAGCTCGGCTCGATTGCCTCGAAGGAACATCTGCGTTTTTGGTTGCGGCAGGTCACCGCCAACCGCGCCATCGATCAGCTGCGCCACGACGCACGGTTTCAAATGCTGCCGCTCAGCGAGGAGAATCCGCCGCTCGGCGCAAGCGAGAACGCCGATCCCCTGTTGCAAAGACACCTCCATGCCCTGCTCGCGGAGTTGAGTGCGCCCGCGCGCGCCGTGCTCTTGTTGCGCTATCAAGAGGACCTGGATCCCGTCGATATCGCGCGCACGCTCGAGATGCCGATCAACACCGTAAAGAGTCATTTGAAACGCTCCCTCGAAGCGCTGCGCAGCCGTTGCGGGCTGACGACGACATGAACGATGATCTGGAAAGCCGCCTGCGGCAAGCCCTGAGGCCGGTACCGCCCGGAGAGGAATTCTCGGCACGAATGCTGAAACGGGTGACGCTTGCCTCACCGGCATCGGCATCGAGCCGCAATGCGCCGCCGCGCCGTGTGGCCGCGAGCTGGTGGTTGTCCGCCGGGCTTGCCGCGTCGCTGCTGCTTGCGCTGGGAATTCGCCATCGGCAGAGCGAAGCACAGCAACGGCTCGCCGGACTCGCCGCGCGTCAACAGGTGTTCGCGGCCTTGCGTGTGACGAATCAAAAGCTGGACCTGGCGTATCGCACCGTCCAATCTGAATCGAGAGACGAGTTATGAGAACAGTTCCCGTCCTGCGCAAGGGCCGTGCCACCAGCAGGGTTCGCGCCACAAGCAACGGGCGCACCATGAGCAAGCTTCGCACCACGGGCATGGGGCGCGCATTGCTCTGCCTCGCGCTATGGTTGCCCGGCCTGGTCGCGGCCGCCTCGGAGCCACGACTCGCGCTGCCCGACTTCAAGGATCTCGCCGATAAAGCCACGGAATCGGTCGTGATCACGATGGATCCGTCCCTGCTCAACATGGCGTCGCGCTTCATGGATGCGGGCAACGCACAGGATTCCGCCGCGATCGCGGTGATCAAGGGCTTGGAGGGGATTTACGTGCGCAGTTTCAGCTTCGATCACGACGATGCCTACCGGCCCGCCGACGTCGCGGCGATCCGCAAGCAACTGGCGGATCCCGGCTGGAAGCGCGTCGTCGAGACGCGCAGCAAGAAGACGCATGCCGATGTCGACATCTATCTCATGAGCGAAGGCGACAAAGTGCGGGGACTCGCCCTGATCGCGAGCGAGCCGCGCGCGCTCACGATCGTCAACATCGTCGGCGCAATCGACCTCAATAAATTGCGCAAGCTCGAGGGTCAATTCGGCGTGCCCAAACTCGATCTCGATGCTGCGGCATCTACGACCCCGTAGTCGCTCGGCAACCTGATTGCTCCGCTACGCAAGGCCCGCGCGACCGCCGCAAAGAACAAGGCCTGCTCATCGTAGAGCGAGTCGGGGGTTTCTGCCTGCTCCCAGGTGGACCATTGCACGAGCACCAGATGTTCGGCCGGGTCGATCGCGATCGCCTGGCCGTAGATGCCCTCGGCCCAGAGCGACTCGGCTGCGATCTCACGGGCGGCGAGGGTACTGCGCCGCGGATCGATGCCGCCGTACCACCACTGATAGCCGTATTGCCCGGCCGGCGCCGCGGGCGTCACGGAGTTCTTGGCGAGCGTCCAGGTCGTCGATTGCCGCAGCCAATCGGCGGGTAGGCGCGACTCGCCGGTGGGCAAGCGGCCGCCGTCGGCGACGAACAGGGCGAAGCGACCCCAGTCACGCAAGCTGGCATTGAAGCCGTGTCCGCCCATGTCGACACGACCGGGCAGCAATGCTTCCCAGACGCCATCGCGCTCCATGCCGCAGGGAATCCACAGGCGCGTCTCCAAGTAGCGGGCGAGCGGCATGCCGCTCGCTTGTTCCAGCACGCGGCCGACCAACCACGCGCCGCCGGTGTTGTATGACCAGACCGCGCCGGGTTGCACGCCCGGCTTGCGCGGCAAGGAGCGGACGAGATTCCAGACGCAGTGATACGGGTCCGGCCCCGCCTCGCACCGTGTGAGTCGCGCGAAGTCTGAGTCAGGGTCCGCGTAATTCTCGTTCCAGGCGATGCCGGATGTGTGCTGCAAGAGCTGGCGCAGGCTCACGCCATCCCAGCCCGTGCCGCGCAACTCGGGCAGGTAGCGCACGATCGGATCGTCGACCGAGCCGATCGAACCCTCCTTGATCGCCATGCCGATCAGGATGGAGACCACGGACTTCGCGACCGAGCGCGAGGTCCAGAGTGTCCGCTCGCCGTTGCCCAAACCATAAAATTCGTAAACGATCTGCCCATTCTTGAGAATCAGCATGCCGGTCACGGCTTGCCGGCGGCGATACGCAGCGAGATCGAAGCTCTTGCCGTCCATGCGATAGCGTATCGGCGGCAGCCGATAAGATGCGGCGGGCAGCGCCTGGGGCGTGCCGTGCGCGTGGAACACGTCGCCGCGATAGAGTCGGTAGGTATTGCGGAATCCGACGACGCGCTGTGCAGGCGTCCAGCTGAGCATGTCCTTCGCCGCGGGCAACTCGGCATCGAAGGGCGACGGGCAGGCCGATAGGCCGAGGTCAGCGCATGTCGGGCTAGGCGCAGCAGAACCAGGAGTCGCGCATGGCGCGCCGAGGAAAATCAGCGCAAGGCTCACGGCACTGCCGAGCGTCCGGTGCCGGACGGGCCTCGACGCGCTGTGGGCCATCGGACTCAGGCCACCTTGCTGCGGTCCGACCAAGCCGCCGACTGCGTCGAGCCCTGTCCCAGCACCGAGCTCAGGTCCTTGAGCAAGCCGCCCAGTTCCCCGGCCATGACCGCGAAGTCGATGTCGAACTGTTCCGCAGGGTCAACCTGGTCGGCATCCTCGTTCATCGTGAGAAACTCGAGCCGTTTGATCTGTAGTTTGTCGGTCAGTATGAAGGCGACGCGGTCGTTCCAAGTCAGTCCCAAGCGAACCGGATATTTTCCGCCTTGCAGATGGCCCTGGATTTCCTTGCCATCGAGCGGATGCCGCGAGTAGCGGACCATGGCTTTGGTCTGATTCGCCGCCTGCAGTTCGAGTTCGTCATCGATTGAAAAGCGCCCGGGCGCCTCACCCCGCAGCAGCCAGGAAGCCATCGCAGCATGCGGCGATTGCTCCGTCTCCATGGGCACGGGTACGAAGCTGCCGAGCGTCTCTGACAGCGTCTCGAGGACACTCTCCGCACGCGGCAAACTGGAGACATCCACGCCGAACCAGCCGGCTTCTGCGTCGATCCAGGCGCGAATGACTCGACGGCGGGTCAGGGCTTTGGCGCGCAGCTCATCGGCGACGCGGCCGCGCAGATCGCGCATCTGTTTGCGCCCGACCGGAAAGCCCTGTTCCTGCGCTTGAATCGCGGCGCGCTCTTCGGCGACCTGGCGCACGATCGAGGCGGGCAGCAGTTTTTCATTGATTCCCAAGGCGAGCATATGGTGATGACCCACCGAATGGAGGAGCCGACCACCCTGTAGAACGGGCATCCAGCCCTTCGTCGTCATGTCGAAGGGTCCGCAGGCTTGCAGGCAGCGGCCCGCGAGCCGGTCTTCGAGATCAGGCGGCGAAATACTCCAATCGACCGGCAAACGATAGAACACCAGGTTCTTGAACCACATTAAAAAGCCCCGCTGAAAAACAGCGAGGAGTATATGGATGTCGCCGGGCCATGCCGCGATTTTTGGCGCGCGGAATACGCCCGGCAGCCTTGGCGCCGGGCCGCGGTTCAGTTGGCAGCGGGCGGCGCTTCCGCGGCGGGCTTGGCGGCGCGCGAGTAGACGATTTTCTTCGTTCCACCGTCGCAACTGCCGACGACCTTCTGGTCCTTCACCTCATCGTTGCCGACGGCCTCGAGCGAATAGGACTTGACGCCTTTCGCGTCGAGTTTGGCGGCAATTTCGCTCTTCAATTCGTCACAAGACTTGGCCGCGTACGAGGCGAAGCTGACCAGGGACAGGGCGGTAAGCAAACCCCCCAAACCGAATTTAGTGACCATTCTCGTTCCTCAGGATGTTGCTCGCCTGCAATATGACCGAAGTGCGCGCCGACGGGTAGAGGTCACGGAGGCACGTTAGGGAAAACCCTTAACCCTGCCTTGTGACTCCCTGTCAGGTGCTGCGGACATAGATCCTCATGTGTCGGCCGCGCGCGAATATTCCTTAGCGAAGTGCGTCTCGGTTTTGCGCTTTGGCCTCCAAATACGCCCTCAAGCGTCCCCAATTGGGAGTTCGCTCACGAATCGGGTGCGGCGCAATATGTAAATCTGCCGCGGCTATGTTCCTAAGCCGACTGTCAGGGGGTTGCCGTGGGCGCTTTGCGGGTGGTCTGCCACTCGCGATCGCGTTGCTCGGTCTGTGCCTTTTCGGCGCGTTCGCGGGCGACCCCGCCCGCGCGAATTCTTGCCATGCCGCAACCGCCCAGGGGACCGCGCCGAGCGACTATCAAGACTATTGCTGGCTGGACTTCACGGGCTACTCCGATGCGACCGCACAGTCGGCCGCCGGACAAACGTTCAGCTACAACTTGCCCGACGGCTCGACGCTGAGCCTCGTCCTCAAAGTCACGACGAATGGCGCGAGCCCGGCACTCGCGCCGGTCAGCGCGCCGTCCTGGAGCGGCGCGGCCATCGGCAACGCGGGCTTCCTCGGCATCGCGGGTGAGCCCGTGCTCTACGAGGTCCAAAACGGTTCCACGGTCAACCTGACGCTCAGCAACATTACGATTTCTCCGCCGGCCGGCAGCACGGCGACGGCAACCTACGCGATCGTCGCCGCCGACGGGGAATCGACCAACGGCGGCGAGACTTTGAGTTTCACGACCAACGGTACGGCCTGGACCGAGTTGGCGGCCATATCGAATGGCGGGGTGTACCCAACCTTGACGGGGGTTGGTACGACCACGGTCACCGAGACCGGCGCCGATGGAACCGTCGGCGCCTACGCTTTTTCGTCCTTGGGCAATCCGACCACGGTGAGTTCCAAGCTGGTCGGCAGCGGCTTGCAGGGCGCGATGTTCGCGCTGCGCTATGCCTCCGTCTCGGTCACGGCGCAGTTGAGCGGCGCGCGCGCGCGCACCAGCGACCAGTTCACGTACGGGATGTATACGACCAGCGGCGGCGTGATTTCGTCGCTGACTTCGAGCGGGACTTCCACCGGCCCGTTCACGGCCGATGGCCTGCCGCTGATCGCCGCCACCTACTCATTCGCCGTCACCGAGTCGATGGCAACGGGCAGCACGAGCACCCTGGCGAATTACGCGACGTCCTTGACCTGTACCAACAAGAACACGGGCAGCGGGACCGCGATGCCGACGGGTCTCGCGGCAAGCAGTTATACGTTCCCGCCCCTGGCCTATGGCGACTCGATCACCTGCGTGTTCACCGACACGGCCTATCGCGCCAATCTTGCGGTCACGAAGACGGGAACGACGACCGTCGCCGCGGGCGGCGCAGTCACGTATGCATTGGCCATCAGCAACGGTGGTCCAAGCGCCGCGAACGGCGCGGTGATCACGGACCCGGCGGTCGCGAATTTCACCGCAACCGCGGTCAACTGCAGTGCGGCGACCGGCGGGGCGGTCTGCCCTGGGGCCGCGGCGCTGACCGTGGCGAATCTCCAAGGTGCGGGGATCAGCATCCCGACGCTGCCCAGCGGCGGTGGCTTGACCTTGACCGTGACCGGCACCGCGGGAGCCGCGAATATTTCCAATACCGCGTCGATCACGCCGCCCGCAACAGTCGTGAACAGCAACACGACGCCGACCTCCACAGCGACCACGACCGTGACCTCGTCGGCGGACATGGCTTCGATCCTGAGTCTTCCGGCGGCAGTCACCGGGGGGCAGACCGTCACGGGCACGCTGACCTGGATCAACAACGGCCCCAGTACGGCCTCGGGCCTGTTTTACAGCATGCAGTTCAGTCCGGGCGTAGCACCGACGCTCACGGGATTGCCGACCGGTGCGAGTTACTCCTATGCGTCGGGCACGGGTGTGGTCACGTTCACGGGACTGCCATCCTCGCTCGCAAGCGGCGCCAGCGTCGGTCCGATCACGATCACATATCCCCAGCTGGCAACGACTTCGTCGAACGTGGGCGCCTCGGTCGGCGCCTCGACCAGCGATCCCAATAGTGCGAACAACGCGGCGATCGTGACCGTGGCCAACACGGCCGATGTCGCCGCAAGTCTCACGTTCCCGGCGAGCGTCAACGCGGGCTCGACCGTTTCCGGCACGGCCACGTTCACGAACAACGGTCCGATCACTGCCACCGGCGTGGTGTTCGCCCTCACTCTGCCCACGAATCTCAGCGCGGCACCGACGCTGAGCGGCTTGCCCGCCGGCGCAACTTATGGCTACGCGGCGAGTACCGGGGTCGTGACCCTGAGCGGCATGCCGACGACGCTCGCCGCCGCCGCGACCGTGGGTCCGATCACGATCAGTTATTCGCAACCGGCCACCGCGACCTCGACGGTGACCAGCAGCATCAGCGGCACGACGGTCGATCCGAACACGGCCAACAACAGCGCCACCGCGACGATCGGCGGTACCGCGGAAGCGGATCTGTCAACCACGCTCAGCTTCCCCGGCAGCATCAACGCGGGTTCCCCGGTCTCGGGCACGGTGACCTTCAATAACGCCGGCCCGAGCACGGCGAGTGGCATCACTTATAGCTTGACCCTCGCC
>Ga0116230_10002490_pt1 | contig 17726 bp, 11 predicted proteins | sample S1TSphfallax_3_FD_88678 | JGI IMG/M metagenome (GOLD analysis project Ga0116230, IMG submission 88678) | Host-associated microbial communities from peat moss isolated from Minnesota, USA - S1T2_Fd - Sphagnum fallax MG | ecosystem: Host-associated > Plants > Peat moss > Unclassified | place...
CCTTTAACATCCGATATTGATACCCGCAGCCTGGCAATATCTTTTGGCGTGGCTACTGTGCCCGAAAATTGCCAGGAAATGGACAAACTCTTACAAGCAGCTAAAAAGGCTTGCGAACAAGCTCGCACCGGACGTGAACGGGTCATCCTCGCTCGTGGCGTAGTTGAAGATAATAGTGAACTTAGACATCTTAAGCCATAAGTAGACACTTCGGCACCGCCACGACTTTCCTAATCCGAAGCAATTTTTTATGGCGAAAAGCCTAAAAACGACAGCCAGCCCAGATATAACTTGACATACCAATATTTTAGGAGCATTCTTTTTGGTAGAAGTACTATGGAGATGCGTCAATTAATACCTCTGATCAACCATTTGACTTACTTGAATTTCAGCAAAAAGCTCGAGAGACTCTTTGCCCGAAAAAACTCTTTCTGCTTTGGGAAGACGTTTGCCGCCGCTATGAACGGCACGAGATAGGAATTTATCAGCTAGAAGAAATGAAAGAGGTTATTTGTCCCCACCTTAGCGCTTTATCGTCTTTGCGAAAAATTATTGACGGAGCTGAAAATAAACCGCAAAAACGCCCTCGCTTAACTGCTTAACACGAAGCCTAGACACGCGCGTCGAGCCGAGCACAGGCAAAGCGGCCAAGAAGCATATAAATTATGCCGAGCTGGCTTGCCATTGAAACCATTAACATAAGAACAAAGCAGCGCTCATTGATAAATCAGCCTAAAAGATGGATGAAGAAGCTAACGCCCCAAATAAACACACTCAGGCCAAAGATAACATCTATGACTTGAATAGATATTGAGGGATCTTTTAAGCGCCTCAGAAGCCCGAAAAATACCCAGAATCCAGTGCTTAGTATTGCCAAAGTACTGAGTAAGTTAGTGCCCAATTGGTGCATAAACTGCAAATCGGTAGAATCCCCGGGCACAATATAAATTCGCCTAGGCACGTGTACGCTGGCTTGCTCCATTTCTTCCATGCGCTCATGAGTAGCGTCAGACAAAGATTTGCCGCCATAAAAGCCCAGAACTAAACTTGTAAAGGACTTGCCACTAGTAAGCAATCGCGAGTGTCGATCATATCCATGCACATAAAACTCGTTAACCTTATAACCGTCAGCACAGCGCTGCGAAGAGTAAAGAGCTAAAGCACTGATTTTGCAGGGAGAAGCCTCTTCTCTCCAGGAGCCTCCTTTAAGCAAATAGCTAAAACATTCCTTGTAATTGCTGTCAACTTTTACTCCAGGAAAAGTATTATCTCTCCCGAAAGTTCCGTTTACCCTCTTTATAGGAGGTATGTCGGCTTTATCAGTAATAGGGTTTATATAAGTTAATCCTGGCTCAGAGGCAAGTCTTTCACTCTTGTCAGGGTAACAGCCGTGAGCATTGTAGTACCGGTCAGCTGCCTCTGCAAAAACACGCATTTTATCGGCTACTACGAATTCGGGCGAGGCGGCTGCATAAAATACTGTGCCTTCCTCACTCATCAGTTCATCACCTTTGAACTGGAACCAGTTTTCTCGGGTAACTACGGTGCTTAATAAGGCAGCCCAAATATCACTTAGACTCCCTTTCAGCAAATAGTATGGAATTTTTCTGTGATGCACATCAGCTGTAAGTAAGGCAAATCGATTATCAATAAATTGAACACCACAATTTTTGTCCGCAGACTTAAAAAGCCCCTTTACGATAAGTTGTTCGCCAATCAAATTATCTGCAGAAACATGTCCAGGCACCATCAGTTTTGATAATGCAAGGGTAATAGCAGCAATGCCCACGATAACACTAACCACATATAAAATGCTCCGCCAGCGGTGGCGCAGCACATGGATGTTGAGAAGGTTGCCTGCTTCTTTCTCCGCCGACTCAGCACCATAGCGTAAGTATTTTATCTTTTTCGGGCCTCTCGAATTAGCGCCTTTCTTTGCTCGATGGACACCGGTAGTTTCTAGAATAGAACTTGAGGCAGTAATTGCTTTACGCTCGGCAGAATCATTGCCACTCTTACCAGCCGGCATAGGTAATAAGCCAAGCCTGAGACTATCTTCTGTCACCCCTTCGCGATTGGCCAAAACGCTAAAATATTCCTGCCTGATATCGTGAGAGAGGGCATGAGAAAGTCCAAGGGTCCTTTCTGCTCGACCGAGGGCTAACTTGAAGATATCGTCAGCCTGAGCAAATTGTTTGTTGGCTTCTAATGCTCGCGCCAGGAAAACAGCAGTATTGATCACATCGGGATGATTTTCACCCAGTATTTTGCTGCCCAAAACAATCAATTTCTTGTAAACCGGGACTACCTTCTCATAAACACCTTCCTGTGAATATATTTCCGCTAATGCTTGCAAAGAAAACGCCAGATTATCCGTCTGGCTTTGATCCTTTTCACAGATTTTGGTTATCTGCTCATAGAGTAACGCGGCTTGATTATTGTCTCCGGCACTCCTTGCCTGCGCTGCTTCCTTCAGCAAATTCTCTAACATTGACTACTCTCGGCTTGTTTAAGCCTATATTCCTGTCCTGCCATCGCCTAGATAAAAGTAACCTATTTTCACCACTTCTACTATTTAATCTGCCCAGTTAGTTAAGATCGAAAAACTAAGCGCTAAGATTCTTTGCTGCAAAGTAAAGTCAAGAGATGCTTCCTCCTTGTTGACAGAGATGGGCAGTCTTGCTGATAATTCCTTATTACGGCACGGTAGCTCAGATGGTTAGAGCACGCGACTCATAACCGCGGGGTCGGGGGTTCGATTCCCCCCTGTGCCAAATCTTTAAACTGTCCGGCCGGTCGACTGCTATGCAGGCTTGTTTCGAAAAACTGATTTTTATTTAGATCGCTGTAATCAATTTTAGAGAAGGCACCTTTAGTTTTTTCAGATCAGCCTCATAAGCCTGCATAAAATGATTACTTCGCGAGATAAAGTTTTGGCTGTGGCCATAAGCATGACCAACTTCATGGAGAGAGGCACTTAGCACCATCTTGCTAATCCGTGGTGGACTATTTCCGTGGCAATACCTTTCACCAATCAATAATACTTTCTGCGCTCCTCTATGCATGCCTGGTACATTACGGTAGTCAGCATTGTGTAAATATCCTCTTGGTTTTTCGAAGGCTAGCTCAGGTTCAGCTTCCAAAAAGGTTGGCGTTATCAAAATTTTACAACTGAAGTTGAAAAGTTCTTCCTTGATTTGCCTCGGTATTAGATGCAGTGCAGCAAGAACTTGCGCATAAATATCAGCTGTGTCCTGGGTCCGGCAAAAGACAGTCATAAGTTCTTTGTCAGCGAAACACACAGACATAACAGTAAAAAAATACGTTATTCCAAACCTTATCCTCATTTCGCCTCCGCTATAGCTAGTGTGTGCTCTTAGGCAATGAGCTGGCAATTCTTAAAGGTGGAAGTAGAAAACCGCGACCAAATTCAATACTTAAGAGCCACCCTTTTTATCCGCAAATTATTTTTATCGCTGCCGCCATGCAGTCTCTAACGCATTTGGTGCCTCTAAACTCACGAAAAGCGGCTTCAAAACTTAGCAGTACTCCAGTTAAATAACAACGGTTTGTACGTAACCCCAATAGCAATTATTTATGGGGCCAGAATATCTTTTAGCTTTTAGTCCCACTCAATTATTCTTAATACCGAATATGGTGAGAGGATAAATGAATGAGTACAAGTATAATGAAATTTTGCTCCTTCGCTAATATCTCGGGTTGCTATTACAAATATCCGCTATAAAGTAAAAGATTTGATAATCTGAATATCGTAATGGGAAGAATAGTTGGTTGATGTCAAAACTTAAAATCTGGTTTGTTACGCCTTGCTTTTTTGATGTGGAATCATTCTGCGAGTTAAGAAAGCGATGCTTAGATATTGTTCATACTTCCTTGCCTGACTTAGAGCCAAAATTTGTCTTTATTGATGATTCAGGCGGGCAAGATAGTCAAGTGACCACTTTGAGTAGTGCAGAGTCTACGACGATTCTTGTGCCACCCTATAACATGGGACACCAGAGTGCGATTGTTTTTGCCTTGCGGTCAATCGTGCCGAATATAGATCCGAAAGATTATATTGTTACTCTCGACTGTGATGGAGAAGATAGACCAGAAGATATTCCGTCGTTGTTAGATCCACTTTTCTCTAATCCAGATGATGCATACGCGGTTTCGCTTGCATACAGAACCAAAAGAAGAGAGACCCTGAAATTTAAAACATTATACTTTTTCTTTAAAATCTTCTTCTTTGCTTTGACAGGAAGCCATATAAGGAGTGGCAACTTTGCAGCATTTAGAGGTCAATTTATAAAGAGTGTCATTTTCCATCCTTACTTCGATTACTGTTATTCCTCCTCTTTCATTGCTCTGCCTGTAAAGACAAAACTTGTTCATTTAGGCCGAGGTTCCAGATATTTTGGCAAAAGCAAAATGACTTTTGTGAGTTTAATTGGGCATGGTTTAAGAATGCTTTTGCCATTTTCTGAGCGAATTGCTATAAGAGCGTCCATTATTTCTGGAGCTCTTTTAATGTTGAGTATTGCCAGTATCATATTTACATTATTTTTCTATGGAATTGACCAGGATCGTTATACTTGGGTGATTACAATAGAGTTTTTCTCTTGTTTTTACAGCATTTTGTTGTTCATAGTTTCTTTTGTCTTCTTCGCCACGTTTCATCAAACTAGAGCTATAAACTCCCATAACTGGAACATCTCTGCTTCCCAGGAAAGTTTTAAAACTCTATAGACCGTCACTCATTCAAAGAAGATCTATGCTAGTGTTGCTAATCCAGATTTAAGCATGCCTTGCTTGCGTCTATTTTCAAATCCATTAGGGCTAAATCAGGGATTGTACTATAAAGGCACTATAGATAAGACCTTGATACAATGAGGACCGCTTTTAGCATGTAATTTCTTTAGGCGTGAAAGTTATTAGTATTGGAAGATCAAAGTGAATATAATAATGAAAGGCGTAAAATCAGCAACCTTTCTAGTTATTATAGTCTTACAACTGATTGGCGGGCTTGCCGCTAAAGCTCAAGATAGCATTATCCTCGCAGGAATGCATAAGGAATTAGATCGCTCCTATGCTAAGTTGAAAAATGCTGGCGCCGCTCCTTTATATTATCTGGGTTATAGGTTTTATGACACGCAAAGTCTCAATTTAAGCGCGGAATATGGTGCTTTAAAAAGCGAGTCCGATATTGATCACAAGCGTATTCTCAATGTAGACGCACGAGTTGGTAGCCCACATCTGGATAATACTCATGCAGTGTCCGAAGCCACGGAGTATATGTTGCAGGCCGCACGCTCTATCACACCTGCATTTTACCCTTTAGAGGATAATGAGTCTGCGCTGCGCACGGCTTTATGGATTCGTACAAACAATGCTTTCAAAAATTCTCAAAAACGATATGAAACCATAAAGTCAAACCAAGATCTGCAAGCTGCCGAAACTGACAAGGCAGACGACTTATCTGCAGAGAAACCTCACCGCTTTGCGCATACGTCTGATCATTTCCTAAAAGACGTTCCAGAATGGAAAAATAGATTAAGGCGCCTGTCGAAAATCTACTGCGAGTATCCACATATTTTAAATTCACATGTCGACCTATCTGTTACAAAGGTCCGCCGTTATTTGGTGACAACAGAAGGAACTCAAATAGAAGATGAGCAATTGCATTACAGTCTATCTACCACGGCGGACACTTTAGCTGACGACGGTATGAAACTTTGGCTATGCGATGGAACTGAAGCAGGGGATGCAAAAGAATTACCCGATGAAGCAAAGTTTGCTCAGGTGATACGCAACACCGCCCATACGCTTGAACAATTACGGGTGGCTCCGCCAGCAGAACCTTATGCTGGCCCGGCCATATTAAATGCTAGGGCTGCAGCAGTATATTTTCATGAATCTTTTGGTCATCGTATCGAAGGACACAGACAGAAAGATATTAATGAAGGACGCACATTTGAAAAAAAACTGGGCGAACAAATTATGCCCGAATTCATCTCGGTTATTGATGATCCGAACTGTGAAAAACTTCACTCTAAAAGCTTAAACGGTTTCTACCGAGTGGATGAAGAGGGAGTACCTGCGCAAAAAGTAACCCTTGTCGATCATGGTATCCTAAAAACTTTCTTGATGAGTCGATCGCCTATTAAAGGATGTCCTTTCTCTAACGGACATGCACGCTGCTCGCCTGGCTACGGTCCACAGGCTCGACAAGGCAACCTTATTGTTCTAGCAAGCAAAACAGTTCCATACGAGGATTTACGTACGCAATTAATTGCTGAGGCAAAAAAGCAAGGCAAATCATACGGTCTTATTTTTGATCAGGTCGCTGGTGGTTTTACAATGACCCAAAGTATGATGCCCCAGATTTTTCAATTACAGCCTCTGATAGTGAAACGTGTCTACGTTGATGGCCGACCAGACGAGCTGATCCGCGGAGTCGATTTATTAGGCACACCACTTACCTCTTTAGAAAAAATTCTTCGCGCCGGGAATGACTATGATACCTTCAATGGCACTTGTGGTGCTCGGTCCGGGTGGGTAGGAGTTTCTGCTTCTTCTCCAAGTCTACTAATGCAAACGATAGAAGTTCAAAGGAAACCAAATACTCAGGAAAAAATGCCTGTTTTACCTTCGCCTGATAGAGATACAAATTGATGAAAAGAGCATTATCGCTTTTAGCTTTGTTGATCCTGCCAATCTTTGCTCTGCCAGCAAAGGCTGACTCAACCGATATTGTTATGAAAGCCCTCAAAGACGAGATGGCACGCTCGATGAAACGCCTAGAAATAAATGAGCACGGAGCCCCTTATTTTATTTATTATAATGTCCGAGACTTCGACAGAATAGAATTGGCGGCGTCGTGTGGTGCTCTTAGTCAAAACGAACACAGTCGTTGGCGAGATTTGATGGTGGACGTAAGAACAGGCAATTATTCATTAGATAGCTCAAATTTCAACAGCAATATCCCCGGTATGTCAGCTGCTAACGCCACTGCCGATCAGCGAACCCTCGCTATTGATGATGACTATAATGCAATCAGACACACCCTTTGGCTTCGTACCGATGCTGCCTACAAAAGAGCTGTAGAAACTCTTGAAGCAAAAAAATCTTATCTACAGCAACATAATGTACGGGAACGTCCTGAAGATATGTCTAAAGAGAACGTTACCGTTTTTACAGAGCCTCCCGCTAAAATAGAAATAGATACCGACCATTGGAAGTCTATCGTTAAAAGACTCTCTTCCGTATTCGACAACTATCCAGCTATACAGCGCTCACTGATAACTTTCAAAGTTGATTGTTGCAACAGCCATTGTATCAACAGCGAAGGCATGACATGTGAGCAAGGACAAAAATATTATGAGCTTATCGCTATGGCCAGTCTGCAGGCTGATGACGGCGAGGAACTAGCAGACAGTCAAGTATTCGCTGCTACGTCTGAAAAAGATTTGCCATCTGTAGAAATAGTGGAAACAGCTATCAAAGAAATGTCCGGCAATCTCACCCAACTTAAATCAGCCAAGCTGGCAGAAAATTATAGCGGACCTGTTCTATTTGAAGGACAAGCAGCTGCAGAACTGTTCAATCAACTCCTTCGTGCAGATTTGGGGGCCAGCCAAGAAAAACTCGATAGTGAAAACAATTCATTTTTCGCCAGAACTTCACATCAACTAAAAAATTCTCTGGGCAGAAGAATTTTACCAACTTTCATAAGTATAACCGATGATCCTCTAACTCAAGAATTCAAAAGTGTACGTTTGGTAGGCGGTTACAAAATAGACGACGATGGCATACCAGCACAGAAAATTGTTTTAATTGATAAAGGAATTCTTCGCACTCTGTGCATGAGTCGTATTCCTACAACCGACATCAAACATAGCAACGGACATTCCGTTTATGGCATTGGAGAAACAAGCATTTTATATGTAAACTCGGACAAACAACAAAGTCTTGCCGAGCTAAAAAGTAAACTTATTCAACTCGGTAAAGATAATGGGCTCAAATCCGTAATGATTTTACGCAGATTGTCTTCTGATGGATACAACCTAAACTTTTTTGATCCCGGCTTCATATCCAGTGAGGCAAAATCGTATATGAACAGCGCTTCGGCGGGACTTTTTCTGCGTTCGCCAATACTACTCTATAGCGTGTCCGTCTACGATGGACACGAAGAATTATTGCGTGGAGCCCAATTTAATGGACTTTCAATGCGTTTATTCAGGGACATTATTGGCACCGGCAATGATACCAACCCCTACATAGTCTATGGATATAGTGGCGCTTACGAGCATCTAATCACACCGTCAATTTTAATTAGTGATATAGAATTACGCAAAGCGGCAAAAGAGACAAATAAACTGCCTGTGTTGTCTAATCCTGCGTTCGAAAAATAGAAGTCAAATAAATATTGAAACAATCCAAAGCATGATCTGCGTGTAACCGTGGAACATTCATTTAGGTGTCCAAATAGGTTTCCAAAAAGTCGTGAACAATTATATGAAAAGCTTAGCTATCGCAGCTACTTTGGTTAGAAGTTTATTTTCAATAGCTTTAATCTCTTGTTCTTACTCGAATATAAATATTGCCTGTCAATGCCAGAATTTACTTAAGCCAGCCAAAGCTAAATACGATAATTCAAAGCACCTTAAACCGTTGAAAGGCAGCGCCGCTACTTTCAAACCTCTAGCAGGCGGAATCAGTTTGTCTCGTAAAGTCACTGCCATCCCAGCAAGTCTACAAAAGGGCGCCATTTTTAATAAAGCTAATCTTCCCAAAACCAAAATAGTTAATGGCTGGTATTGGATACCATCTTGGTTGGCTGGAGTATGGCATAGAGAAACAGTTACTGACTTGAATGAAGATGGAAGCCAAAATACACATACCGAGAGAGCAGATCACTTGTGGGGACATCAGTCTGACCGATTCGGCACTATCTGGCATCACCACTGTGAGCCATACACTCAAATTGTTGAACAGGATGACATTACATATTCTAAAACAATAGTATCTCTCCAACCCATCGTAATGAGTGGTTCTGAGGTCAGAATGCACTACAAAGATCTCACCGTCGGATACAATAAAGACAATAAACTTATTGTAACCACTCACAAGCATGAGCAAATTTCTAAGTTAACCCGGCAAGGAGATCTGCTGGCTGAAGAAATTTGGTCGAAAGAATATGACCAAAATGGAAATTGTTACTCATCAGATCATGCAAAAACAGTTTATACGTTAATACATACTTTTAAACCTACCAAGGTTGATAAAAATGGACTAGATCTAGAAAAGCACTTTGCGCTATTTTTGTTGTCACACGGATATTTAGATCGCGTACCCTTGGTCACAACCGAGCAACCAGACAGAAGATTAAGTGTTACGCCCGCAAAACTAAAATGACTTCCGCCAGGTAAGATGTTATTGGTCACAAATCCAGGCGATATTCGCACCAACAAATTTTTTACCTAATATGAATAATTTAGCAGAACAAACTACCGATCGACCTTCTAGTCAAATCAAAACTGATAAGCTCTCAACCTTTGCCTATTTTATATTGAGATGGTTTATACGCCTGTTCATGCGCATTTTCTTTTCTCTTGAGTACGATGGCTTACATTACTTAGCTGAACAAAAAGGAGCGGTCATTCTCGCTGGTAACCATACCGGCTGGCTGGACACACTAGCTCTTGGCTCCGCTAGTAATCGCAGAATACGTTTTTTAACTGCCGAATGGGTTACAAAATGGCCTGTATTGGGTCCTATTATTGTCGCCTTGGGTGGTATCCCTGTTCGCACAGGCACAGGCACCAAAGCCCTTGAGGAGGCGATACGATGCCTTAAGCAAGGGGAAGACATATGCATTTTCCCAGAAGGAGTCCTTTCGATTGACGGTAATCTATCTCAGTTTAGAAGCGGCGTGGCCAAGCTTCATAAAGAAAGTGGCTGTCCGATAATACCGTTTGCGATATATGGTGGATATGAAGCTTGGCCTTATAATCGGACTTTCCCACGTCTACATAAGATTGCCGTCCATTTTGGTGTTCCTCTGCACAAAGTGGATTCCGTTTTGAACGAAACCACGCGCGAGTTAGAGGACATGGTAAGTTTTATGAAAGCCTCGCTGGAACGACGATACCATTCGCAAGAAGAAAGAGAAACTACTTTTCTATCCTTTTTGCAAACCAAGTCGGATGGATTTTCAGCCCGTCCGGCTGTCAGCATCAAAACCAAAAACGGCTGGTACGAACTGAGCTATGCCGAACTCTCAAGACAGGCAATCAGGTTGTCTTCTTATTTGATTGAATCTGGTATTACTTATGGTGATCGCATTGCCATTTTGTCGGAATCAAAACCTGAATTTGCTGTCTGTTTTTTTGGCGCCATTCGATCCGGCGCCACCATTGTACCTCTAGATATTAAACTCACCTCTTACGAGCTGAAATCCCTTTTGGATGATTGCGCTCCCAAATTTCTATTCATTTCCAACCACTCACTTAAGGTTTTTGAAGAAATCAAAGAATCTTTCCACGACCAAATTCAATGCATTGTTATAGACAGCGACATACAATCTTCACCTTATCCAACCATGCACAGCCTTACACCATCTAAGAAGCTACCATCTAGAGAGCGTTCCCTAGGAGAGACCGCCGTTCTTATTTATACTTCCGGCACAACTGGCAGCCCCAAAGGCGTTATGACTACCATTGGCAATCTGCTATTTCAAGCCACCCAATTTGAAAAATTAGTCGATCCTAGAGAAGGTGATCGTTTCTTATCTATACTGCCGTTGAACCACCTCCTCGAACTAACCCATGGTTTTCTGGGAGTATTAAATGCTGGTGGCACTATTTATTATTGCCAAAGTCTTTATCCTAAAGACATCATCGCTTTGATGAAAGAAAAACGAATTACGGGCATGATTGGCGTACCACTTTTTTATAGAGCCCTTAAGAACGGTATAGAGAGAGAAGCTACAAAAGGTGGGTTATTACAAAAAACGTGGTGGAACGTAGCCACTACCCTGGGTAACATAATTCCTCAAAAAGAATTTAGGCGCTTCCTTTTCGCACCGCTGCACAACAAATTGGGCGGCTGCCTAAAAATTATGATAAGCGGTGGAGCGCCCCTGGAATTTTCGTCCGCCAAGTTTTTTGATCTAATCGGTATTTCTATTTTACAAGGATACGGCTTGACCGAAACGAGTCCTGTCATCACGTGCAATACACCTATAGCTAATAAGCTTGGGTCGGTAGGGCAAGCCATACCAGGAGTAGAGATTAAAGTTGCAGATACTATTGATAACGATGGTGACGCAGAAATACTTACGCGCGGTCCTCACATAATGAAAGGTTATTTTAAGCGAGACGATTTGACATCATCTGTTATCGACAAAGATGGCTGGTTTCATACTGGCGACTTAGGCAAAATCGATAAAGATGGTTTTTTGTACATAACCGGTAGAATCAAAAACTTGATTGTTTTAGGTGGCGGAAAAAAAGTTCATCCAGAAGAAGTAGAAGCCGTTTTAGCTAGCAATCCCCATGTGAAAGAAATATGTGTTCTCGGATTATCTGCTCAATCTGGCAGCAAAGAGGGAACGGAGGAAGTTTGTGCAGTGGTAGTACCTGCGGATTCTTTCAAAAAGGAATTTTCCAGCCCCGAGCAAATGGAAAAGGCTCTCAGTAGTGAATTACAATTATTATCCGCGCAACTAGCTTCCTATAAGCGTCCAACAAAAACGATTATCATGGATATTGAATTACCGAAAACAGCAACAAGAAAAGTAAAAAGAAATGAACTGCTTAAACTGATCAGCAACAAACACTAAGCAAACTTCTTTTAGTCACTTGTGCTTATAGACAACCTTATGATGATGTGGGACTTTATCGATTTTGTGCATATTTGCCTCAGACAATACCGCTACGCACTCCCAAGCAAAGCGAATACCGGTTACACCAAAAAAACCTATTACAAACCACCATATCCAAGCAAAGCTTTTAGCAGATGTTCTCTTCACTACAACCTTATTGTCATTTGCCACCTGCGGTCGAATTAATTTGTCCAAGTCCAATATAAGATCTTCCATAGCCGCATAGCGCTTATCTAGACTTTTACTCATAGCTTTATACACGATCGCTTTTAAAGCCTCTGGCACATCCAAAACAGTAGGAATATTTGCCGGCATTTCATATAGATGTTTCTCCATGAGTTGCTTGACCGTTGCACCCGTAAATGGCGGTCCGCCGGTGAGCGCGTAATACATCACACAACCAAGTGAATAAATATCCGTACGGCGATCTACGGCTATACCTCTAGCTTGTTCAGGACTCATATAAGCCGGCGTTCCTACAGCCATACCTACTCGTGTCATCGTACTAGTTTGGTCTGCCTCACCCATCATTTTGGCTATACCAAAGTCTATAAGCTGCACTTCAATTTGGTTAACAGTGTTGAAATTAACCATAATATTTTGAGGTTTTAAATCGCGGTGGATTATTTTTTTTTGATGTGCGTGTGCTAAAGCTTCAGCGATTTGCCGAGACATTGCCAAAACATCAGACACATCAAGCTCTCCATTAGTTTCAACCCATGTCTCTAAATTGATACCCTCTACCCACTCCATGATTAGATAGGGAGTACCATTATCGCTAACACCAAAATCCAACACTCGGCAAATATTAGGATGCTTAAGTAAAGTGGCGGCTCTAGCCTCAAGAAAAAAACGTTGCATAGCAGTCGCATTTCGCACCGATTCAGCACGTATTATTTTTATTGCCACGTATGCGCCGGTATAGCGGTTTCGAGCTTTAAAAACTTGCCCCATAGCCCCGCTGGTAATTAGATCTAATAGTTCATATTGAGAAGGCAGTTCGGGCAGTAATATGTCCAAGTGACTTTGGGTCTCCGGAATAGGACCAGTCTGCTCCAAGTTGCCCATGTCCATAATTCTACAATCCTATTTTTTGTTTAGCCTTAGACGGTTCGTTTGAAACCGGCAACAACTCTGCTGGTGGAGGCATCTCTAAATTCATTTTATTGGCACCCATATCTTTATCATTTTCTATATTCATAGTTGGTCCACTAGTATTTGCCTCTTTACTTACACCTGCGTCTTTATTGGACGCACCAGTATTTTCTTCACTATCCATAATATTTTCTATTGCTGCAGCTTCCTCGTCTTTGTGCAGCTCACGCAATACGTGTGCGTATCTTGAGAAAGTAGAACGTCTAGCTGCAGCCGAAATGGAAGGTTGCGACTTACAATAAGTCACCGAGTCATGTAGCACAGATGCAGCACTTTTAAAATCGCTATTTTGTATGTATAAATTCGAAAGATTGCATTCGGCATTGATTCGGTCGAGTGGATTAAGCAGCTGCTGCACTTTTGAAAAAGCCACGACCGTCTGCTGATACTTGATTGCATCAGCTAACTTATTTTGCGCCTTGGTCACTGAAACCAAATGCTCAAGTACAGGGACGCTCTGAATACTGCCTGGACCGTCTCGACGAGAAATTACCTGTAAAACATAACGATATGCAGCTTCTGCATTAGTCCAATTTTTCTTTGCCTCAAGTTGAATACCATATTTCGTATATTGTTCGATAGCTTTAGTTTGTTGAATTTTCGCTTGCTTGGCATTAATGATTGTCTGGTACGAATTTTTAATTGTTTTACTGTGATCACCATAGGCTGCTGCGATGCCAGCGCCGAGTCCGGCACCGAGCCCGGTAGGCATGGAACGCGTTGCACCGAATTCTGCCAGTCCTTGGCTATAACCTGGCATGGGCAGACAAATTGAGAGCAAAATTAAATTAAAAACCTGCCAAGATTTCATATACCCCCACGATAGGCAAAGATCGCCACTCACCCTATACCCTTATTCAAGATATTTTAAGCATTTTCTATGGGCAGCCGATGTTGTAAACTGTTTCCCAGCTCCAGTTGCTAACTGAATATGTTTCCCTTAAAAGACAACGTTGATTCGCAAAGCCTACCATTAGTCACATGGCTGATTATTGCCTTAAACACGCTAGTTTTCTTGGTGGAATTGTCTATTGGTCCTGAACATATCGAATCTTATTTGCAAAGTTACGGACTTGTTCCCGCCGATTTTTTTGCTCATATCGGCTTCAATGAAGGTATGCACATATTTTCATCAATGTTTTTGCACGCCGGTTGGGCGCACTTGATTGGCAATATGTGGTTTCTTTTTATCTTTGGCGACAATGTTGAAGACCGTATGGGCCATTTTCGTTATCTTGTCTTTTATCTTTTGTCCGGTATTTCTGCGGCATTCGCTCAAATGCTTATCAGTCCCCACTCACAAGTAGCTATGGTTGGTGCCAGCGGTTCTATCTCTGGAGTGCTCGGCGCCTACTTAGTGTTCTTTCCCAGCGCTAGAGTGTTGAGCATGGTACCAGCCGGCTCTTACTCACGAACAGTAGAACTACCAGCTCAGTTCTTTCTAGGCCTATGGTTTATTATGCAACTCTTTACGGGGATCATTCCTCTTGCCTCTGGAGCAAGTCAAGATAATGGCGGAGTCGCTTTTTTTGCACATATCGGTGGTTTCATATTTGGTATCACCACCTGCAAATTTATAGATCGCGGCGACCGCGGTTGAGAGAGAACATGGTCTTTAGTTAGACTCTCTATTTGTGTGGTCACTTTCTGATCCGTCTATTTACCGCTTGGCTTGGTACCAGGAATTACTGACTGTTTTACTACCAGTAATCCAATATTTATTTGGTTGCCAATTCTGCTGGATGTTTTCTAAGGTGGACATGGTGGCGGCGTCTTCTTCAAGTTTTCCAAAGATCGTAAATTCTCTATCTAGATGAGGGGAATCTTTGAGCATAATAAAAAATGAACTGGTCGCACTATCGCCTACGCCAGGATAACGCGCCATGCTAAGCACATACTTTTGATGATTAAGTTTGGTCGCGGATTGGGACGACACCTCGAGAGGCAAGCGCCTCAACATCGTCTTAGACTGGGGTGAAAGCGGTGCTTGCCCTGTTGCCTTGTCCTCAGCATTTGCAACCTGCAAAAGATACTCTGGATCGAATCTATAAATGCGAGTACCCGCAAACATGCCGGCAGAAAATAGTTTGTACATATGTGTTGCTGTAACCGGAGCGGCACTAGGATCTAGAATAACAGTTAACGGCCCAGCATTCGTTTTTACTTCAACAGTTTTTGCTTCCGTTAAAAGGGGTCCGTCTTGATTTTTATCAAATAGCGGCAAAGATAATGTTTCCGGCGGCACTAACGGCTCAGCAGTATTAGAACTAGTTTTCGGGACATCTGCAGTAACGCTGCTATTAGTCATGCTACACGCATAACCTTCTTTGGCACCCAGTACCCAATCAGGTCTGGCAAATGTAGGATCTTCGAAAAACATGCCCGCTGTGGCCATAGAGTCTTGAGGCACTTTTGTGGTGTTGTTATAAGTAACCTGCATTTCGTAATTAACTTTGTCAGGCAAAACAATGCCTTTTTTCGAAGTCCAATAATTTATGCGCTCGATTTGTAATCCATGCGCTGTGCTAGTTTTTGCAGAAGTGCTGAATATTTTTTCCCTTGAATCACCTTCGCATCTATAGAGACTGAGGTCGGTGCACAAAGGATGAACATGACTCCAGACAGCGTGAATCGTGCGAGATTTTGCATTAAAACCCGGCTCCATTTCATCGTTAACAGTAGCCGTATAGGTATGCTTACCAGGCGGAATTACCCAATGTCCGCTTAAAAGTCGTCCTTTGCGATCAGTGAAAACTCCGTTAGCTGTGTTATTTGGTGCATTCACTGCTAACGATAATCCAAGGCATGAAGGACACTTAGTCTTTTCGGTCATTGCCGCCTCCGGCGAATTTTTGTCTATAACAACATAGATCCAAGGCGCATACCAACCTAATGCTGTGATCGGGTAAACCAGATCCGTGTCCTTAATAAAATAAAGTGTACAGCGATGTTTTACCCGTCTATGATCATCAGTTGTCCTATTTGCAGCTTGAAATACGGCATTCCATGGTTCATCGCTGGCCACTGGCACACCATAGCCATCGGGAAAAGTAATCTCGGTTTGTCCTTGCGTAATTGTAGCCAAACGAACGGTTTCGCACCTAGCAGCAGCAGGAAAGATTTTATTGCGAAAGTTCGGATTAACGTCTAAATTCCAATGACAGATGAATTCAGCAGTTGGTAATGGTTTGTCATTTTCATCAAGTACTTCCAGTTTTATACCTTTGAGCCAATAAAGAATTCTGGGCTTATCACTGGTATCGACTAACCCTTTAACATCTCGTGTCATTGTCCCATTTGCAGCCGCACCCATCATCGCAGGAGCTTCGCTATTACCTTCGACAAAGGTTACTAGTCCCTCCGGCAAATTTACTTCTTTGGAAGCGATTATGTCCCCAGGGTGGAAATTGAAAGAAATATAGGGTCCTTCCATAGAACGATAACGGCGATGGAGATCAAAAGGACCGGCTTCTAGTACGGCAGTACTGACATTTCCTTCCGAAAACTCGAAAGACAGATGCTTAGCCGAAACGGCTGTGACAGTTAGCGCCAGTGCCGTAATGACCAATAGTCCTAAGCTTAAAATAGATGTAAAAGTTTTCAATTTTTTCACCGACTATGCATGACCTCATGCAAATGGAGTCTATTAGAATTATGCCCTGCATAATTCTAAATCAGCGGACAATCGGCGTTTTTAATCTACGTAAAGACTCCGCTCGCTCATACTTCGCTCTCTCCGCCTACCCCCGCATCGCTTACGCCTGCTCGCCGCAGCCGTTCGCTGCGCTGCTTTATTCCTCGTTTCCCACGCTACAGCTCGCTAATTATCTTCGCTCTCTTTGCTTCAACCACGCTCCGCTAGCAGCTCGAGACAAGTCGGACAATTAGCCGTGCTTACTAGTTCGGCACTATTCTAGGAGGCAAGTTTTTTATGTGGGTCAATTTTTTCCATTCGAAATTCGCATCTTGCTTCTTAAAAGTAGCGTACAGTTTCCAGACGTCATAATTAGCCGGATCAATAGCCAATACATTTCTACCGTCTGTAACCAAATAAACTGTTCTGCGGCTTGATGACAATTCCGGTAGGTCCACACCAACGTTGTAGAAACGCCCATTTAGTCTTATGCGTATTATGGGCACTAAAAAACCAGAGGTAGCGGAGAGAACCAAGGTCTTACCGTTGGCTTTCAAAGGGAAATAGCGATCAGCCGCAGTGTAATAATTAGAACCTAGTTCAGCGGTTTCCAGACAAGTCATTTTCACAAAAGCTTGCAGAACGGTTTTTTTGATGGTGGCGATCTTCACATCGCCAGTTCCTTTTCCTGACCGCCATTGCACGCCACTGTCGATGTCGGTGGCAGAACCTTTTAAGTAAACGTCTCGCTCTACAGTTTGGATGCCGGAGGCTGTTGTAAGCGCTTTTAATCTAGCTTGGGCTAGCGAAGCATGGCCACTCAAAGTCGATTGGCCCAAATTGTCCAGAGCTGCTTTTAAATAAGGACTGAGTGGATCATATTGCCTGAACAAATCAACCGCTTCTTGATAAAGCTTTGTCGCCGCTTGCTTTTGCCCTAGTATTCTACGGGATTGTGCCTCGGCAAATCGCGATTGAGCCATATATTTTTCGTTGCCGGCCGAGAAAGCAAACTGATCTCCAGCAGATTTAAAACAATCTGCCGCTACG
>Ga0116230_10002491_pt1 | contig 17725 bp, 11 predicted proteins | sample S1TSphfallax_3_FD_88678 | JGI IMG/M metagenome (GOLD analysis project Ga0116230, IMG submission 88678) | Host-associated microbial communities from peat moss isolated from Minnesota, USA - S1T2_Fd - Sphagnum fallax MG | ecosystem: Host-associated > Plants > Peat moss > Unclassified | place...
GTGGGCCGCGTCTTGCAGCGGTTGTTCGGAGCGCTGAAGGGATGGGCGGTTGAGCGTCCAGGCCGCCATAGCCGGCGACCTCGCCATGAGTTGCGCGCGATGCGGCGCCGTCAACCTTGCGCCCCGCGGACGCGGCGGCGGATGGGCGCTGGCCTGCGCTCAGTGCGGGGCGATCCTTGAGCGCACGGCGGCGAGAAGCTTGGACGCCGCCCTCGCCTGCGCCAGCGCCGCCTTTCTGCTGCTGATCCCCGCCAATCTCTATCCGTTGATGACCACCTACGCTCTGGGCGCCTCGCGACAGAGCCACATGATATCGACTGCCGGCGCCATGCTGAAGGATGGTCGCCCTGCCGTCGCCCTGGCGATTTGCCTCTTTCTGGTGCTGTTTCCCCTGGTCCGGTTCGGGCTGCTCACCGTCGTGCTCGCCCGCCTGAAGCTTAATCATCCCGCTCCCTGGCTGGGCCGCGCCTTCCGCTGGGCTAATGAGCTGCAGGCCTGGGCCATGGCCGATGTCTTCCTTCTGGCCCTTGTGGTCACCTATGCCCGCCTGGCCGCGACGATCTCGGTGAGCCTTGACCTCGGAGCCTATTGCTTGATCGGAGCGGGGACCCTCACGCTGTTCACCCGCGCGACTCTGGATAAGGCCGCGATCTGGGAGGCTATCGCCCCCGCGCGTCTACCGCCGCCGGGACCGACGCTGGCCTGCGAAGGTTGCGGGCTGGTCCTGCCGACACGTGAGGAGGGACACGTGTGCCCCCGTTGCGCGGTGATCGTGCATGCGCGCAAGCCCAGCGGGGTGCGGCGGGCGGCGGCCCTGACCCTGGCGGGCCTGCTGCTCTACATCCCCGCCAATATCTATCCGATCGCCACTTTGCCCATAGGTCTCAAACCGACCCAATATACGGTGCTGCAAGGGGTCACGGACCTGATATCGGCTCACCTCCTCGGCCTCGGGCTTCTCGTCTTCACGGCCAGCTTCCTCATTCCCACGGTCAAGCTCGTGGGCCTCGCCTGGTGCGTGATTTCGGTCCTGCGCCGTTCGGCGAAGCGTCTCATCGTGAAGTCACGGGTCTATGAGTTGGTGGATGAGATCGGCCGCTGGTCGATGATCGACCCGTTCGTGATCGGCGCCTTCGTGCCGATCATGGCCTATAACGATATCATCTCCGCCCGCGCCCAGCCGGCTATCGAAGCCTTCACGGTCGTGGTGGTGCTGACCATGCTGGCCGCCCGATCCTTTGATCCGCGCCTGATATGGGATGCGGGGAGAGCGGCGTCATGAGCGGCCTGCCCCGCGCGCGCCAGGTTCTCAGCCGATGGCCGGGCCTGGTTTGGGCGATCCCCATCGCCGCCCTGATCATCATTGCCTATCTGGGCCTGCGCGTTCTGGCCGATCCCGGCGTCAACGCCGTGGTCGTGCTGAAGAATGCGGCGGGGGCCGCGCCGGGGGACACCAAGGTGATCTATCGCGGCCTGCAGGTGGGCCACGTGACACGCATTACGCTCGATAAGGACGGCCACAGCGTGGATGTGGGCGTGCGCCTAGACGGGCGCGTCAAGTCCGCGCTCCTCGACACCACGGAGTTCTGGCTCGAGGGCGCGAGTTTTAGCCTCACCGACCCCGCCTCCCTGCGCGCCGCGGTCTCGGGGGTGACGATCGAGATGGCGTCTGGGGTCGGTGGTCGACCAACCCGCCGGTTCGTGGGCCTCGCCGACCGCCCGGCGGTAATGCCGGACGCGAAGGGCACGACCTATTGGCTCCAGGCGGACAATCTGGGGGCCCTGCGCTCCGGCTCCAACGTCATGTACCGGGGCATGGAGGTGGGTAAGATCGTCGCGGTGGATGTGGAGGGCGCCCAGGTCCTGCGCGCCGAGATTTTCGTGCGCACGCCCTATGACCAGCTGGTCCGGCCAGGCTCCCTGTTTTGGACCGAATCCCCGCTGAAAATTTCCTTCACCGGCGCGGCCATCGGCGCCCAATTCGACCCTTCGGCCGCCCTGGGGGCGGTGACCTTCGAGACTCCGGACGAGTTCCGCGACCAGGCGCCCAGCGAGGCGGGCCATGTCTTCAGTCTGTTTCCCGATCAGACCCACGCCTTTGGCGAGGGGGTGGGGCCACAAGTGCTCTATCGCGCCAATTTCAATGAACCCGCGGGAAGTCTCAACGTCGGAACGCCGGTCAATCTCGGGGGCTTTCAGGTGGGGTCGGTCACCAATGTGGCGATGACGCTCGACCCCGTGACGGGAAACCTGTCGACGCCGGTCACCTTCGCTATCGAGCCTCTGCGCCTGCATTTGCAGGGCGTCGCCGCTCCCGCCAATTCCGACTGGCGGCCCATCGTCAACCGGGCCATGAGCAGTCTGGTCGCCCGAGGCTACCGGGTGCAGCTGGCGCAAAATCCGCCACTCGTCGGATCACTCTATTTGGCGCTCAGCCCCATTGCTCACGCCAAACCCGCCGCCATCGCCTTCGGGGGGGCCTATCCGGAGATTCCCAGCCACGCCTCGGCCGACCTCGGCGCCCTGGGCGATAAGCTCAATGTGCTGATGGACAATCTCGACGATCTGCCCTTGACCGAGATCGGCGAAAACACCCGTCAGATCACGGCGCGGCTGGCCAAAATCTTCGGCTCCGGCAAGATCGATGAAAGCATCGACCATCTGGATGACACGCTCGATCAAGCCGACAAGATGGTGCGTGAGGTGCGGCCTCAGGTGGGACCCTTGGTCACAAAGCTGCGCGATGCGGCGGACCAGCTTGACCAGGTGGCCGCCTCCGCCAATGGCCTGTTGAGCGGTCATGGCGCCGGCCAGGATGAAGGTGTGCCAGACGCCGTGCGCGAACTGACAAACGCCGCACGCTCCATCCGCGCCATGGCCGATGAGATCCAACGTCATCCCGAATCCGTGTTGAAAGGGAAATCCAAGTGAGGCCGCTCCTTTTTGCCGCCGTGGCTTTGAGCGGCGCCCTCCTGGCGAGCTGTGGGCACAGTCCCGACACCGCGCTCTTCGTGCTGACCGCCCAGGCGCCGCAGGTCCGCACCGCCTATGCCGGACCGCCTGTCCAGGTGCGCGCCGTGCGGCTACCCCCCCAGTTTGATCGGCCCGAGGTGTTGGATCAGGGGGGCGGCGGGGCGGTGACGCCCCGGACCTTCGCGCAATGGGCTGCGCCGGTCGGTGAACTGGCCCGTTCGGCCCTCACCTCGGATCTGGTGGCGCGCCTCCCCGATGGCCAGGTCATCTATCCCGACTCGCCCGCGCCGGCCGGCGCCCTGCTCATCAGCGTGGATATTCTCGACGCCCGCATCGCCGGCGCGGCCGGCTCCGCCGAGGCCAGTTGGTCGGTGATTACGCCGGGACCCCGCCCTGGCGTGCCCGCGGTGGTCGTGACCCATGCGGCCAGTCTTCACGTCGCTCCCCAGGGGTTCGGCCCCGCCGGTGACGCGGGCGCCCTCTCGCGGCTTCTGGCCCAGCTTTCTGACCGGATCGTCTCCAGTCTCTAAGGCCCGCAAGGCGAGCGCCGCCCTTGCCAGGAGCGAGATTCCCCTGGAAAGCGAGGCCGCCTAAGGACACCGGCAAAAAGGGGAGAGCGCCATGGGCGGGCCTTATGTCGCCGCCATAGATCAGGGGACCACGTCCTCGCGGTGCATGGTTTTCGATGCGGCCGGCGCCGTGGTCGCCATGGCCCAGACGCCTCACCGCCAGATTCACCCCCGCCCAGGCTGGGTCGAGCATGACGCCCTGGAGATCTGGGCGAATGTTCAGGCGGTGGTGACCCAGGCGCTTGAAAGCGCTGGCGCCGCGCCCGCCGATCTGGCCGCCGTGGGCGTCACCAATCAGCGCGAGACCGTGGTGGCCTGGGACCGGACGACCGGCCAGCCCATCGCCAACGCCATTGTGTGGCAGGATACGCGCACCGCCGATCTGGTGGCGGAACTCTCGCGGGACTTCGGCCAGGATCGATTCCGTGACGTCTGCGGGCTCCCCTTGGCCACCTATTTCTCCGGACCCAAGCTGCGTTGGATCCTGGACCACGTGGACGGAGCCCGGGAGGCGGCCGCGCGGGGCGATCTGTTGTTCGGCACCATCGACACCTGGCTGATCTGGAATCTCACCGGCGCTCACGTGACCGATGTCACCAACGCCAGCCGCACCCTCCTGATGAATCTGACGACCTTGGACTGGGATGAGGAGCTGCTGGGCGAGATCGGCGTTCCCCACCGGGCCCTCCCGCATGTCCTATCCTCCTCCGAGATCTACGGCGTTGGGCGTGGCGTTCTGGCGGGGGCGCCCATCGCCGCGGCTCTGGGCGATCAGCAGGCGGCTCTGTTCGGCCAGGGCTGTTTCTCAGCCGGCGAGGGCAAATGCACCTATGGCACCGGCGCCTTCCTGCTGGTGAATACTGGCCAGACCCAGGTTCCCTCCCGGCACGGCCTGCTCACCACCTTGGGCTATAAGGTCGGCGCGGCGCCCGCGGTCTATGCTTTGGAGGGATCGGTGGCCGTGACCGGCGCACTGGTGCAGTGGCTGCGGGATAATCTGGGCTTCGTCACGGCCGCCTCGGAGATCGAGGCCCTTGCCTCCAGCGTGGACGACAATGGGGGCTGCTATCTGGTGCCCGCCTTTTCCGGCCTCTTCGCCCCGCACTGGCGCCCGGACGCCCGGGGTGCTCTGGTGGGCCTCACCGCCTATGTCACCCGCGCCCATATCGCCAGAGCCGCGCTAGAGGCCACGGCCTGGCAGGTGCGCGAGGTCGTGGACGCCATGGCCGCCGACTCTGGCCGCGCCCTTACCCTGCTCAAGGCGGATGGCGGCATGACCGCCAATGACCTCCTGATGCAGCTCCAAGCGGATTTCCTGGGGGTCCCAGTGGTGCGGCCCCAGGTGGCGGAAACCACGAGCCTCGGCGCAGCCTATGCGGCGGGCCTGGCCGTCGGATTCTGGCCCGATCTGGAAACCCTGCGGGCCCAATGGCGGGCGGACCGCGACTGGCGCCCTGCCATGAGCGCCGCCCACCGCGACGCCGCCTACGCCCAATGGCGCAAAGCCGTGGCGCGGACGTTGGACTGGGTGTGAGAGAAGGTGGCGCTCAACTTCAAAGTCCCCACCTTGCCGCCCGGGCCCCGGAGCGTTACGACCCGCGGCCTTGCGGGGGTGTGGCCATGGCGGCGGAAAATCTGATCGACACCCTGGCCCTGGAGACCATTGAGGTGAACCTGTTTCGGGGGCGCGCGCCTTCGAACCAGGGGCCCAGAATCTTTGGCGGGCTGGTGATCGCCCAGGCGTTGCTGGCGGCTTATCGCACAGTGGAGTCGCGACTCTGCCACTCCCTGCACTGCTATTTCATTCGCCCTGGCGATCCCTCCGTGCCCATTCTCTATGACGTCGACCGCGCCCGGGACGGCAAGAGCTTCACCACAAGGCGGGTGACGGCGATCCAGCACGGGGCGCAGATTTTCAACCTCGCCGCCTCGTTCCAGGATCTGGAGACCGGCATCGAGCATCAGGACCCCATGCCCGTTGTGCCAGGCCCCGATGAGCTCCCGGACGATCCCCGGGCCGGGGAATGGCATCGGCCCATCGAGATCAAGGCCGTGGAAGGCGATTGGGGAAAGCCCGTGGTGGGCGCGCCCGATCAGAACCTCTGGATGCGCGCCGTGGCGCCGCTGGGGGATGATCCGGCCTTGAACCAGGCGGTCATCGCCTATGCTTCGGACATGGCCTTCCTCTCGACCGCCATGCGGCCCCATGGTCTGCACTGGCAAACGCCCGGACTTCAAAGCGCGAGCCTGGACCACGCCATGTGGTTTCATCGCCCTTCGAGCTTCAACGATTGGCATCTTTACGCCCAGCACAGCCCGTCCGCCTCGGGGGCGCGGGGCATGAATTTCGGGGCCATCTACAATCAGGATGGGCGTCTCGTGGCCAGCACAGCCCAGGAGGGCCTGCTGCGTCTGCGGCCACAGACCTGAGCGCCGCCATCGACGAGTGGCGGAATCACGCGACACAGGGCCCTCGCCGGGCTAATGCCCCCAAGGGGCTCACGCGCGGCGCGCAGGGGAGCGGCTCCTTGTTTGATGGACGGTCCGTCGGCCCAGGCCTCGTGTGGTGTATGGCGCTGCTCGCAAGTCTCGCCCCGGCAATCCACAGTCAGGCCCAGACAGCGTCCGCGCCGCCTAGTCTCCCGGTGAACGCACCCGACACGTGGACGGTGGATCCGGAGCTTCTGGCGCCGCTCCAGCCTCTGGATCAGTTCAAGGTTACAACCGCGACAAGGACGGCGCCTCCGCGCGAGGCGCCCGACGCCCGCTATGCAGTCACCGTCACCGGCCTGACAGCGCCGCCCCTCCTGCGCCGATTTCGGCGCCTGTCCAGCCTCATCGCGACCCACCGCAAGGTCGCCAGCGCAGAACAGACCCTGGCCCGGTCCAATCAAGACGTAAAGACGCTGGAGACCCTGCTGCGCTCAGAGGGCTATTATGACGGGCACGCCGGCTTCAAGATTCTGGCCCCCGCTCATTCTGGCGCGCTTGGGAAGGTCCAGATCACGGTCGATGCGGGGCCGCGCTATCGTCTCGGAACAGTGACGGTCACTGGGGCGGAGACGGCGCCGCCGGGCCTGCCGCGCAAGGCCTTGGGTTTGAAGGCTGGCCAGCCGATCGTCGCCCCGGTGATCACGGCGGCGGAGGCCAATGTGAAGCTCCGCCTGCCCCAGCAAGGCTATCCCTTCGTGAAGCTGGGAGAGCACGACGTTGTTCTGAATCCGGATACGCACACGGGCGATTATCTTCTGCCGGTTGACCCTGGGGCGCGGGCGCGTTTCGGCTCCTTGGTCATTAAAGGCGCGCCTGTCTTTCCGCTCGGCCAGCTTGAGGTCTTGCCGAGATTTCACGCCGATCAGCTCTATGACAGCCGATTGGTGGAGGATCTGAGACGCGATTTGATGGCCAGCGGCCTCTTCGCGACGGTGGCGGTCACCAACCTGGATGCCGGCGCCAAGACCCCTGACGGCGCGGAGGTGGTGGATATCCAGGTCCAGGGCGCGCCGGCCAAGCCCCACGATCTGAGCGGCTCCATCGGCTATCAGACCGGCCTGGGCGCCACCGCCGAACTGGACTGGACAGATCACAATTTCGCGCCACCCGAGGGCGCCCTCACCCTTCGCGGGGTCTATGGGACCCAACAGTCCCTGGCTGGGATCACCTTTCAGACCTCTGATTTCCGCCTGCGGGATCAGAGCCTGCAATGGGTGGCCCAGGTTTCCCGCGAGACCTTGGACGCCTATGACGCTGATATCGCGCAGCTCGGCGTCACCCTGGCGCGGACATCAACGCCCATCTGGCAGAAAGTCTGGACCTGGTCTTTCGGAGCCGAGGCCCTGGCGAGCCAGGAAACCGGCTATGATCCCGCCCTGGCGAAGACGGTAAGGCGAACCTACGAAATCGCCGCCCTGCCGCTTCAGGCGCAATATGACCGTTCCGACGACCTGCTGAACCCCACCCGGGGCTATCGCCTCAGCCTCGCGCCGACGCCGGAATTTTCGCTGGGCGACGGAGCCCGGCCCTATGTGGAAGAGACCTTCAACGCCACGGCCTATGAGCCGATCCTCAAGGATGTTGTTCTGGCCGGCCGTCTTCAGCTCGGGAGCATCTTCGGCGCTCCGGTACAGGACATCGCCCCTTCGCAAAGGTTCTATGCCGGGGGCGGCGGCTCGGTGCGCGGCTTCGCCTACCAGGGGGTGGGACCGAAGGACCCCGCGGGCGATCCGATCGGCGGCGTCTCGTCGACCCTGATCTCCCTGGAGAGCCGTTTCCGCTTTGGAGATTACGGCTTGGTGGCCTTCATCGACAGCGGCGAAATCTACGAGAATCCGACGCCGAACTTCACCGACCTTCGCTACGGCGCGGGCCTTGGGTTTCGCTATTATACAAGTTTTGGGCCCCTTCGCGTGGATGTCGCCACGCCCGTGGGGCGGCGGCCGGGCGACGCGCCGCTCGGCGTCTACATCTCCATCGGCCAGACCTTCTGATGACCGCGCGCCCGCTCGCCCCTGACGCGCCGCCCCCGAAAGTGAGAGGTCGCCGACTCCTCCGGTTCAGCGCAATCCTTGCGGCGCTTCTCGCCAGTCTGATCGCCTTGGCCGTCGTCGTGGGGGTTGGACTTGATACGGCTCCGGGCCACGGTCTGATCGTTGCGGCGATGAACCGCGCGCCTCTGGGACGCGGGATCACTCTGCGCATCGCGCGCATCGATGGCTCGATTTACGGTCGCATGACCCTGCGCAACGTGGCCATAAGCGATCCACGAGGCGCCTTCCTCACCGCCCCGGACGTGACCCTCGACTGGCGCCCCCTGGCCCTCCTGGACCGCGAGGCGCGCATCGATACCGTTCAGGCGCCCCTGATCGATCTGGCCCGCGCGCCGCAGCCGGGTCCCGCGCCGCATCGCCGCCACCCCGGGGGCCTTCCCCATATCCATCTGATCCTGAGGCGGCTCTCCGTGGGCCGGCTCGTGCTGGAGCCGGCGGTGACGGGCGACCGGCGCGTGGTAACCCTGGACGCTTCGGCCGAAGTGCTACGCGGGCGGGCGCGGGTCTGGACCCAAGCGGCGGCGCTGCCGCTCGCCGGTCAGGCAGCGGGGGACCGGCTTGAGGCCAGGCTCGTGGCTCAGCCGGATGCGGACAAACTCGATCTGGCCGCTAACCTGGAGGCGCCGGATGGGGGGGTCGTGGACCGGCTCCTGGGCATCAAGGGTCCCTTGCGGTTTCGCCTGAATGGCGTCGGCGGCTGGCGAAGCTGGAACGGGGAGGCCCGAGCGAGCCTGGCCGGCCATGCGCTGTTGGCGGCCCACCTCAGCGCGCAAAACGGGGCCTTCCGAATCGCCGGTGAGGCGGCGCCGGCGCTGGTCATGGGCGCCCAGCCGATGGCGACTCTTGTTCGCTCAGGCGTCGACTTCGACATATCCGCTCGGCCTCCCGCCAAGACTCTCGCCCTGGTCGCCAGGTTCAGTTCCAGCGCGCTCAAAGTCTCGGCCCGCGGAGGCCTCGACCTCGATCAAGGCCGGTTCCTGGGCCTGAAGCTTGAGGCGCGCCTCGCCGGTTCCGGCGCGCTGCCCGCGGGCTGGGCCGGACGGGACGTGGCGGGCGCGGCCGTCCTGGACGGTCCCTGGCGCGGGCCCAGTGCGACCTTCGATCTCACGGCCGGCGAGATCGGCGAGGGCGCGGTCCGCGTGGAGGCGTTGCGCGTGGCCGGCGCGGTCAAGGCGGTGGGACGGGGCGGGACCGCCTTAAATCTGCGCGCCACGGCCGGCGCCCTCAATGGCCTGCCGCAGGATGCCCAGACCCTGGCGGGCCACCCGTCCCTTGACGCCGCCCTGACTTGGCGGGGTGACCGTCTTGTTGGGGGACAGGCAAGTTTTAAGAGCGACCGGGCCAGCGCCGTTCTGACCCTCGACCCCAAGGCGCCGCGCCCGGCTGGGACGCTGAAGGCGCAGGTCGCGGGTTACAGCCTGACCGGGGTGGGGACGGCCGATCTTGGCCTTGATGCGCGCCTCACTAGTGACGCCGCCGGTCGTCTGGCTATCGAGGGCCTGCTCCATGCCCACGGCATCCGCCTGGAGAGCCCCGATCTACGCGCGCTCATGGGCGGTGACGCGAGCCTGGACGCGCACGTGGCATTCGCCGCTGACCAGATCCTTCGTATCTCGTCGCTAGGACTCGTCGCGCCGCGCCTGCGGATCACCGCCGGCCAGGGCGAACTCGACCCCAATGGCCGCCTCGAATTGGACCTCCGCGGCGCCGCGCGCGATCATGGGGCCTTGGCCCTGCGTGTGGCGGGGACCCTTTCGGCGCCCGACGTCCGCTTGGAGGCCCCCGATCCGGGGCTCTATGGCCTGACCGTTCTCGACATTGTGGCCCATGGATCGGCCGGCGATGTCTGGCTTGTCTCCGCCCATGCCAAGGCGCCGCAAGGCCCCGTCGCTCTCGACGCGCGCCTCACCGCGCCGGGTGGTCATATCAACCTCGACATCGAACACGCCACCTTCGCGGGCCTGACGGCGAGCGGAAGCGCCCATGAGACCCCCGCCGGCCCTCTGGATGGGGATCTGCATGTGACCGGCGACGGCTTGAGCGGAACGGCGCATCTCGCGCCCGCTGGCCACGATCAGAGAGTCGTCCTGGCTCTCAAGGCCCGGGAGGCGCGTCTGCCTTTCCGGCCGCTGGTCACTGTCGCTAGGGGTGACGCGAATCTCGATGTCGTGCTGGCTGGCGGGGGCGTCTCGGTCACCGGCGCCATGACGCTGACGGGGCTCAGGCGTGGACCGCTGTCCCTCGCCCACGCCAAGTTTGACTTGGCCCTGGCCAAGGGTATCGGCACGCTGCGCCTCACCGCCGCGGGGTCCCAGGACGCGCCCTTCACCATCGCGGCCGCCGCGGATATCGCGCCCAGGCTGATTCGCCTCACCGCATCGGGGTCGGCGAATAAGGTCCCCCTGGCCCTGGCCTCGCCCGCCGTGATCCATCTGACACATGGCGGTTACAATCTAGAGCCCGTCACCCTTGTCCTTCCGCGTGGGCGACTGTCGATCGCGGGGGCGAAGGACACGGCCGGGGCGAGGGCCGACCTGCGTCTGGAGGGCGTGGAACTCTCCGTCGCCAAGGTGTTTGGCCCCGACTTCGCCCTGGGAGGTGTGGCGACCGGCGCGGCTCATCTTAGCCTCCCGAGCTCCAGCGCGCCGCCGACGGGACGGGTGGACCTGCAGGTGACAGGGTTCACGCGCGCCGCTTCCGCGGCGGTCTCGCCGCCCGTGGATCTCTCCCTGCTCGGCGTTCTCACTGGCGATGATCTTCAGGCCCACGCCCTGATGCGCCGGGGCGGCGCGATCATTGGCCGGGTGCAGATGCGCTTGACCCCGGCCGCCGCTGATCGCCATGGGGACTGGGCGACCCGTCTGGAGTCAGCCCAGTTCAGCGGCGGCTTACGCTATGATGGACCGGCGGAAGTGCTCTGGGGCCTGGGCGGCGTGGCGGGCCCAACCTTGTCGGGCCCAGTCGCCTTGGGCCTGGATGTCTCTGGGAGGGGAGATGCGCCACAGCTTACCGGGGTCGTGCGCGGCCAGGGCCTGCGGTTCGCCGATCCGTCCTCGGGTGCAGTGATCGACCATATGGATGTGGCGGGCGCGTTTAGCGGCTCGCGTCTGGACCTTAACCACCTCACCGCCCGCGCGGGCCAGGGGACCATCGAGGCTTCGGGTTTCGCCGATGTCTCCCAGGCCGGGGGCTTTCCACTGGACCTCAAGGTCAAGCTGGCCAAGGCGCGCCTGGCCAGCAATCCTGGCGGCGGGGCCACGGTGTCGGGGACCCTGGAGATGACCCACGACAAGGCCAAGGGCGCGCGGGTGATCGGCGTCCTGACCCTTGATCAGGCCAACTACGCCCTGGGCGGGGCCACGGCTCAGGATGTGGTGGAGCTGAGCGGCGTGCGCTGGCTGAACGCCCCGACTGCCGAGGCAGTCGCCGACAATCCGGACGATATTATTGCTCAGACAACCCGCCCTAGCGCCTGGAAGCTGGATGTCTCCGTCAAGGGCGGCAGCCACGTATTTGTGAAGGGTTTGGGCCTGGAGGCGGAGCTGCGCACCAGCCTGCACGTGGGCGGCGACGCCAAGGACCCGGTGGTGACCGGCGAGGCGGACCTAGTGCGAGGAACCTTCGACTTCGCCGGCCGCAAACTGACCCTCTCTCGGGCGATTGTTCGCCTGGGCGGCGCGACGCCGCCGGATCCCAGTCTCGACATCTCGGCCGACACCACCGTCTCCGGCGTCACGGTCACTGTAAATATCGGCGGCACCGCCAACCGGCCCCAGATCACGTTCAGCTCGAGCCCCGCTCTGCCGGAGGATCAGGTTCTGGGGCGCCTGCTGTTTGGGCCTTCGGCGACCACCATCTCGCCCATTCAGGCGGTGCAGCTCGCCGCCTCCCTCAACGCCCTGCGGGGCGATGGGACCGATCCCGTGGGCAAGGTGGAAAAAGCGATCAAACTGGATCGCCTAAGCGTCTATGCCGCCGATCCGACCCTGGGTCGCGGCACGGCCGTGGGGGCCGGCAAATATATCAATTCGCGGGTTTATGTGGAGCTGACGACCGACGCCAAGGGCTATGCCGCTACCCAGCTCGAGGTGGCCCTGACCAAGGCGTTCCGCCTACTCTCCCAGGTGGGCACCACGCTCGGGGGCACCAGCATCAATCTGCAATATACGAAGCGGTATTAGGGTTCGGCTGGGCGTCATGAATTATCGTCACGCCTATCACGCCGGCAACTTCGCCGATCTGGCCAAGCACGCGATCCTTCTGGCCCTGCTTGATTGCCTGGAGGCCGGGGCGGGCGGCTTTACAGTAATCGACACCCATGCCGGCGCCGGGCTCTATGACCTGGCCGGTCCCGAGGCGTCCCGCACGGGGGAGGCCAAGGCTGGGATAGCCCGGCTCATGGCGGCGCGGGACGCGCCGGCGGCCTTCGCCGCGCTCAAGACGGCGGTGGCGCGGCTTAATCCCAAGGGGCCGCCTCAATTTTATCCTGGCTCGCCGCGGCTGATCGCCGAACGTCTGCGTTCCGAGGATCGATTGATCGCCTGCGAAGCGCGGGCAGATGACCATAAGGGCTTAACCCAGGCGTTACGCGGGTTCTTCGGCGTCCAGGCGATCATGACCGATGGTTGGAGCTATGCGACGCGCCACGCGCCGGGGGAACCAGCGCGCCTCCTCGTGCTGATCGACCCGCCCTACGAAGCGAGTGACGACGGCGTCCAGGCCGCGAACTTGGCCCGCCGAATTCTGGCGGCCAACAACCGCGCGGTGATCGTCATCTGGGCGCCAATCAAGGATCTGGTGAGCTTTGACACCCTCACGGGGCGGATCGAGGACGCCGCTGGGGCGGGGGCCGTCCTGATCGCCCAGACGCGCCTGCGGCCTCTGACCGATCCCATGCGGCTCAATGGCGCGGCGCTGCTCATCATCAACCCTCCCGACGGGATGGAAGGTCCGGCGCGCGACATTGTGGACTGGGTCGCGGCCAGCGCCGGCGAGGGGGGTGAGGGCCGCGTGGATTTCGCCGGAGCGGTTCCGTCATAAGGCCTTCTCCCCGCCCGACGAACCGTGCTATGTTGCAGTGCAGCATGACCCTGCCCTGGAGCTGAACTCATGACCTGGATGGATACTTTCGACAGCGCCACTCTTCGCCGCGAGACGGAACGGGCGATGAGACTGCCCGTGGGGCTTGCGAGCCCGCTATGGCTGGCCTTCGGGGCCGCGGCCAGCGCCGGCGTCGCCTGGTGGTGGATGTCGCGCCTGGGTCGGCCGTTCAATATCGAGGCCAAGATGGCCGCGACATCCGACGCCCCCGTCCCCGCCTTGGAGGTCGCGCCCGCCAAGGCGCCGAAGACGCCCAAGGCCCGCGTGGCCAAGGCCGCTCCCGTCGAGGCCGCGCCCGTGGTTCTTCCGGACGATGACCTCACCCAGCTTGTGGGCGTCGGCCCAAAGCTCGCCGCGGCCTTGGCCGAGCGGGGCGTGACGCGTTTTGCTCAACTGGCGGCGTGGACTACTGAAGAACTGGCGGCCATTGATATGGCCCTCAATCTTCGGGGTCGCGCCCATCGTGACAATTGGGTCGCACAAGCCACGGCCTTCGCCGCCAAGGGCTGAACGCTCAGGAAGGATTAAGCGGCTACTCCTGCCTGGGCGTAGCCGAGGTCGGCGTTGAGGGCGTCCAGGATCGCCACCGCCGCGTCCGCCACCGTTGTGCCTGGCGGAAAGATCAGGCGGGCTCCGGCGGCATGGAGGGCCTCATAGTCCTGAGGCGGCACAACCCCGCCCACCACAATCATGATGTCGTCGCGACCGAGGCGCATCAGTTCCGCCTTGAGTTCGGGGATCAAGGTCAGGTGCCCGGCGGCCAGGGAGCTGGCCCCCACCACATGGGCGCCCATCTTCACCGCCGCTTCGGCTGTCTCCGCCGGGGTGGCGAAGAGGGGGCCTGCCTCCACGACGAATCCCAGATCATCAAAGCCCGTGGCGATGACTTTCTGGCCCCGGTCATGGCCGTCCTGCCCCATCTTGGCCACCAGGACGGCGGGCGGCCGCCCATCGGCCTGGCGGAAATCGGCGATCATGGTTCTGGCCCGCGTGACCTTGGGACCAGACCCGACAGCGGCCCCGTAGATCCCGCGCACTAGCTCCGGCTTAGCCTGGTGGCGGCCGAAGACGTTCTCGAGGGCGAGGCTGATCTCGCCGACGGTGGCCCTTGCCCGGGCGGCGTCTACGGCGAGCTCCAGCAGATTTCCGCCGCCCCGCGCCCCGTTTTCCAGGGCCGCGAGCGCGCCCTGGCAGGCCCCGTCATCCCGCTCCGCCCGCAGAAGGGCGAGCTTCTCCATCTGGCTGGCGAGGACAGCGCTGTTGTCCACGGCGAGAATGGGGATCTTGTCGGGGGACTCTGGCGGAAAGCGATTAACCCCCACGATCACCTGATCGCCGGAATCGATGGCCCCCTGAATGCGCGCCGCCGACTCCTCGATCCGGCGCTTGGGGATCCCCGCCGCGATGGCCTTGGCCATGCCCCCGGCCGCCTCCACCTCGGCGATGTGGGAGAGGGCGCGCGCCGCCAGATCGTGGGTCAGGCGCTCCACATAATAGGACCCGCCCCAGGGATCGATGACGCCGGTAAGCCCGCTCTCGGCCTGAAGGAAAAGCTGCGTGTTGCGCGCGATCCGGGCGGAGAAATCAGTCGGCAGGGCCAGCGCTTCGTCCAGGGAATTGGTGTGCAGGCTCTGGGTCTGGCCGGCCACGGCCGCCATGGCCTCAACAGTGGTGCGGGCCACGTTGTTGAAGACATCCTGGGCCGCCAGACTCCAGCCGCTGGTCTGGGTGTGGGCGCGCAGGGAGAGGGAGCGCGCGTCGGCGGGAGCGAAATTCTCCCGCATCAGCTTGGCCCAGAGGAGGCGGGCGGCGCGCTGTTTGGCCACCTCCATGAAATAGTTCATGCCCGCGCACCAGAAGAAGGAGAGACGCGGCGCGAAGGCGTCCACGCTCATCCCCGCGGCGACGCCGGCGCGCACATATTCGACCCCATCCGCGAGCGTGTAGGCCAGTTCCAGGTCCAGAGAGGCTCCCGCCTCCTGCATGTGATAGCCACTGATGGAGATGCTGTTGAACTTGGGCGTCTCGGCCGCCGTATAGGCGAAGATGTCGGAGATGATCCGCATGGAGGGCGCTGGAGGGTAGATATAGGTGTTCCGGACCATGAACTCCTTGAGGATGTCGTTCTGGATGGTCCCCGACAGGGCCTTGCGCGCCACGCCTTGTTCTTCGGCCGCGACGATATAGAGGGCCAGGATCGGCAGAACCGCGCCGTTCATGGTCATGGAGACGCTCATCCGGTCTAAGGGGATGCCGGAGAACAGGGTCTGCATATCGAGAATGGAATCGATGGCCACCCCGGCCATGCCCACATCGCCCCGCACGCGAGGGTGGTCGGAATCATAACCCCGGTGCGTGGCCAGATCGAAGGCCACCGAGAGACCCATCTGCCCCGCGGCGAGGTTGCGCCGATAGAAGGCGTTGGACTGTTCGGCGGTGGAGAACCCCGCATACTGACGAATTGTCCACGGGTTGGTGGCGTACATCGTCGGATAGGGGCCGCGCAGGAAGGGCGCGAGGCCTGGATAGCCGCCCGGGAAGTCGAGGGCCGCCGTATCGTCCGGGCCATAGAGGGGGCTGAGGCCGATGCCCTCGGCTGTCGGCCAGGGCGGGACCGGCGCGGCGTCCGGCGTGAGGCTGGCGGCCGCGTCGTCGAAGGCCAGGGCGCTGAAATCGGGAAACTTGATCATGCGGCCAGATCTTCAAGGCTGATGGGCCGCAAGGGCGGGCAATGGCTGTCAGGGCCTTGGTGGGGAGGATCAAAGGCGCCGTCGCTGAGATCAGGCGCTGGCGGCGCTGCAGGCGCCGGCTCGGCGGGGGCGAAGTCGGTGACCCCGACAATACGGCGTTGGCCCCCGGCGAGATCGGCCGTAAGTGCCTCTCGGGCCAGGGCGACCTGTTCGGCCAGAGCGCCGCTTTCCAGGGCGGCGACCAGGCCTCCTTGCGCCTCGACGGCGGTTAGTCGCTCCCAGGCGGCGCGGGCGAGATCCAGGGTCAGGGCTTCAAAGGCCCAGGCGCCGCCAGCGGGATCATCGACCCGGCCCAGATGCGCTTCCTCCATCAAGATGATCTGGGCATTGCGCGCTAGGCGCAAAGCGGCGGCGTCCGGCGCGGTCGTGAGAGCGCTGTCATGCGCGGCCAGGACAATCGCGTCCGCCCCGCCCGTCGCGGCGGCGAACCCGGCGCAGGTCAGCCGCACCAGATTGGTCCAGGCGTCCGCCCGGGTCAGCATTCGCGCTGACGCTCGGACCTCGATCCGCGCCGGCGCCGCCACGCCGCAGGCGCCGGTGAGACGGGCCCAGACCAGACGCGCGGCGCGCAGCTTGGGTATGGCGGTCAGGGGTTCGGCCTCGGCGGCGAGGCCCAGCACGATCCGCTCCCAGGCCTCGGCCATGGAGAGACCAGCTTCAGTGAGGGCCTTGGCGTAGGTGAGCGCCGCCGCCGCCGCCATGGCGATTTCTTGAGCCGGGGTTCCGCCGGCCTCATGGACGACGCGCCCCGAGGCGAGGAATAGGCTGGCCCTTGGATAGATATCCGCCAGGCGCGCCGCGAGGCGCGCGCTCTCGGCGATAGCGCCATTTATCGGCCCCGCGGAGACACCGATGGTGGCGAACGCGCAGACGGGGTCGAGGTGAAACGCCAGGGGCGCGGTGGGCGAAGCCTTGGCCGCGGCGTCCAGCCAGCCTGCGGCAGTGCGACCCAGAGGTCCGGCATCCAGGGCGATGGTGGCGATGTCAGTGAGGACGCTGTCGATGAGCCGGCCGAAGTCGTCCGCGCTCCCGACTCTGGTCCCGGCATGGTCGCGCGCCGCGAGGCTCAAAAGGACGGAAGTCGCCCCTCCGGCCAGGGCCCCCAGGATTTCGTCATGGGAGGTGGCGGGATCGGGATCGCCGACGGCGGCGCGAATATCCCAGCCGGGGTTGGCTCTCTGCGGTCGGGATTTCGCCTCGGTCATCGCCCCAGAGTCGTAAAGCGCGTGAACGGTCAGGCCATCGGCGGTGGTGCGATCCAGGGTTTCGACCCCCGCTCCCTTGAGGGTCTTGGCCACGAGCGCGAGCCAATCCTCGCGAGTCGCCGCGGGAAAGCCGTCCGCCAAATGCATGGTCCCATCCATAACCGCCTTCATGCACCCCGACGCAGGGTGAAGGTCAAGCGGAGAGGCGTCGGCGGTGCTTTCGTGGGTTGTGCCGGCCCAATATCGGATGGTCTTTAGGAAGCGGTTTCGCGATCCGCCACTCGCACAAGCCCGGGAAGGCCATCGATCGACACCGCATTGCGGGCGTATCGTCGCGCCTTCCAATCTTCCTCTTCAGCCGCGTCCACCCACCGCATGAGTTGGTCGCGGTCGCCCTTATACTCATAGAACGGCACACCCCAGCCGCAGCTATCCATCACCCGGGTGATGTGAACCAAGATTATCCCCCGCGCCTTGGTGTAACCGGGAAAAAGCGCCAGCTTTTCGGCATATCCAGGGTCGTCAAACGTCACGCTTTCGCCGCGCCCATAGATCCGCACGATATTGGCCGCGCCCTCGAA
>Ga0116230_10002492_pt1 | contig 17725 bp, 18 predicted proteins | sample S1TSphfallax_3_FD_88678 | JGI IMG/M metagenome (GOLD analysis project Ga0116230, IMG submission 88678) | Host-associated microbial communities from peat moss isolated from Minnesota, USA - S1T2_Fd - Sphagnum fallax MG | ecosystem: Host-associated > Plants > Peat moss > Unclassified | place...
CGCGCCAGCGGCCATTCATGCTCCTCGCGCCAGACATCCGGACCCATCACGAACAAATGCAGCAGCGGCGGCGTCAGCTCGCGGGCTTCCGGATGCTTCGTCCAGCGGTCAAACCAGTCCACCTGTTTCAGCCGCATCTGCACCCGCGCCGCGCGCCCAAAATCGCGCGTGGGAAACTTCAGCGCCGCGTTATGCCCCCACGGCCCAATCCAGGTTTCCACCTGCTTGTGCGCTTTGGCCAGGCGCGTGAACGCATCCAGGTCGCTTTCGGAATAATTGTCAAACCAGCCGCCGAACGACATCACTGGCGCGCGAATCTGCTGGATCTGCTCGCGAATGCTCTGCGACTTCCAGAACGCGTCATAGGAAGGATGATTCAAAGCCGTCTGCCATAGCGGCAGCGTCAAACCGCTGGCCGATATATCGGAAGTGCGCAGCGGCAGGTGCCACAAATAAGACCCCGGCGCAATCGGCACGCGCGAAGCAGGCTTGAGATTTTCCGCCATCCACAGCAATCGGTGGCCCAGTTGAATGCTGCCGCCGGGGGAATAGAAGCGGTCCAGGTAATCGTCATCGCCGGCATCGATGGGCGAAATGGCCAGCAGGTGCGGATTCGCTTCCACCGCCGCCCACCATTGCGCCATGCCCAGAAATGAGCTGCCCGCCATCACCACCCGGCCGTTGCTCCAGCGCTGCGCCGCTATCCAGTTGATGGTGTCGTTCCCGTCCGGCCCTTCCTGGCTCACAAACCCGAACTGCCCGCCCGAACCAAAGCGCCCGCGCACGTCCTGAATCACCAGCGCGTAGCCATGCCGCACGAACGAACGGTAGCTCAGCGCCGCGTTGGTTTTCCGGTTATACGGCGTGCGCACCAGCACCGTCGTCCAGCGGCCAGATGCCGCAGGCAAGTACACATCCGCGCCCAGCGTGACGCCGTCGCGCATCGGCACCAGCGCTTCAAACCCGTCTTCAGCCCCGGACACAGCGATCACAACCAAAAGCAGCAGCGCGGCAAAACGAATCAGTGCGCCCATTTACGCCGCTGGCTTGGGCCGAGGACCAAACAGCGCCGTGCCAATCCGCACCATGGTCGCCCCCTCTTCAATCGCCACTTCCAGATCGTTCGACATGCCCATCGACAACTGTTTCAGCCCATATTGACCCGCCAGCGCTGCCAGTTGCCGGAAATACGGGCGCGACGTTTCCGCCTCTTCCGACCACGGCGGCATGGTCATCAACCCCGTCACGCTCACATGCGAGCAGCCGGCGGCCGCATCCAAAATGGCGGGCAGGGAAGAGGCGTCCGCCCCAGCCTTCGATTCTTCGCCCGACAGCTTGATTTCAATCAAAACTTCCATTTTCTTGCCCCATTCGCCCGCCGCCGCGTCCAGCCTTTTCAGCAGTTTAGCCGAGTCTACCGTCTGCACCGCGTCGAACAATTCGGCCGCCAGCCGGGTCTTGTTCGATTGCAAATGGCCGATAAGGTGGTAATGAGCGTCCGTCAAGTCAGCAAGCTCCGGCTTCTTATCGGCGAACTCCTGCACATAATTTTCGCCGAACACGCGCAACCCCGCCTGGTAAGCCGTGCGCAAATGTTCAGAAGAAAACTTCTTGGAAACCGCCACTACCGTTACGCTGGAGCGCGCGCGCCCCGATCGCGAAGCGGCGGCCTGAACGCGGCATTCCACCGCCGCCAGGCGCTGATCGAAAGTGGATTCCAATGGTGACAATTCCTTATCATAGAGTGAACGCGTTCGCGGATGAGCCCGACCCGGAGGCTTTGCAAGCCGCCATTCAGGCGTTTTTGTCCGAATGCCGCCGTCCCGCCGCCCTGGAAGTGGGCGAAGAAATGATCCCGCTGCTGCCCGGCGAATACGCGCTGGAAGTTCGTTCCGGCAAGCTGTGCATCGAATTGTGGTCGCAGAATCGCGCCATTTCCCGCCGCATTCTCGATATTGAGCGCAAATCCACCGGCATTCTGGATTGCCAAATTCAGCGCTTCGGCAACAAGCCCAGCCGCCTCAGCTTTATGGATCTGGATCGCCCGCAAACCGAGCATCGCAAGCTCAGCGGCAGCCGCCAGAACTTTGCCGAACAGTTCCGGCGCATGCTGACGCGCCAGTATCCGGGCTGGGAAGTGCGCACGCTGACCACCGCGCCCGATTTGCGCCGCTCATTCTCCAGCATCTATCCGCGCGCCCATCTGATCAAGAACCGTCACCGCATCGCCGCGCTGGCCTGCGCCGAGCCGGAACAGGAAAACGATTTTTTCGCCTTCGCCCTGATCTGGATGCACCACATCCGCACCACCTTCGACGCCGAATTCACCACCAAGCTCGCGCTGTTTCTTCCCAAAGGCTGCGGCAACTTAACCGTCAACCGGCTGCGCTGGATGAACCGCGACCGTCTTTCCTACACCATCTACCTGTTCAACGAGCATGGCTCAGCCGGACAGGCCGATCCTGCCGATTTGGGCAATCTTCGCACCTCCATCGCCAGCGAACTGCCGGAGCCTCCCAAACTGGCCGATGTTGTCGACGGGCCAGCCGAGCGCTGGCTGGAACACGTGGTGCGCTCCCGCATCCAGACCATCGATCCATTCATGAAACCCCAGCCCGTGCATGGCCAAGTGCTCACCATGGCCGGCGGCGACCGCGACATGATTGATCTCCTGGCCGTCCGCACCGATGGCCGTTTATGCGTGCTGGAACTCAAAGCCAGCGAAGATTTGCAGCTTCCCATTCAGGCGCTGGATTACTGGATGCGCATTGCCTGGCACGCGCGCCGCAACGAATTGAATCATTTATTCCCCGGCGTGGCGCTGCAATATCTGGCGCCGAAACTCATTCTTCTCGCGCCGGCCACGCAATTTCATTCCACCAACGCCGCCATGCTGCGTTATTTCTCTTCGCTGATTGAAGTGGAGCGCATTGGCGTCAACTCAGACTGGCGCGAAGACATGCGCGTCATTCTGCGGCTGGAAGGCGCGGATATGCCCGCTTCCCACCGTATTTAAGGTGTAGCGATACTCTTCACCCAGACGTCCTATATTGGTGGGGGAGATCTCTTCATGGGTATTCAAGGCCTAATCAACATTAAGCAAGCCATCAGCACGCTGAATTCGAAAAACGTGCGCGACCTGGCGGACCAGCATGTCATTGTCGGTCTGCACGCCGCCACGCCCGAATCCTACGCCCGCATGGAGAATTTTCTGCTCGCCGATTTGAGTCCCGCGCGCCGCCAGGATTCATTTCGTTACATTGTGCGTTCCCAGCCTAACGCCGACATCAACATCTACGACGAAAGCGTGATTGCGCCGGCCAGCGGCTTAATCTATCACCCGCACCGCCCCAAGCTCCTGGTTGAATCCGCGCTCGCCAAATATCCGAACTTCGGCATGCCTTTGGCGCGCTCGTTCTCGCCGTTTCGCGATCCATTTGTGGAGAAGGTAATTGCCTCCACCTCGCGCGAGAACACACTGTTTTCGCTTGCCACTGCCTTGCCCGACGTCATTCCCAGCCTGATTGAATTGCCCTGGGCGGTTGCCGAATTTGCCTCCGACACGGCGTTTTTGACAATGAATCAGATTCGCATGTCGTTCCAGATTGCCGGCGCCAGCGACCGCGAAGTCGGCTATATGGAGCAGAAGTCGGAGATTGCGGCCCTGATTGGCGGCGCATTCGGCTGGCGCGCCATTGCCCGGCAGATTGTCGGAAAAGTGCCCTTCGGCGGCGGGCTCATCGGCAAAGCGGCCATCGCCTATGCCGGCACAAAAGTGGTCGGCTTGTCGCTCGACAAATTTTACGGCATCGGCTACACCTACGCGCGCGACGAACGCGAAGCTTTGTATGCCGATGCATACCGGCAAGGAAAAAAAGTCGCCTTCAAAATCCTGAGCCTGCTGCGTCCCGATCTGGCCGACAAGTTTGCCGCCAAAGAATCGGTCCGTTCGGCTTAGGTCCGCGGTAGCACGCCTTCCAAAAACAGCGTCACGCCGCGGTCAACCCACTCTTTTATTTCCTGCTCCGACAGGCCGACCGGCAACCCCAGCATCGCCCTTGTGGTGAAGTGGCCCAGCATGATTCCGATAAATTGAACGGCCATGGTTTCGCTTTGGCCGCTTCTCAGCAATCCGGCTTTCTGCCAGTGCTCCAGATTTCGCTTCACCAGCCTCTTGGTCGATTCCGGGCCGGCGGTGTAAAACTCGGAAGCCAGCTTGGGAAAGCGCGCCACCTCGGCAATCATCATGCGGTACAAAGCTTGGCCGCCGGGGTCGGAGATGAGCGAAACAAAAAGCTGGCCAATGGCGTTCAGTCCGCTGCGCGGATCCATGTTGGCCACGTTCACGCTCATCAGCGGCCCTAATTTGCGCTGGCAACTGCTGTGTACAATGGCGGCGAACAGCCCTTCCTTCCCGCCATAATAGCTGTAGAGAGTGGTCTTAGACCCTCCCACGCGCTCCAGAATGTCGTCCAAACTGACAGCGTCGTAGCCGCGTTCCAGGAAAAGCTCCGTGGCCACTTCCAGAATCCTGCTCTGCTTCTTCTGTGCGGACGATAAGGCTGGGGACGCTGCCGGCATAGTGCAATCTTATTTTCTCAATTCTTTTATTGCATCAATACTGTACTGTACAGTATCATACAACGGTGAGCGAGTTAAAGGTGAATCCCTGGGTGATTGCCCTCACCGTGACGCTGGCCACTTTCATGGAAGTGCTGGACACTTCCATCGCCAACGTGGCGCTGCCGCACATTTCCGGCTCGCTGGGCGCATCGCAAGACGAATCCACCTGGATCATTTCGTCCTACCTGGTGGCCAACGCCGTGGTGTTGCCGGTCAGCTCTTACATGACGACGCTGATAGGGCGCAAGCGGTTCTACATGATGTGCGTGGCAATTTTCGGGCTGAGTTCGCTGCTCTGCGGCATTGCGCCCACCCTGCCGCTGCTGCTCTTCTTCCGCGTCCTGCAAGGTGCGGGCGGCGGCGGACTGGGGCCGTCCGAGCAAGCCATTCTGGCCGACACCTTCCCGCCAGAAAAGCGCGGCCAGGCGTTTGCCCTGTATGGATTTGCCGTGGTTCTCGCGCCAACGCTGGGGCCAACCCTCGGCGGCTGGATTACCGACAACTACGACTGGCGCTGGATTTTCTTTATCAACCTTCCCGTGGCTCTTCTTTCCCTGTTCCTGGTGAACCGGCTCATTGAAGATCCGCCCGCCATCAAGAAGGAAGTGGAAGCCGCGAAAAAAGGCAAGTTCAGCTTCGATTATCTGGGCTTCGGCCTGGTCGCCCTGGCGTTTGGATCGCTCGAAGTGGTGCTGGACAAGGGCCAGGAAGACGACTGGCTTTCGTCCACTTTTATCCGCGTGTTCCTCTCGCTTTTTGTCATCGGCATTGTGGGCTTCGTTGCCTGGGAGATCAAGCAAATCCGGCAAAAGAAGAAGCCCATTCTGGACCTGCGGCTGTTCCTGAACAAGAACCTGGCAGTTTCCATGATCCTCATGTTCATGGTGGGTGTGGCGCTGTATTCGACGCTGACCATGCTGCCGCAGCTTCTTCAAAATGAGATGGGCTACACGGCGCAACTGGCGGGCGAAGCGCTGTCCTTGGGCGGCCTGGCCGTTTTGTGCTGCATGGTGATTGTGGGCATTCTGGTGGCGAAAACCGATGCGCGCTACCTGGTGGTTTTCGGCTTTGTCACCATGGGCCTGGCGCTGGTTTATTCAACCGGCATCAATTTGCAAATGAGCTTCGGCTTCGCGTCCAAGCTGCGTATCTTCCAGGCCATCGGGCTGGCGTTCTTGTTTGTTCCTGTCAACACGCTCAGCTATATCGGCATGAAGCCGGAACAGAGCAACGACGTTTCGGGGCTCATCAACTTGGCCCGGAATATTGGCGGCTCCTGCGGCACGTCGCTGTTCACCACCATGCTGGCGCGCTATGAACAGCAGAATCAGCATAATTTGGCGCAGCATGTGAACGCAGGCAATCCGGCTTACCTGGCGCGCATTAACGCATTGACGCAGGCGGCAATGAGCAAAGCTGCGTCCGCGGCGGACGCACAGCATCACGCCCTGGCGCAGTTCTATCACCAGCTGCAGCACCAGGCGGCTGTTCTGTCTTATATCCAGGTTTTGAGTTTGCTGGCGGTGTTGGTTTTTATCGTTGCGCCGCTTCCGCTGGTGCTGAACCGGCCGCCGAAGGGAGGCGCGCCCATTGCTCACTAAAAGGAGGGGCGCACTAAGAATGCTAAGACGATTTTTCTCTATAGGTGCATTTGTGCTGCTGGCGCCGGGCGGTTCTATTGCCCAGCAAACACGCGCCCAGCAGCTTCCCATGTCGGGCCAGTCGGGCAGCGTTAGTGTGCAGCAATCGACAACCGATGGCGGCAGTTCCAGCGTCAACACTTCCGTCAGCAACGTGCAGGTGCAAGGTCCATACACGGGCAGCGTGCCGGGAACCGAGCCGGGCGGAGCCATCACGCTGGAGCAGGCCATTCAAATGGGCTTGCGCTACAACTTGGGCGCGGTCAGCGCCAGCGCGTCGCTGCGCCAGGTGCGCGCGCAACGGCTCTCCGCGCTCAGCCAGTTGTTCCCCACCATCAGCGCGAGTTTGGGTGAGACCGGCGCAAAGACAGATCTGCAAACACTGGGACTATCCAGCAGCGCGTTCGGCGGCGGCTTCGCTTTGCCCGTCACCGTGGGTCCCTATCATTACTACGACGCCCGCCTGACCGTGAACTACAACGCGCTGGATATGACGGCGGTTCACAACTTCCGCTCGGCTAAAGCGCTGGAGCAGGCTTCGGAACTGAGTGACAAAGATGCGCGCGAGTTAGTGGTGCTGGCGGTGGGCGGCGAATATCTGAAAGTGCTGGCCGACACCGCGCTGGTGGAAGCGCAAGTGGCGCAGGTTCGCTACGCGCAATCAAGTTACGACCAATCTGTCGCGCAGCGCGACGCCGGCACCAAAGCCCCTGTGGACGCCGAGCGCAGCCAGGTGGAACTGCAAACAGAACAGCAGCGCCTGACTTCGCAGCGGGCTGATTTGGTGAAAGAAAAACGGGCCTTGGCGCGCGTCATTGGCTTGCGGCTGGATGCCGATTTTACGCCGCAAGAGAAGCTGTCCTTTACGCCCGCTCCGCCTTTGCCCATGGATGAGGCGCTGAAGCAGGCGGCCGCCACGCGCGCGGATTTGAAATCGGCCGCGGCGCAATTGCAGGCGGCGGAAGAAACTCTGAAAGCGGCGCGATCCGAACATTTGCCGACAGTCAACGTGAATGGCTATGTCGCCTTGCAAGGCGTGAATCCCAATGCCGGCGAAGGCGTCTTTTCGGGCACCGCTTCCGTCAGCGTTCCCGTGTGGCAGGCTGGACGCATTCGCGCCGATATCGATCAGGCGCAAGCGGTGATTGACCAGCGGCGCGCCGAATATCAGGACCAGCGCGGCGCGGTGGAACTGGACATTCGCAACGCCTACACCGATTTTGAAACCGCAACAAACCAGGTGCAGGTGGCCGAAAGCAACCGTTCGCTGGCGCTTCAGACGCTGCGGCAATCGCAAGACCGCTTCGCGGCGGGCGTGGCCACGTCGGTGGAAGTTGTTCAATCACAGGAAAGCCTGGCGGCTGCCGACCGCGACTATGTCAGCAGTCTCTATTCGCATAATCTGGCCAAAATCAGCCTCGCGCGAGCGCTGGGTCAAGCCGAAACCTCCATCCCCGAACTATTGAAAGGCAAGTAAACATGAAAACTGAAATTCAGGATGAAGTTCTGGAAGGTCTGGCCGCTCCGCCCAAGCCGGCGAACAGCGCGCGCGGCTTGATTATCGGCGGAATTGTGGTGATTCTTCTGCTGGCGGGCGTGACGGCGTTGTGGCTGCACGGGCAAACCTACGAAGACACCGACGACGCGCAGATTGACGGCCACCTGAATCCCATTGCCGCGCGCGTGGCCGGAACCATTAGAGCGGTTTATGTGGAAGACAACCAATATGTCGAGGCCGGCCAGCCGCTGGCGGATCTGGACACGTCCGATTATGACGTCACAGCCGCGCAGACACGCGCGCAATATGACCAGGCAGTGGCGGAACTGCATAGCGAGCAGCCGAACCTGTTCATCACCCGCACGTCAAACACCACCGACACCGCGACGTCGAAAGCAGAATTGACCAATGCCGATGCGGCCCTGGCGGCTGCCCAGCACGATTACGCCAGCGCCCTGTCGCAATTGCAGCAGGCGGAGGCCAACAACGCAAAAGCGCAGAGCGATCTGGCGCGCTATAAACAGTTGATTGACAAGCAGGAAGTGGCGCAAGCCGATTATGACCAGTACAACGCCGCCGCGAAAGCGCAGGCCGCCAGCGTAGCCGCGCAAAAAGAGACGGTGGCTGCCGCCGCCAAGACCGTCGAACAGCGCCAGGCGCAGTTGAACGAACAGCATTTCCGGCTGGAGCAAACCGTGGAGAACGCGCCGCGCCAGTTGCTGATTCGCAGCGCCAATATTCAGGCGAAGGAAGCAAACCTGGAATCCATTCAGGCGCGCATGAAACAAGATCAACTGAATGTCAGTTATTGCCATATTCTGGCCCCGGTTTCGGGCCTGGTTTCACAGCGCAGCGCCGAAGTGGGCGCGCGCATTTCCGCCGGCCAGCAGTTGCTGATGCTGGTGCAGACTTCCGATCTCTGGGTGACGGCCAATTTCAAAGAAACGCAGTTGAAGAAGATTCGCCCAGGCCAGAGGGTGACGCTGAAAGTGGACGCCCTCGACAAAACGTTTAACGGATTTGTGGAAAGCCTTCCCGCGGCGACCGGCGACCGAACCAGCGCGCTGCCGCCCGAAAATGCCACCGGCAACTACGTGAAGATTGTCCAGCGCCTGGGCGTGCGCATCCGCTTTAAAAAAGATCAGGACGGGCTGAAAGATTTGCGGCCCGGTATGTCAGTGGTGCCGACGGTTCATTTCGAGTGAGGCAAAACTATGGGCGAGCGTCTGTGCAATGCGTTCTGGGTGGCCATGCTGCTGACCGGGGACGCCGCGAGGGCCGAGGAAGTGGTTCGGGATGCCATTGAGTTCCTGGACTCCGACGATTTGTCAACGGACGCGCTGCTGATCTTTGTCGGCACGCTGGCGCTCCAACTGGGCGGCGAGGAATCAGACCAGCCGGAATTGCCAGAAGAACTGCGCAACGTGATAAGGCTGCCGCGCATGCTGCGCCAGTGCTTTGTGCTGCGCATCCTGCTGGGCTGGCCGGAAGGCCGCTGCGCCCGGCTCATGCATGCGGAAGATTGGCAGATCTCCGAGGCCGTTGTCGAAGCCGTTTCCCGGCTCGCCCTTGTTGCCGTTCATCCATAAATTGCCGTTCATGCATAATCGTCAGCATGCATGCTCTTGTGACCGGAGGCAGCCGCGGGATTGGCCGCGCCATTGTAGAAGAGCTTTCCAAGACTCATCGCGTCACCGCGACTTACAACTCGAACCGCCAGGCGGCGGATTTGGTGGCGGCGTCGACCGGCGCACATTTTCTGCCCTGCCAGTTGGCTGATTTATCGTCCGTGGCGGCGCTGCTGGAACGCGTCGAACACCCGGTGGATTTGCTGGTGAACAACGCCGGCATGGCTCCGCGTGAACGCAAAGATATCTTGGAGGCGACGCCAGAAAGCTTTGACGAATTGTTCGCCACAAACTTGCGCGGGCCTTATTTCCTGACGCAGAAAATCGCGCGTGGCATGCTGGAGGCCAATCATGGACGGATTGTGTTTATCGGCTCCATATCGGCTTTCGCGGCGTCCACCAATCGCGGCGACTATTGCATGACGAAAGCCGGCATCAGCATGGCCGCCAAGCTGTTCGCCGCGCGCCTGGCCGCGCACAATATCCCGGTCTTTGAAATTCAGCCAGGCATCATTCGCACGGACATGATTCAAAGCGTGGCCGCGAATTATGAGCAGCGCATTGCCGATGGCCTGCTCCCGCAGCGCCGCATGGGCGAGCCGACGGACGTCGCGCAGGTAGTGCGCACGATTGCGGATGGACATCTGGATTATTCAACCGGCCAAACCCTGCATGTGGACGGCGGCTTTCATTTACGGACTTTGTGAGCTGAACGCAACGGACGAAATGCAAGAGTAATAGAGGTATCGCTATGACACTAACGTTCAATATTCCGCCGCAAATGGAGCAAGCATACTTGGCCGAGGCTCAATCGCGCGGCATGTCGCTGGATAAAGTCGTACTTGAGGCGTTGGCAAAGGCGCAGCCTTCAGTTGCTTCCACCGAGCTTTCCATGGAAGAGTGGGGCAAACGTTTCGAGCAGTGGACAAGCCGTCACGCCGGCAGCGATTTGCCTCTGCTTTCCGATGAAGCTATCGGCCGCGATTCCATCTACGGTGAGCGTGGTCTGTAATAGAGGTGCAGTTACTCCATTCGACAATGTTCTTATGACTCTCCTGCTGGATTCAGCCGAACTGCGCGTGCTGGGCGCGTTGATGGAAAAAGAAGCCACCACGCCGGAATACTATCCGCTTTCCCTCAACGCCTTAGTCAACGCCTGCAATCAAAAATCAAATCGCGAGCCGGTTGTCAACTATGACGAAGACACCGTCATTGACGCGCTCGACCGGCTGCGCGAGAAACGGCTCTCCCTGACCATTACAGGTAACGGGCGCGTGCATAAATATGGGCAGCGCATTTCGGAGACGCTGAATCTGGGGCGGCGCGAATCGGCGGTTTTGTGCGTGCTGTTTCTGCGCGGGCCGCAAACACTAAACGAAATTCACACCCGAACAGAGCGCCAGTATCGTTTTGCGGACCTGGCGGAAACAGAGATGGTGCTGGACAAGCTGGCACAGGGTGAAGAAGCGATGGTTCGCAAACTGCCACGACTGGCAGGCCAGAAGGAGCAGCGCTACATGCACCTGTTTGCCGGCGAACCAGATTTGGAAGCTCTGGTGGAGAGTTCCGCGTCGGCCGCCGCCTCGCCCAACCGGGTGGAAAAGCTGGAATCGGATTTAGCCGCGCTGCGGTCGGAATTCGATGAACTAAAGCGCCGCTTTGATCAACTGGAAGCGCAGTTGAGTTAGCCGCGCGCCGCCCCGCTCACTAGGCTGTAGAGCAGCACGCTCAGAACAATGGCGGTAATCAGCACATACTTCCAGTCGCGCTCCAGGCTGAAACCGACCAGCGACAGAGCCACGCGCGCGATGGGCGTGGCAATCAGCAGCAGAATGCCGGTTTGAATAATAGACCGCGCGCGATCAGCAAGCGCGCTGCGGATGATCGCTGGCACTAAACGGTCGGCAGCGGGAGGCACTTTAAAGGTGTGGTAATCCGTGATTTCAGTCCCGTGGCGGAGCAGATAAAGCGCGCCTCCCACTCCAACGACGATGCCGGCCAAAGTGACGCCGGTGCGCAGCAAATTGGCCACCATGTTTTCGATGTTGCGGTCGGTGACGTGCAGTTCGCTCATAACTGGCCCCGCAGCGCATTGACAATCATTTCAACGCCGACACCGCCCACGACGACGGCAAAGATCCGCCGCAGCGTCAGCACCGGAAGCACCGGCAGCATGCGCGCGCCGCCAAGCGATCCCAGCAGCACGCCCAGCATCACCGGCATGGCAATGGAAGGCTCCACATAGCCGCGGCTCAAATAGACGCTGGCGCTGGCGGCGGCCGTCACGCCAATCATGAAACTGCTGGTGGCGGTGGAGACTTTGAAGGGAATGCGCATGGCCTGGTCCATGGCGATGACTTTCAAAGACCCCGATCCAATGCCCAGCAATCCAGAAAGCGTGCCCGCGCCCAGCATCAGCGCGAAGCCGGTTTTCACCCGGCTCACCACATAACTCTCGGTCTTGCCAGCCAGCGTGAAGCTGCCGTTCAGCTTCAGCGTTTCACCAAGCGGATCAGGCGGAATGGGCTTCTTGTTGTCGCTATGCTGCCGGCTGGTTTGCCAGGCCGATTGCAGCAAAATGATGCCAAAGAGGACGGCCAGATCCTTGGTGGGAATGATGGTGCCCAGAAACGCGCCCAGGATTGCGCCCATGGTGGTGGCGATTTCGAGGAACATGCCAATGCGGATGTTCGACAAGCCGTCGCGAACATAGGCTGCGGCCGCGCCGGAAGATGTCGCCACCACCGACACCAGACTTGCGCCAATGGCATAGCGCAAGTCCACGCCCATAAAGAGAGTTAGCACGGGAGTGACGATCACGCCGCCTCCCAAGCCGGTTAACGCGCCTAAGAAACCCGCCAGCAATGAGGCCCCAAAGACAATGGGCGTGAACTCCGAGACCGTCATTGACGAACGATTTCCTAACGGGCGCCGGAAGGCAGCTTGCTGGCCGCGTCGGCGGGCGTCGGGTTATTTTCGCCCACCAGTCCCTGGCTGACCAGAATTTTCACTTCCACGCGGCGGTTCATTTTGCGGCCTTCCGGAGTGGAGTTGTCGGCCACTTCATGGCTGGTGCCCATGCCCGTGGGAGCCAGAATGCGCCGCACCGGAATGTTGGCCTGCTGTTCCAGATAGTGAATCACCGCGTTGGCGCGCGCTTCACTCAGCACCTGGTTTTTCGCCGCTTTGCCCGTGGTGTCGGCAAAGCCTTCCACATCCAGCATGTAACCCTTCTGCGCCAGCGCCTTCTGCGCGATGGCATCCAGAGCCGCCTTGGCTTCATCGCTCAGCACGGAACTGTTCAGCTTGAAGTAAACCGTGGCCGTGTCTTTCACATCGTAGTTGTCAATGTCGCCCACGCGGTTATTCACCATGCCCACGCCCTGGTTCGCCTTGTCCGCTTCGCTCTTCACTTGGCCCACCTGCGCGCCCAGTTGATGCTCGCCGTCTTCCAATTGGCCCTGGCGGTTTTCCATCTGAGTGGCGCGCCCTTCCAATGTGCCGGTGCGCCCTTCCAGCGTGCCCGTGCGCGCCTCCAGCGGCGAAACGCGCGTGTCAATCTGGCGCGATGCCTTCATCGAATTGGGATCGAACGTCACCTTGTCGGCCACCAGATCTCCCTTGGCGTTGCCCTTTCCTTCAGCTTCAATATGCAGGCCGGGAACAAGCGAATCCACGCTCATGGTCGAGGCCTTCTTAAAGATGAAGACGCCGCTTTTCAGCTTGATTTTGGTGGTGCTGGTCAGGTCGATGGTGCCGATGGAATCGTCGTCGGCGCGCAGTTTGATGATTTGGCCTTCGCGCGAAATAATCACGCCTTGCACCTTGGCTTGCTGGCCGTCGGTGAACGTGCGGGCATTCGGGGTAACGGCCCATGCCATGCCGGTCGCCAACAGGAAGGGCGCTGCCAAAGCCAGAAAAGCTTTTGCGGTTGTTTTAATATTGTTCAGTCTCATACGAACGTCTCTGTGCCTCATTTCAGTTGGATTGCTCAGTTGCATGAACGGGGGGACGCCGCCATTGCTGGAAATGTGACTGGAAATCTTACTGGAACGTGACATTGCTCCTCATGAAAGCTTACGATACTCCTGACACGTTTTCCAGAGGTAGATTTGCCCCAAGCATCTGAAAAGATTCGCATAAGTTCCCGGAAGCCGTTCTACGGTTGGTGGGTGGTGGCCACATCCATCGTTACTTTTGGCCTAGCCGTGGGCTTTCCGTACTACAACCTTCCCTTCTTTTACGACTACTTTGAGAAATCGTTTCACTGGAAATTGAGCGAAATTACGCTCGGTTTTCCCATCGCCGCGCTGCTCACGTTGTGGGTGGGCCCGCTGCTGATTCCGCGTTTCAGCCCCCGCCGCCTCATTCTCGTTGGCACCGGTCTGACGGCGCTCACGTTTTTCGGCTTGGCGCGCATGCAGGGGGCGCTGCTGTTTTATTTCGCGCTTTATTTCACTTACACAATCGGCTACATCTTCTCCGGCCCAATTCCGCATCAAATTCTGGTTTCTTACTGGTTCCAAAAGAAGCGCGGCTTCGCCATGGGTCTGGTTTATGTCGGCGTGGGTTTCTTTGGCGGCATCGGCAGTTTTCTGGTGCGCGGGCTGACAGACCGTTACGGTTTCCGCATGGCGCTGACGGTTCTGGGAGGCCTCATTCTTCTCGCCTGGCCGCTGGCGATTTTTGTCCTGAAGGACCGGCCGTCCGAAGTGGGGCAGTTCCCGGATGGCGCTGTGGAGCCGCCTGCCGACGCCGCGCGTGTGTCGGAGAGTTTCCGCACCCTCCTGCGCAGCGGTCCATTCTGGCTGCTGCTCGTGGGCAGCATTTGCTCAATTGGTTCCATCGGGTCCATCAACATGCACATGAAGCTGGTGTTTCGCGACGCGGGCTTTGTCGATCAGAAACTGCTGAACGCCACCTGGACCACGGCCTCGGCGCTGGTGCTGTGGTCCAGCATTGCCGGACGCTTAAGCATCGGCCACTTCGCCGATATCTTTTCGAAAAAACGGGTGATGACCGCAACATATTTTATTGTGGCCGCGACCATTCTGCTGCTGCTTTCCGTCACTCCAGCGCGCACGTACTCGCTCTATATTTTCGCGGTGGTTTTTGGTTTCTCCATGGGCGCTGACTATATGCTGATTCCGCTGATGGCCGCAGAACAATTCGGCGTCAACTCGCTGCCGCGCGCGATGGCGGTCATTTTGCCGGTGAACACAATTGGCCAGACGTGGCTGCCGTTCCTGGTTTCGTATTTGCGCGAAAGGTATGGCAGTTACAGCATTCCCATGGCGCTGGTGTTTGGCATCGCCATGCTGGGCGCGGTGGCCATTTCATTGCTGCCGAATCAGCCTGCGGCTCAAACTGACGCGGTGCCGAAAGCCGCGCTGGCTGAGCGGTCAAGCTGAGCTGTTTTAGGCGACCACGGTCCGCCGGGTAGCCAGTTTGAGGCGGCGGCCGGTGAGTTGATCAAGGGAAAGAGAAAACCGGAAAGATCAGCGATAACCTCGGCCAGGTTCTCGGGCGCGGCTTGCATGCGTTCGCGTTTCAGAAATGCCTTCCAGCGCGGATTCCACTGGGCCGCGTATTCGTTTGTCAGGCCTGTGGGCAGCGCGTCAGGCACTGGAGTTTCCCGCCGTTCAAAGGTTCGCTGGATCGCGCCCGAAAGCGTGAGCAGGTCAAACGCAAAGCTGCGCGAGATGAACCAAAGATCATAAAAATCTTTCAGGCGGCTGTTGGCGATTCCCAGAGCCACCATCGCTTCGAACTTTTCGGCAATCACCGTTTCTGCCGGATAAGCCCGAATGCGCGGCGCGGGCGCGTCCAAAAGAGCGGGATAACTTATCTCAATCGGCGCCGGCGTGATGATGTCCCCAAAGCCCACGTCAATCTGGATAGGCACCCGCGCACCGTCGATAGTGGCCTGTGTGCGCACGCGCACGCCGCCGTAGTCCATGTCCTCGCGTATCGGCGCGGCCGTCAGCCCGTTGCTGTCGAAGACTACGCCGTCGTCCGGCACTGAAGCCATGCAAATGGCTCTGAAAGTGTTGGCAAGCGCTTCCGGGCTGTTGCTTCCATAGCCGAGCAGATCCAGGTCGCGCGTGGGGCGGAATGGATCTGCCAGCCAGGTGACAAACAGAAATGCGCCTTTCAGAATGAAATGCCTGTTGTATTCGCTGACGCTGAGGCGGTAAAGCAGCCTTTCCAGTGCATAGCGTGTCAGCAGAATTTGATAATCGGCGCCCTCGGCGCGTGAGCGCGTCAGCAGCCTCGCACGCACCGAAGCGCCCATGTTGCGTTGTTCACGCGGCATCCGAGGCAATCGCTTCCACGTAGGGACGCATCACATTCCAGGCGCGCGCCTTCACGGCATAGCTCCAGAGTTCATCCGGAGTGCATTTGCGGCGGCGCAGACCTTCGCGCAGGCCTTCCAGAGCGACGTCCAGGCCGATTTTGTTGCGATATCGAAAACAGTCCACGATGGTTCGTGCCGGATTCGTCATGGGAATCTCACGGTTTTCCACGCGCTGCCGAGAAATTCCTTCCGTCATCGCCCAGGTGTTGAAGCGCGCGAACTGCAGCGGCGGATAGGTGATGGTGGGCCGCCAGGCGCCCTGTTCGATGGCCATCCAGATGGCGGAAGGCATCTGCAGCGTCAGTTCGTGGAACTGGAGGGCGGATGTCAGGCAGATAACGCCCTTGGGAACCAGAATGCAGGCTTCGGCGAACATATGCGTCGCCTCCGCCGCTGTGTCCGGAAGCTGATAAAGCCCTCGCGCCGGACGGATGACCTTGGCACTTCGGACCAGACGCGAAAGCGTCTCGGGTTCAATGTCTTCGGCGATGAAGTCCTTGAGACGGAGCATGCCTTTGGCTGCCAGCAGATCCAGAACGCGCGCCCCTTGAGCTTGAACAGCTTGAACAGCTTGAACAGCTTGAATCATGTGACAAAACCTCTTCACTCCACTGTACCACCATAGCTTTCCTCACACCTCGCCCCACCCAAAAAAAAAACCGCGCCGCTGGATCACTCCAAGGCGCGGTCTTTACTGATTTTTGGTCGAGCTTAGCGGGTAGCCGCCGCCTTCGCTTGCGGACTAACCGGAGGCCGTCCCACCTTCCCGCCCCGAGGAGACGGTGTCTTGTGCGACGACGAAGCCCCATTGGCGCTGGTTCTTGATCCGCCATTCTGCGTCATCTTCCCCAGCACCACCGAGTTCTTCGCGCCCGTTGCCATCGGCACGTTCGATGGCCGCGCGTGCGCCGTCTCATAAGCCATCACCGCGAAGGCGATTGCTTCCTTGGCGTCCACGTCCAGGCCCATCTGCGTGGTTTCCATGACCGGAATCGGGTCCAGCGCCTTGCGCAGCATGCGCATCAGCGTCGGGTTATGCGTTCCGCCGCCGGAAACAAACACCTCGTCCACGCGCATGTCGGTCATGACAAAATTCCGAATGCCCAAGGCGATGCTTTCCGCCGTCAGCGCCGTGGCCGTGGCAATCAGGTCCTCGCTGCTCAGTTCAGTGTCAAGCAGCTTGCTGACAAATTCAGAGCCGTATTGCTCGCGCCCGGCCGTTTTCGGCGGCTTGGCGCGAAAATACTTGTCGCGCAGAAGTTTTGCCAGAAGCTTGGGGTCAGGCTGGCCGGAGCCCGCCATGGCCCCATCGCGGTCGAACAACTGGCGGCCGGAGGTGATCCGGCTGACAAGCTGGTCAATCACCATATTGCCTGGGCCCGAATCGAAAGCGATCACGCGGTCCGTGCTGGTGTTCGGAGGAATCGCCGTCAGGTTGGCGATGCCGCCGATGTTGATAGCCACGCGCCCGCGCCCGCGATGCCGAAGCAGCAGATAGTCCAGGTAAGGCACCAAAGGCGCGCCCTTCCCGCCCGCCGCCATGTCGCGTTCGCGGAAATTCGATATCACATCAATTCCGGTCCGTTCGCTGATGACGCTCGATTCACCAATCTGAAAAGTGCTGGCAACCTTCTTGCCCAGATATTGGGCGCCCTGGCCTTCGTGAAATATCGTCTGGCCGTGACAGCCAATCAGCTTGATCGAATTCAGGGGGATCTCGGCGCGTTCCACCGTTTCCTCCAAAGCCTCGACGTATAGTTCACCCAGTAGAAAATTGAGCCGCGCGATATCGCCGGTTTGCGAACTCACATTCGAAACCGACAACAATGCTTCACGTACTTTTCGCGGATACGGAACCGAGTGACTGGTCACCACATTAATCTTCGACTTAAATCCCGAACCGGTGATGTCGATGATCGCCACATCTATCCCGTCGAGCGAAGTCCCGCTCATGATTCCTGCTATTCTCATGTCTTTA
>Ga0116230_10002493_pt1:0-5000 | contig 17724 bp, 11 predicted proteins | sample S1TSphfallax_3_FD_88678 | JGI IMG/M metagenome (GOLD analysis project Ga0116230, IMG submission 88678) | Host-associated microbial communities from peat moss isolated from Minnesota, USA - S1T2_Fd - Sphagnum fallax MG | ecosystem: Host-associated > Plants > Peat moss > Unclassified...
ATCGAGGTGCCGACGCTTTCCGGCAAGGCCGCGTTGAAGATCCCCGCCGGCACCCAGAGCGGCACGACGTTCCGGCTGCGCGACCGGGGGATGCCCAGCCTCCGCGGCGGCCGGCAGGGCGACCAACTCGTGCGCGTGCACGTGGAGGTACCCACGTCCCTCACTCCGGAGCGGCGCAAGTTACTGGAGGAGTTTGCGCGGGTTAGCGGCGATGCCGAGGAGCCCACGTCCAGGAGCTTCTTCGAGAAGGCTAAAAAGTTCTTCTGAGGTCCGGCCCCGCCCGCTGCCGTCATCCGCCCGCTGCCTTTCGCCCCACCTCCGTTAAAAGTCACCACCGTTTCCCGGGCGTGCGCTCCGGCTTTATGCCGTCCGGTTTCTTCGCTTTCCGGTGTCTTCTCTCCCGTCACCCGTGGACCCCCGTTCCCTCTCGAACCCCAAGTTGCTTTCGCTTGAGTCCGCCGTGGCGCAGCGCGAGCGCCACCGCGCCGAAGGGCGAAGGGTGGTTCTGACCAACGGGGTGTTCGATCTCCTGCACGCGGGCCATCTGTACTGTCTCCAGGCGGCGCGAGCCCTGGGCGACGTCCTCGTGGTCGCCCTCAACGGCGACGCCAGCGTGCGTGCGCTCAAGGGGCCGACGCGCCCCATCCAGTCCGAGACGGTGCGCGCCTACGCGCTGGCGGCGACCTGGTGCGTCGATGCGATCGTCGTCTTTGCGGAACCCCGCCTCACCGCCGAGATCCGCGCGCTGCGCCCGGATGTGTACTGCAAGGCGGGCGACTACGACCTCGGCCGCCTGGACGCGGGGGAGCGCGCCGTGCTCGACGAGGTGGGCGCGCGGATCGAATTCCTGCCCTTTCTCCCCGGGTTCAGCACCACGGAACTGATCCGCCGCATCGCCGCGGCGGGCGAACTTTGAGTGGCATGCGCGTTGTCATCCTCGGCTCGGGGCGGGGTTCCAACGCTGAGGCGATCCTCGAGGCGCAGGCCGCCGGCCGGCTCGGTTCTGCGCGGGTGGTCGCCCTGTTTTCCGACGTGGCGGACGCGCCCCTCCTTGCCCTCGGAGCGCGGTTCGGTGTACCCGCCCGCTTCGTCGATCCGTCGCCTTTTCGCACCAAGCTCGAGGGGGCGGGGGAGGAGCGCTTCATCGCGGCCGTGACGGCGGAGCGGCCCGACCTGGTGGTCCTCGCCGGCTTCATGCGGGTGCTGAAGGCGGGTTTCCTGAACGCGTTTGCCGGCCGCATCATCAATCTGCACCCGAGCCTGTTGCCCAGCTTTCCGGGACTCGATGCGATCGGGCAGGCCTGGCGGCGCGGAGTCAAGGTCGCCGGTTGCACCGTCCACGGCGTGACGGCCGAAGTGGACGGCGGTCCCATCCTCGACCAGGCGGTGGTCCGGATCGAGCCCGGCGAGACGCTGGAGAGCTTTGCCGCGAAGGTCCACGCCGCCGAGCATGCCTTGCTGCCCGCGGTGATCGCGCGGCTTAGCACGGTCGCAGCAGCCTCTGACCCGGCCAGAGGGCTCTGAGCGCGGGGTTGGTGCAGCGCGGCTCCTGGGTAATTCCCCCTCCTTTCCATTTCTCCTCAAATTTTCGTTCTCATGATGCTCGTGGAAATTAAGGCGGAGATTCCGGCTACCTCCGTTGAGGCGGTCGACGATCTGCTGATCGAGCTGGCCGTCGAGGGTTGGAGTCTGCTGGAAGATGCGATCGCCCGGCGAGCCTGGATCCTGGGGATCTTCAGTGACGCGGCCGAAGCGGAGCGACGCTGGGCGGAACTTCGGCCGCAGCTGCCGGCCGCCCCGCTGGCCGAGCCGGTGCGACGCGCGCTGCCCGAAGTGGATTGGCGCGACAGTTACCGCGCGCACTTCCACGCCTGGACGTTTGGCCGCCTGCATTGGGTGCCCGAATGGGAGCGGCCCACCTTCCGGCTTCCGCCCGGTGATGCGGTGCTCTGGCTGGATCCGGGCTTGGCGTTTGGCACCGGCAACCACGAGACGACGCGGCTGTGCATCGAGCGCCTGGTGGCGCTGGAAAAGTTGGCCGCCGCCGCTCGGGATGGGAGTGCTTCCGGTTCCGGGATTCTCCCTGCGCCGCGGTCTCGCCGCGTGATCGACGCCGGTTGCGGCTCCGGCATCCTCGCGTTGTCCGCCTGCCTCCTGGGCTACGACCCGATTGCCGCCTTCGATTGCGATCCGGAAGCGGTGCGGGTCAGCCGGGAAAACGCGGCGGCCAACGGTCTGGCGGACCGGGTGGAGTTTTTTACGGCCGATCTGGAAATCGGTCTGGCCGGGCGACAGGCCGAGGTGGTGCTGGCGAACATCCAATCGGATATTCTCCGGCAGAACGCCGCGGCCCTCCTCGCGGCGGTTGCGCCGGCCGGAAGTCTCATCCTCAGCGGAATTCTGGCGAGCGAGGTGGCCGAGGTGCGTGCCGCGTTCGCGGCGCTGGCCCCAAATTGGTCGATCGAGTCGCGAACCTTGGGGGAATGGAGCGATCTGTGGCTGCAAGACCGCGCCGCCGTTGGCCGCGCGACCGCGCTTAGGAGAACAGATCCGCGGGCGTCCGGCTGAGGAAATCCTCCATGTACGCGGTCGTCGCCTTGCCTTCGATGAAGACGGGATCGGCCATGATGGCGCGGTGGAGCGGGATGGTGGTCTTGATGCCGCGGATGAGATACTCGCTCAGGGCGCGATAGGCGCGCTCGAGGGCGACTTTGCGGGTCGAGCCGAAACAGATCAGCTTGCCGATCATCGAATCGTAATAGGGCGGGATGGTGTAGCCGCTGTACACGTGGCTGTCGACGCGGACGCCGTGGCCGCCGGGGGCGTAGTAGAGGCCGATCGTGCCGGGGGAGGGCGCGAAATTGCGGGCGGGATCCTCGGCGTTGATGCGGCACTCGATCGCGTGCTTCTCGAAGGTGATGTCCTTCTGGTCGAACTCGAGCTTCTCGCCGTTGGCCACGTGAATCTGCTGCTTGATGAGGTCGATGCCGGTCACCTCCTCCGTCACGGGATGCTCCACCTGGATGCGGGTGTTCATCTCGATGAAGTAATAATTGCCCTTGGCATCGACCAGGAACTCGATCGTGCCCGCGTTCTCGTACTCGGCGGCGGCGGCGGCGCGGATCGCGGCCTTGCCCATCTTCTTGCGGAGGTCGGGTGTGAGGAAGGGCGAGGGGGACTCCTCGATCAGTTTCTGGTGACGGCGCTGCACCGAGCAGTCGCGCTCGCCGAGATGGATGATCTTGCCGTGGCTGTCGCCGAGGATCTGGAACTCGATGTGGCGGGGCTTCTCGATGTACTTTTCCAGGTACACCTGGCCGTTGTTGAAGGCTTTCTCCGCTTCGCCGCGGGCGACGTGGTACTCCTTCGCGAACGACACGTCGTTGTGGGCGATGCGCATGCCGCGGCCGCCGCCGCCGGCGACCGCCTTGATGATCACGGGGTAGCCGATCTTGCGGGCGATCTTGACGGCTTCGGCTTCCGAGTCGACGGGTCCGTCGCTGCCGGGGACGATCGGGACGCCCGCCTTGCGCACGGTGTTCTTGGCGACGGCCTTGTCTCCCATCATCTTGATGGAGGTCGATTTGGGCCCAATGAACTTGATGTTGCAGGACTCGCACTGCTCGGCGAATTTCGCGTTTTCAGAGAGGAAGCCATAACCCGGATGGATGGCGTCCACGTCGGCGACCTCGGCTGCGCTGATGATCCGATCGGCGCGGAGATAGCTGTCGGAGCTGCGGGGTCCGCCGATGCAAATCGCTTCGTCCGCGAGTTGGACGTGAAGCGACTGCATGTCGGCCTCGGAATAGACCGCCAGGGTCTTGATGCCGAGCTCGCGGCAGGCGCGCACGATGCGGAGCGCAATTTCACCACGGTTGGCGATCAGGATTTTTTGGATCATCGAAACGACGGGGATACAGCCGCTTCGGGCCGGCGGGATCGACCGGCGGAAGGCGACATGGAACGGGAGCGCCTCACCCTTGCTTTACCTTGAAGAGACGCTGGCCGTATTCCACCGGCTGACCGTTCTCCACCAGTACCTCGACGATCGTCCCCTTCGTTTCGGCCTGAATCTCGTTCATGATCTTCATCGCTTCGATGATGCAGACCACGGAGTTTTCCACGACCTTGGTTCCTGGATCGGCGAAGGCTTTGCTCTCCGGTGACGGCGACCGATAGAACGTTCCGACCATGGGGGATTTCACGTAGGAGATGCCGGTCTCTTCGGCGGCCGGAGCACCGGGTGCGGGGGTGCCGAGGGCGGCAGGCGGGGGAGGAGGGGGTATGCCGGCCGACTCGCCGGATCTGACCGAGGAATCGGAGGCACGGCTCGTGGAGACGACCGGAAGGTCGTTCAACCCGCGCCGGATTTTCAATTTGAATCCTTCTTCCTCGACCGCGAACTCGGTGAGTTCCGAGCGCTTCATCAGATCGATGATTTGTTTGATTTGTTTTAGGTCCAAGACGTGAGCTGGGTTGAATCCACTGAACGGTCGGGGGTAGAGTTTCCAGCGGTCAAAATGGCGGACGTCAACCTACAACCGCACGTCGAACGCAAGCCATATGCGTTAAAGGCATTTTTCGGCAAAAATGGGCTAAAATGGGCTATTTCTGGGGCGAATGGGGGCGATTTGCGGGTAAAAAGGTGGGTCTTTCAGGTATTGAAAATTCGCCGAATCCACGGATTTCATGCGCGGCGCCGTTTGAATGGGGAGGGAACTGCGGATTTGGACCGCTGGTCGCGCGCGGGTCTCAGCTCCGCGGGCTGGTGCTGGCCAGACCCGATCTGGCGGTCGAACCGGGCCGGCGAGAGCAAGCCGCAGTAACTGCGGCCAGACGCCGGCCCACCGAGACCGCCCATGACGCCAGCAAGCGCCCGCTGCGTGAGGCCCGCCCGCGACCAGCGGCGTTCGCCGGTGCATTTCGATCGATCCAATCAGGGTGTGGGTGGGGCGGGAAGGCGCTGGCGGAGTGCGGTCCGCGGCGGTGATCGCGCGGAC
>Ga0116230_10002493_pt1:7500-17724 | contig 17724 bp, 11 predicted proteins | sample S1TSphfallax_3_FD_88678 | JGI IMG/M metagenome (GOLD analysis project Ga0116230, IMG submission 88678) | Host-associated microbial communities from peat moss isolated from Minnesota, USA - S1T2_Fd - Sphagnum fallax MG | ecosystem: Host-associated > Plants > Peat moss > Unclassified...
TGGAGCCGGCAGCCGGGTAACGCGGGCGAGATCAACCGATTTCGTTCTTTGAAAGTCTAGGGTTAGAGAAATAGATGTAAGTGGGTAAGATAAACGCCTAGAATAGTAGGTGTTTGCATAAAAACCAGTTACAGCAATTGATGGATGCCTTGGCGTCATCAGGCGACGAAGGACGCAGCAAGCTGCGATAAGCTTCGGGGAGCGGCACGCACGCTTTGATCCGAAGATTTCCGAATGGGGAAACCCGGCACCGATTATACGGTGTCGCCCCGGTCCGAATTCATAAGACCGGGAGCGCGAAACGCGGAGAAGTGAAACATCTCAGTATCCGCAGGAAAATAAAGAGAATCGATTCCGTCAGTAGTGGCGAGCGAACGCGGAACAGCCCAAACCGCCGGGATTTATCCTGGCGGGGTAGTAGGGCCACAATGTGGACTAGTACGAGTTAGACGAACATTCTGGAAAGAATGACCATAGCGGGTGACAGTCCCGTAGTTTAAAACTTGTGCTTACCTAGTGGTACCCTGAGTAGCACCGGACACGTGAAACCCGGTGTGAATCCATGCCGACCACGGCATAAGGCTAAATACTCGATGACGACCGACAGTGAACTAGTACCGCGAGGGAAAGGTGAAAAGCACCCCTGTTAGGGGAGTGAAATAGTAACTGAAATCAATTGCTAACAAGTCAGTGGGAGCTCCCTTGTGGAGTGACCGCCTGCCTTTTGTATAATGAGTCTGCGAGTTATTGTCCGTAGCAAGCTTAAGCCGGTCACCGGTGAAAGCGCAGCGAAAGCGAGTCCGAATAGGGCGACTAGTTGCTGGCAATAGACCCGAAGCGGAGGTGATCTAACCATGGCCAGGGTGAAACTTCGGTAAAACGAAGTGAAGGCCCGAACTCGTCAGTCTTGAGAAACTGTGAGATGAGCTGTGGTTAGGAGCGAAAGACTAATCAAACCCCGTGATAGCTGGTTCTTTCCGAAATATATTTGGGTATAGCGTCGGTCGCTGATTTGCGGAGGTAGAGCACTAAATAAGCTAGGGCCCCTACCGGGGTACTGAACTTAATTAAACTCCGAATACCGCAGAGTGTAGGCCGGCAGTCAGACTGTGGGGGATAACCTTCATAGTCGAAAGGAGAATAATCCAAACCATCGGTTAAGGTCCCAAAATATAGCTCAGTGAAAAAGGATGTGATTTTGCTTAGACAATGGGGATGTTGGCTTAGAGGCAGCCATCATTTAAACAGTGCGTAACAGCTGACCCATCGAGCGAATTTGCGCCGAAAATGATCGGGACTTAAGCTATATACCGAAGCCATGGATCGCAGCAATGCGATGGTAGGAAAGCGTCCCAAGTGCAGCGAAGTGGAAGGGTAACCGACCATGGAGCGCTTGGGAGTGAGAATGCAGACATAAGTAACGATAAAGCCGGTTAAATTCCGGCTCGCCTAAATCCCAAGGATTCCTGGGGAAGGTTCGTCCTCCCAGGGTTAGTCGGGTGCTAAGACGAGGCCGTAAGGAGTAGTCGATGCCAATCTGGTTTAATATTCCAGAACCACTTTATTGACGTTCGACCCATAGAGTGACGGAGAAAGTTAAGGCGGCAACGTGTTGAATCGTTGTCCAAGGCTGTAGGTTCACCGGGGTTAAAAGACCGGATCAGACTGAACGCCGACGGGATCCTGAGGCCACGGCCGAAGGGGATCGCCTGATACTAGGCTTCCAAGAAAAACTCTCTGGTTAGTCAATGATGTGCCCGTACCGTAAACCGACACAGGTGGGAAAGATGAGTATTCTAAGGCGCGCGAGTTAAATCTCTCTAAGGAACTCGGCAAATTAACCCCGTATCTTCGGTATAAGGGGTGCCCCGCAAGGGGCCGCAGTTAATTGCGTCAACCGACTGTTTAGCAAAAACACAGCACTCTGCCAAGTCGCAAGACGACGTATAGGGTGTGACACGTGACCAATGCGGAAAGGTGAAAGCGTAGGGTGCAAGCTCTGCGTCTAAGCCCCCGTGAATGTCGGCCGTAACTATAACGGTCCTAAGGTAGCGAAATTCCTTGTCGGGTAAGTTCCGACCCGCACGAATCGTGTAACGAGTTGACGACTGTCTCGGAGAGAGGCTCGGTGAAATTGTAGTGGCGGTGAAGATGCCGCCTACCCGCAGCAGGACGGAAAGACCCTATGCACCTTTACTGTAAGCTGTTATTGTCGCTTGATTTTTAATACGTAGAATAGGTGGGAGACTCCGAAGCCCGGTTCCAGGATCGGGCTGAGTCACAATGTGAAATACCACTTTTTAATTGTTAGGCGTCTAACCAAATTCCATCATCTGGTTTTGGGACAGTGATAGCAGGTCAGTTTTTCTGGGGCGGAATCCTCCCAAAAAGTAACGGAGGATTACGAAGGTTCCCTCGGCCCGGTCGGTAATCGGGCTATAGAGCACATGAGTATAAGGGAGCTTTACTGTGAGACCTACAAGTCGAGCAGTTGCGAAAGCAGGTTCAAGTGATCCGGTGGTTGAATGTGGAATCGCCATCGCTCATAGGACAAAAGGTACGCTAGGGATAACAGGCTGATCGCGCCCAAGCGTTCATAGCGACGGCGCGGTTTGGCACCTCGATGTCGGCTCATCACATCCTGGGGCTGGAGAAGGTCCCAAGGGTTCGGCTGTTCGCCGATTAAAGTGGTACGCGAGCTGGGTTCAGAACGTCGTGAGACAGTTCGGTCCTCTATCCGCTGTGGGCGTTTGTGATTTGAGGGGTTCATTCTCTAGTACGAGAGGACCGAGAATGACGAACCTCTGGTGTTCCGGTTGTCACGTCAGTGGCAGCGCCGGGTAGCTATGTTCGGAAGGGATAAGCGCTGAAAGCATCTAAGCGCCAAGCCCATCCCAAGATAAGATCACAATCCAGCGCAAGCTGGTGCAAGGTCCGGGTAGACCACCCGGTTGATAGGGCAGAAATGTAAGCACGGTAACGTGTTCAGTTTACTGCTACTAATGACCTTGCCGGTTTTTATGCAGCCCTACTGTTCGAAGGCGTTTATCTTGCCTCCTTACGATCTATTTAAGCCGACCCTAGGCTTTTGTTCAATTTCTCCAGGCCGGCGGCGGTTTCGATCGCCCCGTCCGTTTTAACGAGATTCCCTTCCTGGTGACCATATGCCGGGGGTCCACCCGTTCCCATCCCGAACACGGCCGTTAAGCCCCGATCAGCCAATGGTAGTAGGACGAAAGGTCCCGCGAGAGTAGGTTGTTGCCAGGATTATGGCCCGGTTCTTCGAAAGAAGAACCGGGCCTCTTTATTTGCGGGCCGAAGCGCTCCGCCGCGGTCCGGCCGGCTCTGCCCGGTGGCGTGGCTCGCGGCCCGGATCATGCTTTTCGAGCCCATGTTCTTCACCTGCCTCGGATTTTTTTGTGTCAGCGTGGCCCAGGCCTTCGGCGGTGGTCACCGGGAGCGGATGGCCCGCCATGCCCCCGTCCACGTCAAGGTCGTCGTGGTCGCGATGTTCGAGCCGGGCGCCGATACGGGCGACACCCCCGGCGAATTCCAATACTGGGTCGAACGGGAGCACCTCGATCGCTCGTGGCCCTTCCCCCAGGGTGAGCGCACCCTGCGCTCGAACGCCGACGGGAGCATCCTCGGCGTCGTCACGGGCGTCGGCACCATCCACAGCGCCGCCACGATCATGGCGCTCGGCCTCGATCCGCGCTTCGACCTCAGCCAGGCCTATTGGCTGGTGGCCGGGATCGCCGGCGCCAACCCCGACGTGATGTCACTCGGCTCGGCGGCCTGGGCGGAGTGGGTCGTCGACGGCGATCTCGGCCACGAGATCGATGCGCGCGAGATGCCCCCCGCCTGGTCGACCGGCCACATCCCGCTCCGGGCCAAGTCGCCCTACGAGCAGCCGATGGTCGCGACCGAGGGGCAGGTCTTTCATCTCGACCCGGGCCTCGTCGAATGGGCTTATCGCCTCACCCGGGACACCCCGCTGCCGGACAGCGCACCGCTGCAAAAGCACCGCGCGCTCTACGTCGGTTATCCGAACGCGCTCAAGCCGCCCTTTGTCCTGAAAGGCGATAACGTCGCGTCGATGAATTACTGGCACGGCAAACTGATGAACGCTTGGGCGGAGGCCTGGGTCCGGTACTACACCGCCGGCAAGGGTGTCTTCGCCACCAGCGCGATGGAGGACACTGGCACGATGCAGGCCCTGACCTGGCTCGACCGCGCCGGCCGGGTCGATGTCCGCCGCGCCCTGGTGCTTCGGACCGCCTCCAACTTTGAAATGCAATGGCCCGGGGCGACCGCCGCGCAGAGTCTCGCGGGCGAGAGCCTCGCGGGATATTCCGCCTACCTTCCGTCGCTCGAGGCCGCCTATCGGGTGGGCAGCCGGGTCGTCCACGCCCTGCTGTCGGGTTGGGATAAGTACGCGGCCACGCCCCCCGCGCCGGGAAATTGAACCGGTGGGCCGCCGGGGCCGGCCCTCCGCTTCAGACCTTGCTCAGGACCGCGACCGACTGGCCCAGTGCGCCCAGTCCGCGCATCGTTCGTCCGTCGTGCCAGGTCAGCTCCTCCTCGATCGGAATGTGAGGGGTGTCGCCGTCGAAAAAGTTTTCGACCTTCAGTCCCAGGTTCCGGCACCAGGCCGTAATCGCGCCCCGTTCGATGAACTGGTTGTGATGGTCTGGCAGCCCGTTCTCCACGTCGTTCGCGAACACCGCCCAATGGGACACGATATAGAACTCCAGAAAGGAAAATACGATCCGGCCGCCCGGCTTCAGCACCCGTCTCGCCTCGCGCAGGTACCGGTAGGTCTCATCGAACGCGAGATGGGTGAAGACCGAGAAGAAACACACGAAATCTGCGCTCTGGTCGGCACAGGGGATCTGCACCCCATTGGTCAACTCCAGGCGCCAATCGGGCCGCGCCGTGAGCTTCGCCGCGTGCGCCAGCAACTCCGGCACGACATCGGTCCCCACGTACGAGACGCCCGGCAGCGCCGCCAGTTGAAACGCGAGCCGCCCGCTCCCGCAGCCGACATCGACCACCGTCGCCTCCGCCCCCAGGCCGAGGGAGCGCAACAGCGCCAGCTCCAGCTTGCCCACGGTGATGAAATCGCCGCCCACGGCCGCCTCGAGGGCCGCGTCTTCCGACAGCGAATTCCTGAGACGGGCGACCAGAGCCGGATAGGTCTGCAGGAAGTTCTTATTGCTCATTCAGGGAATGACACCTGCGCAGCCCCGGCCGTCGCCGGCTCGGCCTATTTCAGCAGCATTTCCTTCACCGACTTCCCCGCGGGGATCATCGGCAGGACGTGCTCCGTGTAGGGCACGATCACATCGAGCACGAACGGCCCGTCGCAATCCAACATCTCCTGAATCGCGTCCCGGAGCTCGGCCTTCTTGATCACCCGCCGCCCCCGCACGCCGAAACCCTCGGCGATCTTGATGAAATCGGGATAGATGCCCGCCGGATTGTCCGGGCCGCCGACGTTCGATTCGTCGCCCAGGATCGTGTTGCCGCGCACGCTCCCATAAAAACGGTCCTCCCACTGCACCACCATGCCGAGGTGCTGGTTGTTCAGGATCATCGCCTTCGCCCCGATCTTCTCGATGTGGGCGGTCGCCAGCTCCTGGATGTTCATCGCCCAGGAACCGTCCCCGTCGATGTCGATGACCTGCTTGTCCGGGCAGGCCACCTTCGCGCCGATCGCCGCCGGGTAACCGAAGCCCATCGCCCCGAGTCCGAGGGAGCTGATGTAGCGGCGCGGCTCGTCGAAGCGGTAGAATTGCGCGGCCCACATTTGGTGCTGGCCCACGCCGGTCGTGATGATCGCGTCGCCCTTGGTCAGCTCGTAGAGCGCCCGCACCGCCTCCTGCGGCTGGATATGCCGGCTCGGCTCGTAACTGAACGGATGTTCCTGCTTCCAGACGGCGATCCGCGCGTGCCAGGCCGACAGATCCGGCGCCACAAACTTGGCCGCCGCGATCAGCTCGTTCACGCGGCCCAGCGCGTACTTCACGTCGCTTTGGATCGCGAGTTCGACGCGTTTGTTCTTGTTGTGCTCGGACGCGTCGATGTCGACGTGGACGATCCGGGCATGCGTGGCAAAGGTCTTGGTGTCGCCCGTGATCCGGTCGTCGAAGCGCGCCCCCAGGCAGAGCAGCAGATCGCATTCGTCCACCGCCCAGTTGCCGTAGGCCGAGCCGTGCATGCCGAACCAGTGCATCGAGAGCGGGTGCGTCTCCGGGAAGCCGCCGACGCCCATGAGCGTTGTCGCCACGGGAATCTGCGTCTTCTCCGCGAACGCCTTCAGTTCGCGATGCGCCTCGGCGGAGATGATGCCGCCGCCGGCGTAGATCATCGGCTGGCGCGCGGTCGCGATCAGGTCGAGGATCCGCTTGAGCGCATCGTCGGTCGCGCGGTGCGTCTGGCCCACGTACGGATTGCGGAATTCGGTCGCCGCCGGGAAGACCGGCTGAAACTTGGCGATCTGCACATCCTTCGGGATGTCGATCACCACCGGTCCCGGCCGCCCGCTGCGCGCCAGTTCGAACGCCTCCTTGAAGATCCGCGGCAGCTCCTGGACGTTCATCACGAGATAGGAGTGCTTCACGATCGGAAGCGTCATCCCGAAGAAGTCCGTTTCCTGGAACGCCATCTTGCCGATGAATTTCGAGTACACTTGGCCGGTGATCGCCACCAGCGGGATCGAATCCATGTAGGCGTCCGCGATCGCCGAAACCAGGTTGGTCGCCCCCGGTCCGCTCGTCGCCATGCACACCCCCACGCGCCCGGTCGCCCGCGCGTAGCCCTCCGCCGCGAAGGAACCGCCCTGCTCGTGGCGGGGGAGGATCACGCGGATCTTGTCCGTGCGCGCCAGCGCCTGATGCAACTCCTGCGAGGCCCCGCCCGGATACGCAAAGATCACGTCCACCTGCTCGCGGATGAGGCACTGGACGACTGCGTCCGCACCCTTCATTTCGGGTCCGATCTCGGCCTGGGGAAAGGGAGTGGGAGAGGCGTCTGATTTCATGGCGGGTGGCGATTAAAAAAAGCCCGTGAGTAAAGGCTTTTCACGTCCCGGACGCAAGCCCACGGTGGAAGCTGTGCTGAAGCTCCTTTTCATCGGCGACATCGTCGGCAAACCCGGCCGGGACATCGTCGCGAACCGCGTGCGCGGCCTGCGCGAGCGGTTGGGGCTCGATTTCGTCATCGCGAACGGGGAAAACGCGGCCGCCGGTTCCGGCATCACCGGCTCCATTGCCCGCTCCCTCCTCGAGACCGGCGTCGACGCGATCACCCTCGGCGATCACGTGTGGGATCAGCGGGGCTGGGAAAACGAAATCGGCGAGATCGAACGCGTCTGCCGCCCCGCCAACCTGCCCGCGTCCAACCCTGGCTGGGATCACCTCGTGATCGAGGCGCGCGGCTTCCGGGTCGCGGTCTTCACCGTGCTGGGCCGCCAATACCTCAATCTCAAGGCCGACTGTCCCTTCCTGTGCGCCGATCGGATGATCGAGCGCCTCAAGGGTCAGGCCGATGCCATCATCGTCGAAATCCACGCCGAGGCCACGTCGGAGAAGCAGGCCCTGGGCTGGCACCTCGACGGCCGGGTCACGGCCGTCCTCGGCACGCACACCCACGTCCCCACGGCCGATGCCTCCGTGCTGCCGAAAGGCACCGCCTTCATCTGCGATGTCGGCATGACCGGCCCCTACGCGAGCGTACTCGGCCGGGAGATCAAGCCGGTGATCGCGCGTTTCATGGACGGGATGCCCCGCCGCTTCGAGGTGGCCACCGAGGACGTCCGCCTCTCCGGCGTCGTCATCGATATCGATCCTGGGATGGCGCGGGCCGAGAAGATCGAGCTATTTACGGTCCGCGAGCAATCCTAGGCAGCGGCGTCATCGGCTTCGGAAGGCTCCGGATGCGGAAGGGAGACTTCCCTCGTCGGGTGGTGCCAAGGCCCGGATCGTCCATCGAGACCGGGCGGCCGCACCGCGGGCCGGTCAAGCCGGCCCGCCGGAGCCCGCCCGAGAGATGGACGAAGGCGGCACCAAGTCGCCTCGGGTAAGTCTCCCTTCCGCATCCGGAGCGCGGCGGCGACTAAACGACCGTTCCTTGGCCTGCTTTGGGCCGAGCAGGCTAGACTTATTTAGGCGAACGTCCGGGTCGGGGTAACGGACGTGCCGTTATCTTGTGCCGGCCATTGGAAGAGATACGCTCTTTGATCGCAGCATGGTACGGTCGCACCCTGCGCCTTGGAACTCGGTGGTCTATGAATCCAATTGCCATCATCTTTGAATCGAACAGGCTTTAACCTGTTTCATCGATCCAAGTCATTACCGTATGTCTACCTGTACGGCTTCGCCGTCAAAGCGCTGCCCTGGAAATGGAATATGATTCAAGGTAGACTCAAGAGTTACTATTGGTCGCAATTTCTATTGGTTTCGCTGATTGCGTTTAACCAGCCCTTGAGCGCTCAGAATGAAGCCAGTTTCGAGGTTGTAGTTCCCGGACCCCCTTTTGGGGTTGTCGTCTCGAAAGACCAGCAATGGATTTTTGTTTCGATCGCCGGCCACAGTCGAGGCGCACCGGGAGGAATAGCCGTATTACGAAATCGTGGTGGCGTCATCGGATTAGTTCGGACTGTTGAGATGCTCCGTTGGCCGTCGGGCATAGTTCTTACGCATGACGGCGATATGCTGATCGCGGCTGCCGGAGATGCCGTTGTATTTTTTGACACCAAGCGATTGGAAACCGGCGAAAGCGCTCCGGCTTTCCAATGGATCAGCGATTCCCCAAAGGCAGGTAGCGTTTATGTCAATGTCACCGCTGACGATAAGACACTTTTCGTCAGCGATGAATCAGTTCAGGCGATTACCGTGATAGACTTGGATCAAATCCGATCCATCGGCAGGAATTCGGCGGCAAATTTGGCAGCTTACAATTCTCACGCCGGCGCTTCAGCTGCGATAGTCGGAAAGATTCCCGTTGGTATTTCACCAGTGGCCCTCACCTTTTCGAAGGATCAGCGCTGGTTATTCACTACTAGTGAAGTTGCGCCGCCTGCTTGGAAGTGGCCACGCGTGTTCGAACGGGAAAACGGTAAGCCAGGCAAGGTTCCCGAAGGCGCAGTGATCGTAGTTGATGTGGCAAAAGCACGGACTAATCCCAAAGAATCTGTGGTCGCACGAGTTCCCGCGGGCGGCAGTCCGGTCCGCTTAGCGCTCTCCCCGGATGGCAGCCGCTTATTTGTGACAGCCCGAAACAGCAATGCCGTCCTTGTTTTCGATACAGTTGTTTTGATTAAAGACCCGGTGCGCGCTGTGCCGATCAGAATACCCGTGGGAACGAATCCTGTTCCAATCGTTCTCGTGGACAATGGGAGTTTGGCTTTAGTTGGTAATTCGAACCGTTACAGCGCTAACGCCGCAAAAAGTTCATCCCTAATTGTATTGGATACTTCCCGCATCGGCACACGGGAAACGCCAACCCTTGGTAATATCCCGTGCGGCGCGTACCCGCGGGAGTTCCATTTGACTGCCGACGGACGGACTTTGTTTTTGACGAACTATCTCTCCGATACCCTGCAAGTTATTGATGTCGGAAGTCTCCGGGCGATTTTGTCAAAATGACCGGTCTGTAGAGACCGGCTCCGAGTGAGGCCGCTTGAGGCGATGGTGCGCTTAACTATGAGGCCCGTTTTCGTCACGGAGTGGGATTGCAAAGGCGGTCGCTTGACTCAACTGGGCGGGTGCGGCATTTTCTCGGTCATGATCGTCGCAGATCGTATCACTCGCAATCCCGCTGTCATGGGAGGCAAACCGTGCATCCGTAATCTGCGCGTCACCGCGGGAACCATCGCCGGCCTCGTAGCGGCCGGTCGGACCCGGGATGACATACTCAAGCTTTATCCCTACCTCGAAGCCGAGGATATTTCCGCAGCCCTAGGCTACGCCGCCTGGCGTGCCGAAGAACAAGAGGTCGAATTGAACCATGAATGAAGCTGCTGGTGGACATGAACCTGTCGCCGGCTTGGGTTCCTTATCTAGCAGGCCGGGGTGTTGAGGCGGTCCATTGGGCGGACGTTGGGGCTCCAGATGCACTCGATGCCACGATTTTTGAACACGCTCGGGCTGCTGGAGCGACCGTCTTTACCCACGATCTCGATTTTACGACTATGCTCGCCTTGTCGCGTGGTCACGGCCCCAG
>Ga0116230_10002496_pt1 | contig 17714 bp, 9 predicted proteins | sample S1TSphfallax_3_FD_88678 | JGI IMG/M metagenome (GOLD analysis project Ga0116230, IMG submission 88678) | Host-associated microbial communities from peat moss isolated from Minnesota, USA - S1T2_Fd - Sphagnum fallax MG | ecosystem: Host-associated > Plants > Peat moss > Unclassified | place: USA...
AAATTTGAATCTTTGAATTACATATTTAAAATTAATCTAATGTTCATATGTATATGGATGTCAATATTTCTCACCAAGTGATGTTGTGCTTGGATGATTAAAACATTAGTGTATGGCCAAGAACTTGGGGTTCAATTCTTGTTGAAAATAGATTCAACAAACTCATGGCAATGTAACAACTCATACCCATGACAAGTCTTCAAAATATATTTTTTTATGTTTATTTATTTATTTCACCACATAGGATGTTAAATCATCTCGAATTTTTTTATTTAAGTCAAACAAGACATATTTCAATCATTTTAGTGATATGAATTCAATCAAATTTATGGCATAAATGACTAGTTTGTTTTAATTGAAAATAAATTGTCCGTTGTTCATTATGATTGAAAACTTGGTTAAAACTAGTTTAAAGACCAACATAAAAACCATGGTTTTATACTAATGACCTACTTCACATGAAGATTTAGAATCATAAATTGCAAAATAAATAAAAAGGTTTGTGTTTGTAGACACAAATTGAAAGGATGAGAATGAAATATAATTGATTATCTCATGCAACTACCAAATTTTTTATTTGTTGGACATTTTAATTGTGTTGTGCACCAAGGTAGATCACTAAGTTGTGGTGGTGTCATTCACTTGAGAGTTCCTACCTTGGATGTGAGCATTGTTTTCACCATGATTCAATCTATTCAATGCATTATTAACATATTGCATTTTAGATTCCATTTGAATCACCCACATGAATTCTTCAACGTCTACCTCTCTTCTCTTAAATATTAAATGTGGAGTAACAAACAAGCACTAAAAACATCATGCACAATTGTTACATGCAATTATGTCTTCTTTAAAAGTTTTCTAACAATTTATTTCATGATTCCAAATGCATTATCAACTACTAACCTCTCTTTTCTATGTTTGAGGTTGCACATGTGGTTCATTCTTATTGTTGGAATATTGTTCATAAGTTGTCATAAAGTATTGGGTTGTGAAGAAATGTGTGGCTTGCTCAACAATCCAACAAGGCATACAACTCATGGATTGATCACTCCTCACACTTGTGCATACCACAATGTTTGCAATTTTACAACAATTCCAAAATTGAGAAATGTTCCCCTTCTTTTTTATGTAAGGTCATGAGCCAAAAACGTAATTGGTATGCCTTGTTAACAAGCAAATATTGAGGCACTCCATCTTGTGATGCAACAACCATCTCAAAAAATGCCTCATTTTGTACACCTTGATACAAATTGGACTTTCTCAACGCATAGGAGTCATTCACATTCTTGAGTAGTCCCACATAAATATCTAAAAATGTTTTTTCATTGTCAACTATAGGTTAAGCCACAATGTTGTAACCCCTATTTTGTGATAATAATAGTCCTTCAAAAAACCAACTTCTGATTTTGGTATGTAAATATAAGTTCCATCTATAGCACTCATCACATTGGGCATGCTACACAAGTTTTTTAAATCCATCACAACAACTTGCACCTTATCATGCACAAGTTATGTAATGATTTTTTAAAAACTACATTGATTCTCATCACCATTTCATAAAACACAAGACCTATAGTAGAATGTCTAATGACAAACAATTCAATACAAGTTAAGATATTTGTACCCTATGTAAACTTGTAGATCGGACATGAAGATTGGGTTCTATACTTTGTATTTTGCTTTGAAATCAAAGGCCTCACATAGTTACATATATATTTTAAAAATTATCCTTCGATATGCTAAAATGTTCAATCCACTTACAATCATCATATTCAATTAACAAGAAATGGTTGAACCATGTAGTTAATCGTGGCTTCATTTATTGTTCCAACTCCTTGGTAATTGCTAACAAACTATGTGATAATTTGTAGCCATATAATATAACAAATGTCAACAATATATGAAATTTGAGTTGTAAGCTTAATGGAGACAACGCAAATAGCTCATGTAAAGCTTGAACCACAATGACAAAAAGACCCATCACTAGTTACCATTGATATTGATTCATGATACATTGAAACCTGCACTAACAAAACATACACATAATCATTCATACACAAAGACAAATAGAGAAACTAGACATTGAGGCTCACAAATAATGAAAGAAAAAAACCTACCATCAATGCCTCATCTCTTGTTTACTCATAGAACACCTAAGAATCAATACACTAAAGCTTGAAATTGTTACAACACAAGAGAGCTTGAAAGAATTGAGATTGAAAGAAATTGTATATCTATGAATTGTTGAAGAAACTTGATGGAAAGTAGCAAATGCTTGCTCTCTAATTTGTTCATTGAACACAACACACTTCAACAATGACCAAGCTTGCAACAACAAAACTTGCAACAACAAAACACTTCAACACAACACTAAAACTTACAACCACAACAATGAGAAAGCTTGCAACAAAATTGAATTGCAAGAATGAGAAAAAAAAAAAGTTTACCTCCATCTTGTAAGTTTGGATGTGCTTTAACATTCAACGATGATAACGCAATGACAAGAATCATCAAATTTCTTGGACAAGAAATAGAACGGTAGGCAATAATGGTGTTAGTGTGATGATGAAAGACACCAAAAGTTACAAAGGGTTACATTAGGTGGCCCTAATTGAATGCTAAAATAATGCTAGCTTTAAGACCTAAACATTAAGTGTGGCTTGGTTTTTAAATCCATTAAAGAATGCTAAGGAGCTTCACAATCATTATGTTGATTATGTAATTAGCATGAATGAAACTAGTCCATGTCAGTGAAAACCAATGGAATAATTTGACACCATCCATCATCATCCAAATATACATGTGCATCAAAACTTTCTTGGTGTAATTTATAGTTAATCAATTTACCAAAAATCAAATTTTTAATGCCATAAAGCATTGCCTGAATTTTTCTTTTATATTTTTAGTTCCTTACCTACTTGAAGAAACCTTTTTTCAACAAGTGGAATCTTTTGTATTGGAAGGTACCAACTAGGCTAAATTGGGATCTTCAAACTGGCAAAAGGTATTAGCCAACATGTCATTAATTTTGTAAATGAAAGAATCTTAGCTCTGCTTTCCATAAGAAAAGGACTTGAGTACATGCCCTTCTCTTATACAAAATGAAATTAATATCACAACCGTGAGAAACAGGTTCATCAAATAACTGGTAATCCCAAGGATTAGCCAATTCATTCAAAGTAAAGGCCATTTCATTTTTGGAGGTGGACTATTGTAATGTTTTTGCAAAGTTTTTTCCCAATGTAGGAAAAAAAATGTTGGTACAAGCTTGTCATATCACAAGCCCCATTTGTGTTCATTTGTGAAGCATTTTAAGGTATGGTTCCATGATCTTTCACTCCCCCATTATTTGTATTATCCCACTTAAATACCATAGGTGAATAACAAGTTTGGCAGGTCTCTACATAATAATTAAACAACTTGGAACAATAAGGTTTAGCTCATAGAATATTTAAAAAGATCTTTGATTTTCCTTCACAAAATATGTTTTGGGGATAAATTCCTATAATTAAAATTTTGACATCTCTAAAATGATATAATTTTAGCCAAGCTTGTTATATAGGTAGGGTATTGATGGGTTTTTTTTGTTAAATGTTGAAATATTGGCTCAATGTTCTAGCAGATTTCCCATTCTTTTTGAGGCCCTTACAAGGTTTTGAAAAGTATGGGGCCCAAAGCAATAGTCCCCTACCTACAAACTTTAAGACAACACAAGGAACACATCTTGCTCAAGATACCTAGCTTGAGATACTTTTGAAAACTTAAAGGAGTAGGTCTTCCCCCAAAAAATCTCATGTTCACTTTTTGAAAATGATTCAAGAGGTTCCACGTACAATTGAAGGTAAAAAGTGAAAAGTGCACTATGGTATGTATGGGGGAATGCCTTTCACCAAGGATGTTCATTTTTTGAAAATGATTCAAGAGGTTCCACATACAATTGAAGGCAAAAAATGAAGAGTGCACTATGGTATGTATGGGGGAAGGCCATTTCCAAGAATGTGCACTTTTTGAAAATCATTTAGGAGGTTCCACATGCAATTGAAGGGGAAAAGTGAAAAGTGTTTTTATGGTATGTATGAAGGAAGGCCTTATCCCAAAGACCTTCCCTAATTTGAAGGTCATAGCCTTGAGGGTAGTAGCCCAAGGGTGGATGCAATGTGCACAAAATTAGGGTGATGAAACCCTAGATGGATGAAACATCATCACATCAACTGCTGAAATTTAGAAAACAACAAACTTTCGCCAGTTGATGGTGATGGGAGAAAACATCTTGTGGATTGTTTTTCTTTACATGTTTGTGTAGATGATGGGAAATGACAATGTTATGGTGATTTTTGGTTTTGACAAACTCGATGTTGAGAATTGTTTTTTTATTATTGATTTCTAATGTTTGTGATTGGGCTTTGCATTGTGATTTGAAGGATGGGAGTTATGGAGTGTAGGAAGTAACTATATGATGGTGTTCCAAATGTGTTGAAGGGCATAAAAGTAAAAAACTAATCTCCTTTTCAATGTTTTTGGTTTTGTAGTTCTTTTAGCACAAAAAATTGATAGGAATAGGGGTTTAGAGTCTTAACGTTGTATGGTTTAGGGAAGAATGCCCTATTGCTATGAACTAGTATTTCTTTTTGAAACAATAAATTTTCGTTGAACCATAAGTTTCAGAGGAAATAATGTAAGTTCATAAATAATTTTTAGGGGTTATATTAATGAAATGATGAAGTACAATAAGGATTTCATCAGTGGTTAGAATGACGAGTTTATATTGGGTTTCGAGTAATCAAAAAATTCTAAGGAATATCTTTGGGTTTCATGGTTCTAAGAGAGAGTGTTTGTATTTACTTGTAGGAGCTTCAAAGGGGAAAAAACGAATTTGTAAATGGATATGGGTGTGACAAGACAATTTTGTTGATGATTTATTTCATATTGTGCCATTTTGCTTTATTAAACTTTTTGGGTTGCATTTTGTATAAGAAAAAGGCTTGATTATAAGCCTTTTTCTTGCATAAAATAGAACTAAGATTTAGAGAAATAGTGAGAGGCTAGCTAGTACTATTTGTTGCCCAAAAGATCCTAGTATAACTTGGCTAATACTTTCCACCATAGAAGCTCCCACTTGCTAAAAAAAGGTTTCTTTAGGTAGGTAAGGGAATTGACAACACAAATGAAAAATCCAAGCAATGTTCTATGTGTTGGGGGGATATCCTTTTCACTATTGAAATAATTCATTTAGAGGGTGAAGAATGTTTTGTGACTTATGAATTGCTACAAAAATGACTAGTGGGCTACAATCACAAGCATGGCCATCTTTTGATTGGCTATACAAAAATATAAATACATAAATAAAAATGATTATTTTCTCTTTGGAGGTGTGGTGTATTTGGCTATTGTAAGATGTATTGTGTATGTGAATAGTGGCTAATTTGGTTTTGACAAAATCTGAATTTAAACTATAATAGGAAAAGAAAACTTGGAGCCATTTGGTGAGTGTTGGAGAATTGGAGTGGTAAACTTAATTGAAAAATAAATTGACAAATCATGTGAAGGAGTTGAACCCTTATCTGGGAAAACACTACACCCAATGGCAACACATGATCTTAACTTGCAAGCCACACATTAGTTCAATCATACAAATCAAATCAAATGGGAACATGGAAGGAGAAATTTACCCAAAGGCATTGAACATAAAACACATCAAGCCAAAGACCCACCTTGCTTTCTCCTTGGTCCAAGTTATGATGGCATCATCACAAGGAAAAGTATCAACAATATAAAAAAGTTGTGTAAACATCTGAACCACTAGATCCAAATGTTCATACATATGGTTGTGTAATCTTGTCTTCATGAAAATCAAGGTTGAGAAAGTTCTTTCATTTTCCATAAAACCCATAATTTGATTTATAGCCAAATTTGCCATTTTCATGAACTCAAAAAGTTGGGCACATAATAAAACATTGCTAAATAGCTTCTTCCAAAGTCTTGACACTAGATTTAAATCCATTGGCCAATCCATAGCCCATTGAACATTAAAGATATTAAATCTTGAAGAAAAAAGACTACAAGTCTAGAATATTTGCATCAAGTACTACTAGGATCCAAGCTTCTTAGGTTGACTGTAAAACCCTTTCAAAATAGCCATATGAACATGGAAGGTCACCTCACATGAGGATTTTAGCCAATACTATAAATGAACAACACCCAAAGCATCCATGACATCCTACATAGGAAATTGCTTCTTAAGTTCATCATTGAGCTTAACTAGATCTTTAGAACATTGTCTTTTCACCTGATTTATGGTATTTTGGAAGATAACATAAGTAACATGCACATAAACTAATGTCTTAGGACACTAATAATGCATTATGATAGACATGCCGACAATCCATAAACTCAAGTTCTCAAAACCAATATTCAAGTCACATGCCCATTCATGCACCACCATTTTTGATGTGCCATTCGACAAGTTGTGGTACCCATTGAACACATCGTGCATGTAGGCAATCTAGGGGTCATTGTACCAATAATAAAATCTACCTAACACAATTTGATTACAACAATAAAATCATAGACAAAACATTGTCGAGACTAGGAGAATTTAATCAAATATGCACCTTAACATAATAGTATTTAAAAAAATTTAAATATATATTTTTTGAAAGATGTATTAAAAAGATTTTTAAAATATTCTAAGAATAAAGCACTAGTTTAAGGGGGCACATGTGGCTCTTAATAACGTGATTGGACCTTGATAGGAATATCATTACTATCAATGATTCTTTGATTCCTATACAATTATCCATGTAAAACTTTAACCAAGTCTTGCATTATGTTGAATCTTGTATTTACTTGATTTGGCCTCCTAATACTCTTCATGAAATTTGGTATTCCTCCATGGTTATTCTTTTTCATTTCATTACAAATAGCAAAACATTTTGTTGAATGTGCTTCAATGCTCTCATTATAATGCAATTATTGATTTAAATTCTTGTATTGCATTATGTTAACGAATCATTCTCATTTCCATGACCCTTACACTACTAACATGAGTAATTCTTGTAGGTGCATCCTATCTGTTCAATTTTTGCAATTTTTTTTTCGAATTTTAAACATGACTAACAACCATCAAGTCTTGGAAATAAAATCTAAGATCTCATGTCAGTACATTTCAAAATTCAACTAAATTCATCATTCTTCAGTCATGGCCTTACATTAGCATAAGTTATAAGTTATGTCACGATTTCCTAATACTTCAATCAAATTGAGATAGGTCACAAGAATTAGACCAAAATTGCCACTTGGCCATTACCAAGTGGCATTTCCAGAACAAACCAAAATGCAACTTGGTAGCCACCAAGTCACATTTCCAAAAACAAACCAAAAGGTGACCTAGTGGCCACCAAGTTTCCAAAAATAGACAAAAATGTGATTTAGCGGCCACCAAGTCTTATTTTTAAAACATTCCTAAAATATTATTTAGTAGTCGTTAAGTCATAACTTAGGAGACATAAGAGAAATACGACTTCATACTTGCCAAGTCAATCTTGCATTCAAATATTGAAGAGACAACGCAATGACCGCTAGATTGTAATCATAAACATAGTCTCCTGAAATACAACTTAGCAACCACCAAGTCATACTTTTAATAAGTTTCCATGAATACGTAAGACTCCTCAAATACAAACTTGTGCCCACTAAGTGGTATCACTAATGAGTTTCCTATAATACAACTTGGCCACCACTAAGTTGTAATTCTCATAAGTTTTTCAAAATACAACTTGGTAGCCCCAAGGTCATATTTCTCATAAGTTTTTTGAAATACAACTTGGTGGCCACCAAGTCGTATTTCAAATAAGTCTTTGGAAATATGACCTGACAACCATTAGGTCGTATTAAGGCGAGTACCACATCCTAAATCGTGTTAAATTGAACGTCAAAAGAGTTAACAATAATCTAGAATTCTTATTTTCATTCTGATGGAATAAATTTCAGATTTCATAAAATTTTATAAATCAACATAATTTTTGAGTTTAATCATCAAGTGAATCCTATATGTAAGAATCAAAGTTATATTAAAAAAGATTGCATTTCATTAGTAATTATGTTTGTTGGTCATGAGATTGATGAAGCATCGATTTGTAGGGATAATAAAAATAATGGATGGACTTCCTATGTCTAGGGCTTCAATTGAATTGTATGATTTATTGACTGATAGTGGAAAAATCAAAGTTGGATATGGTACTTGTGTGGATGATTGTACAATCATTGTTTATGGGGCTCTTGGAGGGGAGGTATGCATTGTTGTAAATCCAGAGGCTATCTTCTAATCATTTTTGTAGCAACCATTTTTTAGCTCGACTCCAAGCTCCAAGAATTTTGGATCATTAGTTGGAAATTAATGTTTTTGGCCATTATTTCAAGTGTCAAAGAAACATGAAGGAACACTTTCAATAATGCATTTGATAGATCCCACTCACAATGAGGTTGTTAAAAATCTATGTTAGAAGAAGGGGTAATGTCAATATGAAATCCAAATGTGTGGAGAGGTAAGGGAAATACCAAGTGATTTGCCTATGTTGTTTGTGACTGAGTCTAGTGATAGTAGCAAATTAAATTACGATAGTGTGAATAATGAAGAGGTTGGAACCTGCTTAGATTTGGAAAACACATCCCTTAAAAACATTTCGCTAGTTGGGCATTGTGGCTGGTAAGGGAAGGAATTTGATCTTCAAAATTGCGATGGGACTTTTGTTGCGAAAGGACATGTGATGGGTCCAAATTCTTTAAGGAGTACCAAAATATTGTCATGTTGTCACCCTTTTTGTACTCCTTTGCATAGTCTTATTTGACCATCTATAAACGCAAAATGGATGAGATTGATGGAATTTAAAATTGTAGTGGTTTAACATATGGTACTTATAAATAATTTGACATATTTTGATTCATTAATATTAATGGGGATCAAAATATAGGACAAAAAAGGACTCCATCAAAGATTATCATTTTTGTCCTTAGTGGTACACCTTAAAGAATCTGGACCTTGATGGCATTTGATTCAAAAGAGGTCATCCTTGGCAACATTCTCGGTGAGACTCACATTGGTTTGGCCATTCTTTATTGTCCAAAAAACATCTATGTGGTAATGACCATTTGGAAATGACTAATAATTCAAACAATTCTCAATGGTACATCCTTACATGCACTCCTCTATTCATACGATAGAAGCTATGTTTTCGAGGTAGATGAAGAAAGAGCAATTGGGGTGAAAAAAAAAAAAAGACATTCAACAAAAGAAAAAGGAAGGAAAGTGAATCCAAACACCCAATTCTAAGGATGAAAAAGATTTTGAGCAACGAAGTGTGTCATAATGTTGGAATTAAAATGTGTTGCTCATCGAACTATTGTTAGCATTTTCCACATGAGGTGACAATTTTTCTTAGACAAAAGTTTTAAAACAAATGATTCAAAAATTGGATTGTGCACACGTTGGATATTCCTAAGAGGCTACATGGAAGAGGAGGCAATTGTGAAAAAATTGTGAGAGATGTTTGTGATATTGCATGGTACAAAATTATGGGAATATCTCGCTCTACTTACATGAGTTATAAGCATGAAAAAAAAAGGTTGTTAGAGATACATTTTTTGCACTATTCTAGATTCTTGTCCTACTCCATTAATATAAATACCAAGTAAAAATATTAAATTAGGAAATCTAAATTGTTGGAGAATTTCCTTTCGTTATTACAGAAGTACAATTTACTACACCATTTGATTAATGGATATCATAATCATAATGTTAACATTAAAAAAACATTCAAGTTTCATTAAATTATACACATGCATCCCATTCATAGAGTAGTCTTTTCATTCCTAGACACATACCCCATTGTTTTTTTTAAAAAGCCCCCACAAAATCTCTCATGGTAGATTTATTTTTGTGTCAACATGCCCCTTAGTAGTTACAAGAAGTAGTTGTAATTATTTCATGTCATATTGTTATGCAATTACGATAATTTGTCAATCATGTTGACATAATAAATTTAATTTATATGTTCTTATTGACCTACTACATTTTGACAATTCAAAATTTTTTTGTTGGGATTCTATTTAGTATTCCTAATCTTATTACTATGTCAACATGCTTAAGTATTTCCCTTACATTATCCCCCTCTTAATGTTTTAGTGTCCCGACACAACTACATAAGTTATAGCATTGTACAACAGTCTTCTTACGTCACTACATGTTCCTAACTCCTAAGACATCTTGATTTGGCATAGAATATCAACAATGTTGGAATTAGGAAGTCGTCAATCTCAATGTCTGAAGATTCAGCTCCTTCCTTGGTACATGTAATTTGTTGCCTTCAAAAGTATTTGTTGGTTTGATCAATCTTCATATGGTGTGGCATACACTGTTGGTATTGAATGATCTTACCAACATGTAGTCGTTTGGACAACTTCTCCACCAAGTGCCACATCCTTAAGATAGCTATTCGTAGAGATAAATTGTCATTGACTCCCAAGTGTGTTTCTTGAACAAAATACTTGGTCAGCTTGTTTTCAATAATCCTTTAGATGATAGAAACCATGGCACAATTTGTGACATTACTAAGACAAGCTAATTCTTGACAATTATTCATGACTTGTTCCCACTTTTCGAGTTATTTTTGGCTCTACTCCTAAAATGGTTTAATACAGTCTTTATTTGTGTCATAATGAAAGAGGGTTGGCTAGATGTAGAGGTTTGATGATGACAGTAGTAGTCCTCATATGTAATCTCCAACTTATAGTAATGTCGTAAAGTGTAGAATTTTAAACACCCTACTTCAAATTCTAAGGCATTGTATCCTCTAGGTTGGTGGTATTGGATATAGTAACACATAATGTTATATGCTAGATACTCTCTCCATTCTAGATCATTTATTGCCCACATGGAAAGAAATTGGTCTTTGTGATGTGTGCTCCCAACATAGGTGGTGTTACTCCTACTTGTAGACAAATTTGGAAATGATGCACCAAGTGATACATGTAAGGAATAGGAATCACTAGCATGTTGTACTCCATTTTTAACATCATGTGGAACATATCATTTTTCGTATAAGGTCTAATACCTATTCTCTCTGCTAGTGTAGGATGTTCTACTTATGGTGGGATAGTTCCAAAAATAAGCTTCCTCATTCAAGTTTCCACTCCTTCTATTCTTGTACTAATTTCCGACCTCTGAAATCCCTTTGTTTGTTTTTTAAATGCTCCCATTTTGTTTGTACCTATTTTTACATTACCATGTTCTTTCTTGATTGCACTTTGAGAGTAAAGTTGTGATAGCGGAGTGGTTTCATCTTCATAAGATATGTCCACTATATTTGCATATGTAGGAATTTGTTTCCCCTTTTCAACTGCTTTAGTCAATTTACCTTCCTTTTCGACTTGCCTAGCTTCTCCCTTTATGGTAGCATCATCTTCAGTTTCTTCATCTGGTGTTTTTTGTTGATATGCCACATCTAAAACATTGACGTAGTTTTTGACTTGCTCAAAGTGCCACCTTTTCAATTCAACTTCAACCTTTTCTAGAGCTTCCCTTAATTCTACAAGACCTTCTTCTATTAGCTAACCTTAGCCTAATTTGCCATTGTTGTAGCCTCCCAATCTGTGTTGATTTGTAGTTAAAACTTTTGCACTTCAATTTAAGTCATTTATACCTCCTTCTAAAGTTTGTTTGCTTTCTCCATGAACACCTCTCGATCTTGGTAATGAGTCTACCAAGTTGTACAACTACTTCCTTTTGAAAGACTAGCACACTTTCATGTTCTTGCATTGTCCTTTCCATTTCATTTAACCTTTCATACATATTCCATTGTTCCACTTGAAGGCTTGAATCTCCAAACTCTATTGTTTTATTTCTATATCTATTTTAAGTAAGAATTTTTCTTGCTTTTCTATAATTTTCCTTTCCATACAAATGATACTTCGTAATTCGTCTCCCTAATGGTCTATTTCAAAAATCATATTGTGCAACTCCAAATTCTTCTACTTTGTTACTCTAAGTCTCTTAATTGTTTCCTCCAACTTCTATTTTGTCTCTACTTTAGCTGACTTTCTTTATTCCAAATTTACATCCAATTAATTATTTCTTTTCTTTAACTCATAAATTTTCACATTGGATTGTTGTCTCTCCTTAATTAGAGATTCAATATCAGTTGTGAGCTCCAATAACTTTTCTTTCATGTGCTTTTGATGTTATTCTAACTCTTGTTTTTGTATTTGGTTTAATAATCATTAGTAGAAAACCCCCTTTTTTAACCAAAAGTTTTCAACAACATGACATTTGCAACTATGTTTCAATTGTTTTCAAAAATAAAATTATGGCAATTACCAATTAAGTTGATTCATTTACTATATTGGTATATAGTTGAAAGCATTTTTCAATTGCATGGTTATTTGTTGAATATTTGGGCATCGATGATGTTTCCAAGTTGAACTTCCACCTATGTTGGTAAACAATGTGAAGCATGTTTCAATTAAAGGGTCATTTAAAAAATATTCTTGGCATCTAAGGTTCTTTAATTGGCACATAATAAAAAAATTGACTAGTATTCAACTATCTTGGATGATAAAGTGTATTAGAGGATGGATGAAATATAAATTTGTTTGCAACTATCTCTTTCAACTAGGTTAAACAACTAATAGGTAGCTTTAATTTTATACATATAATATTTTAATATTTATTAAAATTTATGATAACATTAAATTACATGTAAATTTTATTTGTATAAATGAATGGTTTTTTTTGTGCATATAAATATTAAACTTTAATTTCAAAATAAAGTTTAAATTTAAAAAGAAGAAGTTAGTACTAATGTTTATGTTCAATACACATGTACTTTATTATTTTTATATAGATCATTACAACATATCAAGTAATGATACATAATTAATAATATTGTGCAACTATAATGTTTATTCATTTTAATACACATGATATCTTAATATTTGTTTAAAATTATGATAAAAATTCATTAAACACTATTGTACCCTATGTCATTGGCCCAAGTTTGAATGCATTCAATTGAATTTTCCTTCCAAATTCCTTTTTGCAATTTGTTTAAATTTCCAACAACAATACATACCCACCAAATGCAATAATATTGTTCACGTTTTAGGGCTCAAAATTACAAAATCAACTTTATTAAATCAAACTCGGTGAGGGCTTTTTAACAATACCAATAATGCCCCCAAATTCCAATATAGTTTTCAACCTTGGTTTTTCAAAAAATTCATTGGAAAAAATGGTTCAATAATTAGTAGATTCCACATTGTAGCTCCAAACATTCTTAACCAAGTCATTGCACCCCTATTCATTGAGAACTTTTTTGATGATAAGTTCCATAACATAACTTAAGACAATGTGGTTTGGAAGATATCATTATGACAAAACAAAACAAACTACCTTCCTTCATGGATAAATAAGGTAACATGTATTGTTGGCCCCAAATGTGAACACACTCAACTCATTTTCCCTTCTAAACCCAATTTGTTGTAATTTGTTTGAATTTTAAACAACAAAATTCATTCAAAATTCAATATCTTTCACACCTTAAATATGAAAAATATGAAATAAATTTCATTAAATCTAACTTAGCGATTATTTTCCAACAACACCAAGTACACCTTTGGATTCAAATAAAATTTCTATTTATGATTCTATTAATGTTTATTAAGAAAATTGTTCAATAATCAATAACCTTTGCATTATAGCACCAAAAAATTTCAACCCAATATAATGCACCCCTATTCATTGTTAGGTTTTCAAAGATATCAATAGCATTATATGAAGTAATTTGGTTTGGGAAATTTCAACGCAATAGAATAAAACAAAACAAATTGTCTACTTTCATTAGTAGATCAATTATGTGTAAATTATTTTTGTATAAAATGAATGTATCTATATGATGCAAATATTTTTTGTGCACAAATAATATTTAAAGAAATTCTGAAATATAAATTTGTAATAATGTGCATGTTCAATACACCTATTTATAATTTTATGTAAATTGGATTTTAGTTTACAACATATCAAATAATGATATATAATTAATATTTTTTGTGGAATTGTAATGTTTATTAATCTGTATAGACATGATATCCCAATATTTTTTAAAAATTGCAATAAAAATTCATTAAACATTAAGTTACATGTAAATTCTATTTGTGCAAAATGAATGTTTGCGTATGATGCAAATATTTTTTATGCATCTAAATATTAAATTTTATTTTGAAAATAAAATTTAAGGAAATTTTGAAATATGAGTTTGTAATAATGTATGTTTGATATATGTAATTTATTTCTTCTTTGTAAATCAAATGTTAATTTACAACAAATCAAGTAATGATACATAATTCATAATTTGGTGGAAGTTTAATGTTTATTCATTTATATATGTATGATGCTTTAATATATATTTAAAATTACAATAAAGATTCATTAATTATTAAGGTACACATAAGTTTTTTTGTATACATGAATGATAACATGTATGATGAATGTTTTTGTGCATATAAATATTACACTTTAATTTTAAAATTTTAAGGAAATTCTGAAATATAAGTCATCTTAATAATGTGTATGTTCCATGCATGCAAAATTTATAAAATCTATGTACATTCAATTTTAGTTTACAACATATCAAGTAAGGATATTTAAGTAATATGGTTTTTGGAATATGTTCAATACATGTGTAATTTATTATTTAGTTTATAACATATCATGTAATGATACATTATTAATATTTTTTGGAATTTTAATTTAATTTTAATTTTTGCTATAAGTTCCAATATTTTTCATTTATTAAAATTCCTTATTTATTTATTTATGATTAAATTATTATCATTTTCAGAATAATTAGTAAAGAGACATAATAAATTATCATATAATTTCAGAAATTATTTTTATTTAACACTACTATATTATAAAATAATGTCTTTTTATTTAATATTTATTATACTAGGTCATTTAATAGTTCTAACAAGTTAAATAAAAATACGAATAAAAATAGTTAAATAGTTAGCTTAACCTACCTAGTAACTACAATATTATTATTAATGTTTTTGTTGTAATTGTAGTCAATTATTAATTATCACAACATTATAATAATTACTGTAATTAAAATATCATTTAAATTTTATTATTGAATATTTATGTTTGAGTTAATTCTTTGTTTTATGAAATGTTAATAAGAATTTATATTGAATTTCGAATTTAAAAAAATCAGTGATAATTAATTATTTAATAGATAACTACATTCAATTATTTAAAATAAAAGTCACCATATTATTTAATAATATGTTTAATTGTTTAATTATACAACTATACAATTTAAAATAATTGATAAGGTAAGAAGCTAGCCTTAAGCTAGGTAAATTACTAATTTAGGTCTAGGCCTAATTAAATTTAAACTATCTTGTACAATTAGATTATAACTATTTGAGTTGCAATTGGGTTACAAGTAGGGTAGACAACAAATGGTACTTTATCACTGAACACTTTCAAGTTTTCCTTCATTTCAACACCAAATTGAATGTTGTTTATGTCATTGGAAGTGCAAAATAGAAAGCTACAAATGTTTTTTGAACCTCAAAATCAAAGAATGTAGGAAAAGAAAAAATGATATTTTGTTTTAAATTTTGTTTTTAGACCCCTTTTATTTCTAGCAATTATATCTTGTTCATTTTTCATTCATTTTGAACGATTTCAAAGGCTACAAATGCGCTATCTCAAAATCTATAAAACTTATTTAAAGATAAACATAAAAAAACAATAGTTGAAGAGCTTAAACTTCAAAATCATATTGAACATTTATGAAAAGATCCAAAACTCAACCCCTTTCACTTTGAAAAGGCATATCTTGCTCATTTTCCATTAGATCGTAACATTTTATAGATTTAGATATGCTAGGTGGAGGACTACAAAATTGTTTTAAGTTTCAAAAGGAATGGACCATGGACAAGAGAGTTATAATGATCCAATATCCTTAAGTGTTTGGTGATAGGTGTGTTTACCCTAGGTCACAATTAAAATCTTTATCCCAGATTGTTTGGTTTCCATTCCATGAATCCAAACTATATAAAGGAGTGCATTAAGATTGTTGGAAAACAAAATAAACATGAAAATTTAATAGCCATTTGGGATGAACCAATAAAAAATGTTTAACCTTAAAGGTTAAACCAAATGAAATAGGATTTCATTTATTAATTGCCATGTGGTTTAGGTTTAGGCCTAACATAGGTGCTTAGGTGTAGCCCTAACTTAAGTTTAAATTAAATGTCTTATGTTTAGGTTTAACCTAGGTGCTTAGGTATAGACCTAGCCTATGTTTAGGCATCATGTGGTTTAAACTATTGATGTGAATGTGCCATGTGTCATTTAGTTATTTGTTGACCCCAAAATTTGTGAGCATGCCACATGTGATTTAACTATTTGTTGAACCCACATTTTATCAATGTGCCACATGTCACCAAACCACTGACCAAATGTTCAATTTACGTAGTTGCAACATAGTTGAAATGTTCAACTTATATAATTGCAACCTAGTTGAAATTGTAATTATATTTTTGGCTAATGTCATGCTTAGTTCATAAATGAAATTCATCCATTAGTCAAATGTAGTTAACAACATCCCTCGACTATATTGATAAAACAATTTTCAACTAAATTGGCAAGTAGTGGCACGTAATGGCTATTGTTGTGGTGTTCACACGTGGCATGAAGATAGTGGCATCTTCTTTTCAAGTAGAAAAAAGAAAAAAAACATAGAGAAGAAAAAATGCAGAGTAACAAGGGAGTTTACCTCTCTTCTTTTGCTTCCACATTTGGGATGAAGCACTCTTCTTGCCTTTTCCTCTCCACCTTCCTCAAGCCTTGTGTCTCATGTCTCCTCAAAGCTTTGTGCTATTCAAGTTCAGGAGCTCTTCTGAGCTCTGGAGATGAAGTAACAGGAAATGAAGTGAGGGAGGTACATAAGAGGGAAAAAATTTGGGGCAAAGGAAAGAGCTGAAAAATCCCTGGACAGGGGAATATGATGTGTTTTTGGTTCATCCCCAAACTGGCTTGAACGGCTTCATCGTGAACTATTGGTGGCTGTTGGTTCACTCCAGCTAACTAATAGTGATGTGAGGTAGAAAAGAAAACAAGTTTTAATGTTTAATGCATTTTCCAGCTAGGCAACACACACTCAAAGAATATGGGATTAATTTTCATTCACATGTACTCCTAAAAAGAAATCGGAACTTTGATTTTGAGAACAATATGTTGGAATCACTTGGGAAAAGAACCAAAATTGCAAGAATGAGTGCTGGGTTTTGAAAATACCTTTTACTCAATTCCTGAAACACATTTACACTGGGGGGCATGGACATTGAGCAGGCCTTTTCCTACTGGCGAAATTTGGCCAAAAAGAGAAATTCTAAATTCTAAATTCTCAAATGAAATGATTTGAAAGGTTTTTAATTGCCAGAAGTGAGCAAACAAATAACAAAAGTTGCATTTTCGCCCCAACTCACACAGGATTTACGCGGGACAGAGCTTGATGAAGGCTGTTTAGTGTGTTGCCAATTTCAAGTACCTGATGGGCCATCGATGGAAACATTCATGGTTCAAGTCAAAGTAAGAACTGAAAACCCCATATTTTTTTGGGTTGCTTCTAAACATTACAAATATG